>Ga0134126_10005371_pt1 | contig 16017 bp, 12 predicted proteins | sample KB31752_FD_96881 | JGI IMG/M metagenome (GOLD analysis project Ga0134126, IMG submission 96881) | Terrestrial soil microbial communities with excess Nitrogen fertilizer from Kellogg Biological Station, Michigan, USA - KB3-175-2 | ecosystem: Environmental > Terrestrial > Soil > Unclassified ...
GAGCTGGACAAGCGGCGATGAGTCAACCGCGCGGCAGGTCTTTTACTCAATCCTGCCGCTGCTGGTTTGGCAGTTCCAGTCACTGGATTGCTTCATTGCCTCGGTGAAGACAATTCTGCATCGACAAGGGCTGATTCAACACCGCTCGATACGCGGGCGTTCGTGGCCGATGGCCGATGTTTCGGAACGAATTTTGCTTAAACATGCGAGACAAGCCGGTGCGATTTAGGGGCAACGCTCATTGTCGGACGGGGACGGAGTTCTGATGCGTACATTTGACGGACGATTCGCCGGAAGAACTGCCATCGTCACCGGTGGCGCATCGGGCTTGGGCAAGGCGGTCGCGCGCCGCATCGTGCAGGAGGGTGGCGCCGTGTCGATATGGGATGCCAATGCAAACACGCTTCAGATTGCTTACGAGGAGGTGCAGGCGACACATAAAGTCCTGGTCGATGTGTCGGATCACGCCGCTGTCGTCCATGCGGCGAAGGAATCGAGCGAGGCGTTGGGCCGAGTCGATATATTGGTCAATTCCGCCGGCATCACCGGGGCGACGGCGCCGGTGCAGGAGTTTCCACTCGACAGTTGGCGGAAGACTTTCGACATCAATGTGCATGGGGTGTTTTACGCCTGTCGCGAGGTGATCCCCCATATGTTGGTGAACGCCTACGGTCGCATCGTCAACGTGGCGTCGGTCGCGGGTAAGGAAGGCAATCCTAACGCCTCGGCCTATTCGGCCTCCAAAGCCGCCGTCATCGGCTTGACCAAGTCGCTGGGCAAGGAACTCGCGACGCGCGGCATACTCGCCAACTCCATCGCCCCCGCTACATTTGAGAGCCCGATTCTTCTCCAGCTGCCGGTGAGCCAGGTGGACTACATGCGTTCGAAGATCCCCATGGGGCGATTGGGGGAAGTCGATGAAAGCGCCGCCATGATCTGCTTCATGGCGAGCGAAGAGTGTAGCTTCACCACCGGAGCGACTTTCGATACGTCGGGCGGACGAACAACGTTTTGACGTGACGGTCAAAAGGAATCAGCGCCAGTGAAATTTCCCAAGATAAGACAGGTCCGCGCCGGAGTGCTTCGTGGCGGCGGGGCGGACTACCACGATCAGCGCGGCAGGCATTGGATCGACGATCACGTCGCCAGCCCCATGGCGCGTTACCCGGAGTATCGGCAGAGTCGACAGAGCTTTGGCACGAACGTGCTGGGAACGTTGGTCGTGGAAATTGAGGCGGATGACGGCACGATCGGATTTGCCGTGACCACCGGCGGTGAACCGGCGGCCTTCATCGTCGAGAAGCACTTGGCGCGTTTTCTGGAGGGCCGCGATCCATCGCAAGTGGAGAAAATTTGGGATCAGATGTACTTCGCCACTCAATTCTACGGACGCAAAGGCCTGGTGGTGAACGCCATCTCCGGCGTGGATTTGGCGTTATGGGACTTGCTGGGAAGACTGCGCGGTGAGCCCGTGTACCACCTTCTCGGCGGCGCGGTGCGCGATGAGCTGGTCTTCTACGCCACCGGTGCGCGCCCGGATGCTGCGAAGGCACTCGGTTTCATTGGCGGCAAGATGCCGTTGCATCATGGACCTGCCGAAGGCGAGGAAGGTTTCAAGAAAAACCTCGCCATGATCGCCGACATGCGCGCCAAAACCGGTGCGGACTTCTGGCTGATGCTCGATTGCTGGATGAGCCTGGATCTCAACTATGCGACGCGTTTGGCGCACGAAGTGTGGAAGTATGGCCTGAAATGGATCGAGGAAGCTTTGAGTCCCGATGACTACTGGGGCAGTGCAGCCCTCAAACGCGCCGTGCCGGCGGGCTTGCTGGTGACCACCGGCGAGCATGAGGCAACGCGATGGGGATTTCGAATGCTCTTGGAAATGGACTGTTGCGATATCATTCAGCCCGACGTCGGCTGGTGCGGCGGTATTACAGAACTCATTAAAATTGCCAACCTGGCCGAATCCTATGGCGTGATGATGATTCCGCACGGCTCGAGCGTCTACAGCTACCATTTTGTCATCACCCGCCACAACAGCCCGTTCGCGGAGTTCTTGATGATGCATCCGGCCGCCGATCAGGTCGTGCCGATGTTTCGTCCGCAACTACTCGGGGAACCCGTGCCCGTCGACGGACGTATGCCGGTTTCGGCGCTCGACAAGCCGGGATTTGGCGTTGAGCTGAATCGGGCGATTCCGCTGACCCGTCCGTATACGCATTGATCTCGAGCCGACGAAGGACAAAGCATGAAGTTGTTGCGCTATGGTGCCGCAGGTCATGAGCAACCTGGAATACTGGATTCTGAGGGGAGCATCCGCTCTCTATCAAACCACATCCCGGATCTGAGTCCCGCACAGCTTTCGCCTGATGCATTAAAAAACTCGCCGCCATCGATCCGGGCAGCTTGCCTTGCGTCCGCGGCACGCCGCGACTGGGCGTGCCGCTGAGCGCTGAGCCGGTTCATGACGCTCGAACCGGGCGACCGCATTCGCTCAGGGGTAGCGAAGCTGGGCGAGCAGGAACAGGCCGCCGGGGCCATGAAAGCTGCATTTGTCGGACTTGATCTCGCGAAGAATGTATTCCAAGTGCACACCGCCGATCGCGCCGGCTGTGCGATACACAGCCGTAATCTGTCACGGAGCCGCGAAGGCAGATTGGCCGTGCCAGGAATGTGCCTTGGTGAGCCTGGGAAGGGGTCGCCTTACGCATGCGACAGGGCGTACATCTGGTACTCAACGCCAGAAGACGTTTCCCGCGCTTCGGCCACGGCCAAAGTTTCGTTCAGCCACGCGTACTTTGGATTGCCGGTTTCAAATTGCACTTGCGCCATAAAAAGGGTGTCGCCGAATTGCGCGTCGCCGCCGCTCGACAAAGTACGGCTCACGGCGGCGTTGAATTTGTACAGGCCCACGTAGGTGACATGAATGAGCGCGCCATCGTCGGTTTCGAATGTCTTGCGCACATCCAGTCGGGCGAGGTCATTTGCGCCGCGGACAAACCAATCGCCGCCACCGGCCAAAATTCGCCCCCGTAGCCTGGGCCCTGTGAACACGCCTTCACCCACGATGTAGGTGGTGCGCTCCCCAAACGGCGTTTTGCCGATGGACTGTGCAGTCACGCTATTTGTAAAGCGCAGGAGTGGTTCTAGTTTGATCATGGAGCGGCACCCAATTTGCAATCACACTGACACAGGAAGCACGTGGCGTACAAATGAGATATTTGTGCAACAGGTGAGAAATACTAATTCTTGGCCCTCTTGGAGCGCAGCTTCGCCAGACTGCCATCCGCATGGATTTCTTCGAGCAACCAGGCCTGGAACGCTTCTATCTTGCGCAGCTTCCCATGGTCCGCCATGTAGACGAGATACCAATTTCCCGGCGCCGGTACGGTGTGTCGGGGCAACGGCGCCACGAGCAAGCCGGCGGCCAAATCCTCGCTGACGTAGGGCTGCATTGCGAGGGCGACCCCCATGCCACGCGCCGCCATCCGCAACGCATGATCGTAACTGTCAAAGGACAAACCCGCGTCGGGATTCACCCCCGGTGTGCCGGTCGCTTTCAGCCATGCCGCCCAATCCCCTGCCGAGGGGTACACTTGTAGTATCGTGAAGCCTGCCAAATCACCCGGGCATTCGATGCGGTTTCGCGCGGTCATCAACTTGGGGCTGCAGACCGGGAACATGGTGGGACTGAACAGATACTCGTAGTGAACTCGTCCCGGGACTGGCCGACCGATCACGACTGCGAGATCGATATCCTGGTCGGGAAAGACAGGATCGAGTTGCGAGGTCATGAGGCGCACCTGCAAATCGGGATGCTTCTCTTGAAAGCTCTGCAGGCGCGAGACCAGCCATCGAACCGCGAATGTCGAATACATCCGGACCGTCAGAACGTCCTCTCGGGTCACGTGCGTGAGCAACCGAGTGCCGTCGCTGATTGAGTCAAAAGCCTGCTGCAGGAACGGAAGATATGTCCGGCCCGTCTCGGTCAGCACCACGGCACGAGTACCGCGATCGAAGAGTTGCACCCCCAGCACTTTTTCAAGGTGCTTGATTTGGTGCGAGATCGCCGATTGCGACACATGCAGTTCGAGTGCGGCGTCCTTGAAGGAGCCTCTCCGTGCTGCTGCCTCGAAGGCGCGCAATGCATTGAGCGGAGGTATCGAGCGCATGGTGGGTCCCGCGGTCACGCAACTTGAGATTATCTCACCTGTCCAGGACAAATGATCGGTTGATATGAGGGGCGGCAGCGATTAGTGTCCTTGGATAAAGGGGCGGGGGAAAACATCAAGTGCGAGCGGCCTATTACGAGTCTGTCGGACCCGCTTTTGATGTCATTCAGGTAGGTGAAAGGCCTGCGCCGCTACCTCAGGCGGGAGAGGTTCGAGTCCGGGTGCACTGCTCGGGGGTCAATCCGTCGGATGTCAAAGCCCGAGCCGGAGCTCGCGGAGCGCTTGCCTTTCCGTACGTGATTCCCCACTCCGATAGCGCCGGTGTCATTGAATCAATAGGCGGCGCGGTCGATTCGCGGAGAATCGGAGAGCGCGTTTGGACCTGGAATGCGGCCTGGAAGCGGCCGTTTGGAACCTGCGCCGAGTTCGTCTGCCTGCCCTCGGAGCAGGCGGTGCCGCTTTCTCCGAGCACGGATTTCGACGCCGGCGCCTGTCTTGGCATTCCCGCCATGACTGCCTGTCACGCAGCCCTCGGCGACGGGCCGCTCGAGGGGAAAACCGTCTTGGTGACCGGTGGCGCCGGCGCGGTAGGTCATTACGCGATTCAGTTCGCCAAATGGTCGGGCGCACGCGTGATCACAACGGTGAGCGGCGTGGCGAAAGCCGCGCACGCAAAATCGGCCGGGGCGGATCACGTCATTAACTATCGGGAGCAGGATGTCGCGGCGGTCATCAAGGAATTGACGGGCGGCGCGGGCGTGGATCGCATCGTCGAGGTCGAGTTCGGCGGTAATCTCGCGGTGTCGACCCAGGTGCTCAAAGTCGGCGGCGTGATCGCGGCCTACGGGTCCGCGGCCGTTTCGACCCCGCCGTTGCCGTTCTACCCGATGATGTTCAATCACACCACGGTGCAGATGCTGCTCGTCTACCTCCTCACCCCTGTGCAGCGTCAACGCGCCTGCGGGCTGATCAACGAAGCCCTGGAGGCGGGCATCTTGAAGAATTCTATCGGTGCCCGGTTTGCCTTGGCAGACACGGCTCAGGCGCATGTCGCCGTGGAGATCGGATCCGTGATCGGCAATGTCGTCGTCACGGTCGGTTGAGCGCGGATCTGACCGGAGCCGGCACGGTGCATAGGAGCGCATCGGCAGCGCGCCTGGTGCTGCTCGTGACCGGGGCCGTCTTCATCAATTACATCGATCGGGGCAACCTGGCGACGGCCGCTCCGCTGATGCAGGACGAGCTCCACTTGAGTGCGAGTCAGTTGGGCGTCCTGCTTTCGGCATTTTATTATGGCTATGTCGTTTGCATGCCCGCCATGGGATGGCTCGCGGAGCGCTACGGCGCCAAAATCGTGCTCGGGGCGGGGGTCGCTGTATGGTCGCTGGCCACATTGACAACCGGCTTCGCAGGAAGCTTCCTGACCCTGCTGGCGCTTCGCGTGCTGCTCGGCATTGGCGAAAGCGGCGCGTTTCCATGTGCATCGAAGATACTGGCGCATGCGGTCGAGGTCAGCCGTCTCGGGGTCGCCAACGGCATCCTGAGCTTCGGCTACCTGTTGGGGCCCGCTGTGGGTACCTTGCTGGGCGGCTACCTGATGACCGTGTTCGGCTGGCGACCGGTATTCATCATCTTTGGGGCGGCCTCGCTCCTATGGTTGTGGCCCTGGAGTCGCGTCAGGATGACGCCACCGCCGCCCTCAGCACCCAAGCAATCCGCCGCTGAGTCACAACCCTCGTTCCCGGAGATTTTGCGGCGCCGTGAGTTGTGGGGCGCATCCCTGGGGCACTTTGCGTCGAATTACGGCTACTACTTCATCATGTCGTGGCTGCCGTTCTACCTGGTCAAATCCCGCGGCTTTTCCATGGGTTCGATGGTCGCCATCGCATCCTGGGCCTACCTGCTCAACGCCCTGAGCGCGCTCGCCATGGGCTGGCTTGCAGACCGGTGGCTTCGCGCCGGACACAGCGCCACCATCGTCTACAAGTGCATCATGGCCGCGAATCACCTGGCCGGCATCGCCTGCATGATCGGCATGGTCATGCTGCCGCCGGCGGGATCGATCGCGGTGCTGTTCGTGTTCGAGATCATCAGCGGATGCTCCTACCCCGGCTTGTTCGCCATCCCGCAAATCCTCGCCGGTCCCCGCGCAAGTGCGCGCTGGGTGGGAGTTCAGAACGCCGCCGGCAATGCGGCGGGGCTCATCGCACCGGCGATCACCGGCGTGCTGGTCGATCAAACCGGGCTCTTCGACGTGGCGTTCGCGCTTGCCGCCGGTGTGAACGTGCTCGGCCTGATCGGCTGGGTGCTCATGCTCGGGAAGATCGCCCCTATTCAGTGGACACCCGCGGTGGCTCCGGTCGCCGCAGCATAGCGGCGCTCCTCCAACGAAAATCGAGAAAATCCATGTCAAAGGTTCAGTTGATCGAGTTCAAGCTCCAGGGCATGCGGGCGCTGGTGACGGGCAGCGCGTCCGGGATTGGTCGCGCGACGGCCGAGCGCCTCGCGAGGAGCGGCGCCCACGTCGCGATGAACGACTTGCCGACGCAGGCGCTCGCTCGCGCCGTCGGCGACTTGAGGGCCGAAGGCTTCTTGGTCGAGGCGGTACCGGGAGACTTGAGCGACTCGGCGAATGCGCGCGAGGTGGGCCTGAAGGGTTTGACGGTGCTCGGCGGGCTCGACTATTTGATCAATAACGCAGGCGCACCCTATACGCGTACGCCGATTCCTCCCTCGGATCTCGACGCATTGACGGACGATTTCTGGGACCGGATCCTGCGGATCAACCTGCTGAGTGCCTTCTGGATGACCAAGACAGTCGCATCTGCGTTGACCCAGTCCAAGGGTGCGGTGGTCAATACGGCGTCGGTTGCGGCGCTCGGCGGCGGCGCGAGCAGCACCGCCTACGCCACGGCAAAGGCGGGGCTCGCAGGCTTGACCCGCGAATTGGCGCGAGGCCTCGCTCCGGACGTCCGCGTCAATGCCATTGCGCCCGGGTATGTGAATTCCAATTGGGAATGTTCGTTCGGCGACATGGATGCGGCGGCCAAGGCGACAGTGCCTCTCGCGCGGGTGGGACGAACGGAAGACTACGCAGAGGTCATCGTGTATCTCTGTGCCGGCGCTTCGTACATAACCGGTGAGGTTGTGCCGGTTACGGGCGGCACGCGAATATAGCCGCGGCAGGGTCGAAGGATTGGCAGAAGCCCCGGGTCGCGCGCCGGAGGAAATCCGGTTCTCAATTCCCTTGGCCCGGCTTGTGCGCCGCCTCGTCCAGCTTGTCGCCCAGCAGGCGTCGTACCACAACGTAGAAGACGGGGATCATCAGCAAGCCCAGGAACGTGGCGAACAACATGCCGCCTATCACGCCCGTGCCAATCTCGTGACGCGAGGCGGCACCGGCGCCGCTCGAGAGCACCAGCGGCAAGACGCCCAAGATGAACGCCATCGAGGTCATGAGTATGGGGCGCAATCGCAGCTTGCCGGCCTCCATCACCGCGTCGAACAGCGTCCTGCCCCTGGCCTGCGCCTCAACCGCAAACTCTACGATCAGGATGGCGTTCTTTGCCGCGAGGCCGATCACCGTGACGAGTCCGATCTTGAAATAGATGTCGTTGGGTATGCCGGCCAGCTTGCACAACGAGACCATACCCAACACGCCCAGCGGAACCACCAGGAGCACGGCCGCGGGAATCGACCAGCTCTCGTACAGAGCGGCCAGGCAAAGGAATACGACGACGATGGACAGCACCAACAGCAGAGTGGCCGAATTGCCGGCCAGGATTTCCTGATAGGACTGTCCCGTCCAATCGGCGGCAAAGCCCCCGGGCAGGGACTTGTCGATGATGTTCTGCAAGGCCTGCATGGCCTGGCCGGTGGAATATCCGGCCGCGGCATTGCCGACGATTTCCACGGCGGCGTAGCCGTTGTAGCGGGGCAGGGCCTGCGGTCCCACGCTCCATTTGGCCTTGACCACGCTGGACAGCGGCACCATGTTGTAGGGGCTGATCGAGGTATTGCTGACCGCGGGATTGACGGGTGTCGCATACCCACCGGTGTTGGCGCCTTGGGCGGCGGAGCCGGTCGCGGCAGCGCTGATGCCGCTCGGGGTGTACATGTGCTGGAGTGCGTCGGTGCCTCGCCGAAACGGCGCATCAGCCTGGACGTAGACACGCTTGACCCGCCCTGCGTACGTAAACTGGTCGATGTAGTTGGGCGCCAGCTGCAATTGAATGGCCTGGTAGACGTCGCTGAGCGACAACCCCATCGATTGTGCCTGCACCCGATCCACCGCTATCTGCAGCTGCGGTGCTTCGGGCAGCGAGTTGGGGCGAGTGCCGGTGAGCAGGGGACTCTTTGCGGCCTCGTCGAGCAGAGTCTTTTGAGCGGCGGCCAGCTGCGCCCGCGATTGGCCGGCGCGGGCCTGTAGATACATATCGACGCCGCCGAACTGGCTCAAGCCGCGAATGGTGGGCAGGTTCACCACGAAGATCTGGGCATCGGTGACGCCGTGCAAAATCTTGTTAGCCTGCTGAATGAGCTGCGTGGCTGACCGTGAACGCTTGCTCCAATCCGCCAGCTTGATGAAGGCCATGCCCACGTTTTCACTCTGCCCTACGAAGCTGAAGCCCTCGGGGCAGAATATGCTGTCGATGTCCTTGCCGATCGCGCTGTGCTTCAGCGTGCCGCGCACTTCATCCATGACCTGAGCGGTGCGCTGCAGGGTGGCGCCCGAGGGCAGATTGACTATCGCCAGCATGAAGCCTTGATCCTCATTGGGAACGAAGCTGGTTGGCAGATGCGCATAGAGGAATCCGGTCACCATCGTGATCACTGCGAAGATCAGCATCCACCGCGGCGCATGACGCACGGCCGCCCCGATATGGCCGACGTAGGTTTTGCCGACCCAGGCGAATCCCTTGTCGAACCAGCGGAAAATCACATTCTTCCTCCTCTCGCCTTCCGGGCGTGGCCGAAGGATCGTGGCACAAAGAGAGGGGGTGAATGACAGCGCCAGAAATGCCGAGAAGCCCATGGACATCGCGATGGTCAGTGCAAATTGCGAGTAGATGATGCCGGTTGCGCCGGGCTGCAGGGCCGAGGGTACGAACACCGCGGCCAGCACCACCGTGATGGCGATGATGGCGCCGGTGATCTGGCCCATCGCCTTGCGTGTGGCCTCCTTGGGCTCGAGGCGCTCCTCATCCATGATGCGTTCGACGTTTTCGATCACCACGATGGCATCATCTACGACGATGCCGATCGCCAGAACCATGCCGAACAGCGTCAACTGATTGATGGAGAAGTGCAGTGCGGACAACCCCATGAAGGTTCCGAGCAGGGCGACGGGAATCACCAGCGTCGGAATGAGGGTGGCACGTATGTTCTGCAGGAATATCAGCATGACCACGAATACCAGAGCGACGGCCTCGATGAGCGTCCTCGCCACGTCGGTCATGGAGGCGGTGATGAAAGGGGTCGTGTCATAGGGGATGTCCCAGACCACCCCCTGCGGCAAATCCTTGCCGAGCACGGCCATTTGCGCTTTGACCACCTTCGCGATCGCCAGGGCGTTGGCGCCGGGCAGCAGAAAGAGCCCCAGCCCACCCGCCTGCTTGCCATTGAAGACCGCGGAATTCCCGTAGCTCTGGCCCCCGAAGGTAACCCGGGCGACGTCGCTCAGGTGCACCGTGGTGCCGTCACTGTTGGTCAGCAGGATGATGTCTTTGAACTGCTGCGGCGAGGAGAACAGAGTATCGCCGGATACCGTGGCGGTGAAGGTCTGGCCTTTGACGGCAGGATCCGCGCCGAGAGAGCCGGTGGCGAACTGCGCGTTTTGCGCCTTGATTGCACTCAGCACCTGGCTGGAGGAGAGCCCGTAACCCTGCAGCTTGTCGGTATCCAGCCAGATGCGTATCGCGTATTCGGAGCCCAGCAGGAAAGTGTTGCCGACGCCGCTGATTCGCGACAGCACCGGTTGGATCTGCGAGGCGAGGATATCGCTGAGGCGGCCCGCATTGACTGAAGGGTTGTCGGACGACAGAGCCACGAACAACAGGATGTCGGGGCTGGCCTTCGCGACGATGACGCCCTGCTGCGTCACCTCGGCGGGCAGCAGGGGCTGCGCCAGGGCGACCTTGTTCTGCACCTGCACCTCGGCAATGTCCTGGTTGGTGCCGGTTGCAAAGCTCAAGGTAATGGTCGCAGTGCCGTTGCCGTTGGATGTCGAGGTGAAATACAAAAGATTATCGATGCCGGTGAGCTGCTGTTCGATGACCCGCGTGACCGTCGATTCCATGGTGGCGGCACTGGCGCCGGGGTAGGTTGCCGTGACCGTCACCTGGGGCGGCGCGATGTCGGGATACGCCGCGATTCCCATTTTTGTCATCGCGATGGCGCCGCCGAGACAGATCAGTATGGAGATGACCCATGCAAATATGGGGCGATCGATGAAGAAATTAGGCATTACGCGGCTTCCCGGTCGATTGAAAAAGCAGCCTGCGGCTGTTTGAGAACCCCACAGGCTCTAAGGGTTGCGGGCCGTGGACGGCGGGCTCGCCGTGAGTGGCGGGGACTGCCAGGGAGATGCCTTGACCTGGCCGCCCTCGCGCGCACCTTGCAGGCCCGCGACGATCACCTGGTCGCCGCTCTCGAGGCCGCCGGTGACGATCCAGTCGTTGCCGTAGCTCTCGCCGGTGGTCACATTCTTGCGTAGCACCTTGTCGCCCGGTCCGACCACCAACGCATAGGCGCCGACGGTGTCGCGTTGCACCGCCTGCTGTGGGATCAGGTACACGTGGCTCTGCTGTCCGAGAGTGATTCGCAAGGTCACATACATGCCCGGCAGCAGTTCGTGCTTCGGATTAGGTACCAGCGCGCGCAGATTGACCGCGCCGGTGGTCGGGTTCGCGGCCACATCGGAGAAATCCAACGCGCCGGATTGTTCATAAGGGGTGCCGTTGGGGAGGGTGATCTGTACCTTGGTGTCGTTCTGCTGCGCCAGCGCGACGTTCTGCGCCTGGCGCAGAGTCAACAGGTCGGCGGCGCTTATGGTGAAATTCACGTAGAGCGGGTCAATTCTCTGGACCGTCGTCAGCAGTGTGCCGCCTGAGCCGGCGTCATTGGTGGCGCTCCCCACCAAGGCGCCTTGCGTGACCTGCTGCTGGCTGGCGGTGCCGCTGATCGGCGAGGTGACCCGCGTGTAACCCAGGTTGATGCGCGCGGTCGCGACCGCCGCCTGATCGGCTTGGACTTTGGCGGCGGCGCTGCGCTGCGCCGCGTCGGCGTCGTCCACGGTCTGCTGCGATACCGATCCGACGGGCAGCAACTTGTGATTGCGCTCGGCGGTCACGCGGTTATTGGTGTACGTGGCCTGATCTTCGGCCAGGATGGCCAGATTGTTGTTGAGAACGGCCGTGTAATAGCTCGGGTCGATCTCGAACAGGAGCTGCCCCTGCTTGACCTCATCCCCTTCTTTGTAGGTACGCTTGACCAGCACCCCCGACACGCGAGCGACGACGTTGGCGCTGAAATAAGCCGACAGGCGGCCGACCAGGTCCCGGGTGAGCGGAACCGTTTGCTGCTCGGCCGTCACCGTGCTGACCTTTGCCGGCGCCGCCGCAGCGGGCGCCTTGTGCGAACTGCATCCCACCAAGGCAATCATGACGAGGCACGGTAACAACGGCTGCGGTGCCGGCTTCATAGACTATGCTCCGAGGTGGAAGCGGCGGCAGCGCCGCGGGACTCATCCCACTGCCAACCCCCGCCCAAATTCTTGATCAGGGTAACGCTGCTCTGAGTGAGCGAGGCTTGGCTATCCTGCAGATTCTGTTTTGCAGACAGCAGCGTGAGCTGTTCGTTCAGCAGACTTTGCCGGCTGGCCGTACCCGCTTCTCGTTGCGCGCGGGTGCTGTCGAACAGCTTCAGGTTGCGCTGGTAGATGTGGGCGAAAGCCTGAGTCTGCTGCTGCAGATGATTCCATGAGGAAATACTGTCTTCGACGCTCTGAAACGCCGTCAGCACCGTTTGCCGGTAATTGGCCACCTCTTCGTCGTAGCTCGCGCGAGCTTCGCGCACCGCGGCCCTGCGGGCTCCGCCGTCGAAGAGCGTTTCAGCCAGAGTGGGGCCCAGTGTCCAAAAGCGGTTGGGCAGCGAGAAAAGATGGGCGAATTGATTGTGCACGTAGCCGCCTTGCGCCGCGAGATCGAGTGTGGGATAGAAAGCCGCGTCCGCAACGCCGATTTTCGCGTTCGCAGAAGCCGCCTGACGTTCGGCGCTAACCACGTCGTAACGGCGCTCCAGCAGTTGCGAGGGTAGGGAGAGCGGTACGGCCGGCGTCACGAATACATAGTCCTTGCGCGGCTCGAGGGAGAAACCGCCGGGGGGAACGCCGATCAGCACGGCGAGGGCGTGCTCGAACTGCTCGCGCTGGGTCTGTGTCGCCTGTAAGGCGGCGAGCACCGCTTCCAGCGTGTCCTGCGCAATGAGCACCTCATCGCCGGATGATCCGCCTTGGGCGTAACCGGCCTGCGTCATCGCCAGGATGTCGCCGTAGACCTGCTGCTGATGCTGAAGAAAATCGATATCGAGATCAGCCTGGCGCAAGGCGAAATAATAGCCGGCAACACTGGCCGCGATCGACAAGCGCTGACCCGCGCGTTGGGCGTCGCCGGCTTGTGCGTTGGCCTTGCTCGATTCGATCTGGCGACGGGTCTTGCCCCACAGATCGAGCTCCCAGCTCGCAGCAACGCCGGCGGTGACCGAGTGATACACGCCCGGTGCAACGCCGGTCGCCGCCGCCGCGGCGCGGCCGGCCTCGCCGCGAGTGCCCGACACGTTGGCACTCACCGTCGGATAGAGAGCTGCAACGCTCGCCGAGACCGTCGCTTGGGCCAGCCTGTACGCGGCTTCCGCCGCGATGATGGACTGATTCGCATGCAGGGCTTGATCGATCAGCTTCGATAGCTGCTCGTCGTGATAGCCGAGCCACCAGGTGCTCGACAGCGATCCTTGCGGGTTTGCCTGCGCCCGCTGCCAGTCGACGCCTTCCTTGAAGCTCTGGGGAATTTGCACCGCGGGCTTGTGATAGTCCGGACCGACCGCACAGCCCATGAGGCACAGGGCCGCCGCCGCCACGGAGCCGCGTTGCCATGATATGCGGATGTACCTCATCTGATTACCTCTCGCCGACACGATCACTGCGCCTGAGCCTTGGAAGGCGCACGAACGATTACTAAGGAGCGGATGGCATCGATCTGGGCCGGCGTCCCTGATTCCGGCCATGCCATCGCAGGACATAATGCCATTCGCACCGAAGCCTTGCACCTATGCCGCCGAATCGGCATGGGGCCGAGCGGGTCATCGGCGGCTGCAGGGACAGATGGGTCTGGCCCGTGCTCTTGCAGCTACGGAGTGCGCAGTTACTACGCGGTCTCGAGGTTCTGACGCAGGGCCTGCCCCGCGGCCCACGCGGCGCCGATGAGCCCCGCGCGGTCGCCAAGCCGGCTGGGTGCGATGGCAATGGTCCGCGAGAAGAGCTGCGGAAGGGTCCGTTGAACCCGCTCATACAGCTCGGGACGCATGCCGATGCTTCCCCCGAACACGATGAGCTCCAGGTCGAGGAGTGATTGCAGCGTCACCACGGCGAGGGCCACCCAGCGCGCCGTCGTGTCGAGGACCGACGCCGCCACTTCGTCTCCTTGCTCGAGGAGCCTGAAAATGTCGCGCACCGTGGCGGCCGCGGTTCCACCCTGGCGCCGGTATCGATCGACAATGGCGGGTGAGCCCACCTCGAGCTCGAAGGTGCCGCCTGCGACGCGGATCTGCGAATTGGGGTCGCGCCCGATCGGCAGGTCGGCGATTTCTCCCGCCGATCCTCGCGCCCCTCGAAACAGCTTGTCATCGATGAGCAGGCCGAGCCCCGCACCGGTTCCCAGCGACAAGAACGCGGCGTTCCGGCAGTGACCGGCGCAGCCGAGCGCATGCTCGCCCAGCATGGCGAGATTCACGTCGTTCTCGATCGCCACATCCGCTCCGAAGCGGCCGCGCAGAAAGCCGAGGACGTCGAAGTCCTCCAACCCCGCGATGTTGGGAGTCAGGGAAACACGGCCTGTGCGAGGATCGATCGCTCCGGGAATTCCCACCATGACATGACGCGCCCGCGTGACCTCGATCCCGATGGTTTTCGAGAGCTTCTCGGCGCAGGCGGCGATCTGTTCGGCCACGTAGGCTGCGCCGCGCGGGTCGGTGGGCTCGGTCAATTCCGCCACGATGGATCCACGCGCATCGGCAATCGCTGCGGCGAGCTTGGTGCCGCCCAGGTCCGCCGCAAAGCAGTAGTCGATTTCGCGCGTCATTGACGTGCGCTACGCTGCGCCGGGGGCGGAAGAGGGAGAGCCATCGCGAGTTCCGCGACGCCGAAGAATTCATCGTGCAGACGGCGCAAGGCGACGGACAAGGCGCCCACGACGCCGGCTCGCCTGCCCAAGGTACTGGTGCGAATTTCCACCGGCCGCGCCGAGAGCTGCAGCAACACGCGCGCGACCTTGTCCGCGAAATCCGGTCGCGCTCCCACCGAGCCGCCCAGAACGAGCAGTTGCGGATCCACGGTGGCGATGACCGCCGCGGCCGCAAGCGCAGTCAGCCGCGCCGTCTCCTCGACCACGACCGCGGCAATCGGATCGCCCGCCTGCGCTTGCTCAAAGACCTGTCGTTCCGAATCCACATTGGAACCGCCGGCCTCCCGGTAGCGTCGTACCACACCCGTGGCTCCTACCTGGTACTCGAGGCAGCCCTGCGGGCGGGACTCGGCTTGCAATGGATCGCCACCGATGGGCAGATAGCCGATCTCACCGGCGGCGCCGTTCTCGCCGCGAACCAGCCGGCCGTTGACATAGAGTCCGAGGCCAACGCCGCTGCCGAGCGCGAGGAAAGCGACGTTGTCCACGTTTTGCGCGCAGCCATGCCATATTTCCCCGAGCAGCGCGAGGTTGATGTCATTTTCAAGGACGACGGGACTGCCGAGTTTCTCGCTCAGCAGGCCCACGACATTGAGGTGATCCAGGCCGGTGATGTTGGGGGCCATCTCGATGGCACCGCTCTTGGGGTCTACCACTCCGGGGGTGGCCATCACGATGGAGCGAATTCGGCTGGGGTGGGTGTGATTGTCACGCGCCAGACGGTCCGAGAGCCGGGCAATCTGGTCGAGCATCCAGGCTCCGCCGCGGCTGTCGGTGGGTTCATCGGTCTCAGCGAGAACTCTGCCGGCAATATCGGCGAGGGCGACCGTCAATCGCCGAGCTCCCAAGTCGATGCCGAGCACGTGGCCGCCTTCTGGGCTCAGTTCGTACAACACGGCGGTGCGCCCGACATTGCCGCGGGTTCGTCCCACCGAACGAACCAACCCCTGCTGCTCGAAGGCATCGATGACTTCCGACATGGTCTGTTTCGACAGAGAGGTCACCTTGGCCAGGTCCGCCCGCGAGATGGGGCTGCGGTGCAGAAGGGCTTCGAAGACGCTGCGTCGCGACAGCTGGCGGGTCACGCTGGTGATGGGTGGGGAAGGCATGGGAGCACTCATTTGATTCGTCACCTCTCCGAACAATCATAGCCGTATTGGCGGCGAAAGCCACCACTAGTTGACGTAAAGTACACATCGTGCGAGATTGATTCGTCAGGGGACCGAATAAATAGACGCTGTTAAGGGCTCAGATGAGAGCGTTCGCATCGCAGGGCATCTGAGATCCAGAAGACGACAATCGAGAGGGAATGGCCGTGTCAAACGTATATCGCAAGCACCCCTTGTCAATTGCCATATCCATGGCGCTGCTCGCTGCGGCGACCA
>Ga0134126_10005374_pt1 | contig 16010 bp, 15 predicted proteins | sample KB31752_FD_96881 | JGI IMG/M metagenome (GOLD analysis project Ga0134126, IMG submission 96881) | Terrestrial soil microbial communities with excess Nitrogen fertilizer from Kellogg Biological Station, Michigan, USA - KB3-175-2 | ecosystem: Environmental > Terrestrial > Soil > Unclassified ...
AAATTCAAGTATCATTAGCCTATCATAAAAGCATTGGTAAAAACACCTTTCATATAGGCGTACAGCCGGGGCTTACGCTTAAAAACATTAATGGCAATGAAACTTTTCCCGATCAATTTGATTGGGGCACAGGGCAGTTTAATGGTTCTATTCCTAATAGCGAAACTAACTTAAGCTACCGCCTTCATTATTTTGATTTAAACTGGGGTGCAGGTTATGATAGAAAACTAACAAGCAAAGTAGAACTATTTACATCCTTTGCTATGTTTCATGTAAACTCACCAAAAGAAACTTTTTTATCTAACAGCAATACACTTAAGCCTCGCAATGTGCTTTCGTTAGGGGTAACCTGGTATGCTTTACCAAAAATTACTATCCAGCCATCTCTTTGTATGATGGGCACTGATAAGGCATCTGAGTTTTTGTTTGGCTCTCGCTTTTTCTATTCGTTAGATAAAGATTATTCTATCACAAAAGCAGTTTTTATTGGTGTGTATGGTCGTCAAGGTTTTTCTAATTTGACTGATGCCTTTTTTGCTGTAGTGGGCGCCAACTGGAAAAATTATTATGCAGGAGTTAGTTACGATTTTAATATATCTCAGCTAAAAACAGCCAGCAATTACCGTGGTGCTTTTGAAGTATCATTTATTTATACCGGCATGAGTACACGTTTAACTAAAAGCCTAATTCCTTGTGATAGATACTAAACGTATATATAGCCTTGCTTTTTTATTTATGTTACTTGGTTTTTTTGCACAAGCCCAAGATACTATTGAGATAAAAAGCTTAAAAGCGGGTGAGTGCAGGCGCATGGGCGATGCCGCTGTAAAGCAAGGTGATTATAATGCAGCCGAAGAGTACTACGACCAGTATATGAAATTAAAGCCCAACAATGGTAAAGTTGCATATAACCTGGCAACTGCTTTTCGTATAAACAGAGATTACGTAAGTGCACAAGAGTGGTATGATAAAGCCATTAAATTAAACCCAAATAACGGCATGGCCATTTATTATTATGGTGTAATGCTAAAAACAAATGGCAATTGCGATAAAGCCAAAGACCAGTTTGCAAAATTTAAAAAACAAGCAGGTAGAAGCAAAGAAGCGGCTGACCTTAAAAAACAAATGAAAATTGAAATAGCAGGCTGCGATTCGGCTATTTCTTTTACCAAGCAATTAAATAGGGTTACCATTACACATTTAGATACAACTATTAATAAAATACATGTAGAGCATTCGCCAATTATGCTCGATACAAATACATTACTATATTCATCTATTCGTACCGATAAAAAAGTGTACACCGTTCAATCATCAGAAGATACTGCGGTGGGGGCATTTAAAAAGTTTTATACCGCTAAAAAAGAAAATGGAAAATGGACTTTTGGCGGCGAGTATGACGGCGCTTTAAATAAAGAAGGATATAATAACACCAACGCAACTTTTTCGGCTGATGGTAAACGCATTTATTTTACACGTTGTAAAAAGAACTCGAGTAATAAAATGATTTGTTCCATTTATCTTACTTCAAAACAAGACGATGGTAGCTGGAGCGAACCTACTGCTTTAGATGACCCTATAAATAGTTCGAAATATACATCAACACAACCAACAACTTCAATAGAGTCAATTAAACAAAATGAAGTTGTTTATTTTGTAAGCGATCGTCCGGGTGGGCGTGGTGGTTTAGATATTTGGTATATCATTTACGATTTTAAAAAGAAAGCATATGGCTTACCAAAAAATGCCGGAAGCAAAATAAATACAACCGGCGACGAGATTACTCCTTTTTACGATGCAGATACACGTACACTATATTTTAGTTCTAACGGTTGGCCGGGGCTTGGGGGTTTAGATATTTTTAAGGCCAAAGGCGAAATGAAACAATTTACACCGCCCGAAAATATTGGTGCGCCAATAAATACAACAGCTGATGATATTTATTACACAGTTGGAAAAAATAAAGACGAAGGTTTTTTTGTTTCTAATCGCAAGGGTGGAGTGGCATTAAAGAAAAGCCCAACTTGTTGTGATGATATTTACAGTTATAAAAATATACTATTTATAAAATTAAATACTGAAGGTGTTGTAACCGATGAAAAAGGAAACCCGGTAAAAAATGCTAAAGTTTCTTTATACCTTATACCAACAGAAGACGATCCGGTTTTTATTAAATCGGTTGAAACAGATGCTCAGGGAAAATACGATATAGGTGTTGAGGCTAGTAGCAATTATCAAATATTATTTGAGAAGGAAAAATATTTAAATGGCACCAAAAACCTTAATACAAATAATATTACAACAAGCCAGACAATAAAGCAAGATGTAGCTATATTAAAAGAGATAACCGACAAAGCATTTGCACTACCTAATGTGCATTATGCTACGGATAGATATGACTTAGCCGAAGATTCTAAAAAAGACATTGATACAACCTTACTGTCTTTTATGAGGGCAAATCCGGATGTAATTGTAGAGATAGGCTCTCATACAGATGATCAGGCAAGTGATGCGTATAACAATTCACTTTCTCAAAAACGTGCTGATGGCGTAGCAAAATATCTTATTGAAAAAGGCATACAACCTGAAAGAATAAAAGCCCATGGCTACGGAGAAACAAACCCAACCGCAGATAATAAAACAGAAGAGGGTAGGGCAGCTAATCGTCGTACGGAGTTTAAAATAATTGGTAAACTTGCTCCAAAAGAAAAAGAGTATAACGAGAAGGACTAAATCTTAAAAGCAAAAAAGGCATCGTTAGATGCCTTTTCGTTTTGTATATAAGAAGAATAAATTATTTTTTCTTTGGCCCAAGTATCATAATCATACGCTTACCATCTAATTGTGGCATTTGCTCTGGTTTACCAAACTCTTCAAGCTCACTTGCAAAACGTAATAATAAAATTTCACCTTGTTGTTTAAAAGCAATTTCACGCCCTCTAAAAAACACAAAGGCTTTTACTTTAAAACCTTCTTTTAAAAACTCCATAGCGTGGTTCTTTTTAAAGTTGTAATCGTGATCATCCGTATGCGGACCAAAACGAATTTCTTTTACAACCACACGTGCAGCTTTTGCTTTTACTTCTTTTTGTTTCTTTTTAAGTTCGTATAAAAACTTTTTGTAGTCAATAACTTTACAAACCGGCGGCACAATTTGTGGCGCAATTTCAACCAAGTCTAAACCTTGTTCTTCAGCAATTTCAAGTGCTCTTTTAATGGAATATACGCCTGGTTCAAATCCGTCACCAACTACACGTACTTCGGCAGCCGTGATTTTTTCGTTAATGCGATGTGCATCTTCTTTTTTTTGCGGACCTCTGTTAAATCCACGGTTAAATGGTTTTGGCTTTGGGCCTCCTGGTTTGTTTCCTGTAAATGCGGGTTTTTGTCCGCCTGGTCTAAATGGTGCTGCGATGGTAACCTCCTGTTTTTTTAGTTTATTATTTATTTTACTTCTTCTTTTATTTTTAAAGTTCCTTTTTTAAAGTCACTTTCAATTTCTTGTTTAATTATATCGGCAAATTCATCAATGCTAAATACACCTAAATCGCCTTTACCGTGTTTGCGAACCGCTACTTTTCTATCAGCTACTTCTTTCTCTCCAACAATAAGCATGTAAGGCACTTTCTTCATTTCGTTATCACGAATCTTCCTTCCTATCTTTTCGTCGCGGTCATCAACATAACCACGAATATCGGAATTATTTAATAATTGCAAAACTTCGTGCGCATAGTCATTAAAACGCTCACTTATAGGTAGTATAGCAATTTGGTCGGGTGTTAACCATAGTGGGAAATTGCCGCCGCAATGCTCGATTAAAACAGCAATAAACCTTTCTAACGAACCAAAGGGTGCGCGGTGAATCATGACCGGGCAATGTTTTTGGTTATCGCTACCTGTATATTCTAATTCAAAACGAATAGGTAAGTTGTAATCAACTTGTATAGTACCAAGCTGCCATTTTCTTCCAATGGCATCTTTAACCATAAAATCTAGTTTAGGGCCATAAAAAGCTGCTTCGCCATATTCAACAACCGTGCGTAAACCTTTTTCAGCAGCCGATTCTATAATAGCTTGTTCTGCTAAACTCCAGTTTTCGTCGCTACCAATATATTTTGCACGATCTTCTTTATCGCGTAAAGAAATTTGTGCTGTATAATCTTCAAAACCTAAAGCATTAAAAACATGCAACACTAAATCAATTACTTTACAAAACTCTTCTTTTACTTGATCAGGACGACAGAATAAATGCCCATCATCTTGTGTAAAGCCACGTACACGTGTTAAACCGTGTAACTCACCTGCTTGTTCGTAACGATATACTGTTCCAAACTCAGCGTAACGAACTGGTAAATCTTTATATGATTTTGGAGATGCTTTATAAATTTCGCAATGATGTGGGCAGTTCATTGGTTTTAAGAAAAACTGTTCGCCCTCACGTGGAGTAGAAATAGGTTGAAAAGAATCTGCACCATATTTTTCGTAGTGACCCGAGCAAACGTATAAATCTTTTAAAGCAATGTGTGGTGTAGCAACCGGTAAGTAACCCGATTTAAGTTGTGCACGTTGCATAAATTGAATTAAGCGTTCGCGCAAAGCAGCACCTTTTGGTAACCACAAGGGTAAACCCATTCCAACTTTTTCAGAGAAATGAAATAATTCTAATTCTTTACCAAGTTTACGGTGGTCACGCTTTTTTGCCTCTTCTAATAGAACTAAATATTCTTTTAACTCTTTATCTTTAGGGAAAGTAATTCCATAGATACGAGTAAGCATTTTGTTTTTTTCGTTACCGCGCCAATAAGCTCCGGCAATGTTCATTAACTTAATTGCTTTTACAAATCCTGTATTTGGTATATGTGGCCCACGACATAAATCGGTAAAGTTACCTTGGGTGTAAAAAGTTATTTCACCATCAGGTAAACCTTCAATTAATTCTAATTTATATTGGTCTCCTTTTTCGGTAAAATATTTTATCGCATCAGCTTTCGAAACATCTTTACGAATGTATTCACTTTTTTTGTTAGCAAGCTCCTGCATTTTAGCTTCTATTTTAGGAAGCTCTTCAGGAGTTAAAGGTTTATCTCCAAAATCAACGTCGTAATAAAAACCATTTTCAATAGCAGGTCCTATGCCCAATTTTACACGTGGATATAAAGCTTCTAAGGCTTCAGCCATTAAGTGAGCTGATGAGTGCCACATGGTTTGTTTACCATCGGTATCACTCCATGTTAGTAAGGTTAAATTGCAATCAGCGTTAAGCGGACGAGTTGCGTCCCAAACTTCGCCATTAATTTTTGCGGCTAAAACGTTGCGGGCAAGCCCTTCACTAATACTTAGTGCAACTTGCAGAGAGGTAGTTCCTTTTTCATATTCGCGAACAGAACCATCGGGTAAGGTAATTTTAATCATATTTAATTTTTCCCTACTAACAACGTAGGTTTAAGTTTAGGTACAAATATACGAGATTTTACTTTCTAAAAGCACATCAAACACCTATTAAATCTACATTCTTTAATTTATTTTTGAACCCCTTCCATATCCAAACTGTCTTTATAAAGAACAGATAATTTATAGTATTCAGAAGCTTGATTGGCAAAATCAGTTCGTTTTTTAGCCGGTGTTTTTTTTGAAGTGGCTATAGTACTATCTAAAGAGGCTAAACCTCGATACCCATCCTTTAGCAGGCTTTTACTGCCTATTTCTTTACTTAACTGTAAGCCTTTATTTAAACAATCTTGTGCCTCTTTTAACTTATCTAGTTTGGTTTGTACCATGCCCAAATTAATATAGGAAGTGGCTATACCGTTTTTATCGCCTACTTCTTCTTCTATTTTTAAAGAAGCAAAATGGGTGTTTAGTGCCTCAGTATAATTGCCCTGTTTCTCATAAATAACCGCCATATTGTTATAAGAATTGGCTATGCCCTGTTTATCGCCAATTTCTTCTTTTATTTTTAAAGAGGCTGCGTAATTTTTTAAGGCCTCGTTATAATGCCCTTGTTGATGATATATATTACCAATATTCCCTAAGGAAGAGGCTGTACTTTGCCTGTCTTTAATAGCTTGGCAAATGGCTAATGAAGTGTTGTAATTTTTTAAGGCCTCGGGATAATTGCCTTGCTTGTAATGAATGTTTCCAATGTTCATGTATGTATTTGCATAAGTCACATCTTTTATTTGCCCGGCACTTTCTTTTGCTTTTAAAGAAGCTTCATAATTTTCTAAAGCCTCGGCATAATTACCCTGCAATGCATAAATATTACCCATGCCCATATATGAGGTTGCAATGCCTTGCGTATTATTAATATCCTCATCAATTTTTAAGGCAGCTGCGTAATTTTTTAGCGCTTCGGGATAATTGCCCTGATGCATAAAAATAGCTGCAATATTAGTGTATGAAGATGCTACATGTTTTTTCTCACCCAACTCTTCCATAATTTTAAGCGAAGAAAAATGCATTTTTAATGCACCAAAATAATTGCCTTGATGCATATAAACATTTCCTATGTTGGTATACGAATGAGCAATGCCTCGTTTAAAATTCAGCTCTTGAGCTAATTGTAAAGCTTGTTTGCCACAGCTTAAACCATTGTCATAATCACCAATAATTCTATACTCGTGACCTAGTTTATTTAATCGAATAACCCGATTAGTATCCTGTAATGAAGAGGTTCTTAAAACTTTTTTTAAAGAATCTATTTTACTCTGAGCCCTAATTTCAGACACAATTAAAATAAAAAATAAGCATGTTAAAAGAAAAAGTTGTTGTTGTTTCATATAGTCAGATTTTAATAAAACCCCTCTCTTTTTCCGAGAAGGGTTTTATTTTATCGCTTATTTCTTATCGTGTTTCTCGTTTGTATCATCTACATTTAAAGTATTAAATAAAGGTGTTTTGCCATCAGTTATAATAACTTTTGAGTTGCCTGATTTTATAAGTCCTTCGTACATTTTAATACGATTGTACTCTAATATTTTTTCATTTATTGATTGCGAAAGAATGTCCTGAGCAGCTTTAATCCCTTCTGCTTCTATACGCAAACGCTCGGCTTCTTTTTTCTGTTTATCAATTACAAAATCCATCTTAAGTGCATCTTGCTCTGCTTGCACTTTACTTTCAATTGATTGCATAATTTGCGGAGGTAATACAATGTCTTTCAATAACACAGCATCAATAACAAAACCATGTTGTTCTATATGAGATTTCAATTCGTCGGTAATGGCTTTTTCAACGTTTTGGCGTGCTGTAGCATATAACTCCTTAGCATAATAACGCGCGCTTATTTCGCGTGCTGTAGCACGGAAATTACTAAGTACGATAACCTCCTGATAATTTGTTCCGAATTTTTGATACACATTAGAGGCTTCTTCCGGACGAATATGATACAGTAAACTTATCTCAGCATTTACACTTAAACCTTCTTTAGTTGGTAAGGGTAATGTTTGAAAACACTCAACCGTACGCGTGTTTATTTTAATCACTTTAGTTGTAAAAGGAAAGAACCCTACAGAACCCGGCTGGCGAGAACCTCCGTGCATTTTACCCAAGGTTTGTTTAATGCCTATTTCACCGGGTCTTACAACACGGCATGAAGTAATGGAGGCTATAGCTGCAATAACACATCCAACATAAATTAATTTTTTCATATAGTTTTTGTTTGTATAAATGTCTGAAAGAACTGTGCCACTTTTAATCAGTTAACATTCTTTGTGAATTAAATATTCTTAATTCACACACTTTCTTGAAAGTGTAGCCCTCTAAACCTTAGATAAATCAAGCTTTTTGAGTTTAGGGTTTAATTTATTGATGGCTGCAACAACTACAACAGTCATTGCCCCTCCAAAAATAACAGACGGCACCAAGCCCATTAACCGGGCTGTAAACCCAGATTCAAAACCACCAATTTCGTTTGATGAACCAATAAATACACTATTTACTGCTGATACCCGCCCGCGCATTTCATCAGGAGTCATTAGTTGTAAAATAGAAGAACGAATTACTACACTAACATTATCAAATGCACCTGTAATAAGCAACATGGTAAATGCCAACCAGTAATTGGTGCAAAAACCAAAAGCAATAGTAAACACACCAAACATAATTACAGCCCATAACAATAATGTACCGGCATTTTTTGTAGGAGGTTTAATGGCTAACACAAAAGCCATTAGTACAGCACCAATAGCGGGGGCTGTACGTAACAGGCCTAAGTCTTGCGGAGTGGCGTGAAGAACTTGATCAGTAAATGCAGGTAAAATAGTTACAGCTCCACCAAAAAACACAGCAAATAAATCTAAGGAAATAACGGAGAGCAATATTTTTTGTTTAAACACAAAATCTATTCCCACACGTAAACTTTTTATAATGCCTTCTTTTGCCTGGTGTATATAAGGGCGTTGGTATTTTACCAAGGTGAAAAATAATGCTCCTAACAAGAATAGTAACATGTTAACGAAGTAAATTTTTTCAGCATGATAACTGCCACTCATGCCATATAAAAATGCGGCTAGTATAGGGCCTGTAATAGCACCAATATGCCATGCGGTACTGTTCCAGGTGGCCGATATAGTGTACATCTCTCTATCAACTAACTGGCTCAGCAAAGGGTTCATAGTAGCGGCAAAAAAGGCACGTATAATGCCTACTAAAATAATTACACCAAAAATTGCGTAGTAGGCAATGTTGTCTAAAAACGAAATTTTGTGTAAACTAATTACAAATAAAAGTACCGAGCAAAAAACCAAAGCTAAAACAGTACTTATAATAATTTTTTTACGATTGTATTTATCAGATACATAACCCGAAAAAAACGAAGCTGCAATAAATGGAATGGCTTCAAACAAACCTGTTAACCCTAACGAAAATGCGCTATGTGTGTACTCGTAATAAATTTGCAAACCAATGGTGGTCATTTGCATTTGTATAGCAAGGGTGGTAAAAAATCTACCTAAAATAAAATGAAAGAAGTTTTTTATTTTAAATATTTCGAGCGAAGAAGTTTTTTGCGAACTCATTATAAATTGCGCACAAAGGTAACGTAACTTTACTTAACTTGCTTCTTATTTATTGTAAATGGAGCGGCAACATATTTCCATAAAACATTGGGCAGAAGACGACAGACCGCGCGAAAAGCTTATTACCAAAGGTAAACAAGCTTTATCAGATGCGGAGTTAATTGCCATTTTAATTGCATCGGGTTCAAAAAACGAATCGGCTGTTCAATTATCACAACGCATATTGGCTACCCATAAAAATAATTTGCATGAGTTGGCCAAACTATCTATTAATGATTTAAAAAAATTTAAAGGCATTGGCGAAGCAAAAGCAATAACTATTATAGCCGCTCTTGAATTAGGTAGAAGAAGAAAAGATGTTGATGCACCCGTATTAGACGTAGTAAAAACAAGTAAAGATGCTTATGCTCATATAGCACCTAAATTAAGTGATTTACCACATGAAGAGTTTTGGGCACTACTACTTAACCGAAGTAATAAAATTATAAAAACAGAATTTATTGGCAGAGGTGGTGTATCAGGCACAGTGGCCGATGTACGTATCATTTTAAAAAGCGCTATTGAGAATTTAGCTTCATCTATTGTGTTGGCACACAATCACCCATCAGGTAATTTACAAGCCAGTAAAGAAGACATTAACTTAACACAAAAAGTAAAACAGGCAGCAGCTTTGTTTGATGTGCAGGTTATAGATCATATAATTGTAGGAGATGCAAACTACTTTAGTTTTGCAGATGAAGGACTTTTATAATTTACTTAGCCCAACCTTTTTTAAGCTCGCCCTCTAAGGCCTCAATTAACAAGTCTTTGTTTTTTGCTTCCATAGCAAGCTTCTCTAACTCTTCTTTCAATTTGGTGATTTCAGTTCTGTACTTAACTTCCTGATCACTCCAAATATTTACGTCATAATAACGCTCTTTATCAGGCGATAAAATTTTTTCCATTTCGGCAGGATCACGGAAAAAGCTATAAAGGGGTATACGTAACTCTTTCGATATAAGTTCTAAAGTGCGTACTTCAAGTGTTTTGGTTTCAAGTGCGTGGTCTAATTCTGCTTCAGTAATATGTAAATGTTCAGCAAGCTCTTTATAAGTGTACTTATTTTGTCCTAAAAGAGTAATTATTTTATTCTTCAGATTCATGTAAACTTTTCTTTCTAACGTAACCATTCGCATATCAAAGATAATGATTTTAACAATAAATAAACATAAAAAAACAGTACCGTACATTATATACGATACTGTTTTAGTATTAGACTTTTTAAAATTTACTTGTTTTCTGTTTCTGTAGTTGCGCCTTCAGGTTTTGGTAACAACACCTTACGAGATAATTTAGATTTACCTGTTTTTGGGTCGTTGCCAATGTATTTTACCTTAATCATGTCGCCTTCTTTTAACACTCCTTCTAAAGTGTCAAGTCTGCGCCATTCAACTTCAGATATGTGTAACAAACCATCTTTGCCCGGCATAAACTCAACAAAAGCACCGTACGGCATAACCGTTTTTACTTTTGCATCATATACTTCGCCAATTTCAGGTATAGCTACTATGCCTTTTACACGCGCTAATGCAGCAGATGCAGCGGCATCGTCTTCTCCAAAAATTTCAACTAAACCTTTACCGTTAATTTCAGTAATAGTAATGGTTGTGTTAGTTGTTTTTTGAATTTCTTGTATGATTTTACCTCCTGGCCCTATTACAGCGCCAATAAAATCTTGAGGAATTTCAATTTGCAACAATCTTGGTGCATGTGGTTTATAATCTGTACGAGGTGCAGCAAGTGTTTTGCTTATTTCGTTTAAGATATGTAAACGACCTTCTTTAGCTTGATTTAAAGCCTGAGACATAACTTCGTAAGGAAGTCCGTTTACTTTTAAATCCATTTGCACAGCTGTGATACCATCTTTAGTACCGCAAACTTTAAAATCCATATCACCTAAATGATCTTCATCACCTAAGATATCAGATAAGATAGCATAACCACCTTTATCGTCGGTAATTAAACCCATTGCAATACCAGTAACCGGTTTTTTAATTTGAACGCCTGCATCCATTAAAGCCAGTGTACCTGCGCAAACTGTAGCCATGGATGACGAACCGTTACTTTCTAAAATATCAGATACTACACGAATAGTATATGGGCAATTATCTGGTAACACTTTTTTAAGTGCACGTAAAGCTAAGTTACCATGTCCAACCTCACGGCGAGATGTACCGCGGTTTGGTTTTACTTCTCCGGTTGAAAAACCAGGGAAATTGTAGTGTAATAAAAATTTATTTTCGCCTTCAATAAACGCACCGTCAATTAACTGTTGGTCTAATTTAGTACCTAAGGTTACTGTAGTAAGCGATTGAGTTTCTCCGCGTGTAAATACAGCCGAACCGTGTGCAGCAGGTAAGTAAGCTACTTCGCTCCAAATTGGACGTATATCAGTAGTTTTTCTACCATCTAAACGTAATTTGGTATCTAAAGCAACGCGACGAACTGCATCGTACTCAACACCATGGTAGTATTTGTTGATTAAGCTTTCTTTCTCTTTTAATTCTTCCGGAGTAAAAGTTGCTTTGTATTCTTCTAAAACTGCCTTAAAGGCAACTTTACGTTCGTTTTTATTTGGGTTACCAATTTTAGCAACATCATAAACTTTTTGGTAAGTAGCTGCACTAACTTTTTCTTTTAATTCAAAGTCATTTTTTTCGTGCGAGTACTCGCGTTTAGGTTTGTTACCTGCTTTTATAGCAAATTCCTTAATAGCGATAATATGACCTTTAATTGCTTCGTGTGCAAATTTTATAGCCTCAAGCATTTCAGCTTCGCTAATTTCACTCATTTCACCTTCTACCATTAAAATATCGGTAGCCGATGCAGCAATAATCATATCAATAGTTGATTTTTCTAACTCATCTAAATTTGGGTTTAAAACCAATTTACCATCAATTTTACCAACACGTACTTCGGAAATTGGTCCGTTAAACGGAATATCTGAAACAGCCACGGCGGCCGAAGCAGCTAAGCCAACAAGCGCATCAGGCATTGTTTTTTTATCAGAAGAAATAAGTTGAATCATTAACTGAATATCAGCATGATAATCTTCAGGGAATAAGGGGCGCATAGCGCGATCTACGATACGACTAATTAAAACTTCGTAATCAGAAAGTTTGGCTTCTCTTCTAAAAAAAGAGCCCGGGATACGACCTGCAGCCGCATATTTTTCTTGATAATCTACGGTTAAGGGTAAAAAGTCTACGCCTTCTTTTGCATCTTTAGATGATACGATGGTAGCCAGCAACATAGTGTCGCCAATTTTTACTACTACCGATCCATCGGCTTGTTTTGCTAATTTACCTGTTTCCAGGCTTACTATTCGTCCATCTCCTAAGTCGAACGAATGTGTGGTTCCTAATTGTGACATCTGTTTTTTTGATTTGTGTTTCGGCCTTTCCGAAACGGGTTATATTTATGTTATTAATTTCTGTTTTTAAATGCAAAAGGCATTCAAGTTACCCCGAATGCCTTTTTAGTGTTTTATTTTCCGCTCATTTTATTTACGGAGATCAAGGGTTTTAAGCAAAGCCCTGTATTTTTCTAATTCGTGACGTTTTAAATAATCAAGTAAAGCACGACGTTTACCTACTAAGTTTAGTAGAGAACGTTGAGTTCCAAAATCTTTTTTATTAGCTTGTAAGTGTTTGCTTAAATGGTCTATACGGTGAGTAAACAAGGCAATTTGTGATTCTGTAGCACCTGTGTTTTTTTCAGAACCTCCGTGTTTTTTGAAAATCTCTTTTTTTACTTCTGTTGATAAATACATTATTTCTTTATTTTAAGGACGGCAAATATACGGCTTTTTTTGAAAATGCAAAATATTTTATGATTTCCGTTTGACATTATAATTGCCAATTTATTGGTTTTTGCCCCTGTTTTTGTAAAATTTGGTTGGTTTTAGAGAAGTGTTTACAGCCAAAAAACCCGCCACGTGCCAATGGCGATGGGTGTGGGGCAACAAGTACATGGTGTTTTGTGGCATCAATTAAAGCTCCTTTTTGCTTGGCATAATTGCCCCAAAGTAAAAAAATAAGTCCTTTTTTTTCGTCAGATAATTTCTTGATAACCGCATCTGTAAAAAGCTCCCAGCCTTTATTTTGGTGCGACCCAGCCTGACTTTCTCTTACTGTTAAGGTTGCATTAAGTAATAAAACGCCCTGCTTTGCCCATGGGGTTAGGTTACCTGTTTTAGGAATTTCAATGCCAACATCTTCCTTTAATTCCTTATAAATATTTACTAATGATGGCGGGGCTTTTATACCATCGGGTACCGAAAAAGATAGCCCGTGCGCCTGGCCTGCGCCATGGTAGGGGTCTTGCCCCAATATAACCACTTTAACTTCATCAAATGGTGTAAGGTTAAACGCCTCAAAAATCTGCTTTCCTGTCGGAAACAAACGATATTTGTTTTTTTCGTCTACCAAAAAAGCTTTTAGTTTTAAAAAATAGTCTTTAGTAAACTCACCTTTTAAAACGTGTAACCAGCCGGCTTCAATTTGTGGAGATTTTTCTGTCATAATTTAATTCTAAATATTTGTAAATTTCAATAATTGACATACATTTGCCATAACGCTTTAAACCTAACCTCAATGAAAAAACACTTAACCACTACCTTATTTATAGTTGCAGTTGTAATTTTTGTTTCATCGTGCAGAAGTAAACATGGCACTTGTGCTGCTTATGCTCAGGCTCCTGTTAAAAAAGAAGCGAAACATATTTAGTTTTTTCAGCTACGCTGGGTAAATAAATTCGATTACTTGCTTTAAATCCGGATGTAAACTTTTTGCTACCGGACAAGTGTGTGCAGCGTGTTCGTACATTTTCTTTTCCTTTTCACTAAAATTATTGGCAGGCATAGTTATACTGATATGTATCTCACCTATTCTCCTTGGTTCAGCATACATAACCTTGGTTACTTTTGCAATAGCCCCGTCAAATTTCGTCATGCCTTCTTTCTTTGCCAAAATTCCCATTACAGATAGCATACAACTTGCTAACGATGTTGCAGCTAAATCAGTTGGCGAAAAAGCTTCTCCTTTTCCGTGGTTATCTTTTGGGGCGTCGGTTACAATTTTGTTGCCCGATTGTAAATGAACAGCCTCTGTTCTAAGCTCGCCCAAATAAGTTACTTCTGAAGTATATACCATGTTTTTGTTTTGCATCAAAAGTAACAAATAGGTATAATTATCGTACATTTGTTCTTCTTAAATAATGCGAAATTTTTGTAAAATAATAGTGCTTGTTTTTTGTTTCATTTTAAGTGAAACCGCTTTTTCGCAAAGTGCACAACAAGCATTAGACCAAGGGCAAGACGTAAACGTACTTTTTAGAAATGAGAGCACCGGTGGTATTTACATGCACTCGCGTGGTTTTGGTGCCATATATCGTAGATACTGGCATGTTACAGGTAAATTAAAACGTCTTATAGAAATTGAAGGGCTTAACATGAGGCACCCTAAAGAAATTAGTGTGAAGTCTGATCAAGGAGGCAAGAGTTATAAATATGGTAAATTAAATGGATTACTTTTTTTACGTGCAGGCTTTGGTTTTCAGCGTAAATTATATGAGCGTGCCGAGCGTAAAAGTATAGAAATACGGATGCTTTATAGTGCCGGAATTACTATTGGAATTTCAAAACCTGTTTATTTACAAATAGAGTACCCTGACCCATCTAGTCAAAATGTGTACATCATTAAAGATGAAGCTTACAATCCTGCCGTAGATAATCAAAGTAATATATTAGGTAGAGCACCTTATTTTGATGGCTTACAAGATTTAAAATTACACCCGGGTGGATATGCTAAATTAGGTTTTAGCTTTGAGTATGGTAGCCGAACAAATGCCATAAAAGCAATTGAGGTGGGTGCTGCGGTTGATTGTTTTCCAAAAGCGATACAAACTATGGCTTATAACAAAGCCGAGAATTTTTTTGTAACCCTTTACGTTGGCTTTCACATTGGAAAACGTTGGTTTTAATTTAAGATGGACACACAAGAAACTACAACTATTATAAGTGAAAAACCTCGTAAACCACAATGGTTACGAGTTAAATTACCTACAGGAGAAGAGTACATAAAAGTACGTAACATTGTAGATAAGCATAAATTGCATACTATTTGCCAAAGCGGTAATTGCCCAAACATGGGCGAATGCTGGGGTGCAGGTACTGCAACTTTTATGATACTTGGTAATGTTTGTACACGCTCTTGTGGATTTTGTTCTGTATTTACAGGAAAACCATTGCCCGCCGATTGGGACGAACCTATGCGTGTGGCAAACTCGGTAAAATTAATGAGCGTTAAACATTGTGTTATTACTTCGGTTGATAGAGATGATTTAAAAGATGGTGGCTCCATTATTTGGGCAGAAACTATTAAAGCTATTAGAAAAGAAAGTCCTGAAACAAAATTTGAAACCCTTATACCAGATTTTATGGGTAAGTGGGAAAATCTGCAACGTGTTATTGATGTTAAGCCTGATATTATTTCACATAATATTGAAACCGTAAAACGCTTAACTCCACAAGTTCGCATACAAGCTAAATACGATAGGAGTTTAGAGGTTTTAAAACGTGTAAAAGAAGCAGGTATCCGAACTAAATCTGGCATTATGGTTGGCTTGGGCGAAAGAGAAGAAGAAGTTTTAGAGGCCTTAGATGATTTACGCAGCGTTAATTGCGATGTAGTTACTATTGGACAATATTTACAACCAACTCCAAAAAATTTACCTGTAGCAGAATTTATTCACCCCGACCAATTTGAAAGATATAGACTTGCTGCAGTGGCCAAAGGCTTTTTATATGTAGAAAGCGGCCCATTAGTTCGTTCATCTTATCACGCAGAAAGACACGTATTGTAAATATTTTAAGAGGAAATTTATAGATGTATCAACTCATTAACGGAAAAGAAGTATCTGAAAAAGTACTCGAACAAATTAAACAAGAAGTAG
>Ga0134126_10005375_pt1 | contig 16009 bp, 9 predicted proteins | sample KB31752_FD_96881 | JGI IMG/M metagenome (GOLD analysis project Ga0134126, IMG submission 96881) | Terrestrial soil microbial communities with excess Nitrogen fertilizer from Kellogg Biological Station, Michigan, USA - KB3-175-2 | ecosystem: Environmental > Terrestrial > Soil > Unclassified ...
GCCCAAACCTTGGCCATGGAGGGCGCCTTCGCCTTCTTCCTGGAGTCCGCCTTTCTCGGCATCCTGCTATTCGGCGAGCGATCCTTCGGCCCGCGCGTCCATTGGATCTCCGCCGTGTTGGTCTGGCTGGGCACCTGGGCCTCGGGTGGCTTCATCATCGCCACCAACGCCTGGATGCAGCATCCAGTGGGATACACCATCCAGCCCGACGGCAAGTTCGCCCTGCACGATTATTGGGCGGTACTCTTCAACTCCTGGATCATCCCCGAATACCTGCACACGATCGGCGGCTCCGTGATTACCGGGAGCTTCGTGCTGGCTGGGCTGGGCGCCTACTACCTGCTGATTCGCCACCAGATAGAGTACGGCAAGATGTTCTGCACTATTGGGGTCGTGGTCGGCTTCATCGCCGCCGCGCTCCAGCTTTTCCCCAGTGGCGATCTGGAAGGCCGGCAAGTGGCGGACCACCAACCGGCCAAGCTGGCCGCCATGGAAGGGCTGTTCCATAGCGAAAACGGGGCCGGGATCGCCATCCTGGGCCAACCCGATACCGCCAATCAGCGTCTGGATAATCCGCTGATCGTGCCCAAGGTGCTCAGCTTCCTCACCTACCGGAACTGGAAGGCGCGCGTGACCGGGCTGGACAGCATTCCCCGTAACCAGTGGCCGGACAACATTCCCTTTGTCTATTTCGTCTACCACATCATGGTCGGATTGGGCACCATCTTCATCGCGATCATGGCCCTGGCGCTGTTGCTGCTCTGGCGCCGGCGCCTCTTCGAGACCCGCTGGATGCTCTGGCTGCTGATGTTGGCGGCGCCCTTCCCCTTCATCGCCAACAGCGCCGGATGGATCACGGCGGAGATGGGCCGCCAGCCCTGGCTGGTCTATGGGCTTCAGCGCACGGTCTCCGGCACCTCGACCATGGTCTCGGCTGGGAACGTCCTCTTCACCTTGATGGGCTTCGCGGGAATCTATCTCATGCTGGGCTTGCTGTACGTGGTACTGGTGGTCCAGGAGGCCACGCGCGGCCCACACGCGGAGGAGCCCGACCCGAATCTAGCCGAGGGATTGACGGGATATTGAGGGAAGAGCAATGACGACTCTGTGGTTCATTCTGGTGGCGGGGATGCTGAGCGTATATGTGATGCTGGACGGCTTCGACCTGGGCGCCGGGGTGATTCATCTGTTCGCCGCCCGCACCGACGCCGAGCGGCGGACCATTCTCCGGGCAATCGGCCCGGTGTGGGATGGGAACGAGGTGTGGCTGATCGCCGCCGGCGGCACCCTCTTCTTCTCCTTCCCCATGCTCTATGCCTCCGGCTTTAGCGGCTTCTACCTGCCGCTGATCATCGTCCTCTGGCTGCTGATGGGGCGGGGGGTGGCGATTGAGCTGCGCTCGCATCTGAAAAATCCGGTGTGGTCTTCCTTCTGGGATGGCGTCTTCTTCCTGGCCAGCGCGCTCCTGACCATCTTCTTCGGCGCCGCCCTCGCCAACGTGGTCCGCGGAGTGCCCCTGGACCGAACCGGCTACTTCTTCGAGCCGCTCTGGACCAATTTCGATCCCAGATCACCTCAGCCCGGCATCCTTGATTGGTACACGATCCTGATCGGCCTGCTGGCCTGCGCCGCCCTGACCATGCACGGCGCTACCTATATCGCGGGGAAAACCGCCGGCCCAGTGAACGAGCGGGCCAGGCGCTTCGTCTTCCGGGCCTGGCTGGCCACGGTAGGGCTCACCGCCCTGGGGACGATCGCCACCTTCTGGATCCGCCACTCCTTGCTTACCCGATTTGGCGACCAGCCCTGGGGCTTGATTTTCCCCCTGGCGGCCCTCGGCGGCCTGGCCCTGGCCGGGCATGCCAACGCGCGAGGGCGGGAGCGGACAGCCTTCCTGGCCAGCAGCCTTTTTCTGCTCGGACTCCTGGCCGCCACCGCCTTTAGCCTATACCCCAACGTGCTGCCGGGAATCGTCCCGGCCAACAGCCTGACCATCCACAACGCCGCCGCCGGAGACTATGGGCTCAAGGTCGGGCTTGTCTGGTGGATCATCGGCATGATCCTGGCGGCGACTTACTCCATCATCACCTACCGGCTCTTCCGAGGCAGAGTGGGAGTGCCGGAGTAGCGGGAGGTGCCCACCGGGTAGGCGTGGCGCGCATTGAGCCTGATCGAACAAGGCGGTCAGCGTCTCGCTAGCAGCAGCCACGATCACTGCCTCTGTCCTACTACGACACATTGCCATCACTATGGTGTTGACAGGGTAGTTTGCCTGTATTACCATTTGGAAAGTGGTCAGGGTCATTGCTTGTGCCTCAAGCATTGGCTCATCGAACGTAGCCGGCACAGTGTAGTGGCGGCCGATCGATGGCCATTATGAACATGGCTAGCCGGTAGCGATACGCTCAATGGTGACGTGCTCCCTATTCGGTTGGATCCCGGGCCGCATGGCTCCGGGCTGATAAGCAAACAATTCGATTCAGATTACTACCGCTACATGGATTCGCCCGGCTTTGGTGCCCGGGTGGCTGTAAAGGTAAAGAATCTCCCTCCTCACCGCGTGCCATGCGCGCGCCTGTTCAGTGAGGAGTTCCTTGAACGTCATCGCCTAGCATACCTGTGTTCGGTGGCCGAGAAGAACCGCCGTAAAGATTCGGTAGTCTCTTCGCGGGCATGGTCCGTCGCGCTGTCTTCGCCGCGGGCGCAATGCTGTCCCGTCGGCAATCCACCGGTCTGAGCGGACGCATCTTCCTCAGAGATGTGCCCTTGGGCTGGTACCCAGTTAAATAGTGGTCGCGCGCGGTCCTCACCGGCCAGATAACCGCGCGCCTTGTACCGTCGTATCTCCACGGAATACGCGAAGGGAGAGAGCGGTAGCTTCATGCCGCCGGAACGCCAATGACTCAAATTTCGGAAATGACTCGGCTTGCGGAAAGTCCCGGAGTCAGTATCATCATCCCTGCGTACAACGAGGAACAGCGCTTGCCGCGCACGCTCGGCGAGCTCGATCGGTATCGGAGCCAATTTGACGGTGATTTTGAGGTCATCGTCGCCGATGACGGCAGCAGCGATGGGACTGCCGCGCTGGTGAACCGGGAGGCTCTCACCGCTCCCTGGCTCCGGCTTCTGCGGCGCCCCCACCGCGGCAAGGGGGCGGCGGTGCGCGCGGGCATGCTGGCGGCCAAACAGCCGCGGGTCATCCTCTGCGATGCCGACCTGTCGATGCCGCTGGATCAACTTGACCGATTTCTCAATGTCCTCGACCGCGATTGTCCGATCGTGATCGGATCGCGGGTTCTGAAGGATTCGCAGCGGTTCCACAACCCCCTACCGCGCCGCCTGATGAGTTGGTTCTTTAATCGGCTGGTGAGGGTGATGTTGGTTCCGGGCGTGCGCGACACGCAGTGCGGCTTTAAGGCTTTTCGCCGTGAGGTGGCGCACGATCTCTTCACCTACCAGCATCTGAACGGCTTCACCTTCGATGTAGAGATTCTCTATCTCGCCCGCCGTCGGGGCTACCGCGTACTCGAGGTTCCGATCGATTGGTATTTCGACGCCGATTCCCGCGTCAGGGCGGGAGTTGACGCCCTGAAGATGGCCCTGGACCTGTTTCGCATTCGCGTGCTTGCCATCCTCAGACGTTATCAGCGCCCACTCTATGGCGCGCGGGGCGATCGCTTGCCGGTGGTGCCGGTGCCTCCAGGGCCAATAGGCAGAACCTGGCGAAACATGAAAGGGCTCACCATCGTCCTGGCGCAGGTCGCCTTCTGGCTTGGCTTGCTTCCCGTCGTCCTGTTCGGGCTCTTTACTGTCCCCCTCCTGATGGCCGGCGGTTTCCTGGCCTGCTTCATGCTATTCACCTACATGCGTCACGCGGAGGCCCGATGAACCTATACATGCCCTGTCTATCCTGGAATCTCCGCGCGGCGGCTTTCCCGTCACCCACCTGGCGATCCTGGCGGTTGCCCAGAGCATGGGTGGTTCGATCATGATGGCACGAAGTCCGATTATGGAACATGGGACGCTGGGAGAACGGCTGATCGAGGAAGGCCAGATTAGTAGTGAGGATCTCCTCCACGCGACGCGCCTACATCCCGCCCTGCGGGTCAAATTGGGCCAGGGCTTGTTGGATCTGAACGTAGTGCGGGACGAGCAGCTTGACGACTCATCGGAAGAGGTCACTGGCCCGGAGGCCGTGCTCCCGCGAGGCGATCGGCACCTCCCCGATCTCGATCGGGTGATGCCGGAGCATATCCAGCGGAGGCTGGGGATCGTTCCGCTTTTCGATACCGCCGATGCTTTGGTCGTGGTGACCGATGACCTTCAGAACCAGGCCGCCATTCGCGAGACCGCTGAACGGGTCGGGCGCCCGATCAGCGCCCTAGAGTGCGAGTCGGCGGATCTCGATGGATTATTGGAGGCGCTCAACGGGGCCGAGTACCTCCGCCGGAGCACCAGCGAGCTGCGCGACCGCATGCCCGAGCAATCGGCGTTCGAGGTGCTGACCAAGGCGCAGGGCAAGGCGCTATGGACGGTCCTGGTGGCCGCGGCGGTCACATTCTTGTTCTTCCCGGCGGTCGCGGGCGCGATCGTGATGGGGAGCTGCATGCTCTTCTACATGATCTTCTCCCTCTATCGCTGCCATCTCATCTACCGCGGGCTCTCCCACGATCTTGAGGTGCCGGTTTCCCAGAAGGAAGTGGCGGCCCTGGAGGAGGCGAAGCTCCCGATCTACACCATCCTCGTCCCACTCTACCGCGAAGCCGCCGTCCTTCCCACCCTGTTGCAAGGGCTCGCGCGACTGGACTATCCGGCCGACAAGCTGGATGTGCAGCTCTTGCTGGAGGCCGACGACGTGGAGACCCTGGCCGCTGTCGCCGCGGCCCAACTGCCGCCCACCGTGCGGCCCGTGGTAGTGCCCGCCGCGCAACCTCGCGGGAAGCCCAAGGCATGCAACTACGGGCTGCTCCACGCCCGCGGCGAATATGTGGTGATCTTCGATGCCGAGGATGTCCCCGACCCCGATCAGCTCAAGAAGGTGATCGTGGCCTTCCGCAAGGTACCGCGCGACGTGGTCTGTCTGCAGGCAAAGCTGACCTACTACAACGCGAACCAGAACCTTCTCACCCGCTGGTTCTCCATGGAGTACTCCATGTGGTTCGATCTCTTCCTGCCCGGGCTGGATGTCGGCAACGCGCCGGTTCCGCTTGGCGGCACCTCCAATCACTTCCGTGCTACCCGGTTACAGGAGGTGGGCGCCTGGGATCCCTACAACGTGACCGAAGACGCCGATCTGGGGATCCGGCTCTCGCGGCGGGGCTGGCGCACCGCCGTGCTCGACAGCAGCACGCAGGAAGAAGCCACGAGCCAGATCTTTAATTGGATTCGCCAACGTTCGCGCTGGGTCAAAGGCTATGTCCAGACCTATCTGGTGCATATGCGCCATCCCCTTCAGTTGTGGAAAGAACTCGGCACCAAAGGCTTCTTCAGCTTTAACATGGTGATCGGAGGAACGTTCCTCAGCTTTCTCTTGAATCCCATCCTCTATTTGCTGACCTCGGTGTGGTACCTGTTCCACCCCGGAATCTTCCACACGCTCTTTCCGGCGCCGGTGTTCTATCTGGGGATCACCAGTCTGTTCGTGGGAAACTTCACCTTTATTTACCTCAATCTGGCTGGATGCATGCGGCCAGGTTTCTACGACAAGGTCAAATACGCCTTGATTTCGCCCCTCTACTGGGCGCTGATGAGCGTGGCGGCCTGGAAGGGGTTTTTGCAGCTCTGGACCAAGCCGTACTACTGGGAGAAGACCATGCACGGCCACTACCAACAGAGCGTGCGGCAGGCGGATCCCGCGATCACGCTGGCGGACTCGGATGCTGATGGGCGGGAGATAGTGGCATGAACGAGGCACCCACCACGCACCTCCAGGCCATAGGTTCCTCCGATCTGGCCCTTGGCTCGGTGGCCGCGGCTCCCGCCCTCTCGGAGAGTTGGTGGTACAGCCGAGCCAGGGCTCGGTCGCGGACCCGAGTACACCATATTGACTGGTCGCTGCTGTTGGCGGCCCTGGTGGCGGCCATTGCCGGGCTCGTAGCCCTGTACTGGTCATACACGCACCATCTGGTGCTTGTGTATAGCGACGCCGGCTCGCACCTGAACATCGCGCGCCGCGTGCTGGACTCCCGAACCCCCAGTATTGCCCAGCTCGGCACGGTCTGGCTCCCGGTTCCCCATATCCTGATGCAGCCGTTTATCCAGAACGACTTCTTGTGGCATACCGGGCTGGCCGGCAGTATCGTGGGGTTCGGGTGCTTCGAGATCGCCGCCGTATCCCTCTTTCTCTCCGTCCGCCTGATTGTCCGGCACGAACTCGCGGCCTGGATCGGGATGGGCGTGTTTATCACCAACCCGAACGTGCTCTATGTGCAGACCACGGCCCTGACCGAGCCCGTACTCCTGATGTCCATGACCGCTTCCGGCTACTTCGTCCTGCGCTGGAGCAAGCGGGAATCCCAGGCCGATCTCTTGACCGCCGGGTTGCTGGCCATGGTAGCGGTCGGCAGCCGCTATGACGGATGGTTCTTCGTCCTCGTATGTGGCGCCCTGGTAGCGATCATTTCCTACCTGCGATGGCACGATCGGGATCGCGCCGAGGGAACCACCATGGCCTTTCTGGCCTGGCCGGTGTACGCCATGTTCATCTGGTTCTTCTACAACTGGCTGATCTTCGGCGATCCGCTGGCCTTCCAGCATGGCCAGTTCTCGGCCCAGGCGCAGCAAAACTCCCTCCAGCTCGCGGGTCACCTGCCGACCAAGGGCGACTTGCCGCTCTCGATCATCACCTATAGCTGGACCGCGCTCTACAATCTCGGGGCTCTTATCACCGTCCTGGCCCTCCTCGGCCTTCTGGCCTATGTCCTGCGGACCAGGATGCGGGTGGATTCGCTGATCCCCTATGCCTTCCTGTCAGGCTTTCCCTTCAATGTACTGGCGCTGTGGCTCGGGCAGACCGTGATCTGGACCCCACACGGCAACCCGCCCCTCTATTTCAACATGCGCTACGGCTTGATGGTCCTGCCGGGAGCGGCGCTCTTTGTCGGTTATCTCGCGGACTATGTCATGCTGCATCTCTGGCGGATTCTGGTCGGCGCGGGGTTTGCCGCGCTCCTGGCGATCCAGAGCTTACTGTGGGTTCCCAATTGGCCCTACTCCGCCGTCACCATCGCCGATGGTCTCCTGGGCCTCAGCCAGAGAGGCGCGACCCTGCACGCCGCCACCTATCTGCGGGACCACTACACGGGCGGGGGTATCCTCTACGACGACTCCCTCTCCGGGTTCATTACCCAGGCGCAACTGAATATGCGCGAGTATATTCTCAACGGCACGCTCTGGGATAAGGCGCTGAAGGATCCGGTGCCCTACGCGGAATGGGTGGTGATGCAACCGACCCGCTCCATCGAGCGCGTGGCGGCGGCCCTGATTGGCAACCCGGAATTCGCCAGTCACTACACGCTCTGGTACACGGCGGAAGGCTACTTTGTCTTCCACCGTAACCCCGTTTCCCAAGTCAATGGGGCCGTGCCGGCCACTACCTCGGCGACCGGTACCCAGTTCTACATCGCCGGCGGGGAGAGCAGCGCCCGCACGCACGCGACGATCAGCTTGCGGAATCCCAATCACCGCGCCGCCAGCGTGGCCATAACCTTCTACTATCGCAAAGGTGACGCCATGACGCGACTGGTCGACCTCGGGCCATCCTCCACTCGGTTGTTGAGCGTGGTGGCGCTTGATCCCTCGGCCAAAACCTACGGCCTGCTGATCCATGCCAGCCTTCCCATAACCGCCAGTCTTGCCACCCAACGCTCCGGCACGGGGGGCGACAGCCTGCAAGTGACGCAAGGGTTGGCGGAGCACTGGTCGCTGAGCGAGAGTGTTTCTCACGCCGAGGCGAGCGAAAGCCTGTATCTGCTTAATCCGGAAGCCGAGGCGCGCGCGCGAGTCACCCTGCATCTACGGCCGCGGGCGGGCAAGCCGTCCTCGCGCCGCCTTACCATCGCGCCGCACAGTGTCTCTCGCATCGATCTGCCGCCGAACGAAGGGATAACGATCGACATTCAAGCCGATCGGCCAATCGCCGCCGGCCGCACGGTGCGGCTCAGTCCCAAAGGCTATCGGTTGCTGTCATCGTCCACGGCGGCCGCGCACGCCGGCCAACTTTCGGCGCGAGCGGGAATGGGAAAGGACGCGCGAACTTTCCTCACTCTCTACACCGCGACCTGCTCGGCCATCGTCGCCCCGCCGCCCGCCCCCAGCAGCTCGCGCCAGACCCTGGTCGCGGCTCGGTGTCGTGACGGGCAGGCGGAGCCGCGCTTTCGCCAGACCGCGGTCAGCCCCGTGCCCGCGGTTGGGTTGTCCGTCGCCGGCCCGCCGCCGGGCCCCCAACCGGCGAGCGCCGATTCGCCTGCCTCTCCAGCCGACGGTAAGGACCGCTAAAGTGACGCCTGCCGCCAGCGAATACGAAAACTGGCAGCAGGCTGTTCGGGCTCGATTTCTCTCGTATGCCGAAGTATTGCCAAGGAACGCGCGTTATGAAAACTGATTACCGGATCCTGCTCCGACTGGCCTATAGTCTCGCGCGCAAACGTATCGCGCGCTTCGCGCTGGTTGGCGGAATCTGCATACCCCTCAATCTGGCCCTGCTGTGGCTGTTTCATGCCGTACTGCGCCTGCCGGTAGTCCCGGCCTGGATCCTGGCCTTCGAGTGCAGCGCGTTCTTTAACTTCTACGCCAATCAGCGCTTTACCTATGGCGAACAGCGCCATGTACGGGGTTGGGCCTGGCCAAAGCGCGCCTTGAAAGCCCAGGCGAGTTCTCTGGTCGGAGTGATGATCAATGTCTCGGTCTTCGGCGCCTTGCTTGCCGGAAGAGTGCCCTATCTGACCGCCGACGCGGCCGGGATCGTCGCCGCCTTCGCGGCGAACTTTCTCCTGGCGGATCATTTCGTCTTCACCGCACCTGCCCGAGCCGCGGGAGACTCGCACCTGATTCTCGGAAACCCTCTTGAACAATGAGCCGGGGTCCAATCGCTGGATACGCCGGCTAGCTTCCGGTGTACCAGAAGGGACGATGGAATGAAACGGATAGGTAGGATCTCCGCGCTGGTTCGGGTGGTTGGCTCACTGGCCCTCATAGCCACGGTGCCGCTCACCACCGCCGGCGACTGGCCAACCTATCTGCATGATTCCAATCGCACCGGGACCAGCCAGGACGAAACTACCCTGACCGCCGGCAATGTCGCGCGCCTCACGCAGCGGTGGTCATATAGCGCCGGGGGACCGATCGCCGCCTCGCCCGCTATCGTCGGCGGTACGGTCTACGTCGGCTCGTGGGACGGGTATGAGTACGCGCTGGACGCGAATAGTGGCAGCTTGAAGTGGAAAACCTTCCTCGGCCAGACCACGGCGCCCAATTGCCAACCGTCGCTGGCCGGGATCACCTCATCGGCCACGGTCCAGAACGGCGTGGTCTACGTCGGGGGCGGCGATGCCTATTGGTATGCCCTGAATGCCGCGAACGGATCCGTGCTCTGGAAGGTCTACACGGGAGACAACAGCGCGACCTCGGGGCACTATAACTGGTCGAGCCCGCTGATCTACAACGGCTATGCCTATATTGGGTGGCCGGCAATTGCGACTCCCCTTTAGCGCAGGGCCAATTACTCCAGGTGGATCTGACCACGCACCAGGTGGTCAATACCTACAATGCCGTCCCGAACGGGCAGATAGGGGGCGGTATCTGGACCTCTCCCTCGATCGACGCAAGCACGAACACCATCTATGTCACCACCGGCACCAAGGGTGATCCCTCCCAAACCCAGTCACAGGCGATCGTGGCCCTCGACGCGGGAACGCTCAAGGTGAAGAGCTACTGGCAGTTGCCCGACAGCCAGGCGGTCGGCGATTCCGATTGGGGGACGACGCCCATCCTCTTTAGCGATAGCGCGGGACACCCGTTGGTAGCCGCCACCAACAAGAACGGCACCCTCTATACCTTTGCCCGCGCCAACCTGGCGGCCGGACCGATCTGGCAACGTCAGGTGGCGATTGGCGGCGCCTGTCCCACCTGCGGCCAGGGAACAGTTACCTCGCTGGCCTTCATGGGCGGGACACTCTACGTGGGATCGGGAAACACCACCATCAATGGGATTGGCTATCAGGGTTCGGTGCGCGCCCTGGATCCAGCCACTGGCACGCCTCTCTGGGAACATGGGGCGTCAGGCACGGTGATTCCGGCGCTGGCCGCCGCCAACGGCTTCATCATTGATGGGGCAGGCAACAGCCTGGAGGTGCTGAACGCGGCGACCGGCGCCCGCCTCTTCAGCTTCACCACCAGCGCCCCCCTCTACGCGCCGGCGAGCGTGGCCAACGGCCAGATCTTCCTGGCTGGGACGGACGGCGTGATCCGCGCCCTCAGTTTGCCCAGCGTCCCCCCGCCCACTCCCGTGCCCGACCCCAACTGCCCGAGCGGCTGGACCTGCCAGGACATCGGCGCCCCCAGCCCAGCCGGTTCCGACTCGGTCTCCGGCGGCGCCTGGAGCGTCACCGCCGCTGGATCGGGGATCTCGGGCGCGAGCGACCAGTTTCGCTTCCTGAACCAGGGCGCCAACGGTGACACCCAGATCAGCGCCCAGGTGACGGCTCTCAGCGGTTCCGGCGGCTCGGCACAGGCCGGACTGATGGTCCGCCAGAGTATAGACCCCACGGCGCCGTATTACGCGGTATTCCTCAACGGCGGTGGTAACTTGGTAGTGCAATATCGTCCGGCCTTTGGCGGCTCTACCACCGCCGCCACGCAACAGTCCGCGTCCCTGCCCCTCTATCTCCGGATCCAGCGCGCGGGCGACCAGTTCCTGGCCGCCACTTCCACCGACGGGGTCAACTATGCCCTGGTCCCCGGTAGTACAGCCACCATGCCCATGCCCAGCGCCGTGCTGGATGGCGCGATCGTCAGTTCAACCCAGGCCGGTGGTACGGCGACCGTCGGCTTCAGCGGCGTCGTGGTCGGAGCGCCGAACGCGCCGCCGGCTTCACCCACGCCGGCTACTCCCTGCCCGGGCGGCTGGACCTGCGGCGACATTGGCAATCCGGGTCTGGTGGGCAACCAGTCCGTCAGTGGTAACACCTGGACCGTTCAGGGAGCCGGCTCCGACATTTGGGCCTATACTGACCAGTTTCATTATGTTTGGCAGCCGCTGGACGGAGACGGCAGCATCAGTGCCCGCGTCACCGGACAAAGCAACACCGATCCCTGGGCCAAGGCAGGAATAATGCTTCGCCAGGGCACCGATCCGGCCGCCGCGTACTACGCGGTTTTCGTCACTCCCAGCAACGGGATCACGGTACAGGCACGCCCATCGGAAGGATACAATACGACTCCGATCTTTATCCCCGGCGCGATCCCAGCCTACCTACGGGTAGCGCGTTCCGGTAACACCTTCAGCGCCTACACCTCCACTGACGGGGTTGCATGGACTTTGATACCGGGGTCAAGCACCACGCTGACCTTGACCGGCAATTTGCTCGCCGGCCTTGCGGTCACCGCGCACAATAGCGGCGCCTTGAGTACTGTCACCTTCGACTCGGTCAGCCTCGCCCCAGCCGGCACGAGCGGCGCTTGCCCAAGCGGCTGGAACTGTGCCGACATCGGCAATCCCGCCCTGGCGGGCAGCCAATCGCTGAGTGGGAATACCTGGACCGTCCAGGGCGGCGGCTATGACATCTGGAACGCCGCCGACCAGTTTCACTCTATCTGGCAACCGCTGGCCGGGGACGGTAGTCTCAGTGCTCACGTCACCGCCCAGAGCAACACCGATCCCTGGGCCAAGGCGGGGGTGATGCTGCGGCAGGACACCGACCCCAGCGCGCCCTTCTACGCCCTCTTCGTCACCCCGGATAATGGGATCGTGGTGGACTACCGGGCTAGCCAGGGGAGCGCGGCGATCATGGCGGCGCCCGCCCTCCCGGGTGGTGTCCCTGCCTATCTGAAGGTGGCACTGGCGGGGAGCACCTTCAGCGCCCTTACCTCGACTGATGGGGCCGCCTGGACTCTCGTGCCAGGGTCGAGCGTTTCCCTGAACCTGAGCGGCAGTCTCCTGGTTGGATTGGCGGTTACCGCGCACAACGGCGGCGCCCTGAGTACCGCTGCCTTCGACTCGGTCAACCTCACTCCAAGCACTCAACCCACCAGTACCCCCACCAGTAGTCCCACCAGCACGCCAACCGCCATTACCGGCCCCTGTCCGAGCGGCTGGAGTTGCGGCGACCTCGGTAGTCCGGCCTTGACGGGCGGCCAATCACTCAGCGGGAGCACCTGGACTCTCCAGGGATCCGGCTACGATGTCTGGAACGCCCTGGACCAATTCCACTATGTCTGGCAACCGCTGGCCGGGGACGGTAGTCTCAGTGCCCGCGTTATCGCCCAGAGCAACACTGATCCATGGGCCAAGGCTGGGGTAATGCTGCGGCAAACTACCGACCCCGCCGCGGGCTTCTACGCCCTCTTCATCACCCCGGGCAACGGAATCGTGGTGGACTACCGAGCCGACCAGGGGAGCACCGCCATCCAAGCCGCACCCGCCCTCTCCGGCGCGACCCCCGCCTATCTGAAGGTGGCACGGGTGGGAAGCACGTTCAGCGCCTACACTTCCAATGATGGGACTACCTGGAGCCTGGTGCCTGGGTCCACCCTCACTCTGAACCTGAGCGGTAGCCTCCTGGCTGGATTAGCGGTTACCGCGCACAATAGCGGCGCCTTGAGTACCGTCACCTTCGACTCGGCTAGCCTCATCGCGAGCGCCCAATCGACCAGTACTCCGACCAGTACGGCCATACCCCCAAGCCCCACGAACACGGCGACAAGTACCCCGACCACCACCCCAACGAATACGGCGACCAGCACTCCGACCAGCACCCCAACCGCTACGAACGGAAATTGCCCAAGCAGCTGGAGTTGTGGCGATATCGACAACCCCGCCCTGGCCGGCGGCCAATCGCTGAGTGGGAACATCTGGACTGTCCAGGGATCCGGCTACGATATCTGGAATGCCATAGATCAGTTCCATTATATCTGGCAATCGCTCACCGGGGATGGCAGTCTCAGCGCCCACGTCACCACCCAGAGCCCCGCCGACCCCTGGGCCAAAGCGGGGGTGATGCTCCGTCAGGGCACCGACCCCAGCGCGCCCTTCTACGCCCTCTTCGCCACTCCGGGCAATGGGATCGTGGTGGACTACCGAGCCGGCCAGGGGATCACGGCCATCCAAGCCGCCCCCGCCCTTCCCGGCACCGTCCCCGTCTACCTGAAGGTGACGCGGACGGGAAGCACCTTCAGCGCCTACACCTCCAGTGATGGAACCGCCTGGACCCTGGTGCCCGGATCCACCCTCACCCTGAATCTGAGCGCCAGCCTCCTGGCTGGACTAGCGGTTACCGCGCACAACGGCGGCGCCTTGAGTACCGTCACCTTCGATTCGGTCAATCTCACACCGTAGGGTCAGGGCAAGCCGGCGGACCCAGCGACGAAAGGAACTCAGCCATGGCAACCCGAGCCCACGCCTGGATCCGCGGCGTCCGCGGTCGTTCCCGCTTCTTGGTTATATGCCTGCTCCTAAGCCAGTGGGGAGTGCTTCCTCCTTCGCCCGCGCCGGTGGCCGCCGCGGTGTCCGTGCCCTGGTTTGCCGCCTCCATCGACACCATGAAAGAGAGTATGGATACCGACGCGATCCAGGCCCAACTCTCGGATACCCGTATTGCCGCTACCGTGAACGCAATCGCGCGCCTGAACCCCAACTACATCACGGTTGATACGTTCTGGGAGTATCCCTCGTACACCGAACGTTGGGTTAACACGATACGAGCCACCGGCCGCCACGTCTGGTTCCGCATGCACCCGTCGCAATGGGAGGACGATAACGGCACCACCGGAATCATGACTCCTTCCCAATACGAGCAAGGCTTGCGTGCCTATATTCTGGCCCATCCTTCCTTCTTCAAGCCTGGGGATATCCTCGATCCGTGCCCCGAGGCCAGCAACGCGCCCTACTGGAACGTGACCTATGGCGGCGGCTGGGGACATGGCGCCCCCGACCCGGGAACCAGGGAATTCAACGCTTTCCTTCGCGACACCACGAATATCGCCGACACCACCCTGCACTCACTGGGCATCTATGGCGTAATCACCACCGTCCACTCGCTCAATCCTTTCTGGTACCTCAGTCCACATGCGCTTGAGCCCGCGACCATCGCCAGGCTGCGATTGATCACCATCGACGATTACGTGGACAGCGGGATCACCAACCCCGCCGCGGCCGCGGACGTGCGTCTCAAACAGTTGACCAGCATCGAGCGGCGGTGGCATCTGCCCATTCTGATCGGGGAGATGGGCTACCCGACCCCGAGCCAGGGTAGTGATGCCACCCAGGCCGCCGTCCTGCAAGCCGAGTTTCGCGCCATGGCCACCGTGCCTTATTTGGCCGGAGTAAACTACTGGGCAGCAGTCCTGGCAAGCAGCAGTATCCTGGCCGGATCGAGCGGCGACTGGATACAACGCCCAGCAGCGGGGGTGCTGGCCGCGTTCTTCACCAAACAGGCCCAGAAGGCGTATCTGGACGGCGCGCGCTATAACTGGGAGCAGGGGACGACCCAGGGGTGGAGCGGCTCAGGGATCGTCACCAGCCTGGCGACCACCAGGTCACTCACCTACAGGGGACATAGCTCACTCGCCGTGACCATGAGCGGCCCAGGGACCGGCGGTATCGTCACGGGGAAGACCCTGGCGGCATTGGCGGGCGGTTCCACGCTGACCACGCATATCCTTGTCCCGTCCGGCATGGGCGCGACCACCGTCCAACTCTTTGTCGTCGATGCGAACGGCAAGACATTTTCCTCCGCCGGCAGCAATCCTGCTCCCGCCGCCTGGACCGGGCTGACCTTCACCCTCCCAGGTCTGGTTCAGGCGCCGCTCCAGCGTCTTGGATTCTCGTTCATCGTCCGCGGTTCGGGAGGGGTGGTGTTCGTGGATTCGATCGGCGACGGCCCGGCGAGTGGGTGAGATCGGCCCGGAGGCGCCATGCCACGACGGCGCCTCCGGGCCGAGCGGTAACTCATTGCAGATTCACCGCGTCAAAGGTTGCCGTGCCCAGGGTGCCGGACATATGAGAGGTGATCGCCAGTCCGGCCAGCAACGGGCCGCTCACCTGGAGGGTCACGCTGGAGCCAGGGACCATGGTCCAGTTGGCGCCGTCACTTGAGGTATAAGCCGTGAACGTAGCACCCGCGCGTACGATCTTCAGATAGAGCGGCGGGTTGCCGGGCGCCGTGGCCGCTTCCTGGGCCGAGGCGCCGGTGGCCGTTCTATACTGCACCAGGATTCCATGACTTGGGGTCATGAAGACGCCATAGTGCGGTCCCTGGGAGTCGGTGCTTGCCATGACCAGCAGGCCCGCCTTGGCCCACTCCTCGGTCGGCGACTGGGAGGTGATCCGGGCACTGAGGCTGCCGTCCCCGGCCATGGTCTGCCAGACATAATGGAACTGGCCTGAAGTGAGCCAGAGATCCCATCCGGCGCCCGCTACGGTCCAGATTCCGTTCGCATAGCTCTGGCTCCCCGCGAGGTCCGGGGCACCAATATCGCCGCAGGTCCATCCGGCGACGCAACTGGCGGCTACCGGGGTAGAGGACGGCGTGGCCGTGGGCGGCTGGGTGGCCGTGCTGGTCGCGGTAGGACTGGAAGTACTGGTTGGCGACGCGGTGGCCGGTACGGTCGCGGTCGCGGTGGAGGTCGAGGCCGATGAAATCAGGGGGACGTGAGTGGGGATCGCAGTGGGAGTCGCGGTGGGCGATTTGGTCGCGGTCGCGGTGGCGCTCGGCGTCGCCGTCGGCGCGGGCAGCGAACCGCCATAGGCGCCATAGAAGTTGGCGATGTCGGCGGCGGCGGGCCGCGCGGTCCA
>Ga0134126_10005376_pt1 | contig 16006 bp, 5 predicted proteins | sample KB31752_FD_96881 | JGI IMG/M metagenome (GOLD analysis project Ga0134126, IMG submission 96881) | Terrestrial soil microbial communities with excess Nitrogen fertilizer from Kellogg Biological Station, Michigan, USA - KB3-175-2 | ecosystem: Environmental > Terrestrial > Soil > Unclassified ...
ACATCGACATCCGAGCTGGCGATGATCACCCAGACCATGGCCACGTCCACGGCCGGGGCCCCGGAGGCGGCGCCGTCCCAGTCGATGACCACGGGGCCGGACGGGGTCAGCATGACGTTGCCGGGATGCAGGTCCAGGTGCACGACACGGTCGCCGGAGCCGTAGCGCTCGCGCAGCCCAGGCGGAGCCGGGATCTGGTGCAGGCGGTCGTGCAGCGCGGCCAGCGACCTGGCATGCCGGCGGACCAGCCAGGGCCGGCGGCCCAGGTCGGCCAGCATGTCCCGGCCCTGGATCCGCTCCATGACCAGGTCCGGGCCGCTGGAGTCGTAGACCCTGGGCACCGGGAAGCCCGCCTGCGCCAGGTAGGTCATCAGCCCGGCCTCGCGCTGGGTGTCGCGGTCGGTCCGGTAACGGCGCACGACCCGGTCGGGGCCGAGCGCGAACACATCGGCGGTCCGGCCGGCGCCGATGAGCGGCCCTGGCGCGTCCGTGGGGGGCATAGCCTGACTTTACGGTCGACCCCATGATCCCGTCATGAGTTATCCGCGGGCGCGTCAGGCGGGCCGGATGTTGGCGTTGAGATGGAAGACGTTGTCCGGGTCGTACTCGGCCTTGATCCGGGCCAGGCGCTCGTACTTGGCCGTGCCGTAGCTGCCCCGGACGCGGTCGTCACCGTACTCGGCGGTGCCGTTGACGTAGCCGTCACCGCCGCTGATGGCGTGCGGTCCCAGCGCCGACCAGAACCCCCGTACCCAGCCGCGGGCCGCGGCCAGTTGCCTGGCCTCGGGCGAGATGCCGAGGATGAAGGCGGCGTAGCGCGGCGAGCGCCCGCCGCTGAACGCGGTCTCGCCGTCGCCGACCTGGCTGTAGGCCCCGTCGAGGCGGTAGAACATCACGGCCGACATGGGCGTGGTCTTGCGCTCGACGTGCTCGGTGATGACCGCGATCACGTCGTCGGTCAGGTCCTCGAGGTAGGCGCCCTTCTCGTGGGCATGCACGCCCCAGGCGTTGGCCTCGTCCAGCATCTGCTGCAGCGCGACGTAGGGCATGGGCGTGACCAGGTCGAACAGCGGCGGCAGCCGGCGGCGGATCTGGTTCACGGCGGCGGTGTGCTCGGCGGTCGCGTCTCGTTCGGCGGACCCGAACCCGGTCACCAGCATGGCGTAGCCGGGGGTGCCGTGATACTCGGCCGGCACGAACGGGGCCGATGGCGCGGTCACCGCGGCGGTGACGGCGGCCAGGTCCTGGGGCAGCGCGGGGACGAGCTCGCGGGCCAGCCGCAGCACCTCCTGGCCCTGGTCCAGGCCCCAGAAGAACAGCCCGAACTGCACGGTCGGGTCGACCGGGTGGAGCCGGAAGTCGAAGCTGGTGATCACGCCGAAGTTGCCCCCGCCGCCGCGGATGGCCCAGAACAGGTCGGGATGCTCCGTGGCGGAGGCCCGCCGGATGCGCCCGTCGGCGGTGACGACCTCGGCGCTGGCCAGGTTGTCGATGGTGAGGCCGAACATGCGGGTCAGCCAGCCCATGCCGCCGCCCAGCGTCAGCCCGCCGATGCCGGTGTGGCTGATGAGGCCCGCGGGCACGGCCAGGCCGTGGGCCTGGGCGGCGGCGTCCAGGTCGGCCAGCAGTGCGCCGCCGCCGACCTGGGCCCGCCTGGCCACCGGGTCCACGGCGACGCCGGACATCGGCGTCAGGTCGATCATGACCCCGCCGTCCACGGTGGCGGTGCCCGCGGTGTTGTGCGCGCCGCCGCGCACCGCGACCTCGAGCCCGTGCTCGCGGGCGAAGCCGATGGCGGCGGACACGTCGCCGGCGGTGGCACAGCGGGCGATGACCGCGGGCCGTTTGTCGATCTCGGCGTTCCAGACCCGGCGCGCGTCGTCGAAGTCGGGCTCGCCGGGCGCGATCACCGCCCCATCCGTCACCGCGCGAAGCCCGTCGATGCCGTGGCTGGCTGTCTGCGTCATGGCCGCTCCCCCGTGAAGGCCTTGATTACTCACTTGCTGTCCCAGGCAAGGACAGCCGGGAGCGGCCTGCGTGGTCACGACGTGGAGGGCGGATGGAGAAAGCCAAAGCTCAGCGCCCGGGCAGGCCCGGCGTCGCGGGTCAGGCGCGGCAGGTCAGCGGGGCGCCGCCGTTGTAGGTCACCATGTCGGCCAGGGCCGCGATGATGTCGATCGGGCCGCCGCGCGTCGTGCCCGCTAGCTCGGCCATCGCGCGGTGGAGGTTGCCCACGATCCGCTCGGCGTCCGGCCAGCCCGCGAACCGGCCCAGGTCGGCCTGGCGGGCCGCCTCCAGCGGGGTCAGTCCCGCCGCCCGCGCCCCGTCGGCCAGGTCCAGCACGAACCTGAGGTAGTCCAGCGTCGCGTCGACGGGGCCGGTGCCGCTGAAGACCGGGCCGTGGCCGGGCACGATGGCCCGCGCGCCCAGTGGCCGGATGACGTCCTCCAGCACCTGGAGGGCCCCGGCCACCGAGCCCATCAGCAGGAAGGGCGTGCCGCCGTTGAAGACCAGGTCGCCGCAGAACAGCACGGAACGGTCGGGGATCCAGACGATCGAGTCATTGGTGGTGTGCGCGGCCGTGCCCACGTGGCGGACCTGGGCCCGCAGGTCGCCGGCGTGCACGGCGATCTCGTCGGTGAAGGTCACGAACGGCGGGTCGAGCCAGAGGTCGCCCCAGTCGGGCCCGTCCCAGAACGGCATCTCGCGGGGCGGCCCGAAGGCGATGGCCTCGGCCCTGGCCCGCTCGTGGGCGACGATCGACGCGCCGGGGAACAGGCAGTTGCCGAAGGTGTGGTCGCCGTGGTGGTGGGTGTTGATGACGGTGCGCACCGGCGCCCGGGTCACGGCGCTGATGGCGTCCTGGTAGGCCCGGGTGCGGCGCTGGGTCGAGCAGGTGTCGATGCTGATCACGCCCTGGGGGCCGACGAGGAACCCGGTGTTGTTGATCCACCAGGTGCCGTCGGGCTGGACGTAGGCGTAGACGCCGCCCGATACCTCGTGCACCTCGGGCCGCCCGGGCGCGGTGATGTCGGTGACGATGCTGCTCATGCGGCCCTCCCTAGATCGCTGACCCTTAGATCGCTGACCCGCCCAGCGCGATGACCCCGGCCGGGGTCGGCCGGAACCCGCAGCCTTCCAGGTAGAACGGCTCCAGCTCGGCCTCGAAGTCGACATGCAGCCAGGCGCAGCCGGCGTCGCGGGCGCGGGAGGTGGCGACCTGGACGAGCCGGGTCCCGACGCCGCGGTGCCGTGCTGACCTGGACACCATGGTGTCCAGGATGAAGGCGTGGCCGCCGCCGTTCCAGGCCACGTTGACGAAGCCGGCCAGGCGGCCGGACTCCCGCGCGCACACCCAGCCCAGGCTGTGCCGGCTGAGCTGGCCCAGCCAGTCGTCGTCCTCCGGCGGGTACTCGAAAGCCTCGGCGTGCAGGGCGCCGACCTCGTCATTACGGAACGATCCGCGCCATTCGTAGCTGACCATCGCGCCACACTAGCCCGAGCTGGCCACCTGCGCCGCGACCCAGGAGGCGAGCTGGGCCCGTGAGCGCCGCCTGTGCCGCCCTTCTAACCCCGGGCTTCCCCGCCCTAGCTGGAGGTCTCGCTGGTAACGCACCCCTGGGGTTACCAGCGGGGCAGCCGGCCCCAGGCCCGCCCTTCAGCCCGAGACGATGTTGACCAGCTTGGGCGGCCGGACGATAACCGTGCGGACCCCGCGGCCGGCCAGCGCCCGGCTGACCCCGTCGGTGGCCAGCGCCAGCTCGCGCAGCTCGTCCTCTCCGATCCCGGCCGGGATCTCCAGCCGGTCCCGCACCTTGCCGTCCACCTGCACCACGCAGGTCACGGTGTCCTCGACCAGCAGCGACGGGTCGGCCTGGGGCCAGCCCGCCGTGGCCACCGAGGGCTTGTGGCCCAGCGTCTCCCAGCACTCCTCGGCCGTGTAGGGCGCGAACAGCGACAGCAGGATGGCCAGCGTCTCGGCCGCCTCGCGGACGGCCGGGTCGGCGGCGCCGGGGCCGCTGTCGATGGCCCGGCGGGCCGCGCCGACCAGCTCCATCAGCCGCGCCACGGCCACGTTCAGCCGGGTCCCCTGGATGAGCCGGGTGACCTCGTCGATGGTCCGGTGGGTGGCCTTGCGCAGCTCCAGGTTGCCCGGCGCGTCGGCAGCCGGGGCCCCGGCCGCCGCGACGTCGCCGGCCACCCGCATGACCCGGCCCAGGAACTTGACCGACGCCTCGGGCCGCATGTCGGCCCAGTCGATGTCGTCCTCGGGCGGGCTGGCGAAGATCATCGTCAGCCGGATCACGTCCACCCCGTGCGCGGCCAGCTGCTGACCCAGGTCCACGCCGTTGCCCAGGGACTTCGACATCGCCTTGCCGTGATTGATCACCTGGCCCTGGTTCATCATGGCGGCGAACGGCTCGACGAAGTCGACCATCTTCATGTCGTACAGCACCTTGGTGAAGAACCGGCTGTACAGCAGGTGCAAGATGGCGTGCTCCACGCCGCCGACGTACAAGTCGATCGGGGCCCAGCGGCGGACCGATTCGACCTCGAAGGGGCCGCTCTCGAAGCCAGGCGAGCAGTAGCGCAGGTAATACCACGATGAGTCAACAAATGTGTCCATCGTGTCGGTATCCCGGCGGGCCGGGCCGCCGCACTTGGGACACTCCGTGGTGACCCAGTCGGCCGCCCCGGCCAGCGGTGACACGCCCTTGGGCGCCAGGTCCTGGCCGCGCAGGTCGGGCAAGAGCACCGGCAGCTGGTCGTCGGGCACCGGGACCTCGCCGCAGCCGTCGCAGTACACGATCGGGATCGGCGCGCCCCAGAACCGCTGCCGGGACACCAGCCAGTCCCGCAGCCGGTAGTTGACCGCGCCCCGGCCCGTGCCCCGCTCGGCCAGGACCTCGATGATCTTCGCGATCGCCGCCGCCTTGTCCAGGCCGTCCAGCGGGCCGGAGTTCACCAGCTGGCCCTCGCCCGGCGTGGCCGTCCCGGTATCGGCCGGGTCGGGCAGCCCGGTGTCCACGACGATCCGCACCGGCAGCCCGAACTTGCGGGCGAAGTCCAGGTCCCGCTGGTCGTGCGCGGGCACGGCCATGATCGCCCCGGTGCCGTAGTCGGGCAGCACGTAGTCGGCCGCCCAGACTCCGATTCGCTCGCCGTTGACCGGATTGATCGCGTACCGGCCCAGGAACACGCCGGTCTTCTCGCGCTCGACCGACTGGCGCTCGATGTCGGTCAGCTTGCGGACCTCGTCCAGGTAGCGGCCGAGCTCGCCCTGGTGCTCGGGCGCGCACAGCTCCCTGGCCAGCGGGGAGTCGGCCGCGACCACGAAGAACGTGGCTCCGTACAGGGTGTCGGGGCGGGTGGTGAACACGGTGACCGGCTCGTCGCGGCCCTCGATCACGAACGAGACCTCGGCGCCCTGGCTGCGGCCGATCCAGTTGCGCTGCATGAGCAGGATCCGGTCGGGCCACTTGCCCTCCAGCGGCTCCATGTCCGCTAGCAGCCGGTCCGCGTACTCAGTGATCTTGAAGTACCACTGGGTCAGCGTGCGCCGGATGACCTCGGCACCGCACCGCTCGCACTTGCCCGCGACCACCTGCTCGTTGGCCAGCACCGTCTGGTCGACCGGGCACCAGTTGACGTAGCCGTCCTTACGGTAGGCCAGGCCCCGCTCGTAGAACCGCAGGAACAGCCACTGGGTCCAGTGGTAGTACTCCGGGTCGCTGGTGTGCAGCCGCCGGCTCCAGTCGAACGACAGCGCGTACTGCTTGAACGAAGCTGCCTGGGTCTCGATGTTCCGGTAGGTGTAGTCGGCCGGGTGCGAGTTGGTCCTGATGGCCGCGTTCTCGGCCGGGAGGCCGAAGGAGTCCCAGCCGATGGGGTGCAGCACGTTGTGCCCGCGCTGCAGGTAGTACCGCGCCATGGCGTCCGCGATCGCGTACGCCTCGGCGTGGCCCATGTGCAGGTCCCCCGACGGGTAGGGGAACATGTCGAGCACGTAGGTGCGCGGCCGCGGGTCGGCCGGGTTGTCGCTGGCCCGGAACAGGTCCAGCTCCGGCCAGCGCTGCTGCCACTTCTGCTGGATGGCACGCGGATCGTAGTGCGACCGGTCCGCATTATCGGCGGCTGTCATGACTCCTCGCGAGGTGGTGAGGTCCGGGCTGCTTGTTCCCATAAAAGAAAGCCCCTGGGCTATGCCTGGGGGTTCCAGGGGGTTATCCCCCGGGCCAGCACAGCGGGGCTGCCGCGCCAACGAGCAGGAAGGTCGGCGCGGCTAGCTAAGGAGCAGCCGGGCGAAACGCATGCAGTCAGGGTAGCGCATCACCAGCAGGCCAGGGCCCGGTAAACCGCTCGCGGGCCGGCCGCGGAATCTGGTAGGACGCAGCATGGGCTACGACTTCCGCGCGGTCGAGGCGAAGTGGCGAGAACGGTGGCGCTCAGACCCGCCCGCGCATTTCGACCTCGGCGCGGTCGACCCGGCCGCCAAGTTCTACAACCTGGTGGAGTTCCCTTATCCGTCCGCGGAGGGACTGCACGTCGGGCACGTCTATACCTACTGCGGCGCGGACACCCTGGGCCGCTATCTCACCATGAACGGCCGCCAGGTTTACCAGCCGATGGGCTGGGATTCCTTCGGCATCCACACCGAGAACTTCGCGCTCAAGATCGGCGAGAATCCCCGGGTCCTGACCGACCGGGCCACTCGCAACTACCGCCGGCAGCTCGAGCGGGTGGGTGCCAACTGGACCTGGGACAGCGAGCTGCGCACCGACGACCCGCGCTATTACCACTGGACGCAGTGGATCTTCCTGCAGCTGTACCGGGCCGGGCTGGCGGTCCGCCGCGAGTCGCCCGTCATCTGGTGCCCGTCCTGCCTGACCGTGCTGGCCTTCGAGCAGGTTGACGGCGACGCCTGCGAGCGCTGCCGCACGGCAGTAACGAGGAAGGTGATGAAGCAGTGGTTCCTGCGCATCACCGCTTACGCCGATGTGCTGCTGGACACCCTGCCCGAGCTGGACTGGCCCGAGGAGTCCAAGCGCCTTCAGGAGGAGTGGATCGGCCGGTCGGCGGGCACCTCGGTGACGTTTGCGCTCAACGGTGCGAGCCCCGGGCTTCGCCAGGGGCCGCCGGGTGAGCTGACCGCGTTCACCACCCGCGCCGACACCCTGCTCGGCGTGACGTTCGTCGCGGTGGCGCCCGAGCACCCGGTCGTGCCCGGGCTGGCGGCGGCGTCGGCCAACGGCGACGAGATCCGTGACTACGCCGAGCGGGCTCAGGCCCGGCTGGGCACCGACCGGCTGGCCAGCGCGGGCCGGGGCGGCCCTGGCGTGCTGACCGGCGTCCGGGCCGTCCACCCGCTGACCGGGGAGGAACTCCCGGTCGTGGTGGCCGACTACGTGCTGGCCGACTACGGCACCGGGGTGGTGATGGGCGTTCCCGCCCACGACCAGCGGGACTATGAGTTCGCCCGGCGGCTGGGACTGCCGGTGCGCACGGTGATCGCGCCCGCCGACGGGGCCCCGGCGGCGGCGCCGGGAGCCGCCGACGAGCGGGACGGGGTGCTGACGGGGTCAGGCGAGTTCGACGGGCTGACCAGCGCCGCCGCGCGGGATCGGATCGCGGCCCGGCTGGCCGGGATGGGCCTCGGGGGGCCGGCCACCCAGTACCGGCTGCACGACTGGCTGGTGTCCCGGCAGCGTTACTGGGGCTCGCCGATCCCCATCGTGTACTGCGACGACTGCGGGGAGCAGCCGGTGCCGGAGTCCGACCTACCGGTGGTGCTGCCCGACATCGGGGACTTCCGGCCGACCGGCACCGGCGCGTCCCCGCTGGCCTCGGTGCCCGAGTTTGCACGCGCGTCCTGCCCCGGCTGCGGCGGCCCGGCCCGGCGGGAAACCGACGTGTTTGACACCTTTGTTGAATCGTCGTGGTATTACCTGCGTTACCCCTCTTATGACCGCGCGGACGTGCCCTGGGACCCCGAACTGACCCGGGCGATGCTGCCCGTGGACATGTACGCGGGCGGCCGGGAGCACAGCACCCGCCACCACCTGTACGCGCGGTTCGTGACCAGGGCCCTGCACGACCTGGGCCACCTGCCCTTCGCCGAGCCGTTCCGCCGACTGCGCCTGCACGGCCTCATCGTCTCCGGAGGGGCCAAGATGAGTAAGAGCCGGGGCAACGTGGTGAACCCGGACGAGTACATCGACCGGGTAGGCGCCGATAGCCTGCGCGGCTACCTGCTGTTCTGCGGCCCGTGGGAACAGGGCGGCGACTTCAGCGACCGCTCGCTCAATGGCGTCGTGCGGTTTAACGCGCGATTGTTCGACCTGCTCACCCGGCCGAGCCCGGCCGGCCCCGGCGGGGCTGACCTGCGGGCCCTGGACCACGCCATTGAAAAGATCGGCCACGATATCGAGAACCTGAAATTCAACACAGCGCTGGCGGAATTGATGTCGCTGGCGAACTGGTTGCGCGATGACGCTGTCGGTATGAACGATGCGGAATGGAATCACGCCCGGCGCACAATTGCGCTGCTGCTGGCGCCGATCGAGCCTTTCCTGGCCGAGGAACTATGGTCGCGATTCGGCGAGCAGGAGTCCGTGCACCGGCAGCGCTGGCCCGTTCCCGACCCGGCCGCCCTGGCCCCCGCGGCGGTCACCATCCCGGTCCAGGTCAGCGGCCGGGTGCTCGGCCGGGTCGAGATCGGCCCGGCCGCGCCCGAGGCCGAGGCGACCCGGGCGGCCCTGGCCCTGCCCGCGGTGCGCGAGGCCCTGGGCGGCGACTCGCCAGGGCGGGTGGTCTACGTGCCGGGCCGGATCATCAGCCTCGTGCGGTAACAGGCCGGCCCGAACTCGCCCATAGCCGCGATCTAAATTAGATTCGGAATGTATCCGGCGACTGCGACCGGGCCTTGCAGAACCTCCATTAGCAGCGAAAGAGCGCAATCGCTGAGTTCATCTTGACCACCGCGATGGCTCCGCCAATAATGACGTGACACCCCGTCCTTATTGATTCGCGTGATCATCGTCCTGGCCGGCCCGGGGGACACGCCCACGCCAGGCGCGATGTCCGTAACGTGCCACATGCCAGGCTAAGGGCGAAGGGCCTTAATTGGCCCGCGGGGAAATTAGGCCATTAGCGGGGGATAATGGAAACTGAGTCATGCGCGGATACCAGGTTTTCCGGAAATCCTGAGACCTGGGAGAGAACCGGGTCAATCGCCGGTTGGCGGCGGCTGGCCGGGGCTGGCCTCCGGGCTGGGCGGCGCCGTGGCTGAGCCTTCCTGGCCCGCGGTGGCTGCCGACTCGGTCGCGGTGATCGGCCTGGCCTGCCGGTTCCCCGACGCCGACGACCCGCCCACGCTGCTGGACACCATCCTGACCGGCCGCCGGGCGTTCCGGCGGGTGCCGCCCAGCCGCCTCGACCTGGCCGCCTTCGAGGCCGCCGATCAGCCCGAGAGCGCCGGCCATCACGGGGCCGACCCGGCCATGCTGCTGGCCGGGCTCGGCAACCCGGCCGCCGCGCCGGGGCCGAGGGCCGGGCTGATCGAGGGGTGGCGGTTCGACCGGGAGGCCTTCCGGATCCCGGTGCCGGTGCACGCATCCGCGGATCCCGCCCACTGGCTGGCGCTGGAGACCGCCGCCCGCGCGCTGGCCGCGGCCGGCTTCCCCGGCGGCACCGGGCTGGACCGCGACCGCATCGGCGTGATCATCGGCAACTCGCTGGCCGGCGCCGCCTCGCGGGCTAGCGCCCTGCGGCTGCGCTGGCCCTACGTGCGGCGGGTGCTGGGCGAGTCGCTGTTCGCCGGGGACGTCCCGGCCGACCGGGCCCGCCGGGTGCTCCGGCACGCCGCCACCCGGTACCTGGCCCCGCTCCCCCGTGCCGGCGAGGCGGCGGCCAGCGCCGACATGACGATCCCGGCCCGGATCAGCAGTTACTTCGGGTTCCGGGGCGGCGGTCACGCCGTCGACGGCGCATTCGCCTCGTCGCTCCAGGCCGTCGCGTCGGCCTGTGCCGCGCTGGCCGCCAGGGACATCGACGTGGCGCTGGCCGGCGGTGTCGACCTCAGCCTGGACCCGCTGGAACTGCTGGCCCAGGCCGACGCGGCCGCCGACGGCGCCGATGACACCATGCGCATCTACGACGAGCGGCCCACCGGGTACCTGCCCGGCGAGGGCTGCGGCATCGTCGTGCTGATGCGCACCGCCCAGGCCCGGCAGGCCGGGCTGCCCGTCTACGCCGAGATCATCGGCTGGGGCACCTCGGCGGGCGGCATGCCCGGCGTGGTCGCCTCGGACGCCAGCAGCCAGCTCCTGGCCCTGCGCCGGGCCTACGAGCGGGCCGGCGCCGACCCCGGTGACGTCCGGCTGATCGAGGGCCACGGCGGCGGCACGCTGACCGCCGACGAGGCCGAGCTGACCGCGCTGGCCGAGTTGCGCGCCGACGCCCGCGAGGCGGCCGCGCTGGGCTCGATCAAGGCCAACATCGGGCACGCCAAGGCCGCCGCCGGCGCCGCCGGGCTCATCAAGACCGTGCTGGCCCTCGGCACCGGCGTGATCCCGCCCACCACCGGCGTCGTCCGGCCGCACCCCCTGCTGCGCGGCGCCGACGCCCCGTTCTGGCTGCCCGAGGTGCCCGAGGAGTGGCCCGTCGGGGCCCGGCTGGCCGGCGTCAGCGCCATGGGCGTCGGCGGCGTCAACGTGCACCTCGTGCTGCGCAGCGCGAGCGGCCGCGCTTCGCGCTACGACCGGGTGCTGCGCGTGCTGCCTCACCCCGCCCGCGCGGGAACGGGCCGGGAGCGGGCCGCCTGCACCGTCCGCGCCGATTCCGCGCGGCCGCCCGCCGCCTACCTGCTGCACGGCCAGGACCGGACCCAGCTCGCGGCCAGCCTGGCCCGGATCGCCGAGCTGGCCCGCTGGCTGTCCGACGCCGAGCTCACCGACCTGGCCGGCCAGCTCGGCCGGGACGCGCGCATCCAGGGCCCGGCCCGGGTCGCGATCGTGGCCAGCCATCAAGAGGAACTGGCCCGCCGGGCGGGCGAGGCCATCGCGCTGCTCCCGGTGCTCCGCGACGGGCTGCTGGCCACCCGGACCGGCATCTTCGCGGCCGAGAACGCCGACGGCCGGGTCACCCTGCTCCTGTCCGACGACCCGACCGACCCGGCGTCCGGCCCCGCCGTCCTGGCTGATGGCCTGGCCAGCGTTGCCGGGCTAGCCCCGACGCGGGCCGCCAGCCGGCGCGCCCGCAATGCCCGCCCGGCCGGCGCCCGGCTGCCCCGCGACATCGACTCCTCGCCCGAGCCCATCTGCCGGCTACTGGCCACCCTGCGCTGGCTGGAGTCCCTCGACGTCAGCGCGACCGCCATCGTGGGCCATGGGCTCGGCGAGATCGCCGGCCTGGCCTGGGCCGGCGTGCTCAGCGAGGCCGATGTCGTCGAGATCGCCGCGCTGCGGGCGGAGTTCCTCAGCGGCCCCGCCGTCCGCGTGCTGCCCGCGGGAGGCCGCCACGCCGGCCGCCATCGCGAGGCCGAGCCCGTCCCGGCCTCCGATCCCCTGTCACTGCTGCGCGACGCCGTGGCCCAGTTCCGGTTCGGGCCGCCGCGCCGCCGGCTCATCTCCACCCGCACCGGCCGCGAACTGGCCTCGGCCAGCGAGGTCATCGACCTCATCTGCGGTGGATTCGCCGCCCAGGACCGGCTCACCGAGGCCGTCACCGCCGGCGCCGTAGGGGCCACGTTGCTGGTCGAGACCGGACCCGGCCAGCTGCTGGCCGCGACCGCCGCGCGGGCCTGCCGCGTGCCGACGATCAGCATGGACCTCGGCGGCGCCGAGGGCAGCCGGGCGGGCCGGACCTGGGCCGGGGCGGCGCTGTTCGCCGCGGGAGCGATCGGGCAGATACTCCCTCTGTTCGCCTGCCAGCCCTCACGGCCTCTTGATATCTGGCGCGACCGCGTGTTCATCAGCTCCGGCGCGACCGTCCCGGGCGGCCTGAGCGCCGGGCGTGAGCCCTCGGGCGACCCCGCCCTGGCCGGCGCGCCCGAGCGCGCGGGAATGTCAGAGGGCGCTCGTAGCCTGGAAGTTGCCGCTCCGGTTCGGGGCGGAGGCCCGACGGATGCTGGTGCGGCTGGGCCGGCTGCCCGGGCGGCCAACGCGAGTCGGGTTGTCCCCCGCCAGCCCCTTCCGGTCATACCGCCCGCCCGCCGCGAGATCGCGCCCGCGTCGTCCGGATCTGTCCAGCCGGGCGCCAGCAGGCCAGCCGAACCCGCCCGGCCCGATGGAGCCCGGACCGCAGCCGCAGCGGACGCACCGCTGACGGGCAGCGCGGCCCGACTGGCTGGACCGGACGGTACGGCTCAGTCGGCGCAGCCGAGTCAGGCCGACGAGGTGGGTCAGGCCACCAAGGTGGCGCAGGCGGACGAGGCGGCCCAGGCCGACGAGCCAGCCCAGGCCGACCAGGCCGGGCAGGCGGCCCAGGCCGGCCCGGCCCAGGCAATCGACACCGCCCGGGCCGCAGCATCGGGCCCGGCCACGCCGACGGACGCGGCCCCGTCAGCTGACCTGGGGCGGCGGGAGGACGCCGTCCAGCCGGACGGTGAGGCCGAGGCGGACGCGGCGCGGGGTGGGGACGCCGCCCCGCCGACCGCTGCTGCCCCGATGGCGGGCACGGCACGGCCGGATGCCGCTGGGCAGAGCGACGCCGCCCTGCGCACTGACACCGGCGCACCAACCGACACCGCGCCACCGACCCACACCACGCGGCCAGTTGCCGCAGAGCAGACCGACACCACGCAACCCACCCACACTGCGCGGCCGGCCGAGGTCGCGCGGCTGACCGGGCCGACGCGGCCCGCCCCGCCTGGGCTGACCTCCAGCCCGGCCCGACCCGGCAGCGCCGGCGACCCGGGTGGCACGGCGCGGGTCGGGCAGTGGCGGCCGAACAGCGGCGGCCGGTTCGGCGGAGGCTGGACGGCGGGGGCCACGCGGCCAAAGAGGGACACCGTGGACGGGGTCGACTCGTGGGTGCGGTGTTTCACGGAGGAACTCCGTCCGGCGCCCCGTCCGGCCAGCCCGGCCGACGAACGCCCGTGGCGGACGCATGTCGCCACGAAGGACTCCAGGTGGGCGATGCTGGGGAACTGCTTCGCGGCCGACGAGGATGCGGACCGGACGCTGCTGGTCGCGGGCGACCTGGCCGAGCCGGGAGCGGTGGCGGTGGTGCTGCGCGCGCTGGGCGAGGCGGTGGCCACGACGAGCCAGCTCACGGTGATCACGACGGGAGCGGGCCTGACGGGCCTGCTGGCCAGCGTGCACGCGGAGCATCCGGCGCTGGGCATCACGGTGCTGCGGGTTCCGGCGACCGAGGAAGGGCTGCGGGCGGCGCGGCCGTTCGCGGACGCCCGGCCGGGCAAGTTCCGCGAGCTGGTAGTCAGCGGCGACGGCTCGGTCAGCGAGCCGTCGCTGGCCGCGCTGGAGCTGTCGGGCGGCAGCGACTTCCCGCTGGGGCCGAGCGACGTGGCGCTAGTAAGCCGCGCCTGCGGTGGGGCAGCGCTGGCGCTGGCCCAGGTGCTGGCGTGCTGCGGGGCGGCGGTCGCGATGATCGGCGAGTCAGGGCCGGATAGCGACGACAACGTGGTGGCGGGCCTGGAGGAGCTGCGGCTGGCGGGGGCGCGCATCACCTACGAGGTGGTGGACACGACGAGCCCGGCCGACATGGCGATGGCAGTCGAGCGGATCGAGAGCCGGCTGGGACCGATCACGGCCATCGCGCACGGGGTCGGGGCCGGGACGCCGACGGCGCTGGGCGACCTGACGCAGCAAGTGCTGCGAGACCGGCTGGACGCGGAACGGACGGCACTGCTCGACCTGCTGCGGCCGGTCCGGACGCAGCGGCTGCGGCTGATCCTGACCTTCGGGTCGGTGGCGGGCCGGTACGGACAGCCGGAGCAGGGAGCGCTGGCGGCGGCGAGCGCGGCGCTGGCCGATCAGGCCGAGGCACTGGCGGCGCGGGTGCCGGGGTGCCAGGCGCTGCACGTTCGGCGGCCGGGCTGGGCGGGCAGCGGGCTGGGCGAGCCGCCGAGCCTGGGAACGAGCATGGCGGCGGCGGGCACGTCGTCGATCACGGTTGGCGACGCGGCCCGGTTGCTGCTGAAGATGCTGGCCACACCGGGCCTGCCCGACCGGGTCGGGCTGCACGGCCGGGTTGGGCCGCTCGGCCGGGGGCAGGCGGAGCCGGGGGTGCCGGGCCGGTTCCTGGACGAGGTGCGGGTGCACTACCCGGGCATCGAGCTGGTCTGCGACGCCCGCCTGTCGCTGGCCAGCGACCCGTACCTGGCCGACTACCGGGTGGACGGGCTGCCGGTCCTGGCCCCGGCGATGGCTCTCGAGGCGCTGGCACAGGGGGCGTCGGCGCTGGCGGGCCGACCGCTGCGGCAGGCGACGGGGGTCACGCTGGAGGCGCCGGTGGTGGTGCCGCCGGCGGGCGGCGAGCCGACGCGGGTCCGGGTCTGCGCTCTGGCCGAGGGCGACAAGATCACGACGGTGCTGCGGTGCGAGGAGAGCGGCTTCAGCGTGGACCACGTCCGCGCGGAGTTCCACCTCGATGCCGCGCCGGACAGTGAGCTCGTCCCGGCCTCGAGCCGGCCAGCGCCGGACGAGCCGGCGTTCGGGGAGGTGGGGGCCGACGCCACCGGACTGGTGGACGGGGCCGAGCTGTACGGACCGGTGTGCTTCCAGTCGGGGCGGTTCCGGCGGATCGCGATCTTGCCGGAGGTCACGTCGCGGTCCTGCCGGGCGCTGGCTCGCGGGGCGGACGAGCGTCCCTGGTTCGTCGCGCCGGGGGAGCTCACGCTGGAGCGGCTGGCGCCGGGACCGCTGACCGCGGACCGGCTTCCTTCGCGGCCGGCCCAGGCCGGGCCGGCCACAGCCGGGCGGGACTGGTCGGGACGGGTTACGGCCCCGCTGGGCCTTCCCGGCTCGGACTGGGCCGCGTCAGCCCAGGCGGCGCTCAACCGGGCCGGGCTGAACCGGGCCGCGCCGAGCGGGATCGGCGAAGGGCCGGGCGTGGCCGGACTGCTGCTGGGCAGCCCCGGCCTCAACGACGTAGTCCTCCAGGTACTCCAGGCCTGCGTGCCGCACCGGCGGGTGTGGCTGGCGAGTTGTGCCTCGGTGTCGTTTACCGGGCGGCTGGCCGACGGCCCGGTGGAGGTCCGGGCGGTGGCCAGGCCGCCGGCGACGCCGGATCCGGCCTCGCCCGCGGCCAGCGTGCCGGCTCCGGCGCCGAGCCCGGACCGGGCAGCGGCGCCGCTGCCGTCCAGCCTGCCGCTGCCGTCGGGGCTGACCTGGGATGTGCAGGTGGTGGACGCGGACCAGCGGGTCCTGTCCAGCTGGCGCGGAGTGCGGCTGCGGGAGGCGGGGCTGCTGCCGCGCAACGCGGCCTGGCCGCCCTCGCTGCTGACGGTCTACCTGGAGCGGGCGGCGGTGGGCTTAGGCCTGGATCCGGCCCTGCGGATCACGGTCCGGTGCGGCGAGGCCGCGGAAACGGTGCCAGCCACATCCGTGCCAGCCGAAACCGTGCCAGCCGAAACCGTGCCCGCTAAGACCGCGCCTGAGCCGCAAGCCGAAGCGCCGCCAGCGGCCATCCCCCAGCCGCGAGCGGCCGATTCCCGGGGTGGCGGCGGTCCGTGGATGAACGGCCGCCGGATCGTCGACGTGCCGTTGCCCGCAGGACCGCTGCCCGAGGGACCGCTGCCCGAGGGACCGCTGCCAGCAGGACTGCAACCCGAGCGACCGCTGGTGCCGAAGCAGGCCAGCCAGCCGGACGCCCCCGCCGCCGCAACGGGCACCGGTCCGCTGGCCGGGTTCACGCTCGAAGTCAGCGGAGTCAGGTCGGCCGCCTGTGGCTGGGCCGCCGCCGACCCGCAGCACGCGGTCTGGCCGGCCAACGAAGGCCTGCTGGCCAGCCTGGCGGCATCCTTCTCGCGGCTGCGCAACCACCT
>Ga0134126_10005377_pt1 | contig 16003 bp, 11 predicted proteins | sample KB31752_FD_96881 | JGI IMG/M metagenome (GOLD analysis project Ga0134126, IMG submission 96881) | Terrestrial soil microbial communities with excess Nitrogen fertilizer from Kellogg Biological Station, Michigan, USA - KB3-175-2 | ecosystem: Environmental > Terrestrial > Soil > Unclassified ...
GCCCTGAGTCTCGGCTCGGAATTCGTGCCGCGTCTATCGGAAGGAGCGGTCGTGATCGGTCTGATTCGCATGCCCGGCACCAGCCTGGAGGAATCAACCCATCTGAATACACAGATGGAACGGTTGCTGCGCCAGCGCTTCCCCGATGAGATTGAACACGTCTGGAGCCGGGCCGGCGCGCCCGAAGTCGCTACCGACGCCGGCAGCGTCGAGGAAACGGACATGTTCATCACCCTGAAGCCGCGCGAGCGGTGGACGGCAACGAACAAGGACGGCAAGCCCCTCACCACACAGGACGAGTTGGTCGCGCAGATGGAGAAGACGGTGGAGGACATTCCCGGACAAATCGCCGCCTTCACGCAGCCCATTGAGCAGCGCATCAACGAGATGATCTCCGGTTCGCGCGCCGACATTGCCCTGAAACTGTACGGCGAAGACTTCGAGACGCTGGTTGCCAAGGCGCGCGAACTGGAGAAAGTGCTGCGCGGCGTGGACGGTTGCGCGGACCTGGCTCATAAGCAAATCGCTGGCTTGCCCATTCTGCGCGTGCGCCTCAAGCAGGATCAAATCGCCCGCTACGGTGTGCCGGCGCAGGCGGTGCTGGACCTGATCGAATCGCTGGGCGGCAAGGTGGTCGGCAACATCATTGAGGGCCAGTTGCCGTTCCCCTTCCTGGTGCGTCTGCCGGAGGCGTCGCGGCAGAGCCCCGAGTCGATCCGCGCCATTCCGGTGTCCACGGCGTCGGGCGAACGCATCCCCCTGTCGCGCTTGGCCGATGTAGAAGTGAAACCAGGACCAAAGATCATTTTCCGCGAACAGAGCAAGCGCTACCTGACGGTGCAATGCAATGTGCGCGGCCGAGACATGGGCGGTTTCGTCGCCGAGGCACGCCAGAAGATCGACGAGCAGGTCAAGTTGCCGGACGGCTACCATCTCGAATGGGGTGGCCAGTTCGAGAACATGGAACGCGCTCAAAAACGTCTGATGATCGTCGTGCCGGCCGCCCTGATGATGATTGTCGTGCTGTTGTTTCTCACCTATCGCAACGTGGTGGATACGATGTTCGTCTTCGCCAGCGTGCCGTTTGCCTGCATCGGCGGCGTGTTGACCTTGTGGGCGCGAGCCATGCCGATCTCGGTTTCGGCGGCGGTCGGCTTCATCACGCTGTCGGGCGTGTCGGTACTCAATGGCATGATTCTGGTGTCGTTCCTGCGCAATCTGCTCAACGAAGGCTTGTCGCCGTGGGAGGCCGTCGAGAAATCGTGCCGCACCTGTTTGCGAACGGTACTGATGACGGCGTTGGTGGCCAGCGTCGGCTTCATCCCAATGGCGACGAGTTCCGGCATGGGGGCGGAAGTGCAACGTCCGCTGGCCACCGTCGTCATCGGCGGCGTCTTCACCAGCACGCTGTTCACGTTGTTCGTGCCGCCAGTGCTTTACCTGTTCGGGCGTTCGTCCGCGCCGGCGGTGCCGCACTGATTGCTCGTGTAGCCGCGTGGGTTTACGTTTCGCGCGAAACGCAAAGCGGTTTACGTTTCGCGCGAAACGCAAAGCTCAACGGAACTTCTCCAACTGTAAGAGTCCGGCCAACTGTACGGCATTCATCCACAAATCCGTCAGCGCCGTCACATAGTCGAGGTTGGCCTGCACCACGCCGCGCTGAACCTGCAAGAACGTGGCGAAATCCGTCAACCCTTTGCCGTAACCTTCCCGCGCCAAGCGCAGCAATTCCCGCGCGTTGGGCAGAATCTCCGCCTCGAACTTGCGAACGACGGCGCGAGCGGCTTGGTATTGGCCGTACAAATCGTGGGCGCGGTTGAGCAGGTCGAACTGGATGGTCGCCAAGTCTTTTTGGGCGGCGAGCAGTTTGCCGCGCGCCTCGCGGATGCCGCCCTGGTTGCGATTCCATACGGGGATGTCAAACTGGATGTTAAGCCAAAACTGCTCGGCACCCGGTGTAAGCCCATATTGGTAGGCAGGGCCGAGGAAGGGGTTGGGGTACGGTTCGACCTCAGCGCGGCGTAGCTGGAGTTGGTATTGTGCGACGACGGCCTGGGCGATGCGGATGCGCGTGTTCTGGGCCGATACATAGCGCTTGATCCCCTCCTCATCGAAGATCGGATAATCGCCGCTCAGTTCACCGAACACGTCGCGATCGACCAGGCCAGGGACGCCGACGATGGCACCCATTTGCTTGCGGTCGCCTTCCAACAAAGCGCGCGCGCTGAGCAAGTTGGCCTCCGCCCGCTGCACATCGAGGCGAAGCAGCAGCACGTCGGCCGGGCTGGACACGCCCGCCTTGCGTTTCTGCTCGCCCATCTCGTAGGAACGACGCACCACATTGACCATCTCTTCAAGTACCTGAATGCGGCGCTGGTCGGCCAGCAGCTGATAGAACTGTTGGCGAATGTTGGTGAATAACTGATAGCGGTCCTGACCGTAGTTGAACTCCTGCTGGTGGGCGACCTCATTGGCGGCGGCGCCTTCCAGCCGTAGCTTGCCCATCACGGGGATTTCCTGCGAAATGCCGACGTACTGGAGCGTGTTGCGGCCGGCGAATGTCTGCGGGTTGGCGTCGGAGAAGCGCGGATTGCGCCACATGCCCGCTTGCGTGGCGCGGCCGAGGGCGGCGTCAATCTGGGCGCGGTCGCGAGGCAGAATGGGGTGATACTGCTCGGCCAGTTGCTCCAGGCGCGTCAGCGTCAGCGATTCGCCCTGGCGCGGCGCTGTTGGCGGTGCCGCCGGTGTCTGCGGCGTTGCCGGCATCGGCGTCTGCGCTCGCAGCGCCGGCATCAGCAACCCTACAAGCACCAATGCAGATTGCAGAATGCAGAATGCAGAATTAAGAATCGATTTGTTTGTCATCTGGCATTCCTCGTTCCACATACCGTACCCGGCCCTATCTTTCATTCTGCCTTCTTCATTCTTCATTCTGCATTCGTCCTCAATACCGCCATTCGCCGCGGAAGAATATTCCCTGAAGTGTCAGGTCGGCGTTGGAAATGTCGCTGGCCCCGACCCACCACCAACGCTGCCATTGGTAGCCAAGCGTGAAGCGCCAGGTGCGATCTACCCAGGGGGCGTAACTGAGTCCGCCCTCCACGCCGAAAATGCCCACGGCGTTACTCTGTTTTCCCAGCGAGAACGATTGCGTCAGCGGTTGCCCGCCGTTGGCTATCGTCTCGCTAAAGTGCTGGCGTGTGTCGCCGATTAAGCCCGTACCATCGATCCGCCCGTACAGGCTGACGGGCGAATGGGCGATGGGCTTATAAGCCGAGAGCAAAAGAGTGGGACCGAGGCCGGCGAAACTGTTGCTGGCGCTCTGTTCGAGGATCTGCCGTCCGTGCGCCTGCGAGTCGAAGAAGACGTTGCCCGCGGCCAAGCCGAAGCGCGCTCCCCAGGTCCGATTAATGTTCGGCGCGTTGGTAAGGAACTCATCGGTGCCATAGGTGAAGCTGGCGTACTGCACATTGAGGCGGCTTTTCAGGGAACCGGCTCCGTTGGCATCGAAATTGGGGAGGGTGTCCGTGCCCTGACTGCCCACCATGCTCCATTCCAGTCGAAGGTCGCCGGCCCCGTTGGGTAGGCGATACCCCAGGCGGATACGCGGGCTGCCCGTCCAGTTCAGCGAAGCGACCGGCAACGTGATGTGATCGCCGAAGAGGGCGACCGTACCGACGGTTTCGGGACCCGTTGATATTGGGTTGGCCAGCGTGGTGCTTGTGATGCGCCGTCCCGCGAGACTGCTGGCTCCATTCAGATGCGAATTGATATGCGGCTTAATCAGGCCGCCCTCGATATTGGCGTACCAACCGACCGATTGGCCGGGCGGACCGAGGAGGGCATTCGGAAACGATGCCGGACCTGAGCCGAGGACAGGCGGAGAATCGCCTGGCAACAAGATAGGCGGGGCGGGCATTGTGTCGGCCGCCGGCGAATTGGGAGACGTGGGCGAGGTCTCCGAGGTCGGCGCTTTGAGAACGCGCGGAGGAGCAGGAATAGTCTCGTCCGCGGAGTCCGCCGGCGACGTGGACTGGCTGAATCCAGCAGGGGGCAAGAATAACCCGGCCAACGCGGCCAGGAGCAGCGGACCACGTAGCGTGTGGATCATGCGAGGCTTCCTCCGATTAACCTTCCTGAAGGTTTATCGGTTAAAAAGGGAGCCAGCGCCAGCAAATTTAGAATAATCGGCGCATCCGGCAAAGTCTGCCGGAAACGCGGCCGTTTGTGAGTGAACCTTTCTTCACCAGCCCGCAGCGCCAGCAAGGGATTCCCTTGCTGGCGCTGCGGGCTGGCAATTTAGCGAAATTTCTCCAATTGCAGCAACCCGGACATCTGCACGGCATTGGTCCACAGGCTGGTCAGCGTGTCCAGGTAATCGCTGTTGACCTGTACTAGACTGCGCTGCATCTGCAAGAAGGTGCTGAAATCCGTCAGCCCCTTGCGAAAACCTTCCCGATGCAGCCGTAACAACTCGCGCGCGGTCGGCAGGATGTTCGTTTCGTAATTGCGCACCATCTCGCGAGCGCCCTGATACTGGCTGAGCAAGTTGTGAGCCTGGTTCAGAAGATTGTTCTGGATGGTGACGAGATTCTCCTGAGCGGCATGCAGGTTGCCCCGCGCCGCCCGGATGCCGCCCTGGTTGCGGTTCAACACAGGAATATCGAACTGAAGGTTGAACCAGAGCTGCTCGCCGCCCGGTAGCAGACCATACTGGTAGGCCGGACCGAGATAGGGGTTCGGAATCGGCTCCACTTCAGCCCGGCGCAGCTGATACTTGGCCTGATCGATGATGGCGCGCGCAATGAGAACCTGGGTATTCTGCGTCGTGAGGAAACGATTGACCATCTCCTCGTTGAAGATGGGATAATCGCCGGTCAATTCGCCGATTACATCGCTGGTAATCAGACCGGGAATGCCCACGATGTAGCTTAGTTGCTTGCGATCGCCGGCCAACAGAGCGCGGGCGTTGAGAAGTTGGCCGCGCACACGCTGCAAATCGAGCTGCAACAGCAGGAGGTCGGCCTGGCTAATCGTACCTGCTCGATGTTGTTGCTCTCCCGTCTCATAGGAGCGGCGCAACACCTCGGCCATCTCCGTGAGAACCTGAATACGGCGTTGGTCGGCCAGCACCTGATAGAACTGCTGGCGGATATTCGTGAACAGGGCGATGCGATCCTGGGTGTAGGTAAACTCCTGCTGATGCGTAACCTGATTGGCGGCGGCCTGGTCCAGCCGCTTCTTGCCCATGACGGGGATTTCCTGCTGAACGCCGACGTTCAGCAGCGTGGTACGGCCGTTGAACACCTGCGGATTGTTGGTGTCGAAGCGCGGATTGTTCCAGGTGCCGGCTTGGGTGGCGTTGCCGCGCGCGGCGTCGATCTGGGCGCGATCGCGCGGCAAGATCGGATTATATTGGTCGGCCAATTCTTCCAGACGTTGCAGCGTCAACGGCTCGCCACTCTCCCGGATGGGCGGCGGCAACAGGGCCTGCGCATGCAGCGACGGCGTCAGCGCAAACACGAATGCAGAATGCAGAATGCAGAATGCAGAATTAAAAACCAATTTGTTTGTCATGTTGCATTCCTTATTCAACTTTACGCACTCGTCTTTGTCTTTCATTCTGCATTCTTCATTCTGCATTCTGCATTAGTAGCGCCATTCGCCGCGCAGGAACAACCCCTGAAGCGTCAAGGCGGCATTGGAATCGCTGGTCGCTCCCACCCACCACCAGCGCTGCCACTGGTAGCCGAACGTGAAGCGCCACAGGCGATCGTTCCACGGCGTATAGCTGGCACCACCCTCGAAGCCGAAGATGCCCACGCCGTCGCTCTGTCGCCGCAAGGCGACCGAGGCGCTAAGAGGTCCGTTGTCCGTGTCCACCGTCTCGCTAAAATGCTGGCGCGTGAAGCCAATCAAGCCCGTCGCATCCAGTTCACCGTACAAGCTGACGCGCGACTGCGCGATGGGCTTGTGGAACTGGAACGCCAACGTGGGACCGACGCCGCCGAAACTGTTGCTGGCCGTCTGTTGGAGAATCTGCCGGCCACGCGCCTGCGAATCGAAGAACACATCGGCCGCGCTGATCCCGAAACGAACGGCCCAGAGACGATTCATCTCCGGCGCGTCGGTGAAGAATTCGCTGCTGCCATAGGTCAAGTTGACCCGCTGCACATTGAGCCGGCTTTTCAGCCAACCAGCGCCGGCCGCATCGAAGTTGGCGAGGGTACCGGTGCCCTGGCTGGCCACCTCACGATAATCCAACCGTACATCACCGGCACCGTTAGCGAAGCGATAGCCCAGGCGAATAAACGGGCTACCCGTCCAATTCAGCGAAGCCATCGGCAACGTAATGTGATCGCCGAACGGCGCAATGACGTTGGCGTTACTGCCCGGAGGGAGACTCGTTTGCACGGAGCCGGTTGGCGTGCTGGGCGTGAGGAAGGGCGCTTTGATGTTGCTGCCGCTGTTGAGATGCGAGTCGATATGCGGCTTGATCAGAGCGCCATCGATGTTGGCGAACCAGCCGACTGTTTGTCCCGGGGGTGCCAACTCGCCATTCTCGGTGGGGAGTGTTTCGTCGAAGATGGACGGTCTCGGCGCGGGCGCGGGCAACGAGTTGGGCAGAGGGGACATCACGCGGGTCGATGGCGATTCCAGGACGCGCGGCGGGGTGGTGATCGTCTCGCTCGCCGAGTCCGCTGACGATGGCGTAGATTGGCCAAATCCCCGATTTGGCCAAAACAGCCCGGCCAGTCCGGCCAGGATCAACAGACCGCGCACCAGGTGAACCATGCAAGGCACCCTTTGAGTATCCGTCTTCAGTCTGTATCGAACGAATGGCGAAGCCGGCATCAGTATTTTCGGCACAATCGGCGCATTCGGAAAAGTCCACATAGCCTCCGGCTTGCCGGGGGAAATTGAATACCCCTGACAAGCCGGGGGCTAACGCGAGAGAAAGCTCGCCCACGAAATCACGATGGCTTCGCTGAGGCGAGCCAGTTGACGGCAAGATCAATCCCGATCATCTGCGCCAGCTGTCCGTCGAGCGTTCCATGGTACGGATTGGTAGAGATGCCCGCCTGTAGTCCGCTTAAGCCCGTAAACAGAGCGGGATTATCCATATGAGATAGGTCGTTGAAAATGCTCATTATGCGGTCCCCCATCTGAGTGAACGACGGATCGTTGCTGAACCGCGAAAACACGCTGTCCACCGTTAACGCAAACTGATCTTCCGCCATGAAGAGCAACGCCTTAGGCCCGGTCGGACTCGGACTTGGACTCGGACTTGGACTCGGAGACGGACTCGGACTTGGACTCGGCGAAGGAGCCGTCCACGGGCCTAGGGTAATCGTCGCCGTCGCTGGCGTGGCTACCTGGACGTTGGTGGAATTACCGCCTTGGTCGTCGTAAGGAAACCCATACGCATCGCCGCCAATAGTGACTCCCGACGTGGGATTGAGAGTGCTGTTTTGATGGAGGAAGGCGGCGTAGTAATTTGCGGTACTGCCCGACGGATAGTAAATGGGGGGCGTCTTGATGGGAGTGATTGGGTTGTAAGAACCGTCGTCGGAGAATGTGCTGAGAGGATTGTAGTTAGGGCTAGTACCGTTTTGGAGGCCCGTAGCGATTAGCTGTAAAGAAGCCGGGGCAGGGCTGGTCCCACGGTAGATATTGTAGGACAGTACCCCGGTTGGGGTATTAAAAGCTGCCGGTGTTTGGGAGGGACCGTTTTCCGGTGTCCAGTTTAGTGTGATGCTTGGGTTGCTTCCGTTGGGCGTGGCAGTCACTTCCTTGCTGGCAACGGTCTCGCCGGCAGCGTTTACCGCAGTGATGACGTAGTAGTAGGGGGTGCCGACCACCAAGTTGTTGTTTTGGGACACGCCGGATTGGCCGGCGGTCGCCGTCACTCCCGCAGGCGCGTTCGTCCAATCGTTGGGAGCCACGCTGGTGGCGATCCCGCGGTTGAACGCGGACACAATCGCGTTCTCGACATCCGCTAACATAAGCCCGTACTGGGGGGGCACCGTTGGGTCCACCGGTGCGGTGGCGGGGGCGGGAGACGGGCCTGTATTAAACACGCCGTCATTGCTAAATACCATTTCTCCAGGCGATTCCGTAGTGTGCCCATTGAACCAATTCGGCGGGGCGGGAAGGGGGCCGGAGGGAAGGTTGCTCTCTCCCCCGGTATTCGTGGAGAAGAACGGCTCGTATACATCGAAATACACCGGATTGCCGTTGACCATGAGAGGAGTGGCACTCACCGATTGTTCGCCCCTGGTAGGGTTGCTTATGATGCCGTAGGCCTGCAACTGGAGTACCGTGTACTGAATGCTCGTGTCCTCAGCGGTGCCGCCGCTGGAGGTTCCTAGGCCCGTAGTGGAATTGGTATACGTGAAGGAAGAGGACGTGGCACCCGTGATCGTGAAGGTTCCGTTGTATCCCGAATCTCCCACACCCGATAGGACTACCGTATCTCCCACCGAAAAATTGTTCGCGGCGGTTATCGTAACCGTGCTACCCAACTCGGATGCGCCCGTAATAGTGACAACGCTGGGCGGAGCCGCTATCGTGGTCGTGTTGCCCTGGAAATCCGTCGCCGCATAGACCGCTGTGGCCGTGCCGCCGCTGGAGGTTCCTAGGCCCGTGGTGGAATTGGTATAGGTGAAGGAAGAGGACGTGGCACCCGTGATCGTGAAGGTTCCGTTGTATCCCGGATCTCCCACACCCGATAAGACTACCGTATCTCCCACCGAAAAATTGTTCGCGGCAGTAATCGTAACCGTGCTGCCTGACTCGGACGCGCCCGTGATAGTACTGGCGGCGGGCGAAAACCCAATCGGATATTCCAGGTTGAACGAGTTGGGACTCGCATACTTTCCGCCCACTGCGGTACTGAAGAAGCTTTCGAGCTGCGAATTGAAATAGCTGTTCAGCGGGTCCGTACTCGGTGCCGAAGTGAGATAGTCCTTTGGGGACTGGATTCTTACAAACGGACTTCCGGTTGGTCCAGCCGTTTCCAATCCCGAGAAGCCGCTGGCCGGCGCACCGTTATTGGCGATAAACTGATTATACAGGCTCCCCAAGTCCGTGCGGTTCTGGGTAATACCGTAGGTAGCGGTTGTGCTGCCGCTCGTTGTGGTAATGGTGAAGGGGATCCCTACTTGATCCACCTGAGTGAGATCGTCATCCAGTTGGGGAGTGCCTGTAGTATCACTGGATCCGTTGGGAGCATCATAGGTAAATTCGGCGAAATCGTAGATATTATTGGGATAAGCCGAAGGCACCGGTGCCGCTATTGCTCCACTAGAGTTCGTCGTGACCCCCGGATCCGAGGAAGCAACAATCATCAAAATTTGGCCGCCTATAACGTAATCATTCGGATCCCCTTCATTGTCCGGAAGTACGATGCTGAATGTAGTTGGCGAGCCGGACACGGGAAGCGCGACCGTTTTGAAGGGGTTTACGGGCTGGCTACTCCCCGGCTGCGCCCAATCATATCCATTCGGGTTTTGCGCGTTCGTTACAAGATCGACATAGCTGCCGGCAGAGATCGCACTCCCCCCGGCAGGCGTGTAGCCGCTTCCACCATTGCTTGAAGGAACCAATTGCGCGGACATGTAAAAGTAGATCGATTCGCCCGAACCGCCAACGCCAGGGGGAATTGAAACATTAAAGGTGACCGGAGAAGCGGTCAGGAGGGTGCGATCCTCCAGGCACTCCAACATCGGACGAATCGAACCAATCGCCGTGTTGGCCACATGACGGATGCGTTTTTGAAAGAAAGACATCATAGTAACACTCTCGCGACAATCATTGGAAAACGACACGAAATCGGCTGCGTCACCCCCTCCGCGTCATTGCCGAAATCGATCACTGCTGCCACTATTGCGTCCGTGCCAGACGAAGGGATTGAGGGAGAGCGAAAACGGGGGCAGAATATCCGAGAGGCAAGCGAAATCTCTCGTCTCCTTGCAGTAACCGAAGAAATGTTCGTCTTCGCTGCCATTGCTACAACCGCATTCGTTCGCATCAACATGTGTGGGACGGCGAGCTTTCTCTCGCGTTCGCGCCTCGAGTGCGAACCTCGGGACGCGAACGCGAGAGAAAGCTCGCCGGTAATGAAACCGCTTCTAAGCCGCAAACGACCGTGCGCAAAATCGCGCAGCCCCTTGCAAATTGCTCCGCGTCCCTTTACAGTGGCGCGAAACGCCCGTGGTCGTTCTCCATGCTCCCATCGGAGGTTTTCTCCTGTGCTGATCCTGCCGGCGATCGATCTGCGAGGCGGCCAATGTGTGCGACTGCGCCAGGGCGATTACGCTCAAGAGACCATCTTCGGCGACGATCCCGCCGCCATGGCCCGCCGCTGGGTCGAGCAGGGAGCAACCTATCTGCATCTGGTGGATCTCGACGGGGCGCGGCAAAGTCATCCCGTCAACGGTGAAAGTGTGCGGCGCATTGTGCAGGCGGCCGGCGTTCCCTGTCAGCTGGGCGGCGGACTGCGCAGTGAGGAACACATCACGGAAGCGCTCGCTTGGGGCGTCGAGCGCGTGATCCTCGGCACGCGCGCATTGCTCGATCCGGCCGGATGCGAGGCCATGTGCCGTCGTTTCCCCGGCCGCATCTGCCTGGGCATCGATGCGCGCCAAGGTCGCGTCGCCATTCAAGGCTGGGAGCAAGATTCCGAGCAATCGGCGCTGGACCTAGCCCGCAAGTGCGCCGCTTGGCCGTTGGCCGCCATCATTTACACCGACATCAGCCGCGACGGCATGCTCGAAGGTCCCAACGTCGAGGCGACGGCGGAGTTGGCCGCCGCCGTATCGGTGCCGGTGATCGCATCGGGAGGAGTGACCACCCTGGAGGACATCGCCCGTCTGGCGCGCCGCGGATTGCCTGGATGCATCGTGGGACGCGCATTGTACGAAGGTCGTCTCGATCTGACGGCCGCCATCGCTCTCGCGCAAAAATCCGAAATCCGAAATCCGAAATCCGAAGGAAATCTCAAATCCGAAATCCGAAATCCGAAATCCGAAAGAAATTGAAAACAGAAAAAAGCAAAATTCAAAAAAACTCAAAGAGGAATGCCAAGGATGAATTATGGCCTTCAACGATACCAAAAGGACGTTTGACCTGGAGGAACGGACCTTTCGTTTCGCTCAACGAGTGCGGTTTCTGATCAAACACACTCCCCGCACGATGGGTAACATCGAGGATGGAAAGCAAGTGGTGAGATCTTCCGGATCAATCGGGGCGAATTACATCGAGGCGAACGAAGCTCTGGGCAGCAAAGACTTCCTGATGCGAATTAAGATTTCTCGAAAAGAAGCTAAGGAAAGTCACTACTGGTTGCGTCTGCTCGATCTGGAAGCAAAGCAGGAACTGGAAACCGAACGTGCCGCACTGATTCAGGAAGCCGAGGAATTGACGAGAATCTTTGGTGCTATTTACCGCAAGAGTTCATCCTGATCGCACCGGGTTTTTAAATTTCGGATTTATATTTTGAGATTTCTTTCGGATTTCGGATTTCGGATTTCGGATTTTGACTTCTAAAAGAGGAGGTCTGTTATGAGCAATTATCGAGTCGCGGACATCCGGAACATCGCCCTGGCGGGACATCGGGCGTCGGGCAAGACTTCGCTTGCCGACGCCCTGCTCTTCGAGGCCAAGGCCGTCGATCGACGCGGCAGTGTGGACGACGCTACCAGCGTTTCCGACTACGACGAGGAAGAACACAAACGCCGCTTTTCCATCGACACCAGCGTTTTGCATCTCGAACACCACGGCAAACAAGTCCACCTGCTCGACACCCCCGGCGACCCCGCCTTTGTTGGTGCCGCGCTCGGCTCGCTGGGCGCGGTCGAGAATGTCCTGGTAGTCGTGTCGGCGGCCAGCGGCATCGAAGTGACCACACGCCGTATGTTCAACGATGCCGGCAAGCGCGGCCTGGCCCGCATGCTGGTCATCAACAAGCTCGACGCCGATAACGTCAAATTCGATGAATTGTTCAAGGCCATCCGCGACACGTTCGGCAAGGGCTGCGCCCTGTTCAACGCGCCGATCAATCCCGGCCATAATTTCAGCGGCGTCGTCAGCGTCCTCAATCCTCCCGACGCGGCGCCGGCCGGTTGCCCGGTTGACCTGGCTGCTGCGCGCTCCCAGTTGGTCGATGCCGTCGTCGAATCCGATGACGCCCTCATGGAGAAGTACCTGCTCGAAGGCGCTGTCAGCGCCGAGGAATTGGCCGCCGCTCTGCCGAAAGCGCTGGCAGCCGGCACGATCATCCCTGTCTTCTGTACCTCCGCCAAAAAGGACATCGGTATTCAGGAACTGCTCGACGGTTTGGCCGAATACACCGTGTCGCCCGAACAGGGCAAGCGCCGCACCGGCAAGAAGGGGCACGGCGACAGCGTCGCCGAGGTCACGCTGGAACCGGACGCCGCCGGCGAGTTCGTCGGCCAGGTCTTCAAGGCCGTCACCGATAAGTTCGTCGGCAATCTCAGTTTCATTCGCGTTTTGTCGGGCACTTACAAGCCGGATCAACCGCTCATCAATGTGCGCAATAGCAAACCGGCGCGGGCGGCCGGCTTGCTGCTCATGCAAGGCAGCAAGCATACGAACATCCCCGAGGCCATCCCCGGCGACATCTTCGCCGTCACGAAGGTTGAGGATCTGCACATCGGCGATACCGTCAGCAACCACGCCGGCGCGCCCATGCTGCCTCCTCTAAGTTTCCCGACACCGATGTTCGGTTTGGCCGTCGAACCCAAGGCGCGCGGCGACGAGCAGAAAATCTCCGGCAGCTTGCAGAAGATCGCCAACGAGGATCCGACCTTCCACATTACACGCGATGCCCAAACGAAAGAAATGGTCATCACCGGCATGAGCCAGTTGCATCTGGACGTGCTTATCCACCGACTCAAACACCGATTCGATCTGGAGATCGTCACGCACGAGCCGAAGATCCCCTATCGCGAGACGGTGACGATGCCGGCGGAGGGTCAGCATCGACACAAGAAACAGTCCGGCGGTCGCGGTCAGTTCGGCGAAGTCCATATGCGCGTCTATCCGCTGCCGCGCGACATCGACAGTCAGGAAGTTTTGCTGGAGCGCTTCGCCAACAAGAGCAAGTTCGAGAAGATGCGCTCGGCCCATTTCGAGCCGGCGCACCACTTCGCTTTCGTCGATACCATCGTCGGCGGCACCATTCCCAATCAGTTCGTGCCGGCCGTCGAGAAGGGTTGTAAGGAACTGCTGGAGCGCGGCGCGTTGGGCGGCTATCGCATCGAGGGCGTGGCCGTGGAGGTGTACTTCGGCAAGGATCATCCGGTCGATAGCTCGGAAGCGGCGTTCAAGACGGCTGGCCGCATCGCCTTCAAAAATGCTTTCCTGGCCGCCCATCCGGTATTGTTGGAACCGATCGTCGAATTGGAAGTGACGATCCCGATGAAGTACACGGGAGCCATCCTCGGCGACCTGAACACGAAGCGGGCGCGCATCGAGAATCAGGATAGTCTGCCGGGCGATTTGGCCGTCATCACGGCGCTAGCGCCGCTGGCGGAGGTGACGCGCTATGCGTCGCAGCTCGATAGCATCACGCAGGGGCAAGGTTCGTTCCACATGGAGTTCAAGCACTACGACACGGTGCCCGGCAACGTGCAGCAGCAAATCGTCAGCAAGGCAAAACTGGGCACGGATGAAGATGAGTAAGAGCTGAAACAGACAAGCCTGGAGCGCCAGCGACGGGGTTCCTCTCGCTGGCGTTTACTCTTTACGTGGTCGTCGTACCTTGTGCCCCGCCTGCTCCGGCATCCCTGTTTTCGCCGAGCATTCTGAGGATTCGTTTAGCAAGACTCCTTGATTTCTCGATGGCGAGGCACCGGCAGCGTCCCGCTTTGAAGTCGGCGATGGCTTCCTCTGCCAGAGCGTCGAGTTTACCGGCTGCTATGTCATCTTCCAACTCCGCATCCCAGCGTTGTTGATCCAATTCCAGAATCCATTCCGACAACCGCTGGAAGTCCTCGGGGGGAAGTTGCAGGATTGCCGCCTCGATCTGATCGATTGTCGCCATCGTCACATGCCCCTCACACGGAATAACGATAGGAAAATGGGTTGTTCTCCATCGAATGTAACGCGAAAGAGCGAGGGTAGCAATACCCTCGCTCTTTCACGGTCGCGGCTTGGTTCATCCACGCGGGCTGTTACTTCCCCTTCATGCTCTCGATCAGAATCTTGGCTGTCGAAGGACGCATGACGCGCGCGTCGGGCAGTTCGCCCTTGCCGAGCGTTTCACGCAGAATACGGCCGGCGATCGTCACCTGCTTGTAGCCCTTCGGCTCGCACTCCTCAACCAAACCAACGCGGCCCAACTCCTCATAGTACGCCGCGAAGCCGATTTTCACCGGCTTGATGAGCAGTTCGCCCTTGAGGTTGTCGAACTTGCGCTGGGCATCGAGACCACCCCAAATGTCGGTCTTGTCCTCAAACGGTGCGTCGGCGTGCTTGCGACCGATGACGATGTCGGTGAAACCGAAGTTCTGCCGATAGATGGCGTGCATGATCGCCTCCTTCGGCCCGCCGTAAAACATCTTGATGTCCATGCCCAAGAGAATTATGCGATCCGTAATATCGCAACCTGCCTGCTTCCACAACGCCTCGTCCTTGTCGCCCTCACCGAGCGCCTTGCTCTCGATGAGTGCCCGATAGGTACGCATGCGCGTCACGGCATTGACATCGTCGCCCTTGGTTTCGCCGACCAACGGATTGAGTACCGCGCCGGCGAAATGGCCCTCACGCACCAGGCGCTCCAGGCCGGCAACCAGCGCATATTCGTGGGCGCGGTGCAGGGGGTTGCGCGTCTGGAAAGCGACGACGCGTTTCCAGCCCTTTTTGGCGAACAGCGCTCGCGTCTCGCGCGGCGACAGGATGAATTGGCCGTATTCGGGGTGCTTCGGCTGCGGCAGGACGCGCACCGTGCCGCCCAGCAGATGCGTCCGCGTATCGCGCTCGGTCATCCGGCCGCCGGGATGATCGAAACGCTCGGTGCCGTAAACACTGCGAACATAGTGGGCCTTGTCCCACGGGAAAACATCGGTGATGTTCAGCGAGCCGACCACTTCGTTTTGCGGATTGACCAGGGCGACGGTTTGCCCCGCTTTCAGCGTCTTCGCTTGCCCTTCGTCCACCGGGAACGACAACGGGATGGTCCAGGCGTACTTTTTGCCATCGCGGACGATGACTTCCTCATCGAGGACGCGGCGGAAAGTTTCGCCGTCCATCGGGCCGGTCAGCGGGCTAAGTCCCCCATCGCCGAGACGATACAGCGTCGAAAGATCGGCCTCGCTGACGGACACACGCGGCAACGAGGCCGTGCGCGAACGGAAGTCCGCGACTTCCTCGGTGGGCACATTGCAATTAACAGGTTCCTTCAATCCGCCGTGCGGCGGAAGCAAATCAGACATCTCAATCTCCTAAAACAGTCCGTAGTCCGTAGTCCGTAGCAAAGACAGACAATTCTTTGCTACGGACTACAGACTGCGGACTACGGACTAAATCTGATACGACAGGGCGTGATTCTCTTGAATGCGGCGAACGAGTTCCGCCAAGGTGATGCGCTGCATAGCGCGTTGTTCCTCGGCTTGCATGTCCTGCCAGATGGCCAACAGGATACCGACAGCGGGCGAGCGCTTCGCTTCGCTCAGGGCCGAGCGCGGAGCGAGAGCGCGATCGTCAATAGCGTTGATGACGGAGGCCAGCGTGATCGCTTCCGGCGGCCGAGCCAGCTGATAACCGCCGGAAGCGCCGCGCACGCTGATGACCAATCCCGCCGTTTTCAATTGCAGCAAAATCTGCACGAGGAAACGCGGGGGAATGCCCTGCGCCTCGGCGATGGCCTTGATGCGCAACGGCTGCTTCTCCGCGAAGTTGGCGGCCAACTCCAGCATGGCCACGCAAGCATACTCGCCCTTGGCGGAAATGCGCATACCACCTCTCCAGGGAAATCCGA
>Ga0134126_10005378_pt1 | contig 16003 bp, 11 predicted proteins | sample KB31752_FD_96881 | JGI IMG/M metagenome (GOLD analysis project Ga0134126, IMG submission 96881) | Terrestrial soil microbial communities with excess Nitrogen fertilizer from Kellogg Biological Station, Michigan, USA - KB3-175-2 | ecosystem: Environmental > Terrestrial > Soil > Unclassified ...
GAGCCGTGATCTGGTTGGTCGAACCGTCCACCAGATTGAAGCCGTTGAACACCGCGTTCTTGACGATCGTGGTGATCTGATCGCGCAGGGCCGTGAAATTGGCGTTGAGTGCCTGACGGCTCGCGGTATCGAGCGAGCTGTCAGCGGCGGCCAGCGCCTTGGCCTTGAGCTGGATCAGCAGATCCGAAATCGACTGGCCCGCGGAGAGGGCGACGTCGATGGCGGAAGTGCCGTTGTTGATGGAGTTGATGACCGAGGCATAACCGGCCACGGCACCGCGCTGGTTCTGAGCAATGGCGTAGATGGCGCCGTCGTCACGAGCGGTGGCAACCTTCATACCGCTGTTGATGGCAGACTGGGCCTGGTTCAACTGGCCCTGGGTCGCATTGAGGTACTGCAACGCGACATTGGCCGAGTTGTTGGTATTGACACTGAAAGTCATTGGGTCCCACCTTTTCTGGTTACCGGAATTCTGTCCGGGGGCCTTTTGGCCCACAGAGGGTGAGGCAAGCCGCGTGCCGCGGCGTTTTCAGGAAAGTTTAAACATCGATTTTTCGCGGGAGCGAAAAATCAGGTCGCGCGTATCAGCGCCAACGCGCCGCCGACTGGGAAAATTTTGCCCATACCCCGGCAATATCTGCCGGCCAGAGGCGGCAAATTCTTCCATTCCGAGCGTGAAAATCCCGCATTTTGCAGAAAATTGCCGCCTTCGGCGTAACCATACGCAAGAGCCGGGCCAGAAGGGTTAGCACCGCGCTAAGCACGAAATGCCCCGCGCGCAAAAAAATGGCCGGCTCTCCACGGAGAGAGCCGGCCAGGCTGCCATGCGCTGAGGGGCGGCACGGCTTCAGGGTCAAAGACTGGCGCGCAACCCGATGGTGAAATAGCGGCCCATCGGGCTCTGTATGCTGTAGCCGCTGAGACCGGTCTGGGCGGTCGGATAGATCTGACCGATGGTCCCGTTGGGCACATACATGGGCATGGCGTTGAGGGCGTTCTGCACCACGAAATAGGCGGCCATGTCGGAGCCGGCCATGGTGAAGTTGCGGGTGATGTTCAGGTCGACCTGGTTCCAGGAATTGACATGCGGATTGACCCAGTTGTTGAGGCCCGCGGGCGCCAGAGCAGAACCCGCCGGCAGCACCGGACCGCTCGCCAGGCTGAAGCCTGACACCCACTCATCCTGAACGCCGATGCTCCAGTCGTTCAGGGCGTAGTTCAGCGACCAGGTGATGCGGGTGCTGGAATCGACGGAGCGGGTGAAAGGCTGGCCTGGGATCAGCACCTGCTTGTTGATCACCGGCTGATAGGTCGCCAGCAGTCGGCCGGTCCAGCTGCCGTTCCAGCCTTGGACGATGTCGGCCATGTCCCAGCCATAATTGGCCTCGAAGTCCCAGCCTTCGGTCGAAACGGACGCCGTGTTGAGATTGAAGGTGAAGATCTTCGTCGTCTCGTTCGCGGGCGTGTGATCGCTGAACGGCAGCGGACGCTGGTAGTTCTGGCAATAGATCGAGGTGCCATTCGACGCTTCGCACAGCGACTGGATGGTGCTGCTGGGCCCGATCGACCCGATCGCGTTGGCCAGATGGATGCGGAAATAATCCAGCGACACGGTCAGGCCCGGAATGAAGTCCGGCGTCCAGACCGTGCCCACCGTATAGGTACGCGCCACTTCCGGCACCAGATTGGGATTGCCCTGGCTGCTGAAGGTGGTGGTGTAGCTGAGGAACTGGCCGGGCTTGTTGGGGTCCGGGATGTGAAGGTCGCCGTTGAAGACGTTCTGCACCAGGGTCGGCGGACGGTACAAATCGTCCAGTGTGGGCGCGCGGATGTCGATCGAGGTCGTGCCGCGGAAGCGCAGGCTGTCGAGCATGTTCCAGTTGAAGCCGATCTTCCAGGTCTGGACCGAACCGGACACCGAGTAATCGGTATAGCGGCCGGCCAGGTTGAGATCGAAGGCCTTGATCAGGGCAACGTCCCTGATAACCGGCACTTCGGCTTCCGCCGCGAACTCCCACACATTCTGGCTGGCATGGACCCCCTGAATGATGGGCTGCGACCAGCTGGGCAGCGCCGGATTGCAGATGCGCAGGCCCGTGCAATCCACAAAGGTGCTGCTGGGCGTGCTGGAGTTGATGTCATAGGAATTAAAGCGCGCCTCGCCCGACAAGGCGGCGGTGATTGGACCCGCCCAACCGTCCAGGACCTTGCCCGAGATGCCGCCACCCACATTGTCCAGGATATTGGTCTCGTGGAAATTCGTGGTCTGGAAGTCGTACTTGAAGGCCTGCTGAGTCACAGAGTTGATGCCGAACGGATTGATCGGTACGCAATCGGCATAGGCCTTGGCTGTCGCCGCCTGGGTGGCGGCATAGCAGGCCACCGTGCCGCTGGGCGTCAGCACCGCGTCTTGCGACGCATACATGTGCTGCAGATTCTGGTTGTTGACCAGGTCCACCGCCAGGCGGTTCTCGCCATGGCCGTAGAACAGATTCCAGGCAAAGCGGCCGTTCATGAGCGTGCCGTCAAACCCGGTGCGCATGCTGAGCACGCGGTTGACGCTGCCCGTGGCGTTGATCTCGGTCTGGCCGTTGCCGACCAGGAACTCGCCGATTTGGAAGGTGTTGGCGGCCTGCGTCGTGCCGAGCTGGATCGGATTGGTGCCGTTATTGCCCAGTTGGGCCTGCGTCGCGGCCGACAGGAAGGGGTTGTTCTTGTAGAAAATGGCCGCCTGGTTTGAGCCCGGCTGAATCTTCTGCGGAAAGTACCAGCCAAGGCTGAAGGCTTCCGACGCCGTGCCCTGGACATAGAAAGTGATGTTGTCGGCCAGGTCATAGCTGAAACGACTGAACAACGCGCCCTGGTGATAGCCATTGAACACCTGGCCATAGGGATTGTAGGCGCCGTCACCGCCCGAGTTGAAATTGCCGGTACCGGTGGTGGGATTGCCATTGGCGTCCGTGGCACCGCTGATGCCGGGGAAGAAAGGCACCAGCGCGCCGCCGGGCGAAAACTGCATCTGGTTGGCTAGCGGGCAGGCCGGGACGCAGGCTTGCACAAGTCCACCAAAGGTGGAGTTGGGACGCCGTGCATTGGCGATCCGGTTGAAGGGGTTGGCGGCGGTGCCGGTACCGGCTTCGCCGTCCGAGGCCTGAAGAATCGTCGGGCCATAGGGGCGGGACGACTGGTTCACCGGGTCGCGATGACGCCATTCCACCGCAGTCTCGAAATGGCCGCGGCCACCGAACAGGTCGGTGCCGGCTGCCGCGCTGAGATTGTAGCTCATCGCGTCGGCATAGGTGGAGATGCCGGTGTTGATGTCGGCCTTCACGCCGGTGAACTTCTTGTCGAGGACGAAGTTGACCACGCCGGTCACCGCGTCAGAGCCATAGACGGCGGAGGCGCCGCCGGTGACCACATCCACCCGCGAAATCAGCATCTGCGGAATGGTGTCCACGTCCACCGTGCCATCGTCGTTCGACGGCGTCAGGCGGTGGCCGTCCATCAGCACCAGGGTGCGCTGGGCGCCGAAATTGCGCAGGTTCAGCGTGCTGCTGGAGAAATTGTGGCTGCCGTCGCCGGGGCGGCCGACGATCCCCGAACCCTGGAAGACCGGCAGCTTGTTCAGCCCGTCGGGGAGGCTGGTGGGAGTGAGAGCCTTGAGGTCGTCGGTCGAGACCACGGTCAGCGGGGTGGGCGAGTTGGCGGCGTCGGAGATGACGCGACTGCCGGTGACAGTGACGGATTCCACATTGGTGGCCTGGGCCAAGGCCGCAGTCGGAAGGGCCGCCAAGGCAACGCTGCAGGCAAGCCAGTGTCTGATCTTCAAAGCCATGATTTCCCCCTCAAAATGTCACGAGCCGCTCTAAGGAGAGCTCTTCGAGGGCCTAGACGGGCTGGGAGTCACAAATCCGCCATCCCTGGCGATGCGTTTTGGGTATTGCTAACGACTGTTGCCGATATGGTTCACCCAGAGCCGGCGCCCGGCCGCTCGCCTTAGCTCGCGGCGTTTGCCATCTTTCGCAGGACCACCGGACCTGCTCACGCGCGCCGATGGCTCACAGGTTGGCGCGCAAGCCGATGGTGAAATAGCGGCCCATGGCGCTCTGGACGCTGTAGCCGGAGGTATAGGTGGGATACCACTGGCCAATGGTGCCGTTGGGCACATAGGCGGGCTGGGCATTGAACAGATTCTGCACCACGAGATAGGCCGACATGTCGGCACCCTCCATCGTGAAGTCGCGGGTGACATTCACGTCCACTTGATTCCACGCATTCACATGGGGATTGACCCAGTTGTTGATGGCCGGCGTGACCGGACCGGCCACCTGGCTGAAGCCCGACATCCAGCTATCCTGCAGACCGAGAGTCCAGTCGTTCAGGCGATAGTTCAGGAATGCGACGATGCGGGTGCTCGGATCGGGCGTGCGCGCGAAAGGCGCGCCTGGGAAAAGCACCGATTTGTTGATGACCGGCTGATAGGTCGCCAGCAGGCGGGCACTCCACGAACCCCGGAAGCCATCCACCATGTCCGACATCTGCCAGCCAAAATTGGTCTCGAAGTCCCAGCCCTCGGTGGAAGTGGAAGCGGTGTTGAGGTTGAAGGTGATGAGCCTGGTCGCGAAATTCGCGAGGCTGTGATCACTGAACGGCAGCGGGCGCTGATAGTTCGCACAATAGATCGAGGTGCCGCCCGACTGCTCGCAGACGCTCTGGATCGTGGTGGCTGGCGCGATGGATCCGATCGCGTTGGCCATGTGGATGCGATAATAGTCCAGCGACACAGTCAGGCCGGGAATGAAATCCGGCGTCCAGACCGTACCCAGCGTGTACGTCCGCGCCACTTCCGGCACCAGCCTGGGATTGCCCTGGCTGCTGAAGGTGGTCGTGGCGGAATAGTATTGCGGGTTGGGGACCTGCGATTTGGTCGGGTCAGGAATGTGCAGGTCGGTGAAGACGTTCTGAAGAAGCGTCGGCGGACGGAAGAGGTCGTCCAGGGTGGGCGCACGAATGTCGACCGAGGTGGTGCCGCGGAAGCGGAGCGAATCCACGACAATCCAGTTGAAACCGACCTTCCAGGTCTGTGCCGCACCAGAGACCGAATAATCGGTGTAGCGGCCGGCCAGGTTGAGGTCGAACGCATGGATTAGCGGAATGTCCTTGAGCACCGGCACTTCGGCTTCCAGCGCCACTTCCCACACATTCTGGCTGGCATGGATCGGCTGCAGAATCGACTGAGAGAAACTCGGCAGCAGTGGATTGCACAAACGCAGGCCCGTGCAATCCACAAAGGTGCTGCTGGGCACGTTCGAGCCGACGTCATAGGCATTGAACCGCATCTCCCCTGAAAGGGCCGCGGTGATGGGACCGGCCCAGGCATCCAGCACCTTGCCCGCGATGCTGCCGCCAAAGTCGTCCAGGACATTGGTCTGATGGAACGCCGTCGTCTGGAACATGTAGCGGAAAGCGTCCCAGGTCACGGCGGTGGGGCCGAAGGGGTTGATCGGCACACAGTTGGCGTATGCCGCACCGATGCCGCCGCCGAGCGTAGAGGCGTAGCAGGCGATATTGCCGTTGGGCAGCTGGACTGCATCTTCGGCCGCATACATGTGCTGAAGGTTCTGGTTGTTGACCAGATCGACCGCCAGCCGGTTTTCTGCATGGGTGTAGAAGATCCCCCAGTTGAAGCGGCCATCCATCACCGTGCCGTCCAATCCGGCCTGCATGCTCAGCATGCGATTGACGCTGCCGGTGGCATTGGTGCCGGCCTGGCCCAGACCGGTGATGAATTCGCCCAGCTGGAAGGTGTTGGAAGGCTGCACCGCGGCGCCGCCGATAATGGTCTGCACCGGATTGGTACCGTTATTGCCCAGCTGCGCCTGCACCGCCCCCGTCAGGAACGCATTGTTCTTGTAGAACAGATCCGCCTGGCCGGCGCCCGGCTGGATCTTCTGCGGGAAATACCAGCCGAAGCTGTAGGCTTCCGAGGCCTGTCCCTGGACATAGAAGGTCATGTTGTCGGCCAGGTCGTAGCTGAAGCGCCCGAACGCGGTGCCCTGCCGATAGCCGTTGAACATCTGGCCATAGGGACTGTAAGCGCCGTCACCGCCTGAGTTCAGGTTGCTGGTGCCCGCCGTCACATTGCCGCTGGCGTCGGTGGCACCGGCGATGCCGGGATAGAAGGGAGCGAGCACGCCATTGCTCGCAAACTGCGTGCCGGCGGCCAGCGGACAGGCCGGTACGCAGCCCTGGACAACACCGCCGAAGCTGGAATTGGGACGGCGGCCATTGGGGATGCTGTTGAAGGGATTGGCAGCGGTGCCGGTACCCACTTCCGCGGCAAAGGCGGATGGAGGCCCATAGGGCCTGGCGGACTGATTGACGGGATCGCGGTGACGATATTCCAGCGCCGCTTCGAAATGGCCGCGGCCGCCGAGCAGCGGTGTGCCGCCCGCCACGCCGAGATTGTAGCTCAGGGCGTCGGCATAGGTGGAGAGGCCGGTATTGATGTCGGTCTGCAGGCCGTTGAACTTCTTGTCGAGAACGAAGTTGACCACGCCGGTCACCGCGTCGGAGCCATAGACGGCGGACGCACCGCCGGTGACGATATCCACCCGCGAAACCAGCATCTGCGGCAGGGCATCGATATCGACCGTACCATCCGCGTTGGACGGCGCGGCGCGGTGACCGTCGAACAACACCAGGGTGCGCTGGCCGCCGAAATTGCGCAGGTTCAGCGTATTGCTGCCGAAGTTCTGGCTGCCATCGCCTGGGCGGCCCAGAATCTGGGAGCCCTGGAAAATCGGAAGCTTGTTCAGGCCGTCGGCCAGATTGCTCGGCGTGGTGTCGCGCAACTGCTTCGTCGAGACCATGGTCACCGGTGTCGGGGACGTGCTGGCGTCCGAAATCACGCGGGAGCCGGTGACGATGATGGATTCGGTCGGCAGTAGCGGCGTATCGGCCTCGTCAGGCGTCGCCATGACAGGCGCGGCGGCGGCGGCACGGCGCAGCACGATGGTTTCGCCATCATTGCTCGCCACCTCCAATCCGGTACCCACCAGAAGGGCCTTTAGTGCGGCCTCAAGCTCCATGCGGCCCGACACAGCTTGCGTCTTGATGCCATGCAGCTGGCTGACGGGCGCGATGATCTGGATATTTTCCTGGCGCGCGAATTCGGGAATGGATTTCGCCGCTTCCTCGGACGGGATGTTGATAGCGCGAGGTTCGGCAAGGGCGGGCGCGGCCGGCAACGCCGCAAGGGCGAGCCCGCAGGCAAGCCAGTCCTTGCGTTTCGATGCCATAATCCCCCTGTGGCGCCCGCTTTTACGGCCTTCCTGTCCGAAGGCTCTTATGGGTCAAGGCTTTTACGGGTCAAGGCCCCTCGCGCGGAGCCTGGCTCCCATGGCCCGTGTCTGATATTTCACATGCCGCTCACACAATCAGCGTGTGATGCGAACTTCTCCTTCCTCGATCTTGGCATGCGCATTCAAGCTGATGGCGATGGTCTGGGCGAAGCCGACCGGATCTGTGGCCTTGAACAGGCCGGCGATCTCTTCCTTGGCCAGCCCGGCATCCTCGATCACGATCCTGGTGTCGCTGTAACGGGAGAATTCTTCCGCCGCCCGGGCGAGTGTTTCACCCTCAAAAGCGATCTGGCCGTTCTGCCAGGCCATTTGGCGATGCACCTGCGCAGCGGGAATCGGCATCGCCGCGATCGTTGCCGCGCTGTCAGATTCAGCGACCGCCATGCTGTTGGCGGAAATGCGGACCGGCTTGACGCCTTGTGCCGGCTTGAAGACTTCCACCACGCCTTCGCGCACCAGGACCTGGACCGGCGCGGTGTCGATGCGGCGCACGGAAAAGCTGGTGCCCACCACACGCACGTTTGTATCGCCGGCCGTGACGACAAAGGGCCGGGCCTTGTTCTTGGCAACGTCGAACAGCACTTCGCCATGCACCAGCTCCACGGCCCGCACGGTATCGGAATAGTCGACCTGAATCTCGGAGGCGGTGTTGAGGGTGACGACCGAACCGTCTTTCAGCGCCACCACCTTGGTCTCGCCCTTGCGGGTCATGAAACGGCCACGCTGGCGCAGCATCTGCCAGGCGCCGCCGGCACTGATCAGGGCGGCAGCGGCAAGACCTGCGCCCACCTGCATGATACGCCGGCGCGGGAACCGCGCTGCCGGTTCGAAGGACGTCGGATCGAAATCCGGTCCGAGCGCCCGCGCCCTTTCGCTGGACAAAGCCAGCGCCCGGATGCGGCCGAACGCACCCAAGGCGCGCGCGTCGCCGGCAAGCCAGGCCTGAAACGCGGCTTCGTGTTCGGCCGGGAGCGGGCCACGATCGAGCCGCACCGCCCAAGCCGCCGCTTCGGCGTCAATCTGATGTGCGGTCTTTGCGGTCACGCGTGGGCCCAATCCCGATTGTTCCTGATCCTAGGCTAGACGTGTGAAGGATATTATTTCCGCCATGCCTGAGCGGTTCCAGCATGAGCAAAAATCCCCGCGCCATGTGCTTTTCCACGGTGCTCTCGGCGATACCGAGCCGTTCGGCAACCTCGCGTTGCGACAGGCCGTATACCCTGCGCAACGTAAAGACATCGCGCACGCGTCGCGGCAGGCTCGCAATCATCTGCGCCAGCCGATGCAGCTCCTCGCGGTCGATCACCTGCCGCTCGGGCGACGGTTCCTCGCTGGGCATGTCGAGATGGTCGGACACCGACGCGATGGACACCACCTTCAGCCGGCGCAGATGGTCCACCACCACCGAGCCTGCGATCTGGAAGGTATAACTTTTGGCGTCGCGAATATGGGCGACGCTTTCGGCCGCGATCAGGCGGGTATAGGTCTCCTGGATCACGTCATCGATCTCAAGGCCTTCCAGCCGCCGGCGGCGCAGCCAGGCGCGCAAGGCGGGCTCATGGGGCAAGACATGCCGCCCCAGCCAGATCGCCCGTTCGTCCGAATAATGCCCCATCGTCCCCCAGCAGAGCCTTGAAACGGCCGGCCCGCAAGCCTCCCCAAAAGCCCGCTGTGGGGCACCCTGGAAAGTCTAGACGGATGGCCGGGCTTTTTCCGCCATGGCGCCAGGAAAGGATGGCGGGCAGCGGCGGTAAAATGGTTTATTTCAGCCCGAACAACCGCTGTGCATTTCCGAACGTGATCTTGGCCATTTCCGCATCGGTCAGGCCCAGTTTGTGGAACGCGGCCAGGGTCTGGGGCAAGGACAGCTGCGGGAAATCCGAACCCAGCAGCAGGTGATCGATACCGACATTGTGCATGGTCCAGACGAACTCATCCTGGATGGGCGAGCCGGCCGCCAGGGTCACGGTCGCAGATATGTCGAAATAGATGTTGTCGCCGAAGAAATTCTGGGCGGTTCGGGCCAGCGCCAGGATATTCCAGAAACGGAAGTTCATCCCACCCATATGGGCGAAGATGAACCTGGTCTTGGGGGCGTCGACGGCCAGGTTGAACAGCTTCTCGCTGTCGCCGGGCAGGATATTGGCATTGTCCATCAGAACGATGACACCAAGTTCGCCGGCGCGCTCGACCAGCGCCAGAACCCGCGGATCCGCGGCATCGAATTTCTGCGTATGGGGATGCAGCTTGAGCACTTTGATGCCGCGGGCCGCTACGCGTTCCAGCTCCGCAATCGCGGCCGCGCCGTCGTAGGGGTGGACGGTAGCGATCGGCATCATGCCGGGATGCTTGGCGGCCAAGGCGAGCAAGCCGTCATTGTTTGCGCGGGTCTTTTCGATCTGTCCCGCCGGCGCCTGATTCGGGCCCCCGAACCACATGCCGCCGAAGCCGGCTATGCTGACACCAGCGGCCTTGAGCTGGGCTTGATATTCGCCGAGGGAGGATTCGCCATGCCACAGATGCACATGCGAATCGAAAAGTCTTTCCTGGCCGGCGGCGGCTCCCCATGGCAGCACAAGCAGAGCGATCGCAACCAGAAACGGCTTCATCCTCATCTCCGCATAGACCCTTGATAGACCCTGGGGCATCGGAAATTCTGCCATAAAAACGCCGCTTGCCTTACGGGCAATCCGCCTGTCGCGGCGCCGTCCTGCGTTATGTATGCAGGGGATATTTCTGCCCCAGCCAACCTTTGTCCGCTATCGCGCATTGGGCTCGGCTATTTCTAACCGCTTGTCGCGCCAATGATTGTCTCGGTGCGGCGCGCCGTCGGAGCCACGTTTTTTCGCAAAGCAACAAAGCCAAAAGCGTCGCGCTGATACGATCCTTGTCCCGCTAGCCGGTGCAACGGCACGGCACGTTCCCCACCGCAATCTCTCCTTGGCGGCGACGCGGGAACACCCCATTTCCGCCACACTGTATGCGCACCCTTCGCCTCGGTGTCGCTGGGCCAGATAAAAGGGAAAACCGATGCAGAGAATTAGATCAGCAATCATTGCAACAACCGTCGCTGTCGCCGCTTTCAGTCTCGCCGGCTGCGCGACCAAGGATTTCGTACGCGAGCAGGTAGCCGCTGAAGATACGAAGGTGCAGGCCACCCAAAGCCAGGTGACTCAGCACGAAGCCCATCTCGGTCAGCTCGATTCAGCAACCAAGGAAGCGCTTGCGCGCGCCGAGGCTGCCGGCAAGTTGGCCGAAGGCAAATTCCTCTACTCCATGGTCTTGTCGGACGACTCGGTGAAATTCCCGGTGGACAGCGCCAAGCTCTCGCCGGAAGCCGAGCAGCGTCTATCGGACTTCGCGGACAAGCTGAAGACCGACAATCGCAACGTTTATGTGGAAATCCAGGGCCACACCGATGCGAGAGGCAAGGATGCGCTTAACCAGAGGCTGGGCGAGGAACGCGCCGAGGCCGTGCGTCTTTTCATGAATCAGCATGGCGTTCCTCTGAACCGCATGTCGACCATTTCCTACGGCAAGCAGGATCCGGTTGCCGACAACAAGACCAAGACCGGCCGTGCGCAGAACCGCCGTGTCGTCCTGATCGTGATGTCCTGATATCCTGACGTAAGCAAAAAGGGCCGGCCCGATGGGGCCGGCCCTTTTTTCATTCCTGCTCGGATCGGCTGTTTTCTATCAGCGATCCAATACGGCGCCCCGGCGCAGGCCCAACAGATCGGCCCACCGCCATTCTCCGGTGCCGATGGCAAAGCGCGTGCTGCTATCCGCCAGGGACAACAGCACCGTTCCGTGCATCCGCGCATTGCGGCAGGCCTCCGGTGAGAAGGCGATTTCCCACTGAATTGCTTCGCGCACGGCCGACAGGCCCTTGCCGTCCTGCTCGCCCGTCCGCACCCAGTCGCCATTCCAAACCATGATAGCCTTGCCCATGCGGTTGGCGTCCGACACCGCCGTGTGTACCAGGGGATCGCGCCGCAGCGCCTGCTGCACGGCGCGCGCCGTATCGCAGCCACCGCCACCACCACCGCCGCCGCCCTCGCCCGCGCTGGTCGCTCCCGCGAGCTGGGACTCGCTCAGGATGTCGGAATTGTTGGGCACGGCCACGCGGATGATGGGCATCACAGGCGTGGGTACGATGGGCGGGGCTATCTGCATGGCGGCCTCGCCCTCTGTTTCGTCCGGCGGACCGGGCGGCTTGGGTTTGGGCGGATCGGTTAGGCTGACCACCACCAAGGAAGGCGCGGGGGGCTGCGAAGGCTGAGATGCCGTATGGATCAGGAACAGCGCACCGAACAGCACATGCACCCCGACGACGGCAGACCAGGCCATGAGGCGGTCACGGCCGCGGACGCGCGCCGGGCGGGCGGCACCAGAGGACCTTAGGTCTCCCCGGAGCGCGGGCCCTTCGCTACGCCTTTCGGCAAGCCGGCTGCCACGCCTTTCCATCACAACTCCAGCAATCTGCCCTCTGATAAGAGCATGATCCCGCGGCAGGAACGTGGCGGAACCGCGCCCATCTGGGGAGGAAACCAGAGGAGAGGTGAAGGAATGGTTGGCGCGCCCGAAAGGATTCGAACCTCTGACCCCCAGATTCGTAGTCTGGTGCTCTATCCAGCTGAGCTACGGGCGCGTTTGGAGGGCGCGAACCTATTGGGGAGGCCTGGCAAAGGCAAGAACAACCCGCTGCCCCTTCCGGCAATCGCGCGATGGCGCCCCCTTGCGGGTCAAATCCCACTCAAGTACCGGTGGATACGGCGGGATTTCCGTCCAAGCGGCATTGTGGTCCCTTGTGGCCTTGGCCCACGCTGGTTAAGACTGAGGGGAGGTCCGCCCGCCTGTGGGGCATGGACGGGGTTGGGTTTTGGCGTCCTTCTCTGTGGAGCGAGGCTTTGCAATGGCAAGCCTGGTTTCTTTGGTCGGCAGGTCAGGACGCCGGGCAGCGGAGAGCATAATGAGGGGAATTCCAGCACAGCACGGGCTCAAAAGGGGCCTGTTCCTCGCTTTTGCGCTGGCGGCAGGCCTTAGCCTGGGCGCCTGCACAGACCTGGACAATATGTTCGGCGGGGACGACACGGAGATGGCCGAGCCGCCGCCCACCGCCGCCGCCCCCGATGCCAGCGCGCCCCCGACGGCGGGGCCGGTCGCCGCAGTCCCCACGACCACCGCCGGCGCCGCACCCGTCGCCACCATCACCCCGGTCACCATCGAGAGCGGCCCCGATACCGGCACCGCCGTGAACAAGACCGTCCAATCCCTGCGCGCCGAGGTCGCCGGGCTGCAGCAGCGGCTGGCCGCGAACTCCGGGCGGGTCGTGGAACTGCGCAACCAAGGCGCCGCAGCAGCAGGGGCCTACCAGGAAGCCAAGGCCCATATCACCACGCGCCTGCAGGTGGGCACCACCCGCGGTAACCCCGAGCTGGTGGCCGAATGGAATACGGCCCAGGGCCAGCTGGACGGGCTGTCTTCCAATCTGAACGCCCTCAACGGGGTGGGCACCGACGTCACCAATGACAGCTCCACCGCCCATTTCGCGCTGGATCAGATCAGCGCCACCTTCAATGTCTCCGGCGCCGTCGATGAAGACCATCGCCAGCTGCAGCTTCTGGAAGATGAGACCAGCCAGACCATCGTGATGATCGATCGCCTGCTGAAAGAAGTCTCCGAAGCCATCCAGCGTCAGACGGCCTATATCGCCAGCGAGCGCTCCAATCTCACCACCTTGGCGGCTGCCATCAAGAATGGCGACTTCTATGGCGGCAGTGTGGCCGGCGGGCTGGGCAGTGTGGGACCGCAATCGTCGGCTATGGCCGGCTCGCCGCTGGTCGTGGTCCGTTTCGACCGCCCCAATGTGGACTATCAGCAGATTCTGTACGCGGCGCTGAATCAGGCGCTGCAGAACCGGCCCAGCGCCAGCTTCCAGGTGGTGGCGGTGGCGCCAACGCGCGGCAATGCCGCCTCGGTACAGATTGCCCAATCCACCGCCCGTCGCCATGCCGAAGCAGTGATGCGCTCCATGACCGATATGGGCGTGCCGGCGACCCGTGTGGGGGTGGCCTCCACCACCGATCCGTCCGCCACCGTCAGCGAGGTTCGCGTCTTCGTGCGGTGACAGCTGCTTGAATTCTGCAATGAAGCCCCGCCCGCAAGGCGGGGTTTTTTTGTTGCACCTGCTTCTATTGTTTGCACGCTTTGCGCCCTACGATAACGCAGCCCGCCGGAGTTCATGCATGCGAATAGTGCGACTTGTTCTTGCCGCCCTGCTGGCGACGGCGCTGCCGCTTGCCGCAGGTGCCGATGTCGCGCCGGGTTACGTTCAGCCCTTCGCCAAGACCGACATGGTCGCCGCGGCCAATCCGCTGGCGGCGGAAGCGGGCCTTGAGATGCTGCGCGCTGGCGGCACTGCCGTGGATGCGGCCATCGCCGTGCAGATGGTGCTGGGCCTGGTCGAACCGGAATCCTCAGGCATAGGCGGCGGCGCCTTCATGCTGGTCTATGATCCCAAGAGCAAAGAGACCACCAGCTTCGATGGCCGCGAAGTGGCGCCCGCCTCAGCGACGCCAACCATGTTCCTGGACGCGGCGGGCAAGCCGCGACCCAAGCCGGAAGCCATTCCCGGCGGGCTCTCGGTCGGCATTCCCGGCGTCGTCGCCATGCTGGAGATGGCGCATCAGAAATACGGCAAGCTGCCGTGGCAACGGCTGTTCCAGCCCGCGATCAAGCTGGCCGACAATGGTTTTCCGGTGGGACCGAAACTGGCGCGCACCATCCGGAATTTTTCGCGCGGCGCCAACATGCCCGACATCCGCGCGCATTTTTATCATGCCGATGGCACGCCGCTGGCCGAAGGCGAGATCTACAAGAACCCGGAATACGCCCAATCGCTGCGGCTGATCGCGGCCGGGGGATCGAAAGCCTTTTACACGGGCCAGATCGCCCAGGCGATCGTGGACAAGGTGCAGCATGCGCCGGTCAATCCCGGCGGCATGACAATGGCTGATCTGGCGGGCTTCAAGGCGCTGGAGCGTCCGCCGGTTTGTGGCGACTATCGCGTCTGGCATCTTTGCTCGATGGGGCCGCCCTCTTCCGGCGGCATCGCCATCGTGCAGATCCTGGGCATGCTGCAGCGTTTCCCGTCGTCGGAGCTTCAGCCCAACACGCTGAGCGAAGCCCATCTCTTCACCCAGGCCAGCCGCCTGGCCTATGCCGACCGCGCCAAATATGACGGCGATACCGCTTTCGTGGATGTACCGATCAAGGGGCTTCTGGACAAAGGCTATATCGCCAGCCGCGCCGCGCTGATCGATCCCGGGAAAGACATGGGCACGGCCGAGGCCGGCAACCCGCCGCAGAAGCATGCCGAATATGCGCCGCAACGCTCGCCGGTGCTGCATGGCACCAGCCACATGACCATCGTGGACAAGACCGGGATGGTGATCGCCATGACCACCTCGGTGGAATCGGTGTTCGGTGCCGAAGTGATGGTGAAGGGCTTTTTCCTCAACAACACCCTCACCGATTTCTCGCTTGATCCCACGCTGGACGGAAAGCCGGTGGCCAATGCGCCGGCGGCGGGCAAGCGCCCCCTTTCGGCCATGTCGCCCACCATCGTTTTCGACAAGGACGGGAACTTTCTTCTGTCGGTGGGATCGCCGGGCGGCCCCGCCATCATCGACTATGTCGCCCAGAGCCTGGTCGCCATGCTCGATGGCGGGATGACGCCCGCCCAGGCCATTGCCTTGCCGCGGCAGCTCAATCTGAACGGGGCCACCCGGCTGGAAAAATCGCCCGCCAACGACGCCCTGGCGCCTCAGCTGACCGCCATGGGCCACAAGGTGATAGTGGCGGGCGGGGAATCCAGTGGCCTGCACGGCATCGAGCGGGTCAAGGGCGGCTATATCGGCGGCGCTGACCCCCGCCGGGATGGCGTTGTCATCGGCGATTGAAATAATATTTCAATCGGCCGCATGGGTTGACTGGGGCGGGGGCGCCCCCTAAAAACCGCGGCTCTTTCAGTCCTTTCGGAGCTTTCTGAGCCATGAAGCGCACCTATCAGCCGAGCAAACTCGTGCGCAAGCGCCGTCACGGCTTCCGCTCTCGCATGGCGACCGCCGGCGGCCGCAAGGTCCTGAACCGCCGCCGTGCCTCCGGCCGCAAAAAGCTGTCGGCCTGAAGGCTGTTGGGCCGGGCGGACAGCCAGCCTCTCACCGTGGAACGCCTGAAGATTCGCGCCGATTTCCTGCGGGCCGCGAAGGCAATCCGTCGCGTCGAAGGCGCCATCACCCTGGAAACCTGCCCCACGCCTGAGCCCCTGCCGCGCACGGTGCGCGTCGGTTTCACCGCCAGCAAGAAGATCGGCAATGCGGTGATCCGCAACCGTGCCAAACGGCGGTTGCGCGCCGCCGCGTCGCAACTTCTGCCCCTTTTGGGACGCGATGGGCATGACTATGTTCTGGTCGCGCGCGGCACGACCGTGGCGCGCCCCTTCCCGGCCCTATTGTCGGATATCACCACGGCCCTGAAAGCGGCGCACCGCAAGCTGGACGCGAAAACGGGAGAGGTTTGACGCCATGCGCGCCTTGCTGCGCCGGCCAGCCATTGCGATCTTGTCGGCGCCGATC
>Ga0134126_10005380_pt1 | contig 15999 bp, 19 predicted proteins | sample KB31752_FD_96881 | JGI IMG/M metagenome (GOLD analysis project Ga0134126, IMG submission 96881) | Terrestrial soil microbial communities with excess Nitrogen fertilizer from Kellogg Biological Station, Michigan, USA - KB3-175-2 | ecosystem: Environmental > Terrestrial > Soil > Unclassified ...
CCTTGCGCGCCCAGGCTGTTGATCACCGTATACGCCTGCCCGGCGATCGACAAAGTGGGATGGGCACCGGATAAGGTGATGCTGGAGCCGTTGTTCAGGGCGAACACGCCGGTCCCGCTTGCAGTCTCGGCCCCATTGGCCGTGTTTGGATTGATGACGAGGCCGGCCGACGCGCCGGTCGCCGTGACATTCGCGTTCACGTTGACGTTGTTCGAGGCTGTCAGCGTCAGCGTGGTGTTCGCGCTCCACGTTACGGAATCGTTGACATTCACATTGCCTGAGCCGCCCGTCCCACCGCTGCTGCTCTGCAGCTCGATGTTGGTATTGGCCAGCTCGCCCGACAAAGTGCCGCCCGTAACGTCACCGCCGCTGGCTGCGACCGTGAAGTCCTGCGGATCCACCAGCCAGGAGCCGACCAGCCCATGCGGCGCCGCAGTCGTGACTCGGGCGTTGCTCGCAACGGCCACATGGGCCGCGCTGGTTTCGATAGCGCCACCGTTTCCTCCGTTCGGCGCACTTGCATCGAGAGTTCCACCGACGTTCACCTGACCCGCTGACATACCTCCCAGCAGCGTGATGGTGCCCTCATGATCCTCAACGGTGTGAGCCTCGATCACTCCAGTGTTGTTCACGACGCTGGCGAGCAACGCATCGCGTGCACCGGCCGTCATGATCACCCTGCCGCCATCGGCCTGGATCAGACCGCCGTTCGCAGCAAGGCTGTTGAGCGTGCTTCGATCAACCTGGATGCTCACCAGATTGTCGCCGGCGAAAGTCAAAGTCACCGCGCTGCCGGCACCGAACCCGACGGAGCCCGTTTGCGCGACAATCGTGCCGGTGTTGCTAACGCGATTGCCCATCAGGACCACGTATCCCCCCGGGGCGGCCGTGATCGTCCCTTCATTGGTAACACTGCCTGCGCCGGTGCCGCTGAATGAGCGGGTGGCGCCGCCTGCCGTAGGGTCATTCGGATTGAGCGTCGAGGCCACAAGTCCGCCGACGTTCACCACCGAGCCCTTGCCAAACAGGATGCCGTTCGGATTGATGAGGTACACCTGCCCGTTGGCGTTCAGGTGACCGAGAATCTGGGTCCCGTTCGTATCGAAGATGTGATTCACAGCGACCGCGGAGGCTGACGGCTGCTGGAAGGTCACCGTCTCCTGGGGCGCGATGTTGAAGCTTTGCCAGTTCAGCGACAGGTTCTGGCTGGACTGTGTGATCGTGGTTGTGGTGCCGGAATTGGTGATCTGTCCGTTACCGGAGACCACTTGGCCGCCACTCGGACCCGCCTGAGCCGCTACCGACGCGAGCGACAAGGCCGCGAGCACGAGCTTGCGAGCCCCTCCTTTTTTTCTTCCCCGCGCGGTTTCCGCAACCGCTACCCACCCGTTACGCCGATTACTCCAGACGAGCCGATAAACGTGATTCATGGACCTGCGCTTTTTTTAACTTCAAATTCTTTAGGTCCCTCCTACGCACACGGCGTCCTCTGCCTGGTCACCCACCCTATCGCTCGTGCCAGCATGACCACGCGTCGGGAGAGCTTGGCTCGCTTATTTCGGGGGTGATGCAACGACGATCACACTCTTGCATTTACAATTAGACGCACTTACAGAAAGCTGACGCAGTTGACATCCTGGCAATGCGGCAGAACCTGAGCGGACATCGGCATCAGCCAGAGGGGACGCCTGCCTCAGCCGGCACGCATGCGCAGAATGGCTTTGACGTCGATGACGTCGGCATACTGCCGGAGATCCTTGTCGCGCTGACTGACGGCGTACATCGCCATGCGGTCGGCTAGCTCGTTGCCTTCAGTGCCTACGTGGGCACTGACATGGGTGAGTCGAATCTCAGGGGTAATACGCGTGTATACAGCGTGCGCATTCTGGATGATGCCCAGATTCTTTATCTCACCACCGGACTTGCGCCATCCTCTAGCCTTCCAGCCCTGGGCCCACTTGGAAATGCAGTTGATGGCGTAGACGGAGTCGCAAAGGATTTGCACGCTGCGACCGGCCACGATGTTGGATTCTGCCATCTGCAACGCGTGATGCAGTGCATTGAGCTCTGCCGTGTTGTTGGTTCCATTGGGATTGTAAAGCCCATACCACAGCTCGATGAGCTGCCCGTCGCGATAAACAACGATTCCCGAGCCAGCGTGACCTGGATTGGGATCGCAGGCGCCGTCGCAGTAGATCTGCACGCCGTCGGTGGCCACGGGAAGAGCGCGAGTTCCTGAAGCTGAGCCAGAGGCACTCGGCACGGAGCGCCTGGCTGCCGACGGAGGCACCCCTGCTTTGAAGGCCGCTTCTGCTTCGGCACGACTTTCGAAGGATTTGAACCGCGCAGCCGGGAATCCGTGCACATGCCGCTGGGTGGTGGCCCACTCAGTAAATATGCCGGTCTCCCGGCCCGCCCATACGACGTAGAACTTCTTTGCCAAATCAATGCCTCCAACGCAGTGCGCCTGCCGAGGTAGCAGTCTGTCAAGAAACCGCCGGGTCTGTCAGCCTCTAATTCTGGTGCGTGTAAGACTGGGCAGTATTACCGCAGATCTCATCCCCATGGATTCCCGAATCGGCAGCGGCGCAGATGGCGGCGGGCTGTTTCAGCCACGTTACGTGGCGTTTCTCGAGACCGCTTCCTGATGCCGGTCCTACGGTATCGGAAGTGCTTCGCCGCAAGGAGTCGCAGAGAAACTACCAGTGGACCCCACCCGGTCGACCCGCACCGACAGTGGAATACCATTTTTGCAATCGCTGCGGCATTCGTACCCCTGCCAGCGGCAATATCGAAGCCCTGGGTGGTGCCGTTTACGCCATCCTCAGCGCATGCACGACCGTCGGAACATCGGCGCGCCAGTGAGGCAGCACCGCCGAGATAGCCAGCCCCTCCAAATCCGCGGCGATACCCAAATAGATAGCAAGCGACAAAGTCACGTTAGCTGACCCTAGCGCGAGCAAGGAGAAGAATCCTACAAAGAGCGCGACTCCCCAAAGCTTCGACGACCACATGTGGTAAGAAGCTTCCCGGCCGAACTTCAACCAATCAACGCCATAGCGACCGATCTCCAGCGCAACGAGCACCACAAGCGGCGTCATGCGAGAGAGAATCGCTTGCGGATACAAATACCAGGCTGAAAAGACGGCCGAGAGATAGAACAGCGTATCAGCCGCGCTATCCAGTCTACGCAGATTGGGCGTCGCCACTCCTAAACGACGCGCAATGATTCCGTCGAAGACGTCGGAGAAGAACGCCACAATGAGGCAGAAGCCGAACGCCACTTTCGAAGGATAGAACAACGCCAAACCGATCATGATCGGGGCTAGCGCGGCCCGTATTATCGTCAGCAAGAGGGGCACTGACTTCAAGGATGCGAAACCTGCGCCACAGGTAACTCGAATCCGGCATTAAAGCAACATTTGGCCGGCGCATCTGTTGCGCCCGGGAGGCGCCATTCGTCACAATCCTGATCGCACTCGCCTGCGAGTGATTCCGAGAGGTGGCCCGCTCGCCAAATAGCGTCAGCGCAACACTGCGATAATCGGCGCGAAATCCGGTGCGGGCAGCAGCCCTGCCGGTAGCCGGAAGGCGCTCGAGGTACCGGCGGTCGTCGTGCCTCCACAGCTGATCTCGTCCCCTTCAACTGCCAGAATGATACAACTTGGCTTACCGCTCACGCCAGAAGCAAAGGGTCCATTCAAACCACGGCTAATCTTCGTGTCGAATGTCACATCGAATAGATTCGACGTGCTGGAGACGACACCGCAGCTGACCATACCGGCATTTGCAGCCCGGACATCAGGCAATGTCGCACACGCAACGGCGCCCGTCCACGAGCCTCCGTCCGGCGGGGCCCCAAGGGGCTTAAGAACAGGGAGGAGATGGGCCTGCGGATCGAAGGAGACTCCGACCAGTACACCACCACTTACAACTGCACACGTCGCAGTCGATGTTCCATCCTGCTTCACCCCATTTGCCGGTAACGCACAGCTCGGGTCCCCGAGATACGATCCAGCGCCCAACTGCATACCCTGGACGGCATTCAGGGTACCGTTGATATTGAATGAAAAGCCGAGCAGACCGCCGCCCTGCTTTATGGCGCAAACACCGACTCCACCTCCCCCACCTGCACAGCTCGGATTTCCGATGAAACCATTGCCCAGAGACAGGGGCTGCAAATGAGTGGTGGTGTTGGCCTGAGGGTTGAAGCCGATCGCTTCGAGCTGATCATTGATAACCAATACGCACAGGACGGCGGCGTTTGTCGTATTGCCGGTAAAACAAGTCGGAGCGCTGATTTTGGCGGCTGCGGGCACACTGTCGAGCGCCGCCAAAGGCGAGAGAAACTGGGTAGGCGGATAAAACGCGATGCCCTGCAAGGCATCGTTGCCGCCAGCATTGCTGATCACGAGACAGCCGGCAGCCGTATGTGTATTCGGGTCGTTGACGCCCATTTGAGCGCATGCAGGCGGGCCGATCAGTGCCATCCCGGCGGGGATCACCGCGATCGGATCAACATGCCCACGCGGCTCCACGCCCGGTGTATTCCCAAGGCCGCCCGGCAGAGATTGCCAGGACGCACCGACAACCGCTCCGGCAGTTGAATATTGCGCGCAGACAAGGTGTGCGGTGCCGTTCTCCGACGGGGTGCAACTGACAGCGCCTGTTACGATTCCCGTGGCCAGTATCGTGCCTTGCGCGCAAACAGGGAGCGCAGCGGCGCCCGCGAGAGCGGCCATAAAACCCAGCGCCACATAGTGCAACCACACCGCAGTCCCGAACCGCCCACGTGCGCGCCGGCCCTTGGACCCCCAAGGCGCGCGAGCCCCACCGCAACTCCATGTCAATGCACGCATGAGCGCCTCCTGCGAATCAGTTCCCTTTCAGCTCTAGGCTGACGATCGCTCGAGCAGTGGTTGACCCGGGGGCGCAGCTATCGGTGTACCACACTGTCAGGAAAAGACCGGAGACGCGCGCCGCCAAAGCAATACTCTGCATCAGCTTCAAATCATCCATGCTCATCGTCGGACATGTTCCGGCACCGCTGGCGCCGGCCGCAAACGCAAAGTTGATCGACCCGCTGGCGCAGATTATTGTCATCACGCCCCCCGGACTATAGTTGACGTTGACGACACTGCAGGCGTTCTCATGGCCTGTCGCAGCGTGCACAGGCGGGAGGCGAATCACGCAGGCAGCGACCAGCAGAACCATCATGACAAGACTCTTCTTCACAGTTCTCTCCCTGTACTGCGTTGTATCAACATCGGCCGATCCGACTGTTTGTTTTCTCCGCTATATCACATGAAGCACTACCGCCACGCAATCTTAGGAACAGCAAACGGCCGCTCCCGCGCCAAAATGTATCTTTCCGCCCAGCAACGGCTTTGTGACTCGACCACCGAGCGCGGCGCATCATACCAATACGAGCGACGCAAACTCGTGCCCGCAAGCGCCTCATGTGCCCGCAACGCATCGAGAAAGGGGCAGACACCCTCCGAGTCGAGCGGCTCAGCCTGCGAACCTAACTTGCGCTTGAGGAGCCCGGCGTCGATGAGTATTGCGTATTCCAGGAAGATGCCGTTCCGCGGGCAGGGCCGAACCCACTTACATTCGTCCCGCGGAACAGCCGAAGGCGGAACAGCCCTACTTCGACACCGAATCGCAGTAACCCGACCCGCCGATTGGACGCGAAAGCCTTACCTCTCGGCTCGCATACCTCTCAGGGATTCTTCGCCAAGGTACCCACCGGTTCAGGTTGCCTGCTCCAGTGCCGCGAGGTCCTCTTCCGGGCCTTACCCAATATGTATCCCACGGAAATAGCACCTCCGATAACCAACAGTGCGCTCGCGGTGAGCATCGCTTGCTCTAACGTTACTCCCGAAGTAAATGCAACTATCGAAGGCACTCGGGCGAGTGCAAATACGCTTCCTAATATGATCCAGGTCACGATCGTAACAACCGGAACATATCGCGTATTGAGCAGTGCCGGCTTTCTCCAGTGGTGCAGCGGAGGCACGCGCGCAAACCCGTGCTGTTGTTTCAATTGATCATAGTGAGCCGTAATGTCATCGAGTGCTATGTAGGCGCGCTCGAGCCCGTTTTGAGTAACCAGGCACACATAGATCGCAAGAAAACCGATTGTCAGGAACAATACGGGCAGCATGCTCAGACGGTCCAGATCCTTGATGACCGGCTTATCTGAGTACGAAGCCACGACAAAGAATGCGGTCAGAAGAAATGCCTGCGACGAGAAGAACCAGGTCATTCTGTGGTTTACCAGGTTGTTCTCGTGTTCGATGGCACTGCGCGCCAACTTCCACGCCGTGATGTCTGGAGCAGTAAATTCGTTGAACCCTGAATCCGGATATGCCGAGTAGACTCCTTTGACCTGATTATCTTGAGACATCCTGCGCCCCCTCTCTTGTATCGAGTTTGCGACATTATGGCAGGAGCGCGCGGAAGTTGACCCATGCTTGGCTTTGGCCTCCTTTTAGCGGCACACCGACTCAGTTTGCAGCCCTTATTGAACCGACCCACGCAGCAAGTGTTCGGCACACCTAATTCGACAAAGCGCACACCGTCGCAGTGGCCGCCTTCAATCGATCGATTACCGCGAATTAATCGATGCTCATCTGCCACTCGGCGACTTGGATTCCAGGTAAAGGCGCACCGGCTCAACGTGGCCGATCCTCCATCAGGCGAGCGTTACTTCGGCTTCGACTTGTTGCGACGCAACCGGTAGTTCACGCCCAGCACTTCTGACGCGCTTGCTCCGCGCTGATACCCGGCGAAGTCGTCGTGCACGAACGCCGCAAATGATTTAGGCGCGGAAAATCCGACGGTGAATGAATCACCTTCACGACTCAGACAAAGTCGTGCCTCGCTTCCATCGGTAGTGATATAGCCCCCCACAATCCACTTGAAGATCGGTTGCGTGATCTGCACGCGCGTCGGACCCAGCTGGGCGCCCGTTTGCAGGTTCTGAAAAAGTACCGGATAAAGAAACGAGGCAATGCTCATCGGTCGAGCGAAGAATTGACTCGCGCCAGCGGAGTTCACCCCGCGCACGCGGCCAGTCGTATCGAGTACAGGGCCGCCGCTCTGTCCGTGGAATATGTCGGCGTCGAACGTGAAGCAGGGGCCATCGACGAACTTGGATGCAAAGCGGTTCGCAAAGATGCGATCGACTCGGCCTTCCACCACGACAAAGCGGTGACCGTAGTCGTTCCTCCAGTCGAATGTCCCCGCGTCCACCGCTTCCAGCTCGATCCCTCCCTCAGGGAATTTGAAATCTGTGTATCCGATGCTCCAGACCCGCTCCCCTTGTGGAGGAGCCTCGAAGCACAACGGCAGGTCGAGCGTTGGGACTACGGTCTGAAACTGGGGTGAGCCAAACACGACGTCGCTGGGCGGCGCTCCTGCGAAGGTTTCCAGTGGCCATAGTGCAAATTGGATTTCCGTCTTTGCCTCATTCGACCAGCGTTGGTAGAGCACCGAGAGACCAACATCCTTGAACGTGACCACCTCAGGCAGCTCGTCCACCGTACGCAAATGCCGCAGTCGCTGCTCATGATTCAGAGTTTCGCGGATGTTGTGCTCCGCCGAAATAACAAATGCGATGCCGCGCCCGACGGCAAATGCAGTTCCAATTGGTATGAGCCGTGAATCCAGGCTTAGAAAGAGGGGGAATACACCCTGCGAAAGCGGATGCCCCCAGGACGGCAGGTCCCACCACGATTGTGAAGGGTCAGTTCGAAATGACCCAATAGGAATCTCAATCTCCATCCCTTCGGTCCTCTCGGCAACCCGCTACACCCCGCACGTTACTCCGCTTACGTATAGCGCCTCGCGTCCCGGGTCGCCCGCTGTTCCGCCGGCCATATTGACAGTGAGTCGCTTCAGGTAATCGGACACCTCTGCTGCCCTGCTATCGACAACCCATACTCTCGCAATACGGGTGTCAGGTCTACCTGCCAGATCTTTCCCTGCGGGCCATTCCAGGTTTCCATTGCCCGTAGCGAATCGCGAGCCGTCGCAAGGCTCTTGGGGTAGGAGACCGGCTCAACACGTTTGTTGGAGAAGTAGAGGGTGCGACCCTCCGGCGACAACTTGGCCTCGGTCCCAAACACTTCAGCCCCCAACTTCCCGGCGAGTGGGACAGGCTCCCCCCAGTCACTCCCCTTCTTGGTCACAAGGAACAACGCCGGCTTACCAGGTTCCGCCGGCGGCCGCGAGGACGAGAACACCAGGTACGACTCGTCCGCAGCCACCGCCGGGTCGAAGTCCCCCTTTTCACCATTGCTGAATGACAGCCGCTGCGGCGCTTCGTATTCTCCATCGTGCCACTGCGACCGATAAAGGTGAAATACCCCGCCCGCCGGATCTGGCTTCATGAAATAGAGTGAACCGTCGCCGGCGATACTGGGGCTGAATACTGAATCGGACGCGTTGATGAGGTCCGGCAACCGCTGCGGCTCCAGCCATTTATCCCCGACGCGCGCGACCTTCCAGAGATTCCCGCCACCTTGGGGCAACGCTCCCTTGTATGACCCATCGAGGGCAGGTTGCCCGGGAAGTGCCGGGCGGTTGGAAGCGAAGATCAGGGATTTCGCGTCCGGCGAAAGAGACGGCTCGATATCACGCCAGACTCCGGAAAAAGGCGCGAGCTGCGGGGGCTTCCATGCCTTTGCGGCTCTTCGTGAATACAGGATGACGGCATCGCTGCCGTTGCCCCGTACGAAGTAAAACCCGCTACAGTCCGGCTCGAAAATCGGATCCATGCCTCCGGCCAGTCCGGAACCTACTCCAGGGGAGAAAATTCTGACTTCCGCCGCTTGCGCGCCACCAAGACACGAAAGCGCGAGACTCAACACCGCCAGGACAGGGTATCGATTCAGAATGGTGTTCATCAGATAGCCACCTTTCTCCCACACCAGATAGCTGTGCATGACTTTTCCAAGGGAATGATGCAAAGGCCGACGCAGACCGTCTCTACGGCTCACCGCGATTTCCCCTCATGCCACCGCAGCCACTGCGAACACCAGCCGCCATAGGGACGGAAGTCGGATGACAGCCGACGCCAGCGCAAAGCCAATGCTAGAGTGACGACCAGGTACGCGGCATGACTTAAAGGCCAGGTAAGTTATCAATGGCGCTCGGCGACACGATTTACGTATTTGACATCGAGCTGGCGAACTCCGATAGCGGTGTCTACGAGTCATTGAGCCTGCGCATAGCCCGTCATCCGTCTGAAACGGCAGAACGCCTGCTGACGCGAGTGCTCGCCTATTGCCTCGAGTACACAGAGGGCATCGCATTTACTAACGGAATATCGGAGCCGGATGAGCCAGCGATTGCAATACGCGACCTGACGGGTACGCTGCTGGTATGGATTGACGTCGGAGCTCCGGAACCGGCACGCCTTCATCGTGCCAGCAAGGCGGCGCGACGCGTCGCCGTGTATGCACACAAAGATGCCGCGCAGTTAGCGGCACGCCTTGGCGGAGAGCGGATCCATCGTCTGAATGAGCTGGAGCTGTATGCGATGGACTTCGAGTGGCTCTCGAACCTCGCCGAACGGCTCCAGCGCCGCACGACGTTCACGTTGACAGTTTCCGAGCAACACCTCTATCTGTCGCTTGGCGAAGAGACACTGTCAGGTGTTATAAATCGGATTCCCGTAGTCCGGTAGCTTCATACCGAAGACCGACAGCCGCACTTCGACCTCAGGACGCGGTAATTTGAGCCGCCTGGCACGCGGTGGGCCACCAAGGTTCCCACGCCGAAGCCTGTCGGCATTCTCGTTCCCTACCGCGTTTCGCCAATTGACGACGAACCAACCAGCGGCCCATACTGAATAACGCAAACAAACAGGGGATCCCCATGTTGCTGCACAAGGAAGTCATTGCAAGCCTGCTTTTACTACCTGCTCTCACCCTCGCCGCTACACCGACCACGCACGTGCAACCCATCGAGGTGCTTAAGGATCGCGCCGCGGTCGTCACGCACTTCCGCTCCCTAGGTTTCAAGGCGCACGGCGGAGTCGAGAAAGGCGCCGCCGAGCGCATCGCGTCCGAAGGCCGGACCTTCCCAACTTTCTCATCGTCCTTCACGGTCAACGGCGTAGCCTTCCCCTTCACAATGATCGGACACCCACCCGCTTCCGGACGGCGCACGTTCATCAAGTCGGTCATCATTCCGCTGCGTATGAACTTCGCCGGGTTCGGTCCGAATCAGGACCAGAGCCACAGCTTCGATCCCATGCCTGCGGTGAACAACATCGTGGCCTCACCGTTGTATGTGCCGACATCCTGGCCCGGAGGCTTTTTCGGGCAGTTCGTCGACTCGATGCAGCGCGCGGCATTCTGGAACCTCATGGATCGCGATCATGAGTGGCACGTGCAGATGGATCGGCCGCGCGTGCTGACTCCGATTGACATCGAAGTGACCCCCGAGACTGCACCCACGCCCCAGAGCGGAGGGCTGATGCAGGACGCGAACGGCAACTTCTTCGGTGACGTGCCATTTGACTTCATGGATGCGCAAATACAGACCATCCTCCAGCTCCTGGATCTCAGCGATGACACCCTGCCGGTATTCGTCACCGACGGCGTCACGAATCAGGCGCTCGGCTATCACAACGCCGCCCAAATCAACGACCGCGACGGCACCGTGCACTTGCAGACCTACATCTTCACCAGCTGGCTGGACCCGGCCGAGGTACCAGCTGACCTGGCCGACGTGAGCACCTTCAACCACGAGCTCGCTGAGTGGACCAATGATCCGTTCGTCAACAACATCGTACCGACCTGGATGTTTCCCACGATTCCCAGCGACCCGATCGCCGTCTGTGGCAACAACCCATTTCTCGAGGTCGGCGACCCGCAGGGTAACGGGCCGAACTTTGCAGACTTCCCCCAGGCGAACGTTCCACTCGGAGGCGTGACGTATCACCTGCAACAGTTGGTGCTATGGCAGTGGTTCACGGACATGAAGCCCTCGAACGCCTTCGGAGGCTGGTACACCTTCCCAATACCCCAGGACCTCACCGTTCCTGCGGTCTTCTGCCAATAGCTTTCGTCCAGTATGGAGAGAGGCGTCCGGCCTGTGATTCAACATCAGACCGCGCCTCTCTCCCCACGGTGGCTTATCTACCAGCCTCCTTGCCGGTAGACGTCTCCCCCGCCCGAATCTTGGCTGCACGCAGCATCGGATTCCTGTCCAAGCGTCAGCGAGACCCGTGCCCTTAAATCACTCATAAAAGCACTGCACATAACGTGAGCAGTTTGTTCAGCGCACATCGCTTGCATCTGAGCCGCATCACGCGCACGATTCCCCGCGAAAGCCCTGGCCTGCACAACCCAAAAACGGGAGGTGTCAGATGCTTTTCCTCATTAGCTGGTCTGGCCGCCCAGACCTCCGCAACTCCGCCATCGACAGATTTCTCAAGACCGGGGGACAACCGCCCGAAGGCGTGAGGCTGGTCGGACGGTGGCACAGTGTTGGTCCCGTCAGCGGCTTCGCTGTTGCCGAATCCAACGACGTTGCTCCTCTACAGCGGTGGGTTCTCGACTGGAGCGATGTGCTCACCATGGAAGTGCGACCTGCGATTACCGATGAGCAACTAGGCTCATCTCTGGCCGCATTGAAAGAGAAATAGTCGCTCCGGCCAATACATCGCCGTCCGTCTCAGGCGCCTGTTATGCGCGCGCGTCCGCGAGATCATGCGGGGTCGCACCGCGCTTCAACAAGGTGATGCCCGCCATCTTCGAGCAAATCCCCGCGGAAGCTTTCAGCATTCGAAGCGCCGTGGATTCGTTAGGTGCAATCCGTGTTGTGCACCCAGACCCCCGCTGGAAACCAACCCTTCCCTGGTGTGCACCACGATGCCAGCGACGAAACCATCCCGCGCAGGCGGCCTGTATTCAGGCTCACCATTGGGCTCCTTGAGAACGGACTCACTCATGGCGCAAGTACGGACAATCAGTTACCGGTGGATTGTCCGCCAGACTCCATTCCGCAGCCCCATTTCACTCGGCTCTTAAGTCAGCTCGCCCCCCTTGCATACGATCCATCCATCATTGTATGCTGAACTACATGGTTCAGTATACGAATGCCATCCTCGATGCCTCGTTCGCCGCCCTCGCGGACGTCACTCGACGCGGCGTACTGGAGCAGCTCGGACACGCCGAGGCTTCAATCACCGACCTCGCCGAGAAATTCGACATGACCCTCACGGGCATGAAGAAGCACGTCGGCGTTCTGGAGAAGGCCGGACTCGTCATCACCCAGAAGGTCGGTCGCGTGCGGACCTGCAAGGTCGGCCCGCATCGCCTGGAGGAAGCCACGGCATGGCTCGAGAAGTACCGCCAGCTCTGGGCCGCACGCTTCGATGAGTTGGACCGGGTTATCGAGGATTTGAAACAGAGCGAGAAATTCGCTGGACGCAAGAAAATAGAGTGAGCCCAAGCCCATGAACAACCGCACAACTGTGGAACGGAAGTCAGAGCGTGAGCTCGTCGTCACGCGAACTTTCGACGCTCCGGCACGCATCGTATTCGAAGCGTGGACCAAGCCCGATCTGTTCAAGCGGTGGTGGGGGTCGAAGTCAATGGGTATGACCCTGCTTTCCTGCGAAATGGATGTTCGTGTCGGAGGCGGATACCGGTTGGTCTTCAACCAAGGTCTGGAATTCTTCGGCAGGTACATCGAAGTAACACCGCCCTCGCGCCTCGTCTGGACCAATGACGAAGGCGGTGACGGTGGGCCCGTCACCACGGTGACCTTCGAGGAAAAGGGCGGCAAGACGCTACTGGTTATGCACGAGCTCTATCCCTCCAAGGAAGCCCTCGACGCTGCCGGCACCGGAGCGGCGGAAGGAATGGGCGAGTTGTTCGGACAACTGGACGAGTTTCTCGTCACGCTCGGCGCGAGCGGAGCTCGTCGTTACTGATCCTCCAAGGATGCTGCCTCAGCATAGCCGGCCGAAGGCGTATCTTTCTGCGATCTCGTACATCCGCCCAATCAAGGAGAGCCAGAAAGACTGGTCTCAGTCCTTTCCCCTGATCCGTAGTTGCCGCCTCGATACGACGTAAACTATGGGGCACGAGGGGGGTCACCCAAAGTCTTGAAAGGGAACAAGAGAGTGCGGACGAATCCAACACAAGCTGCTGGCATAATGTGAAGCTCTCTGAGCGCACACGATCTCTTACCTGCGGATTATCTACCGGGGTCCCTTCCGGCAGATTTCGGTAGACGCCCTACCGGCCCAATCTCTGCATTTTCCTGCAGCCAAATGCTCAGTGCGCCGGAACCTGCACGCTTCCACCGATCGGACACGAACCCAATCCCTTTCGACCCGCAATATCCCTCCAGTTTTACCTAGACCCAGCGGGAAACCTCTGGGCCGCCGGGCGAGCTCAGGCCCCATTTCCACCTTCGACCCTGGAGCATCGGCATATGCCGCAACGCGTTCGTGACCAAGCGCGCATCCGCCTCGCCGCCCAGCCTATTTCGCCGGTGCGACCTCGAGCTGATTGACGACGCGATCCCTCCCCGCGATCTCTGTCGCTTTCATTTCGATGGCCTTCTTTTCGTCTTGGTTGCGGACCGGGCCCTTCAACGTGACCGTTCCGCCGCTCGCGATGATCTTGACGTTATGTCCGTACGTTGAAATGGACTTGTCATCCATGATGCTGCGCCGAATGCGCTTGGCTATCTCAACATCGCCCGCGTCGTTTTTCTGTTGATCAGACGTTAGCGCACCGTCGGCGCGATCTCGCTTGTTATTTCTGGTGTTGTCAGCGTCAGAGTGTGTAGTGGTAGGGGCTGCAGACGTGGACTGAGCGCTTACACCATGCGCGCCCACTGCGAGCGCGGCCACTATCATGTAGCTAATAAGCTGTTTCTTCATAGGTATCTCCTAAGCGTGCGGGAGCCGCGGCAGAGCCCGGCGCGTTGTATCGCAGCCGGGCCCTACATGTCATCGCTAAGGCCGATGATCGGCTTGTGAGGGTGTGTTCGTAGAGCGCCGGGCACCAGCACTTTCGCCGGCAGAGGCAACGTCTTCGGCCCCGGTGGCCCCCAACACTCGCTTGGCGCCGCTCACCGCCTCAGATGTCTCACAGTGGACGGAGAGCAAAACGCCACCGTTTTTTACCCGGCCTTCGTAGCGCTTGGCTTCGTACTCCGGAATGCCCATTCCGACGAGTGCACCAACCAAGCCGCCCACTGCTCCTCCAACGCCAAGCCCAGCCAAGCCGGCCATAATGGGGCCCGCGGCTATAAAAGGCCCCAGACCCGGGATAGCCAGCGCCCCTATCCCGGCCAGCACGCCAAGTGTTCCACCGATCGCTCCTCCGGCAGTCACTCCCACGGCTGTTCCCTCCGGCGCCTTGGTGTCCTTTTCGTGTGCAAAATCCCTCGTCGTTTGCTGATCGGGCATGAGCACTGAGATATCCGCACTTGGGAATCCCGCAGCGATCAGCTCATCTACCGCTCGTTCCGCTTGGACGGGGGTAGAGTAAATGCCAAAAACGGCAGTATGTTTGTCAGTCATGAAATTCTCCCGATGTGTAACAAATAGACTTCAACACCGCGCGGGCAGGTCTGCCGCGGCACAGGGGCTCTGCTGCTCCATTTCGCGCTGATGTGGACCTACGCATCGACGCCGTGGCATCCTTCCGCGCTTGATCCGCACACGCAGCGCTCGTCAACTCTGCATTGCCGGCCGCAAGCTCCTCCCCAAGCATCTCGAGATCGAGGTCGATCTGCCCCAGCTGTGGCACTCTACTAACAGCGCTACGGCATTCATTGACACGGTCCCCCTGTTGATTGCTGCGCAATCAGAGAGCCGCATTAGGCACCCTGCAGCAGTGCCCTACTGTAGGACAGCGCGCTCAACTGGGTTCAAAAGCGTCCGGAATGCATCCCCCCAGACGCGCGTCTACCGGCATAAGGCGATACTGGACCTTCAGCCACGCGTCGATGGCGAACCCTTGTCGCGACAGGCGGCTGACTCGAGCCCGCCAATTCGGCAAGGGGTTATGTCGGTTGCTCGTGCATAACGAGGCCAGTGCGCCGGTGCCCGAGGGCCAACTGGACTGCCCGGTTTGGTTGGCACTTACCGCCGGTCACTGGCCTTCGATGCGATCCATCACGCGTTCGGGGGCCACGTCCTGTTTCAGATCCGAGAGCTCCGCTGGCTCCGGCTGTTCCACGCCGGCTTGCTTCGCCAAAGCGCTCACCATCGTGACAAGCCGCGTGACTTCGTGCTCAGCGAGCAGACTGATGTGCAGATCGAGCTCCGCACGCTTTTCTGCGTTGGCTGACATCCGATTTTGCGTAATGAGCACAAAGGTCGAAAGGAAGATCGCCTCCACCGAGGCGAACATAGCTAGCTTGACCAGGGATGGATCGACACGCGGCAGCAGCGGCATCCAGCCCAGGCTCGCCACAATCCAGCCACCGAACAATACGAGGTGCAGATACACGAAGGGCATGCTGCCTGCGAAGCGCGTGACGGCATCGGCGATCTTCTCCTGAAGCCCGCGCTTTCGCTCTTCGGCCGCTCTGTGGGCCAGTAACGCATTGATGTTGCGCTCGATGACGGCGCTCACACCGGGGCTGTGGTGATGAAGGGGTGACTCAGCCATGGCAGTCACTCTCTGGGCTGTGACGACAGCGCAGTCGCAAGAATCGAGCGAGCCAGGTGCGAGTTGGTTTCCTTGACCAGTTCTCAGGAGCGACGGGAAGGGATTCATATGGTGCCGGGCGCACGTCAAACAGGGCGCGCTCACCAATCGCGAGCGCGAACGCCCCCCAAGCGCGCGCCCTGAAACTCATGCAGCGTAGGGGGATGTATTCAGGAAGGCTGCGGCAAACCTTAGAGGTATAGCGCCGCCTGGATCGGCGGGACAGCCATGTCAGTCTCGGAAACTATATCGCGGAGGTATCCGGCCAGGAGACCAATGCCATCCTCAACAGCGACTGTATCGA
>Ga0134126_10005381_pt1 | contig 15997 bp, 14 predicted proteins | sample KB31752_FD_96881 | JGI IMG/M metagenome (GOLD analysis project Ga0134126, IMG submission 96881) | Terrestrial soil microbial communities with excess Nitrogen fertilizer from Kellogg Biological Station, Michigan, USA - KB3-175-2 | ecosystem: Environmental > Terrestrial > Soil > Unclassified ...
GGGATCCTCGGCATCGTGAGCTACTCGCGATCCAGCTCGTTCTTCGACCTGTTCACGATCCTGCTCGCCTTCTTCCTCTACCAGGCCGCCGGCGCGGCGGTCCTGCAGGGCGCCATCGGCCAGCGGATCCAGAACATCACGGTCGCCGACATCATGGATCGCGAGCCGGTGACGATCCCCGCCGACGCCACCCTCCTCGATGCCCAGGAGCAGTGGTTCCTGCGCTACCACTGGCCGTGGTTCGCGGTCGTCGACCCGGCCCGGCACTTCCTCGGCGTGGTGCGCCAGCAGCGCGTCGAGGCCGAGATCGAGGCGGGCCGCCCGGCGCTGCAGGTCGTGGAGGCGCTCGAGCCCGACCTGCAGGTGAGGATCGGGGAAGAGGCGCCGCTGGAGTCGCTGCTCAGCTCCGAGGGGCTCGGACGGCTCGGCGCGATGGTCGCCGTGGACGCCGACGGCGTGCTCCAGGGCGTCGTCACGCTCGCCCAGGTGCGGCGGGCGCTCGCGCCGGCCGGCTAGCCCCTGGACAAGTGAGTTCGGGGGCGCCGTTATAGAGTGCGCGTCCGGAATCACCCGCCCCCGTCATCGAAGGAGCCATGCCAGCACACGACGTCCTGATCATCGGCGCCGGCCTCGCCGGCCAGCGCGCCGCCCTCGCCGCGGCCGAGCAGGGGGCCAGCGTGGCGATCATGAGCAAGGTGCACCCCGTCCGCTCGCACTCGGTGGCGGCGGCGGGAGGCATCAACGCGGCCATCAGCGTCGATGACGACTGGCGCTCGCATGCCTACGACACCGTCAAGGGCTCGGACTTCCTGGGCGACCAGGATGCGATCGAAGTGATGTGCTCGGAGGCGCCCGCCGAGGTGATGCACCTCGAGCACATCGGCGTCACCTTCCATCGCAACGAGGTCGGCGAAATGGACCTGCGCGCGTTCGGCGGCGCCTCGATGAAGCGCACCGCCTACGTGGCCGACATCACGGGCCAGGCGCTGCTGCACGTGCTCTACGAGCAGCTGATGAAGCACCACGAGACGGTCGAGCGCTTCGAGGAGTGGTTCACGACCTCGCTGATGCTGGCCGAGGACGGCTCGTGCTGCGGCGTGATCGCGCGCGACGTGCGCACCGGCAAGCTCGAGGCCTTCCAGGCGAAGAACGTGATCCTGGCCTGCGGCGGTGCCGGACAGGCCTACAAGCCGACGACGAACGGCCTGATCGTGACCGGCGACGGGATCGCGCTCGCCTACCGGGCCGGCGCGCCGCTTATGGACATGGAGATGGTCCAGTACCACCCGACGTGCCTCGTGGAGACGGGGATCCTCATCACCGAGGGCGCGCGCGGCGAGGGCGCCCACCTCCTCAACTCGGGCGGCGAACGCTTCATGGAGAAGTCGGCCCCGAACAAGATGGAGCTGGCCTCCCGCGACGTCGTCTCCCGCGCGGAGCAGATCGAGATCAACGAGGGCCGGGGCGTGGGACCGAACGGCGAGGGCATCTACCTCGACGTGACCGTCGTCCCCCGCAAGCGCACGCTCGAGGCGCTGCGCGAGATCGTCAACCTCGGGCGCGACTTTGCCGGCGTCGACATCACGCGCGAACCGATCATGATCCGCCCCGGCCAGCACTACATCATGGGCGGCGTGAAGACCGACGTCGACGGGCGCACCCCGATCGAGGGGCTCTACGCCGCCGGCGAGGTGGCCTGCGTGTCGGTGCACGGCGGCAACCGCCTCGGCGCCAACTCCCTGCTCGACACGCTGATCTTCGGCCGGCGCTCGGGCGAACACGCGGCGGCGCGCGCGGCGACCATGGGCCAGCCGAAGGTCGACATGCAGCCGCAGCTGCGCCGCGACGAAGAGGTCTTGGGCGCGATCATCTCGCGCCCGCGCGAGGGCCGCCGCGTCTCGGAGATCAAGAACGAGCTCGGCGAGACGATGAACAAACACGCCGCCGTGTTCCGCGACGAGGACGGGCTGCAGGGCGCGCTGGAGACCGTGCGCAGGCTCAAAGAGGAGGCCGCCGGCGCGTGGATCGACGACCGCGGCACGGTCTTCAACCAGGACGTGCTGGGCGCTCTCGAGCTGGGCTTCATGGTTGACTGCGCGGAGGCGACGCTGCTCGGCGCGCTCGAGCGCAAGGAGTCGCGCGGCGCGCAGTTCCGAACCGACCACCCGGAGCGCAACGACGAGGAGTGGCTGAAGCACATCGACATCACGCTGACCGACGGTGAGCCGAAGATCAGCTACTCGCCGGTGACGATCACGCAATGGGAGCCCGAGGAGCGCAAATACTGATGTCCGAAGCTCACGACCGCCCGCCGCAGGAATTCAAGCTCAAGCTGCGCCGCTACGACCCCGAGTCGGGACAGGCGCCGTACTGGGACGAGCACACCGTCGAGCTCGAGCCGCACCGCTCCGTGCTCGAGGCGGTGCTGCAGGCGCGCGACCGCTTCGACGGCTCGATCGGCATCCGCTGCTCCTGCCGGCAGGCGATCTGCGGGTCGTGCGGGGTGCGCGTCAACGGCGAACCCGCGCTCGCCTGCCACACCCACCTCGACGCGGCGCTCGGCAGCGCCGCCGACGGCGTGATCGAGATCGAGCCCATGGGCAACATGCCGGTGATCAAGGACTTGATCGTCGACATGGACGCGGTCCACTGGAAGAAGATCCAGCGCGTGACGCCGTGGCTGCTGGCGAAGCAGCCGGTGCCCGAGCGCGAGTACATCGTCGACAAAGAGGCGATGGTCGACGTCACGCAGACGGCGGCCTGCATCCAGTGCGGCGCATGCGTCTCGGACTGCCTGGCGATGGAGGTCGACCCCGGTTTCATCGGGCCGGCCGCGCTGGCCAAGGCCTACCGCTTCGTCGGCGACCCGCGCGACGCCGAGCAGCACGAGCGGCTCAACGACCTCGCCCAGGACCCGCAGGGCATCTTCGACTGCACGCACTGCTTCAAGTGCGTGGAGGCTTGCCCCAAGGACGTCAACCCGATGGGCCAGATCATGCGCCTGCGGCGCATCGCGACCTCCGACCAGCACATCACCGACCAGAACAACGGCAAGCGCCACGAGGCGGCGTTCACCGGGCTGATCAAGGACAACGGCCTGCTGTGGGAGGCCGAGTTGCTCCCGCGCTCCTACGGCGGCAACTCGTGGCTCGGGAAATTCCACCCGGCCGCGGGCAAAGAGCTCTTGAACTCGCTGCCCTCGATCGTCAAGGCGCTGCTGCGCGGGAAGGTCACGCCGATGGGCGCGCTCAAACCGCACAAGATCCCGAGCGCCGACCTCAAGCGGGTGCAGGCGATCTACGACCACATCGAGAGCCACCCGGAGCGCCTCGAGCTGAACCTGTACATCAGCGGCGAAGACGAAAGCGAGGCCGAGGAGATCGTCGCCGGCGGACTCGCGGTCGGCGCCGTCGAGGACGCTGCACCGCCCGCGTCGGAGGGCGCCACCTCCGCGCCCGGGCCCGAGGGCGCCACCAGCTCCGACCCGACCGCCTCCGAAGAAGGCGCCGGGGGCTCGGCTCCGGCCGGCGAGACGCCGTCCGCCACCGAGCCCGCGGAGGGCGGCGGCACCACCGACGCCGAGACAACCCACGAGGACGCCGAGCCGGTCGGACCCGGCCCGGAGTCCGCGAACGGCAGCGAGCCGGAGGAAGGGAGCGAGGGCTGATGAAGGTCGCCTACTGGCCCGGCTGCGTGAGCCGCGGCTTCACACCGGAGCTGCACGGCTCGATGGCGAAGGTCGCGCCGCTGCTCGACATCGAGCTGGTCGAGCTCGACCGTGCCTGCTGCACCGGCGCGGGCGTGATCGCCGAGCACAACCAGGAGCTGGCCGACACGCTCAACGCGCGCACCTTCGCGCTCGCGCAGCAGGTGCAGGGCGCGGAGCTGATGATGAACATCTGCTCGACCTGCCAGGGCGCCCAGAGCGAGTGCCAGGAGCGCCTCGACGCGAGCGCCGAGTACCGCGACCACGTCAACGAGACCCTCTCCGCGGAGGGCCTCAGCTACGAGAAGGGGCTCACGAACAAGAACTTCCTGTGGCTGCTGGTCGAGGAGATCGGCCTCGACGCGCTGGCCGCGAAAGTCAAGCAGCCGCTGACGAACCTGCGGGTCGGGCCGTTCTACGGCTGCTACATCGTGCGCCCGCGCAAGCGTCTCGGGATCGACGCCGAGCACAGGCGCGACAACTACCTGCACGAGCTCATCGCGGCCCTCGGCGGCACGGTGATCGACTACGCCGGCATGCGCAAGTGCTGCGGCTTCCCGATCATCACCATGAACAAGGACGCCTCGCTCAAGCAGGCCGGCCGCCACCTGGGCGACGCCGTCGACGCCGAGGCCGACTGCCTGGTCACCCCCTGCCCGCTCTGCCATCTGAACCTCGACCTGCAGCAGCCGCTCGCCGAAAGGACCGTCGGGCGCGAGCTGGAGATGCCCGTGCTGCACCTGCCGCAGCTCGTAGGCCTGGCGTTGGGGCTCGACCCCAAGGAGCTCGGCATGAACCGCCACGTCGTGCGCCCGACCTCGGTGATCGACTGGTCGACGAGCGTGGTCGGCGCCGCCGCCTGAGCGGCGCCGCCGTCCCCTTGCGTGGCGGGCCGGCGCTCCCCGGCGCCGCAGGCTAGAGCCGACCGCGCGTGAGGTCGAGCAGCCTGCCGAGCACCCGCTCACCGTCCTTGCGCAGGCCGTCGTGGTCGTACTCGCTGGTCAGCCACAGGCGCAGACCCGGTACGGCCCCGGCGGTGATCTCCGAGAACGCTCGCTCGACGTAGACGTCCTCGGAGTAGACGATCGCGGCGGCCGGGACCTCGCTCCGGGCCAGCGCCGCCGGGTCATAGAGGCGAGGCCAGTCGCGCGCGGCGATCAGCTCGGCCGCGTCGCGCAGCGGCGCGATCGAGGGTGCGTCGAACATCCAGGGGAAGATGTGCTCCCCGGTCAGGAACGCCGGGTCGAGGTCCTGGAGCTCCTCCAAGACGCGCTGCGCCGACCAGGCGGTCGCGCCGCCGTCGGCCCAGCAGGCCTCGTGCAGGATCGCGTAGATGGGGTTGCGGGCGAAGCTCGTCATCTCCTCGGCGTCGTGCAGGAACGCCGGCGAGTCGAACGGAAGCTCGAGCACGTAGTGCAGCCGCTCGAAGCCGTCGCTCATCCCGAGGGCGTGGCCGAGCTGGCGCACGCGGCCGGGTGTGAGCGGATCGCCGTCGGGGAGCCAGGCGGATCCCTGTGCCGCGTGATCGAGCAGCGCGAGCAGGCGCTCCCGGTCCTCGGGATAGCGGCGGAAGTAGCGCTCGCCGCGCTCTCGCATCCGGGCGAAGGTCGCCCGGTAGACGTCGTCCACCGGAGTGCCGACCGGCGGCACGCCGCCGGTGAAGAGCACCTCGCGCAGGGAGCCGGGCGCCGAGGAGAGGTAGCGCAGGGCGCAGAAGCCGCCGAAGCTCTGGCCGAGCACGCTCCAGCGCTCGACCCCCAGCTCCTCGCGGATCGCCTCGGCATCGGCGACGATCGAGTCGGCGCGGAAATGGGACAGGTAGTCCGCCTGCTCGGAGGGCGTTCCCGGCAGCTCGGTGCCGACCGGCGTGGAGCGGCCGGTGCCCCGCTGGTCGAGCATCAGCACGCGGAAGTCCTTCAGCGCGCGGTCCAGCCAGGGCGGCGAGCCGCCCGTGCGGATGGGCCGCGGCGCCTCGAAGCCCGGTCCGCCCTCGAAGTACACGAGCAGCGGCCGCTCGCGGCCCTCCGGGTCGGCCAGCTCCCGTGAGAACACCGTGATCCGCTCGCCCTCGGAGTCGGCGTGGTCGAGCGGCAGCAGGTGCTCGCGCTCGGTCACCACCAGGTTCGGGATCTCGCGGACGACCGCCACGGCGGGCAGGTTAGCGTCAGCCGCATGCCCGCCATCTAGGCTTATCCGGTGCGGATCCTGACCGTCGTGGGCAACCGGCCTCAGTTCATCAAGGCCGCCGCGGTCTCCGGGCCGCTGCGCGAGCGCCACGAGGAGGTGCTCGTCCACACCGGCCAGCACCACGACGATGCGCTCTCGCGGATCTTCTTCTCGGAGCTGGGACTCGCCCGCCCCGACCGCGAGCTGGGCGTCTCCGGCGGCAGCAACAGCTCGCAGACGGCCCGCATGCTGGCAGCGCTCGAGCCACTGCTCGCGGACCTCGCACCGGATGCGGTGCTCGTCTACGGCGACACGAACTCCACGCTCGCGGGCGCGCTCGCGGCGGCCCAGGCCCGGATCCCGGTCGTGCACGTCGAGGCCGGCATGCGCTCGTTCGACCGCGCCATGCCCGAGGAGCTCAACCGGGTGCTGAGCGACCACATCGCCGAGCTGCTCCTGTGCTCCTCGGAGACCGCCGCGGCGAACCTGCGCGCCGAGTCGGCCGCCGGCGTCGCCGTTGTCGTCGGGGACGTGATGGTCGACGTCGCGCTGCGCCTGCAGCCCGCGGCACGGAGCGAAGCGGCGGTCCCGCGCGAGCACGGCCTCGAGCCCGGCTCGTATCTCCTGCTGACCGCCCACCGCGCCGGCAACGTCGACGACCAGGATCGCCTCGCGGCGCTCGTCGAGCTGATCGCGGCGCTCCCGGCGCCGGTGCTGCTGCCGCTGCATCCCCGCACCGCGGCACGGCTCGAGCAGTTCGGCCTTCAGGCGGCGCTGCGGGCGATCCCGGGGCTGGTGCTGTGCGAGCCCCTCGGCTACCTCGAGTTCAGCGCGCTGCTCTGCCAGGCGCGGGCGGTCGTGACGGACTCCGGAGGCGTCCAGAAGGAGGCGTACCTTGCCGGCGTGCCCTGCGTCACGCTGAGAGCGAGCACCGAGTGGGTGGAGACCGTCGAGCTCGGCTGGAACACGCTCGTCGACCTCGACGCCGACGACGCGCTCGCGGCCCTCGAGCGCACCCCGCCGGCCGAGCGCCCGGCCCTGTACGGCGACGGGCACGCGGCCGAGCGGTGCGTGGAGGCGATCGACGAGCTGGCCGGACGGCTCGCGGGAGCTCCGGCGTGAGCGCTGAGACGGTGCGCGTGGGTGTGGTCGGGCTCGGCTACTGGGGCCCGAACCTGGCCCGCAACCTCGCGGCGATCCCCGGCTGCGAGCTGGCGTGGCTCTGCGACGCGGACGCCGATAAGCGGGAGAAGCTCGCTCGCGCCCATCCGGGCGCGCGCACGACCGGCGAGCTGGGCGAGGTGCTCGCCGACGAGGCGCTCGACGCGGTCGTGCTCGCGACGCCGGTGCCGACGCACGCGGACCTGTCGGTCGCGGTGCTCGAGGCCGGCAAGCACTGCTTCGTGGAGAAGCCGCTGGCGACGAGCGCCGCCGACGCCGAGCGCGCGGTGCGGGCCGCCGAGCAGTCCGGGCGCGTGCTGATGGTCGGGCACCTGCTCGAGTACCACCCCGCGGTGACGAGGCTGAAGGAGATGATCGACGCGCAGGAGCTCGGCCCGCTCTTCTACATCTACGGGAACCGGCTGAACCTCGGGCAGCTGCGCGCCGACGAGAACGCGCTCTGGAGCCTCGGTGCGCACGACGTGTCGGTCGCGCTGCACCTGATCGGCGAGGAGCCGATCGAATGTCTCGCCTCGGGCGCCTCCTACGTGCGCCAGCCGGTCCAGGATGTCGTCTTCTGCTTCCTGCGCTTCCCGTCCGGCGTCGTCGCGCACCTGCATCTCAGCTGGCTCGACCCGCACAAGGAGCGGCGCATCACGGTCGTGGGCGCGCGGCGCATGGCCACGTTCGACGACATGGCGATCGAGGGCAAGCTGGCGCTCTACGACAAGGGCTTCGACCAGGACACGAGCTCCTGGGGGGAGTACATCGCGCGCTCGGGCGACATCTACTCCCCGCAGATCTCCAACCGCGAGCCGCTGCGGCTGGAGTGCGAGCACTTCCTCGAGTGCGTGCGGACCGGCGCGCGGCCGCGCTCAGACGGCGAGAGCGGGTTGCGCGTGGTGCGCGTGCTCGAGGCGCTTCAGCGCTCGCTCGACGGCGAGTGAGCGCTCAGGCGACGCGGGCGTGCGAGCCGCGGCGCTCGGCGGCGCTGCCCTCGACGCGGCGCGGGCGGCGCCGGTCGGAGCGCAGCACGGGACCCCATTTGCGGCCGACGAGCCTCAGCACGTAGGCATCGCGGGGCTGGCTGTACCGCAGCACTGGACGGCCGATCGCAATCCAGCGCCGCGCGACGTATCGACGTGGCCTCTTGACAGTACGCATATCTCTTTCGTCCTTGAAAGTCCTGCGTTGCGTTGAGTAGGAATTGTTACAGATGCACGAAGGCGGGCGCGTCGTGTCTCTGAAGCGCAGGTTTGCGGCGGTTCGCAGGACGGCGAGTCGCTAGGACGCCGGGCGGAAGGGCTCCTCGACCGCCACGGTGCCCTCGCCGGAGAGCTCGAAGGCGCTGTGCAGAGCGCGCACCGCCTGCTCGACGCGATCGCGGTCGATCACGCACGAGATCTTGATCGGCGAGGTCGAGATCATCTCGATGTTCACGCCCTCCTCCGCGAGCACGCTGAACACCTTGGCCGCGACGCCGGGGTGCGAGCGCATGCCGGCGCCGACGATCGAGACCTTGCCGGTGTCCTCGTGCGCCGTCATCTCGCCGTAGGCCTCACCCGCGAGCGAGTCGAGCGCGGAGCTCGCCGTCAGCAGGTCGTCGCGCGGGACCGTGAAGGAGATCTCCGCGCGTCCGCCCGCGCTCACGGGCTCGTTCTGGACGATCATGTCCACGTTGACGTTCGCGCCGGCGAGCGCGTCGAAGATGCGCGCCGCCGCGCCGGGCGTGTCGGGCACCCCGGTGAGGCTGATGCGCGCCTCCTGGACGGAGTGCGTGACGGCTGTGATCAGGGGCTGCTCCACGGTTTCCTCCTCGGCGACGACAAAGGTACCTGGCGCGGCATCGAACGAGGAGCGGCAGTGGATGCGGACGCCGTGGTTGCGGGCGTACTCGACCGAGCGCAGCTGCAGCACCCCCGCCCCCGAGGCCGCCATCTCGAGCATCTCCTCGAAGGAGACGGTGTCGAGCTTGCGGGCGTCCGGCACGATCCGCGGATCGGCCGAGTAGACGCCGGCGACGTCGGTGTAGATCTCGCACATCTCGGCGCCGAGCGCGGCCGCGACGGCGACGGCGCTGGTGTCCGAGCCGCCGCGGCCGAGCGTGGTCACGTTCTTGGCCGTCTGCGAGACGCCCTGAAAGCCGGCCACGAGCACGATCTGGTCCTCCTCGAGCGCCGCACGGATGCGGTCGGCCCGCACGTCGATGATCAGCGCCTTCGTGTGGGACTCGTCGGTGACGATGCCGGCCTGCGAGCCGGTCAGCGAGATCGCGCGATGGCCGAGGTCGTTGATCGCCATCGCGCAGAGCGCGCAGGAGATTCGCTCGCCGGAGCTCAGCAGCATGTCCATCTCGCGCGGGTCCGGGCGCGGCGAGACCTCCTGCGCCATGCCGATCAGCTCGTCGGTCGTCTTCCCGCGCGCCGACAGCACGGCCACGACGCCGTGCCCGTCTTCGCGCTTCTCGACGATCCGTCGCGCGGCTCGCTTGATGCGCTCGGCGTCGGCCACGGAGGTGCCGCCGAACTTCATGCAGATCACGCCTGGCATGCAGCGAGGATTACACAGCCCGGCGCCCGGCGAACGCCTTGCCGAGCGTGACCTCGTCGGCGTACTCCAGGTCGGAGCCGACAGGCAGTCCGCTGGCGAGACGCGTGACCGTCACCTCGGGGGCGACGCGGCGCAGCTCGTCGGCGATGTGCAGCGCGGTCGCCTCCCCGGTCGTCGTCGGGTTCGTCGCGAGCACGACTTCGCGCATCGGTCCGGCCTCGTTCGCCCCCTGGCCGCGCACCCGCGCGATCAGCTCGGCGATCTTCAGGTCCTCGGGGTCGATGCCGTCGATCGGCGACAGCGCGCCGCCGAGCACGTGGTAGACGCCGTGGTACTCGTGGGTGCGCTCCATCGGGATCACGTCGCTCGGCTCCTCGACGACGCAGACGAGCTCGTGGTCGCGGCGCGGGTCCTGGCAGATCCGGCAGCGAGCTTCGTCGGTGAGGTTGAAGCACACCTCGCACAGGCCGATCTTCTCCTTGACTTCGACGATCGCCTCGGCGAGCGCGTTCGCGTCCTCCGCCGGCGCGCGCAGCAGGTGGAAGGCGAGGCGCTGCGCGGTGCGGTTGCCGATTCCGGGGAGCTTCGCGAGCTCTGTGACCAGCCGCTGGACGGGCGGCGCGTGCGAGGCGCTCACAGCCCGGGCAGCCCGAGCCCGCCGAGCTGGCCGCCGAGCGCGCCGAGGTCGAGCCCGGCCGTGGCGCCTCCCATCTTGCGCTCGGCCAGCTCCTGCGCGGAGCGCAGCGCCTCGTTCATCGCCGCCAGGACCATGTCGCCGAGGATCTCGACATCCTCCGGGTCGGCCGCGGCGGGGTCCACCTTGACCTCCTTGACCTGAAGGTCGCCGCTGACCTTGACGGTGACCATGCCGCCGCCGGCGGAGGCTTCGACGACTTCGTTCTTGAGCTCCTCCTGCGCGGCCGCCATGTCCTGCTGCATCTTCTGGACCTGCTGCATCATCTGCTGCATGTTTGGCATGCCGGGCTGACGTGGCATGCGGGGCTGCTTGGGCATCAGACGCCTTTCTCGTTGCTCGTGAGCGTGCGCTCGTCCGTCGCGGCGGTGCCGGGGATCTCCTCGGCGTCGAACTCCTCCATGAAGCGCGCGAGCCAGCGCTCCTCCGAGCCGTCCTCGGGCTCGGACTCGCCGTCCTGCAGCTCCTCGCGAAGCTCGTAGGCCAGGCGCCAGCGCACCTGCGTGAGGGCGGTCAGCGACTCGCCGACCGTCATGCGGTCGGCGGGCCCCTCGGCCTGCTTCTTCAAGAACGACGAGCCGAACGCGATCGTCAGCTCCTCGCCGTCGACCTCGACCGGCCGAGCGCGCTCGATCGCCGCGCCGAGACGGGCGTTCTCGCCGCGCACGAGGTCGACGACGGCGGGCCAGATCGCGCGCACGGACTCGAGCGTCGCGGCGGGCGCGCCTGATGGGGTCGCGGGCGCCTGCGCCTCCGCGATCGCCGTGCCGGCCGCGACGGGCGCGCCTCCGGCAGACTGCTCGGGGCCCGGCGGCTGGGCCGCGCGCTCGCCGGCGACCGGGTCCGGCGCGGGCGGCGCGGCGGCGGACGTCTTCGGCGCGGGCGGCGCGGGAACCTCGCGCTGCGCTGCGACCGCGGAGACCGGCGCTCCGCCGCCCTGCTCGAGGCGCTCGAGGCGCGCGAGCAGCGCCTTCAGCGAGCTGTCCAGCGCCGGGCGGGCGGCCTTGACGAGCGCGAGCTCGAGCCGGGTGCGCGCGTCGGCGCCCGCGCGGATCGCCTCGCGCGCCTCGCCGAGCAGCTCGAGCGTGCGCACGACGACGGCGTGGGGCACGCGCTCGGCCTGCTCGGCCAGCGCGGCATCGGACTCCGGGGTCAGCGACAGCTCGGCGGGCACCGTGCCGATCGCCTGCACGACCATCAGCTCACGCAGCCGGGCCTCGAGGTCGCCCGCGAACGCGGCGGGGTCGCGGCCCTGCGCGGCACACCGTTCGAGCGCGCCGAGCGCGCCCCGGGCGTCGCCGGCGGCGACGGCGTCGATCGCCTCTGCCAGCAGCCCGGCGTCGGCGACGCCGAGCACCGCGAGCACGTCGTCGAGCGAGATCTCGCTGCCGCTGTAGGTGACGAGCTGCTCCAGCGTGCCGAGCCCGTCGCGGAAGCTGCCGGTGGCCGAGCGGGCGATCGCCGCGACGGCGGGCGGCGGGATCGAGATCTGCTCGGCCTCGGCGGCCCGGCGCAGCACCCCGGCGATCTGCTCGATGGTGGGGCGATGGAAGTCGAAGCGGTGGCAGCGGTCGATCACGGTCGCGGGGACCTTCGCGGCCTCGGTCGTGGCGAGCACGAACACGGTGTTCGGGGGCGGCTCCTCGAGCGTCTTGAGGAAGGCGTTCCAAGCCGCCGTCGAGAGCATGTGCGCCTCGTCGAGGATGTAGACCTTGCGCCGGCCGCTGACCGGCGCGTAGGCGACGCTCTCGCGGAGATCGCGGATGTCGTCGACGGAGTTGTTGGACGCCGCGTCCATCTCGATCACGTCGAGCGAGGTGGCGGCCGCGATCGAAAGGCACGAGTCGCAGCGCCCGCAGGGCTCGACCGTCGGGCCGCTCTCGCAGTTCAGGCAGGCGGCGAGGATCTTCGCCATCGAGGTCTTGCCGGTCCCGCGCGAGCCCACGAACAGGTAGGCGTGGTGGACCTTGCCGCGCTCGACCGCGTTGCGCAGCGTTCTGACAACGGGCTCCTGCCCGACGACGTCGGCGAAGCTGCGCGGGCGATGGCGCCGGTACAGCGACCCGACGGCTCCCTCGTGCTCAGAATGCTGCTCGGCTGCGGCCACCCCTGGTGAGTCTAGCCTCCCCCTCCGGGGCGCCCCGCGAGCGGGTAGCGTCCGCGCCGTGACGGCCATCGCGCCCGAGGAGCAACCGGCGACGACGCCGAGGAGAGGACCGGCCTGGCTCCCGGGAGCGGTCGCGGTCGTGGGCGGCGCCGCCGTGCTGCGGCTGATCGCCGGCGTCGGCTTCGCCAACTACGACACGCTCTACGCGCTGGCGTGGGGAGGGCAGCTGGCACAGGGGGAAACCCCCGCCTACGGGGTTCCCATCGCCCCCACCCCGCACCCGCTGATCGAGCTGCTCGGGATCGTTCTGCGGCCGCTCTCGCCGCACGCGGAGATCCAGGTCGTCGTCTGGCTGGGCTTCCTCGCCCTCGCCGGCTGCGCCTGGGTCATCTTCCGGCTCGGCCAGCGCTGGTTCGGGGCCGCGGCCGGGGCGCTGGCCGCGCTGCTGTTCGTGACGCGCGTACCCGTCATCTCCTACGGCGTGCGCGCCTATCTAGACGTCTCATACGTGCTGCTCGTGCTCGGCGCGCTGCTCCTCGAGCTGCGCCGCCCGCGGGCGGGCGCCCCGGTGCTGGCGCTGCTCGCGCTGGCAGGCCTGCTGCGACCTGAGGCCTGGGTGTTCTCGGGCCTCTACTGGCTGTATCTCGTCGGGCTGATGCCGGCGTGGCTTCGCGAGCGGCTGCCCCGGGGGGAGCCGGTGCGCGGGCGCGGCGCGCTCGTGAAGGTGACGCTGCTCGCCGCGGCGGCGCCGATCGTGTGGCTCGGCAGCGACCTTCTCGTGACGGGCAACCCGCTGTGGTCGCTGACCAACACGCGCCACACCGCCTCGACGCTCGACCGCAAGACCGGGATCGCCAACGTGCCCGAGTACGTTCCGCGCCGGATCGGGGAGGTGCTGCAGGCGGCGGCGCTCGCCGGCGCGGTGGTCGGTGCCGTGCTCGCGCTGTGGTGGCTGAGGGCGCGCGCGCTCGTGCCCGCCTTCGCAGCGCTCCTCGCCGTTGCGATCTTCGCCGCGTTCGCTGTCGTCGGGCTGCCGATCAACACCCGCTACGCGTTCCTCGCGGCGGCCTTCGGCTGCCTGTTCTGCGGCGCAGCCGTGTTCGGCTGGACCGCCCTTCCCCACGGCGACAAGCGGCGGGGGATCTGGATCGGCGCGGCCGTGCTGGTGGCGCTCGCGCTGATCGCCACGGCGCCCTCCCAATACCGCAAAGCACACGGCGAACTGCGCAAACTCGCCACCCAGGAACGGATCGAAGGGGACATGGAGGCGCTCGTGGCCTCGCAGGCGATCAACCTGCGCTGCGGACCCGTCGGCGTGCCGAGCCACGCGCCGATCCCGCTGCTCGCGCTGTACCTGCGGACCAGCCCCGCGCGGATCCGCAGCCCGGAGGCCGGGCACATCTCATCCGGCGTCTACCTGGACCCCGCGAGCGTGGAGATCGAACGTGACTACGTGCTCGACCCGCACGACCCCCACGAGGCGGTCGCGGTGCCGCCGGGCTTCTCGGCGGCCGCGAGCAATCGCTCGTGGCTGATCTTCCACAGATGTCCGTGAGGGCACGGCAGCGGACCGTGCACCCCTCGTCGAGAGCCCACCACCGGGCGCCTGATCGCTGCCTGCGGCTCCGGCCCGGGAGCTCCCGCTGCGCCTGCCGGTGTTCGCTTAAGGCTGCTTCCTTCCGGACCTGACCTGGTTCGCGAGCCGGCACCGCGCGGGACCCGGACCATCGACGCCCCAAGGCTGCGGAGCGACCGGAGCGGAATCCCTCGGAGGGGAGTTCAGCCCCGCTAGAGCGGATTGCGGGTGCAGGGCACCGCTACCTCCCCGCCTAGCACGGTCCGCACTCGATCCTAGCGAGCGGCACATCCTCGCGCGGGGTTCCGGTAGGCTGCGCGACCGTGAAAACCAACAGCCCCGCCACCTCCCCCCGCACCCGTGCCCGCAGGAGCCTCCTGCCCGGCCTGCTCCTCCTCCTTCTAGCCGCCGCCCTGCTGGCCGGCTGCGGTTCGAGCGAAACGAGCACGATCACGATCGGCAACGAGAGCAAGGCCGACCAGAAACTGATCACCGCCGAAGACCCGCAGATCCCGAAGCTGCCGACGACCGGCCCGCTCGCGACCAAGCCGGTGACGGAAGCCTGCCAGCCGCCGCCGAAGGAACTCGAAAAGAAGGACCTGATCACCGGCACCGGCCTCGAAGCCAAGAAAGGCTCGGTCGTCTACGTGAACTACGTCGGCGCGCTGTGCTCGAACGGCAAGGAATTCGACTCCTCCTGGAAGCGCAAAGAACCGTTCCTCTTCGTGATCGGCACAGGCGAGGTCATCAACGGCTGGGACAAGGGCGTCATCGGCATGAAAGTCGGCGGCCGGCGACTGCTGAAGATCCCCGCCGAAGAAGCCTACGGCAAGCTCGGCAACGCCCCGAAGATCCCGAAGAACGAACCGCTCGTCTTCGTCGTGGACCTCCTCAAGGTCAACAAGAAGGGCGAAGGCGAAGGCACGGGCTGAGCCGGGGCGCATGACGGGCCCCGGCTTGCGCAGGGCCGCAGCGCTGCTCGCGCTCGGCCTCGCGCTGGCGGCGGGGTCCGGCTGCGGCTCCGCGAGCGAATCGACGAGCGCGGACGCCCGCGCCGAACGCCACGACCTCGTCGTCGCCGTGCACGCGCTCTCGCGTGCCCAGGCCCAGACGGACACGGAGGTGGCGGCGACCAAAGCCGCCTGGCCGCTGGTCGCGCACGGCCTGCCGACGCAGCCGAGCGCGAGCGACCGCGCGAAGATCGCCGCCGCCCATCACAGCGCCAACGGGCTCCACCTGCCGAGCCTCTTCGGCCAGGGCCGCTCGCCGGGCCTGACCGGTCCCGCCTCAGCAGTCGCCGGCGCCTACGACGGCTACGTGGGGCTCTCCTGGACGGGCTGGAAAATGATCGAAGCCGCGCTGAAGGCGAGCGCTGCGGGAGGGGCGCGCGCGAGCTTCGCGCGGGCGAACTCGCCGCTCTACATCGAGTCGGTCTACGACGGGCACTTCAGCGTCTCGCAGATCGGCAAGAAGCTGACCGAAGGCTACGCGAAGCTCGGCGGCCCGGCCGCGTTCGGCGAAACGCTGACCCAGGCCGAGGTCGACCGCCTCGCGGCGGTGTACTCCGAAGAAGCGGCGCGGCTGCACCCTCACCCCGGCGTGAAGCTGGGGTCGTGAACGCGTTCGTCGCCGCCGGCGCCGGCTTCCTGCTGGCCGTGCTGTGGTTCGACCTGATGTTCGACGTCCAGGCGGCCGGGCGGGCCGGAGGCGAGGTGCCCGAGCCGGCGCTCGCGTCGATCGCCGCCTACTACGCGCGCGTCACGACCGCTGCGCGGCCGATGAACCGTCTGATCGCGGCGGTGATGATCGCGACGCTGGCGGCGATCGTGGTGCAGATCGCCAACGGCAGCGGGCCGGTCTGGCTGGGGTGGGTCTCGCTCGCGCTGGCGCTCGCGGCGATCGGGCTCGCCGGCCTGAGGACGGTGCCGAGCGCCGTCAGGCTCGGCACCCGCCGCGACCCGCCGGCGGTGCAGAGCAGCCTCGCGCAGGCGGTGCTCTCACAGCACGTGTTCTGCTTCGTGGCGATCGCGTGCGTGA
>Ga0134126_10005382_pt1 | contig 15996 bp, 27 predicted proteins | sample KB31752_FD_96881 | JGI IMG/M metagenome (GOLD analysis project Ga0134126, IMG submission 96881) | Terrestrial soil microbial communities with excess Nitrogen fertilizer from Kellogg Biological Station, Michigan, USA - KB3-175-2 | ecosystem: Environmental > Terrestrial > Soil > Unclassified ...
TCGCCCGCCCGTCATCCAACACCCAACGGTGGCAGGTCACGGCCGGTTCAGTCCACGCCCGCTCAACCCGCACATACCCACTAGCCGCGCCGTTCTCCATCTGCCACTTCAGCTTCGGCCACGCCCACCAGTGCAGCTCCCCCTGCTCGTCCAGCTCAGGTTTCCCCGGCCTGCCCGCCGCACGAGAGAAACTATCCCCCGAGTAGTGCTGCGGCCCCGCCACCGTCAACGTCTCGGACAGAACCTTGACGCGGGGGACCAGCGGACCCGTGACCGCGGCCAGCACATCACAGATCGCCCCAGCGGCCCGCCCCGCGTCCTTACTGCGCCACCTGCGGCCGGTCATCCGTGTCAGCCACGGGCCGGCGTGCTCCAGGTTCACCGCCAGCCCGTCCGTATCACAGGCCACCCACATGTCCTCTCCCAGCAGGTCGAGCATGGCGTTCAGCCGGATCCGGACGTGCGCCTCTATCCAGGCCAGCACCGCGGGATATGTGTTCTCGCCCTCCTGGTCTTGCACCTCGAACCACTGGCGCCCGGCCATGTGCACGTTCACCGCTGGCGCGTGGTCGGGGCCGGAGGTGCCGCGTTCGAGGTGCCAGCCCGGCCACGTCGCCGGAGCCGTCCACAGCGTCTTGGAGGTGCGCATGGCGAACCGTCCGGGGACGGCGCGCCCCCACTGTTTCACCATCAGCTTGACCACCTCCGGCACATCGGTCGCCGTAGGGTCGAGCTGGTGGAGAGCCCAGTGAGCCCACTTCTGCAAAGGGTACCCCGTATCGTGCACGTACCCGCCGTGCACGGCCCGCAGGTCGCCCAGCCGGTCGGCCTCCTCGAGCTCGGGTTGACACAGAACTGTGCGGAATCGGCCGGTCGGGTAGAACACTCCCCGCGAGGTGCGTAGCGGGTATCTGGGCGTTGACGTTTCTACTTCGCAGTCGGCCAGCGCCCCGTATCCGATCCCGGCCAGCCGGCGCACCTCGCCCAAATCCATCTGATGGTGCGAGTACCGGCCCTTGGGGGTGCGGAGGTGGGCGCACACGGTCAGGTAGGCGTCCTGAAAGTCGATCAGAGCGAACGGCCCCCCGGCGATGTTCCCCACTCTGGTGACGTCACGCCGGCCCCCGTAGACCGCCTGACGGTCCGCCTTGAGCCTGGGTATGTCCGGGTCGATCAGGAACATCTTCGACCGTGACATGTGCCGGGCCGCGTTCCACCCGCACCCCGGCCCGCTCTTCGTCCAGTGCCCGAGCTGGCCGCGGTCCCACCAGTCCATCAGGGTGAGCACAGCGTCCGCCAACACCAGCACATCCCCGGTGCAATACGCCTCCCACTCCTCCAGCGGCGCATCCACATCGGGCATCGGCAGCTTCGCCCGGCCCACCGCGCCGCCCACTTTGCCCAGCGCGTGGGGGAGCCAGCTGGTGGAATCGACCATCCACAGGCTCTTAGAGCGTTTCTTGAGGTGGCCGGTGACGTTACGGCCGGCGAAACGGAACTGGCCCAGCTGCCATCCCAGCCGGTGCAACATGTCCGGGAGCCGGGACACGGTCAGATCGAAACCGAGGTTGTGGGCGTACAGCCACAGATTCGGTTTCCCCACCAGCGCGTGATCCACCCACCGGGCCAGCCCCTCCCTGGTGGTCCCGCACGCAGTGTCCACCGTGACCTTGCGCCCCGGGCCGGGTTTGCGGTCCACCACTCCGGCGACCCAGAGGCGCATCCGAAGCTCCTCGCGCTCCTCCCCCACCCGCACCGGATATGTCTCGGTGTCGAAAAACCCGATGTAGCGCGGGGACCACTCCGAGGCGTTCCCCCGCAGGTAGTGGGCTGCGGTCACCGGGTCCCAGTGCTGTCGATACGAGACCCATGATCGGCGGCGAGAGGGATCGCGTTATGTGCCCCAACGACCCAGGTGGTCACACCCGCTCGGCGGGCCAGGTCGATCATCATGTCGGTGCCCTTGGATTCACCCTCGGAGCGGAACGCGACCACCAGATCGGGCTTGCCTTCATCGAGCATCTGCTGGTTGCGGACGTATCCCGCCCGCTTGCCGTAGCGATCCCAGTCGGCAGGAAAGCTCTTGTGCGCCACGTAGCCGCCGTTCTCTGCGCCGTGACGCCGCTGCTCGGCCCACAGGGCGGCGATGCTGTCGGCACCCTTCGCTCCGCCCTCGATGACCGTCATGACCTCGACCTCGCAGTCGATCAGAAGGCCGTTCAAGATCGTGTAGACGGGTTTCGTATCGGTCCAGGTACGGCTGCCGCAGATGAGAACTCTCACGATGCGACCTCCTCGTATCCGCAGGTCGGGTGGGTGATGCACTCTCTGACGGCGGCAACAGACGGCAGGCAGGTGGCGACGGGGCCCTGCGGCCCACCGATCAGAGCATCGCTGAATCGTCCGCGCTGCCAGGTGACGATCAGTCGGACTTTGCCCAGGTCGGGATGGACCTTCTCGGCCGCCCATGCAGCCCGAGGCGGGCGGTCTAGGTACAGGCGGTCGTTCAGGCGCTGCCTGCCGCCTGGATCGCCGTAGGAGGTCGTCACGGTCCAGCCGTGGGCCTCGGCCAGCGTGCTCATAATGCGACGGGATCGAGCGTTCGGCTCGCACCCATTCTCGGCGTTGGTCGGGTCAGCCACGGAACCTCCTGTTGGGTTTGCCGTTCCACAGGGGGCGAGCGTCCGACTCGGCGCAGCGAGGATGCTGGCCGATTCCAGGACACGCCTGCTGGGTAACGAAGGAGGTCGGCTCATAGTGGAAGCTGGTCAGGCCGCTGTCCTTGTCCAGTGGCACCAGACGCCCGCAGTGGGGGCACATATTCGCTCCCGAGTCGGTCTCGTCAGGGGCAACAAACTCGGCGGACTCTTCCATGTCTCACACCCTCATTATCTGGACACGTTCGATACCGGACAGCGTGAAATCCGCCGCCATCCCCAGCTGGGCCTGCACCCGCGGGCTCCCCGTGTCTATGGCTTCCTGGGCGGACTGGAACGCCCGCTGCATCATCTGATCCTTGGTCAACCCCTCCAGGCTCCCTTCCCAGTCCGTGACCCCCCAGATCGGCTGCGTGGTCCCGTCCGGCCCGGTCAGCGTCGCCTGGTAGCGCACCTGATAGCGGTCGGTCAGCCACGAGTCTGTCTCCCCCGCCGCCCACGGCGCCCACGCCCACATGTCCGAGCCGATCGCGTCCGTGCCCGCCGCCCCGGCGAGCTGGCCTTCCGCGGAGTGGATGGCCCGGGCGTAGCCGGCGACATAGTTCATGTCGAATATCGACGCCTCCCCCAACACCCCGCCGGCCTGCTCGACACCCTGACGGTACGCGGCCCAGATGTCCCGGACGGTTCCGCCCTGCTCGACCGCCCCCAGAATGTTATTGAAATACGGGAGGATCGCGGCGATCCCCGACGCGGTGGGGCCGGTCAGCCTTGCCATTGCAGGCCCTCCTCATAGCCGCGCCGCACCCAGTAGTCGAACATCTTCGCCCCCAACCTCACCTGTGCCGCCCCCACGTCACAGCCTTTAATGATCATCTGGAGCCCGGACGGGGCCGGGAGCACCAACGAAATCGGTACCCCGGCCCGCGCCCTCTCAGCCCCGTACAGGTAGGCGGTTATCTCAGCCGTGGACATCGGCGGACGCGGCCTGCTCTTCCGGTACGTCCGTCGCGGTGCCCTCCGTTGCCGCCCCGCTTTTCCTGCGCCCCCCGTTCTTGGAAGCGGGTATCACCGGGCCGTCATCGTGCTCTATCTGCTCGAGCACGCCCGGCCCGGACGGCTCGGACTCCCCCGGGCCGGGCGCCTCCGGCGGATCGTAGGCGGGCATATCCACGGTGCCCCGGTCGCCCACGGCCGGCTCCTCCGGGGCGGGCTCCTGGGTGGCCTGAACCCAGGCCAACGCCAGCCCGGCGAGACAGTCCATGCACACGTAGAAGGTGTTGCCCGGCTCGAAACCCATCACCTCCGTCTGAGCCGTCACCAACCAGTCCGCGAGCACCTGTTCGCCCTGTGTCTCGTGGATTTTGCACGGCATCGGGTTAGCCAACGGGGACACCTCCGGTGAACAGGTTGGGCTGGACGTGAAGCTCACGGGCCGGGCCTTCACCCTCCCACGCCCACTCATGCACTATCGCGCCTGACGGGTTACGCGACTGGTGCATTCCCTCATGCCCGGCCGGGAGCAGACAGTGACGGTTCACCCGGCCCCCCGACGCCAGCTCGTCGGTCACCGGGTCCAGAGCGAAACAGGTCGCGGCCATCCAACCCACGGTCAGAACGCCGGCTCGACAATGAACGTCACCGCGTTCGTCCCCGGAATCTCCGAGAACGAGCCGGAGATGGGAAGGTGGCCGTCCGCCCACGCCCGGGCCAGGCGGGCCACCGCCTGCTTCGCCCCGGTGTTGACCACCAGATGGGCCGGATCCTCCCCGAGCGTCACATCCAGGAGGAGGTAGGCGGGCCAGCCGCGCTTCTGCTGCACCTTCTGGGAGTTGGCCGGCATCACCACCAGATCATGGACGGTGGCGGCTTTGCCGATCAGATCCTTCCCCGCCGTGGACCCGCCCTCTGACTGGGCCTCGTCCGGATCGTCACTGACCAGGATGGCACTGGCTATCCGGTCGGTGATGGCGTCACTGTCGCCGCCGTAGGGCAGCTCCAGCAGGAAGCGGGGAACGGGACGCTCGAAACGGTCGTCCTCGACCAAGGTCATGGCCTCGGCCTGGAGCACAGCGCGCTCCTCGGGGGTGCTCGCCTGCTTGATACGCGCGAGGACGGTGGACGCGGGAAGGGTGATTTCTGAGGCCACTCGGTTGGCCTTTCTGTGTCTGCTCGCCTTCCGGCCAGCTGCCCATCCCCCGGGGCGTCAGTGAAGGGGCGACATTACCCCAGGGGATGGGCAGGAACCCGGACGGCCCCCTAACGGTGCCGCTGCCAGTTGCGGTAGAGGCCGCGGATGAAATAGCCGCCCGTCACACACTCAAAGATGATGACTCCCAGCTCAAGCGCACCCACGATCCCGCCTCTCCTGATATCCGGGGTTATCCGTCATTCGTGGTCACCCCAGAGCAGGTCACCGGCCCACTGTTGGAGGCATGGTGGGGAGCAGAACGCCAGAGCCTTATAGCTCAGGGTCGTGGTGTCATGAACGAGCGTCGGCACCAGCTTTAGACAGTCGTTGGTGCACACCCTCCGACAGGTCGCGCAGTGAACAGGTTTGCGAGGCATCTAGTCCCGGTCCCTCCATGTCACGTACTCCCAAACCTTCGACATTCGGTCCACGACCACCAGGCGGTGGAAGGCACACGCCCCGCCGATCATCGCTGAGTGGAAGTGGTCCATACCCCCGACCACCTCAAAGGCCGACTCAGAGTCGCACCCCTTCACGCAGCAGACGGCCAGCCGGTCGTCCTGATAAGTGCCGTTATCTGGCATTGCCGTACTCCGCTAGCTCATAGAGCGCCCGCCCCACCCGTTCCCAGGACCATCGCATACGCGTCCGAAGCTCGATAACGTCCCGCGGGTCCTCAGTCTCTAGGTAGACCAAGATCGCTTTAGCGTCCTGACTCAGTTCCTGATAAGCGTCATTATCGGGCATGGTTCAGTCCACCAGCCCGGACACGTTCGTGGGGGTGACGGGACGGACCCACCGGGCCTCAAGGTAGGCCTGGGCGTAGCAGCGTGCCGCCGCCTCGAACATGTCGGCCTGACGGTAGTAGTCGCCGGCCTTCTCGAATCTCCACGCCGCCTGCCGGTGGTCGCCCCGGTTGCAGTGCTGGATGGCCAGCCTCTCGGAGGTGTCGGCCTCGTTGGCCAGAATCTCTACCGCTTCGCTGTTATTCACGTTGACCCCTTCACTGGTCTATTTGAGTCAAGCATACCCCCCCTCCCCTATGCAGTCAAGGATTCGCCGGTAGGCACCTCCGGGACGGCCTGCCCTCCCGGCACGGGCGCATTTCGGTGGGCATCGTCTCCGGCATCGTTTCCTGCCACCACTCGATCAGATGCCACTGGCGCTCCGCCCAGCCCGGCTGAGTGCAGATGGTGGACTGATCCGGTGTCAGACAGGAAGGCTTCACCCAGGCTTCCGAGCCGGTGGCGTCGGGTAGCCGGCCCCAACCGGACGTGAGGCCCTTGAGTTTCCAACGTTGCGGAAGCTCTATGTCGCCCATGATCCCGCCCATGTACTCGTTGTAACCGCCGCCCGTTTCGTAGCCGTAGCGGGTCATGTAGGTCCACCAGGAGCCGACATAGGCCCAATAGGTGACCGGCCCATCCTGCTCCACCATGCGGGTTTCGGACTCCCCCCACGGGTGGGCGGTCATGTAATGCAGACCGGAGGCCAGCGCGGCGTCCACATAGCCCTCCACAGCCTGTGGACTGGTCACCGTCGTGTCGTCCTCGATCATGAACAGGTGATCGCACCCGAGCCGGCACAGCATCTCCAGCCCCTCATTCTTGGACTCGGCCCAGCCGTGATTGTCCCCGTGCGACAGGCCCACCCAGTCCTTCGGCACCGGGAAGATATACGGCTCCCCCCCGTCCTGGATCACCACCACCTCATCCACCAGGCCCCCGAGGTGCTCCAGGATGGAATCACGGCAGCGGGCGTACAGCTCCGGCCGCTTCCACGTCGTCACACCCAAACCGACCTTGCCCCTATAAGACACTCTGTAGCCTCCTGATGGTTACGGCGGACCCGAGGGTGGGCCGGCGTGCAAATGGCGGACGGGCGGGCCGTGCTGGACCCACGGGACCCTGCGGATCATCAGATCGCGGGCCACCAGCGAATCCACCCGCCACCACTCCGCCTCCGTGTCCCGGCGCTTGCCGATGATCGTAGCTATATCCGCCGCGTGCGGCCACTGTTCCAACACGGCGGCGTCGAAGCGGACCAGGCCGAACATAGGCCCGTCCGGGTAGAGCCCATCGTCGTAGCCGTAGGAGCACCACGGATGCCCACAGTCCAGTATCGCCTCCAGTTGGGATGGCGTCGGCGCCACGTCGTGCTCACAGATCACGAATGTGCGGCCGGCCGTCCATAACTGGCGGAACATCCGGCCGTAGGCGTACTCGTCGCCGCGCGGTATCTGCCACCACTCCACCCCCAACCCGGACTGCTGCAGCGCGTGCGCCGTTTCCGGGCGCAGACCCCCGAGCGTGAACGGGCACACAATCCGTGCCCGCCCGCCGTCTACTGCGGATGGCCCAACAGTGAGCCCCACGTGTGCGCCCCCACGATCCCATCCTGTTGTAGCCCGTGCGCCGCCTGGAACCTCACGACCGCCTCGTGGGTGAGCGGACCGAACGCCCCGTCCACCGTCAACCCGCCCAGAAGCTTCTGCAGCGCCTGGACGGTCGCCCCCGTCGCCCCTTCCTGTAGTAGCGGTACCTGCACATTGACCTCCTGGGTAACTGGTGGCTGAGGTGGGGACGGTGGGGCCGGCGTGGGCGGCGCTACGCCCCCCAGAGCCACGTACACGGTGGAATGGTCGAACCCGCCCTCGAACCCGTCCTGGACCGCCACAGGGTCCACAGGGGGACGCCACGCGCCAGACTTGAGGTCCCCGGACGGGTCCGAAAGCCACAGGTACACGCCCGGCTTCGGCCACTCCGAACAGTCCGACACCGCGATGCCCTTCCCGCGCAGCGCGGACAGGTAGGCGGGCAGCTGATCCATGTTCGAGTACAGCCACGGGTGCTTCCCGTCGCCCACCTCCCCCGCCAGCGCGGCGGCGACCGGCTCCGGGCCGGCGTTGCCTGTCTCCCCGTCGTAGGCGTCCGCGCCCCGCGCGGCCAACACCGTGATACGCACCAGGGTTTCCTGCTTGAACGCTTCCCACGCCTCCGGTGGCCACTCGGACACCGGGCCGTCCAGGTAGCCGGCGATCACCCCCGACTTGCCCAGCAGGTTGTGCCAGTCCACCGCGTCCCACATGTCAACGGTCACGCTCTGATCCTCCCTAGCTTGCGCCACGCATCCCGGCAGTCCGGGCACAGCCACACCGGCCGCTTACGGCCCTTCAGCACGGAGCGGACCATCCCAGCATACGTGTACAGGTGACCGCACCGGAAGCACAGTTCACCCCCCGGCCGGCTCGCCACCCTGCTCCTCCGGCTCCGGCTCGCCCCGGAGCGCGGCCAGGCGGGCGGCTTCGGCCGCGGCGCGGCGTGCCTCGGTGTGGCGGCGCATGTGCTCCACCACCTCATGGTGGCGCGATATGAACTCACTCACGCCGCGGGCTCGTTCGGTAGCGGCCCCTTGGCCCGGGCCGACAGGATCACCCACGCATCATGCGCCGTGTAGCCCAGGTCGGTGAGGTGTCCCATGGCGGTGGCCTGGTTCGTGGCCGTGTCGGTGGAGAACACCTGATAGTAGAAGGCGGTCGTGATCTCCCCGACCGTCAACAGCCGTACCTGGGTGGTGCGTTCCACCTCCCACGTCTGGATGTACTGGGTCACCGCGTCCGCCGGGACGCCCAGCTGTTGCAGCGCGGTCGTCGCCTGGGCCGAGTCGATCTTCTTGGCCAGGTACGCCGCCGCGACCCGGTTTATCGCCGCCGTCAGACTCTTGTGTGCCCGCTGGTAGTCCGCGAACTTCAACTCCGCGTCCGCCTCCGCCGCCGTGTAACCCAGGTTCTCCATGAACCCGGTAGCGGTGGGTGCGTCAATCTGTTTCGCCTCATACATGGCCAGCACGGTGGTCAGAGACAGCTGTTTCTGGGTGGTCGCCTTCGTGTGGGTGGCGTCCACGATGTACGCCTGGGCCAGCTCGGGAGTCAGCCCCTCCTTCTGGAGCAGGGTTAGCGCCTGGGCCGGCGTCAACGACCCGGACCGAAGCATGGCCACAACGGTCCGCGGGGGTGGCAGGTATTCGGCCAGAGCCCGCCACGCCGGCTCCCACTTGTTACGCCACGGCCCCTCCAGGAACGCCTGGTAGAAGCTGGTGACGCCCGGCCCCTGCCCGTCCCACGGGATGATCCCCCGGTTGGCCATCGTCGCCGCCTCATTCGGGGACGGGGCGGACCCGCGGGTGTCGAACATCAGCTGGAACCAGTCGAACCCGTCGTGCGGATCCGTGGCCTGCCCGCCCACCCGCTCGTACAGTGCCCGCGGGTCCACCCCGGCCGGTATCTGCCCCTCCAGCTCGGCCTGGAGGATGTCGGCCGGTGTGGGTATCTGGGTGGCCAGCTGCTTCACCACGTCCGCCCACTGGTCGCCCAGGTTCCCCTGCCGGATCGCGTTCAGATACGACGGCTGGGTGGGATCGGCGTCCTCCGGTATCAGCTGGCGGCGCAACGCAACCGCGGCTTCCTCGGGTGATATCGGGTTGCGGGCGTTGTCCACCATCCGCCCGAAATCCCCCTGGTTTATCCCGTTCTTGAGCGCTTCCGCCTCACCCGTCGCCTGGTCGATCCAGCCGCGCACGACCATGACCGCGAGCAGCTCCGGGGAGAGCGCCCGGTGCAGGCCGGACTGCGCCGCCGCCTCCCACACCTCCTGGCCTATCTCCGTCGTGACCGGCTCGAACACCGTCCCCAGCAGCCCGTACAGGACGCCCCACAGGAACAGCTGTTGGGCGACATCCGATTTGGCTGCGCCGCCGATGAAATCCCCGATACCCGCCACGGTCTACAGGCCGGTCAGGTCACGGATCCCGGCCACCACCGGATCCCCGACATCCTCTACCAGCGTGATCGTGTCCCGCGCCAGCCCGCCCGGGTTGACTATCGCCTCGGTGAACAGGCCGGCCACCAGCGCATCCACCCCCAACGTTTCGAGCCCTTGGAGGAACTGACCGAGCCGGCCCAGCTGCGGAGCGCGAGGTGTCACCGTGTCACACATCGGCGTCAGGCACGTGTCCACCTCCGTCGTGACCGCGGCCACCGCGGACTGCAACAGGGGGATGGCCCCGAGGAGTGGGAGCGCGCCCACCAGCGGGCCGAGCTGAGTTTCGATCCCCGAAATATCGCTCGTCAGCGCTTGGACGTCCGCGGCCACCTGCCCGGCCAGACCGGCCACAGCGGCTTCGGCCTGACCGAACAGGGTGACCGCCTCGGACCGGACATCATCAGCGGCCGAGGTGATCGCGTGCTCCAGGAACCCCACGTCCGCCGCCACCGTGGCCAGGATGCTGGCCTCCACCTGGTTCATGACGTTGAGGGCGTCCCAGAAGATGCCCCCGGCGTAGGCGATCGCCTGGTTGTAATACTGCTGCACAATGCTGATGGCGTCCCCGTAGAGGGTTTCAGCCAGTGCTACGGCCTGGGCGAACAGGGAGAGCGCGGTGTTATAGGCCACGGAGGCGAGGTATTCGGCGTCGGCCACGGCCTGGGCGAACAGCTGGCCCAGCCGGGTCGCCACCCCCCCGATCTGCTCCCCCAGGTGCACGAGTGTCTGCACGTTCTGGTAGAGGAGGTGCCACCAGCCGACCGCCAACGCCCAAAAGAAATGCCCCACCGCGTGCGACATCCGGTCGTAGGTGTACACAACCGACCGCATGACCGCTTCGAGCCCATCCGTGAACGACGTCCCCAGGTAGCCGCCCACCACCGGGACACGGCCCAGCACCGCCTGTATGGGGGCGGCGAACACCCACATGGCCCCAAGCACGAGCAGCGCGGCCAGCGCGATCAGAAGGGCGATCAGATCGACCGCCCCGAGTGCCAGAACAGGCATTCAGCTCTCGGACGTGAGGTTGGCGATAGCCGCCAAATTGGCCGCGGCCGCGGCTATCACCTGCCTGGCCTGGTCCGGGACGAACTGGGTGCCGGGCACGAACACCTGCCCGGACTGCCCCGTGGCGAGCTGGTAGGTGACCATGAACCCGCGGACCGCGGCGCCCATGTCATTCGATTGGACCGTGGCCTGAGGTTGGCCTGTGACCCGCCACCGTGTCCCGTCTGCCTCCGGTTGCGTTGTGCTCATACCAGGATCACCCCTGTCCCTTGAACGTTCGCCATATCCTGCCACGCCTGATTCATCACCGTCCCGTAGAAGTAGCGCATGGCGTCCCACGCCACCGCCACCCCCGACGTCCCCGGATACTGCGCATTCCCGGGCACCAGCTCGTATGGGTCCCCGACGTACCCGGGCTGCTGCATGTCAGACCGTAACCGTGGAGGCAGCCGGCCCCGGTACCGGCGGGGATTGGGCCGGTGCCGGCTGGACTGTCCCGGTGGCGGCTCCGGGACTGTCCGTGCCGGTGGGGCCGGCTGCCTTCGTGAGCGCGTTCCCGGTCACGTGGGTGGCGGTCACCGCGGTGGCGCCGCCCCCCAGGATCCCGAGCGCGGCGAGCGCGTCAGCACCGGAGATGTGCCCGGTGATGGTCAGTGCGACTACGGCGCCGATGAACGCCAGAGCGGTGATAAGACCGCCCAGGCCCGGCGTGCCCAGCAGGTTGGTAAACATGGGCTTGAGGGTACTAGCCGCCGTTCTCCTGGTGGTGGTCCGGTGGGATCGGTACCTTTACCGGCCGGTATTCCGTCGTATCGTCCAGGAACGTTTCCACCGAATCGACCCGCCAAAGGACCACCCACATCTGGGTCATTATCGAATCCAGGTGGCGCCCATTCAGCTTTATCTCTTTCGTGACCGTCTTGCGGAAGTCGAGGAAAACCCAGACGATGACCGATAGCAGGGACGCGACCACGAACATGAGCACGGTGACCAAGACATTCACTGTGTCACCGTTCGCCATGGCCACTCAGGGTAACCGCCCCCCTATACGAACATCGTGCTTATGTCGCCCTCGGTGAAAGGGAACCCGGCCAGGATATCCCCGCTCCCGCCGACGCTCTGTAGCTGTATGGGGGTGGTGAAGAAATAGAGGTAAACCGTGTGATCATAGGTGCCGGTGTTGTACCCGGTCAGCTGCCACGCCCCCGAGTCCGGCAGGTTGTCTATCTCCCAGTCGTCGTACTCGTCATCGGCCACCACGTAGGCCCCCTTGTCGTCGGGCACCACCTGCACCCCGCCCATGGACAGGTACCAGCCCAGGTTCCCCCGGGGGCCGGGCGGCACCCGCCACCGGATCTTGTTGACCAGCAGGGTGCCAAGCGTGAGGGCCACCGTGACCGGGGTGGCCTCCGGGGTGCCGGCCGGCACCGTGGCCGTCAGGGCGGTGACAGAGGTAGCCATGGCCTACAGTGTCCCCCACTTCTGCTTCAGGTAGGCGTACACGCTGGCCTGGGTGGACGGGTCGTGGGCAGTGGAGTAGAGGATCATCTCGCACACCGGGCCGCCCAGCGGTGAGTGGAACCCGTCCCCGTAGTCGCCCAGCGCGGGTAGGGAGTCCAGCTTGGATAACGGTCCGGTCAGGGCTGCCGTGCCCTGTGACACCCCGTTCAGCCACGCCTGGGCGGCCAGGCCGGTACCGTCCACGGCTAGGGAGAAGACGTTGACCGCCACTGAGCTGGGCGTCCCGCCGGAGATGGTGTAGGCCGTGCCCGCATTGTTGAACACCGTCACGGTCAGGGCCGGCTCGAGCACGATCCGATAGAACCGGGTGGTGGGGTTCAGCTCGTCCGCTCCGGCCGGGGCCTGGGCGTCGGTTGTGCCGTCCCCATGGGCCACCACATACACGCTGTAGGAGCCGTCCGTGGCCGACACGTACTGCTCGGACGGCGGGGCCATGCCCGTCTGGGTTTTATCCACCCACACCGCGGGCAGGCCGTTCACCAGCTTGGCCGATGTCGTCTTGTAGTAGGTCGGTGGGGTGCGCCCCAGTGTGGAGGGATGCTGGGGCCGACCTAGCCCGGATGCGTCCGGCCAGGACGTCACCGCCGCCCCATCGGCCAGGCCGGTGATCTGTGACGCATCCCACCAGCCGGTCAGGTCGGATACGTCGGTGGGCGAGATGATCGGCAGGGTCACCTGCCCCACCGCCTTCACCCAGTCAGGGAAGTCCTCCCCTGCGCTGATGGTGCCGGTGACGTCGTAGACACCATCCGTCCAGTCCGGGTAGTCAACCCCGGCGGCCAAAGCCGGATCCCCCGGTATCAGGGTGATGCTGTCCGTCCAGTCCGGGTTGTCGGGGCCGGCCATCGTGGCTGGTCACGTAGCCCACTTGGCCGACAGGTACGCCTCGTTGGCGCTGATATTGGCGGCGGAAAGGGGGGCGTTGTAAAGCAGCACTTCACAGATCGGGCCGGTCCAGTTCTCGAAACCGGAGTTGGTGCCGATACTCAGATCGGACGACCCGGACTTGGTGTTGGGCATCGACGTAGAAGATCCGGCCACCCCGTTCAGGCGGGCGGTAAGGCTGGTGCCGGTACAGATGCCGGTGGCCTGGAAAAGCTGGCCGTTGGTGATGGACCCGGCGGTAGCCGTGTACGGGTTGTCGGAGGTGTCCCACCCCCGGGCCTGCAAGGTGCCCGAGGTGCAGCGCAGGAAATGGGCTATCTGTACGCTGGCGTTGTCCTGGGCCACTATCGGCCCCGTGGCCGTGGCCGCGGTGTTCTGTGCCACCACGAACGCCGTCCACCCTGATGTGGACGTGGGCGAACAGGACGACCGGCCGATACCCGATGACGACCCGTTGAACCACACCGCGGGCAGGCCGTTCACCAGTTTGGCCGAGGTGGTCTTGTAGTAGGTGGGGTAGGCGGTGTCGGCCACCGTCAGGGTGTAGCCGCTGGCCGACAGGTCCGCCCATGAGTGCAGGGAGCTGGCGTCGGCCTGGCCCGATATCTGGGACGAGTCGAACCAGGCCGTATATCCCGCCACCGGGCTGGTGGGGGGCGGGACGTAGAACGAGAACCCCGAGAACCGGCGGCGCTGGTAGCCGGCGGACACCCCGGTGGAGGCCATCCGGTCAGCCCCTGTGGCGGCGGTAGAACACCGCCCCTTTGACCTCCTGGGCGGTCACGTTCACATAGAGGCCGTTGGCCATCAGGATCCCGCCCGGGTAGAACCACTCCCGGCTGGACTCGTTGGCAGCCAGGCTGACCGGGAATATGGCCGTACCAGAACTGTCGGTCCCGTCGTATACGTCGAATGTGGCCAGCGTGGTGGACGACAGGTTCCGCACCGACCACCCGCACAGCCTCAACCCGAAGTTGGCCAGCATCTTGCCGTTCCCGTTCAGGTCGAAGGCGATGTAGTGGGCCGGTTCCTCGTAGGTCTCGAGTTCCAGTTCCGGGTAGGTCACGGCTACTGCCGGGACCAGCCCGACCCGATCAGTTCGGCCAATACCAAGGTGATGTTGGCCGTGGACGACGCTGCGTTGTCCGACGTGGACACGTAGACGGCGCCGCGGTCCTGCCCGTTGAATACCGGGATGAACGGCCGGCCGTGATAGTTGGCCTTGTTCACGAAGTAGAACGACGTGTCCTCGGGGGTGTTCGCGCCCGGGGCGCAAACCCGGAGGTTGGCCGTGAATGCACCCTTCACGCCCATAGCCCCGATGGCCGTATCGGTGGAGAGCCCGAGGACTGCGTAGTAGGAGCTGGCGTGCAGCTGGTTGTCCGTGGTGGTGATGACGGTATCCGTCCACGTTCCGATGGTGCCGGAGTTCGTGACCGCCACCGTCATCGGCTTGATGTTCTTCACCGCCCCCTGAATGTCACCCCACTGGTACAGGTTCGCGGAGGCGCCGGTCAGGTTCTCGTACCAGACGCCGGTGTACACGTTGGCGTAGTGGGTGGTATCGCCGGTCACCTGGATGGTGAGCGTGTCGGCCGGCTGTAGCGCCTGCTCGCACATCGGCGGCATCTCGTGGATCGACGGTGTTTCCGACGTGTACCACGTCAGGCCGGTCACGTTGTCGTGAACCAGCGGTGAGATCACCCGGACTGCGCCGGACGTGTTGTGCCGTCTGATAACCCCGTGGATGAACGCCTTGTTCGACGTCGGGAAGTTCCGGACGGTCAGGCTGTCCCCGGAGTTGGTGATCACCGTGCTCTGAAACGATGCACCGGGGGAGTTGTAATACGAGCAGATCGTGTCTATCGCTAGGCCCATGATCGAATCTCCTCCCAGCCGGGCTAGGAGAAGGTCCCCTTCTGCTGGTTCATGGCCCGGGCAAACGCGGCGGAACGGGCAATGTTCTGGTCTAGCGTGCCGCGGGCCGGGAGCGAGGACACGATGGACTTCTCCGCCTGGAGGATCTTCCCAAGGGTGGTGGCGAACTTCGATTGCGCCTGCTGCGCCCCGGTCGCGACACGGGGGATACCCTTGTTGATGTACGCCTGCTGCCACTCCTGGGTGGACACGGCGGACACCTTCTGCGCCCACAGGTTGGCCGATGCCTGAAGGTTGGCCAGCCACACGGCCTGCTGGGCGGCGGCGGCCTGCCCCGGGCTCGTGGTGACTGCCTGGGCTCCTGCGGTCATGCGGGAGCTGGCGCCGGCCAGGTTCTGCGCCCACATCTGGGCCAGGGTGCCGGGATCGACGTTGGTAACGCCCATGCGGTTATTTCCTCCTGGTGGGCCGGCGCTCGCCGGCTGATTGGTCAGGGGGAACTGTAGACGGTTCGTTCACCAAAGTGGGGAATGATCGTTTCACATATCGCTCCATCCCCTCACGCCATCTTTCGTACCACTCCCCCTCCCCTCTGGCATACTGCGCCTGAAACTCCTGACCCTCCCGGATCAAACGCCGGTAACTCGCCCCCGTCCTATCCGCATAATCACGATTCTGCGCCGCGGTACGAGCTATCCCACACTCCACACACAACGCCTTCCGCCCCGGGCGAACGTACTTCGCGATAGGCGTACCGCAACCCTCACACGGCCCTCTGTACGTAGGCACCTGCATACCGTACCCCCCCTATGCAGGGGGAGTGTGACCGCCGCCCGCTACAGGAGAAACACGAGAACCGCCACAGCCGCCGCGGTCACGCCGCCGGCCAGCTCCACCCGCGGGTTGCCATAGGCCGACAAGGCGAAGATCCCCAGCGCTATCGCCACCAGCGCAAGCAGCGCGGCCAGGAGCCGGCGGGTTTCAGGCACACCTCGCATTCTAGATGACCTACCACCTCGAGCCCGGGGATGTGCAA
>Ga0134126_10005383_pt1 | contig 15996 bp, 12 predicted proteins | sample KB31752_FD_96881 | JGI IMG/M metagenome (GOLD analysis project Ga0134126, IMG submission 96881) | Terrestrial soil microbial communities with excess Nitrogen fertilizer from Kellogg Biological Station, Michigan, USA - KB3-175-2 | ecosystem: Environmental > Terrestrial > Soil > Unclassified ...
ACCGCCACCACCACCGAAGTGACCGCCGCCGCCGCCGAAGTGTCCACCACCGCCGCCGAAGGCATGACCACCGCCACCCCAGGAGCGGCCGCCACCGTAGCTGGGCGCGCTATGGCCTCCGCCGAACGGGTGGAAGCCGCCGCCGCCACCGAAGTGCTGCTGCGGACGGGCAAAGGACTCTCCCCTGCCCTGGAACCCGCCGCTGGGACGGGCAAACTGCCGTCCGCCAAAGTTCTGCATGGGCTGCGGCCGGTTGGCGAATCCCTGTCCGGGGCGTGGGTACTGGCCGTAGCCATTGCCGGGGCGGGGTGCGCTGCCGAATCCGCGATTCTCAGCGAACCCGCGACCCTGAGGCAGGGAGCGATACGGTTCGGGGCGGACGTTGAAGGGGCGGCCGCCGCCCGGGTAGGCTTCGCGTCCACCGAATGACTGCGGCCTGCCGGGGAAGGACTGCGGCCCGCGCTGAAACTGCTGCGGGCGGCCGGCGAAGGACTGCGGGCGACCTGCGAACGATTGCGGCCGGTTGTTGAAGCTCTGGGGCCCGCGCTGGAACTGCTGTGGGCGCGCTTCCGGCATATGCCCAAAGGCCTGCTGGCGAGGGCTCTCGGGCCGCATTGGGCCGCCGCCTTGAACGTGGCCGAAGCTCTCGCGTCCGCCCGCCTGGCGCGGTCCACCGAAACCGCGGCCGAGCGGACCCTGGTGCACCGGCATGGCCTGGTGGTGATAGTCGCCGAAGCGTGCCATCTGGCGTCCACCGTTGTACCAGCCGCGGCCTCCGCCGCCCCAGCGGCGTCCGCCGTGCTCAAAGCCCCAGTCGCGGACTTCGCGACTGTGGCTCCAGTAGTAGCCGTGATTGAACAGGATGCCGCATCCGGCCCAATCGAGTCCCCAGGCGCCCCAGCCCCACGGCATGCCGAGGAACGGGCTTAGTGCGAATCCGAGGCCATAGCGAATGCCGCCGCCGATATACAGCCCCCAGTCCCCGAAGGCGAATTGCGGATAAGGATCGATCGGCGCGCCGTAGGCGTACCACGGGTTGTAGCTGGGGACGTAGACGTAGTTGGGGTCGGTAGGCTGAATCTGGATGTAGCCGGGATCGTCGGTGACCTGCTCCTGCGGCGTGCTCTGCAGATTACCGGCCTGCTGCGCGCGATCGCGAAGGACCTGGACGGTATTGAGCACGTCCTGCGGCTGGTTGTAATAGGCGTTGCCGAGAGCCGCGGTCCATTGCAGGTTGCTGTTCAGCATGTCGAGGACCTGGGGGAATGCGGTGAGGGCCTTGATACTTGGGTCCCATTCGGTCTGGGCGGCGGCAGCGGAGGCAATCTGCTCCGGCTGGGCGCCGTTCATCTGGTGCAGCCACTGGTCGGCCGCGGTAATCTGCGCCGGGTAAGTGGAAGCGGTGAGCATCTGGGCCAGAAGCTGGTCAGGGTAAAGCGCGATAGGGGCGACGAGCTGCTCGAGCTGCTGGGCGCCGAGCGCCTGCTGCGTGGGCTGAGTAGCGTACTGCTGCGGCTGATCGTCAGGGCCGTAGGACGGCTGATTGTCGCCTTGGTCGGGGTCATCCTGATCGGCGTAGTTTTGCGCCTGTTCCCGATCCTGCTGCTGCGGCTGGGCGTAGCCCTGCTGGTCGGGCTGGGCGTAAGCCTGCTGGTTGGGCTGGCTGTAGTACTCGGGCACGGGCTGGATGTGGCGGTACTCCGGCGCGGGTTGATCCTGCGGCGCGGGTTGCGCGCTCAACTGCGGCTGCTGGTCGCCGTATTGCCGCTGTTCTTCCGACTGAGGAGCGGGTTGCGGGTCTTCCTGAGCAAGCTGCTGCTGCGGGCGGGAGTCGTCGCTGATCTCAACGCTGTGCTTCGATTTGGGCAGATGGAAGTGGCGCGGCTTGGTGGCGTGATCGTAGGGCTGGGGAGCTTCCTTATACCAGTCGCCGTTCCCGGTCTGAGCTTGGTTGGAGGGCGAGGGCGCGGTCGCCGACGGTGCGGAAGGCTGGAGGGGCGTACCGGCGCGGGGCTTGTCCGTGGCGCTGCCGAAGTTGGGATCGAGGTAGCCCTGGGGCCGCAGGGGCTCAGACTGGGCGGGAGCAGCCGGTGCGGCCTGCGAATTGTCCGCCTGGGCCGATGCGATCTGCGCAGCCAAGCCTGTCAGGCCTGAAGCCAATATGCACGAAAGAAATAATTTAGTTGTCATTGCTGCGTACCCTCCCGCGACCGGCCCGAAGGCCGCCCTCTGTCCATCGCCAGGCCTGATCGAGGCGGAAACAGTATTGAACGGGTAAACCCCTCGCCCCGGCAATTGTTGCGGCGAAATGCTAACGAATCGTTAAGCACCGCATGTGGTGCAGAGTGCGGCGTGGAAGACCCGCAAACGCGGTCTGACCGGGAGCTTTCGGGGGACGCAAGCGGCGGGGAACCGGCGGGCAAAGGCCCGGCGATGCACCCTTTGGCAGTGGACTACAATCGAATCGCTATGGCTACCGTGACGCTTCCGACGAGTATTGAACCGCGCTCTCCGCAGGGCGGATTCCGCAACGAACCGTTCACCAATTTCAAGACACCTGAGAACCACCGCGCCATGCAGGCGGCGCTGGATCACGTAGCAGCCGAACTGGGCCGGGAATACGAATTGGTGATCGGCGGCGAGCACTTCAAAACTACGGACAAGATTCGCTCCATCAACCCGGCGCGGCCGGCGCAGTTGGTGGGCATTCACCAGAAGGCAGGCGCCGAGCATGCCGGGCAGGCCATGCAGGCGGCGCTGGCGGCGTTTGAAATGTGGTCGCGGACGACAGTGCAGGAGCGGGTTTCATTGCTGCTGGGGGCGGCAGAGATCATCCGCAAACGCAAGTTCGAGTTTTGCGCGTGGCTGGTGTACGAAGTGGGCAAGAACTGGGCCGAGGCCGATGCGGATGTGGGCGAGACCATCGACTTTCTGGAGTTCTATGCGCGCGAGGCGCTGCGCCTGAACGCGGCGGCGACGCCGATCCAGATGCCCGGAGAGCACGATGAGCTGCTCTACATCCCACTGGGGGTGGGTGCGGTGATTCCGCCGTGGAATTTTCCGTTTGCCATCATGGCGGGCATGACTGTGGCATCGGTTGTCACGGGCAATACGGTGATCCTGAAGCCTTCGTCGGATTCGCCAACGATTGCGGCAAAGTTCGTCGAGGTTCTGGAAGAAGCCGGCATGCCGGGCGGCGTGGTGAACTTCTGCCCAGGATCGGGTGCAACCTTTGGCAATGCCATTGTGGAGCACCCCAAGACGCGCTTTATTGCGTTCACCGGCTCGAAAGCCGTGGGGCTGGACATTCACGAGAGGGCGGCGAAGCACCGGCCGGGACAGATCTGGATCAAGCGGACGATTCTCGAGATGGGCGGCAAGGATTCGATCGTGGTGTGCGCGGACGCCGACCTGGATGCCGCCGCCGATGGCGTTGTCGCGGCGGCGTTTGGATTCAGCGGGCAGAAGTGCTCGGCGTGTTCGCGGGCCATTGTGGAGGCGCCGATCTACGAGATGTTTGTGGAGCGCGTGCGGGAACGCGTAGCGCAATGGACGGTGGGCGATCCTGCCAAGAATTCGAGCATGGGCCCGGTGATCAATAGAGGATCTTTCGACTCGATACTCGGCTATATCGAGACCGCCAGGAAGGAAGGCCGCGTGGTGGCGGGCGGCAAGGCAGTGGAGAATGCCGATGGCGGCTACCTGATCGAGCCGACGGTGATTGCGGACGTTGCTCCGACGGCGACGATTGCACAGGAAGAGATCTTCGGGCCAGTGCTGGCGATCATCAAGGTGAACAGCTTCGAAGAGGGCCTCGCAGTCGCCAACAATACCGAGTATGGATTGACGGGCGCGCTGTATACGGATGACCGGGAGCGGCTGGCGGTGGCGCGACGCGAGTTCCACGTCGGCAACCTGTATTTCAATCGCAAGTGCACCGGAGCGATGGTGGGCGCGCATCCGTTTGGCGGATTTAACATGAGCGGCACGGATTCAAAAGCCGGCGGCCCGGATTACCTGCTTCTGTTCACGCAGGCGAAGAGCGTGGCGGAGAAGGTGAACTCCAAACCCTCGCAAAAGGGCATCTGAGGATCAAACCAATGCTCCGCGAGAAAGCTATCCGATGGACGTTGGTGATCGTCATGGCGATTTTGGGATTCGGCCTTGCGATTGCAGCGTTTGCATCAAATCTTGGGTACCATGTCCCAATCTGGATTTGGCGAGGCATCGTACCCACGATGAATGTGTCGATGCTCGCGCCGGTAGACCCCGATTGGAGCGTTGCCCTTTACTTCTGGGGAATGCCCAACGCTGTTCTCTACGGTCTGATTGGGCTCGTCGTTTCACAGGAATGGATCAACCGTTTCCATGTCGAGCTTTCGAAGAAGTGAACTTCGCGGTTGCATTTGCGCCGCCTCGCCCGTATGATCGAGACATGCAAGGTCACGCCTGTTGTCGCTGCTGTATGCACGCATCGCGCGCACGGGTGACCTGTATCGAAAGTTAAGTTGTAACTCCAGGTTCTTCCGGCGCCCGCGATGGCACACCTATCGCGGGCGTTTTCGTTTCTACGGACCCATGCAGCGCGACGCGGACGGAACCATACCAGATCACTCCCCAAGGAAAGCAGAGGCATCATGAGCAACGCTGTCCCCGAAAAAGAGACCAAAGCGCAACGCACGGAACGGCTGAAGAAGCAGTTGAATCCGTGGGAGGCGTTTGATGAAATTCGCCGCTTTGCCCACGAAGGCCGGGCCAGTGTTCTGCCGGAGTGGACGTCGCTCTATATGAAGTGGTGGGGAATCTACACCCAGGGCGACGGCGTGGGGGCGACGGGCGGCAAGGGCGGCGAAGGTGTGACGACGGAGTTCTTCATGCTGCGCGTGGGGATTCCGAATGGGATTCTGACCTCGCACCAGACGCGGACGATTGGCGCGCTGGCGCGGAAGCATGGGCGCAACCTGGCCGATATTACGACGCGGCAGAATATCCAGTTGCACTGGCTGACGGTCGAGTCTCTGCCGAAGGTAGTGGACACGCTGGCGTCGATTGGACTTTCGCCCAAAGGCGCGTGCGGCGACGTCGTACGCAATGTAACCGGATGCCCGCTGGCCGGGCTGGCCGCCGATGAGCTGATTGACGCGTCACCCATTGCCCACGAGATCGCAGCGCTGCTGAAGGGCAATCCGGACTTCGTGAATCTGCCGCGCAAGTTCAAGATTTCCGCAACCGGATGCCGGGACTGGTGCAATTATCCCGAGATCAATGACGTGGCCCTCACGGCCGTCGAACGCGAAGGCGAAATCGGTTACACGCTGCGCGTTGGCGGCGGCCTTTCGAAAGAGCCGTTCCTTTCCGTGCCGCTGGACGCGTTTATTTTGCCGCACCAGGCCGTTCCGGTGGTGAAGGCTGTGGCGGAGCTCTTCCGCGATCAGCAGGGATTGCGCGAGCACCGCGATCGCGCACGCCTGAAATACCTGTTCCTGAACCAGGGCTGGACGCCGGAGAAGTTTCTCGACGAGTTGCAGAACCGGCTGGACTTCACACTGTTCCCGGGCGTGGCAGACAGGGTGCCAAGCGGAACGCTGCGCGATCACGCGGGCGTGCATCCGCAGAAACAGGCGGGGCTGGCATATGTTGGCGCGAGCGTGCTGCGCGGACGCATGACAGGCGAACAACTCGAGGCGGCGGCGGACCTGGCGGATCGTTTTGGCAGCGGCAACCTGCGCGCAACGGTTTCGCAGAACCTGATCTTCGTGGACGTTCCCTACAAGAAGACGAGCGAACTGGTCCGCGAGCTGGGCCAGATCGGACTGCACGTGGAAGGGACCCCGTTCTGGCGCGGCGCGGTGGCGTGCACGGGCACGGAATTCTGCAAGCTCGCCATCACGGAAACGAAGGCGTTCACGCGCTGGGTGGTCGAAGAGATGGAGGAGCGGCTGCCGCAGTTCGACCAGGAGCTGCGCCTGCATGTGACAGGCTGCTCCAACGGTTGCGGTCAGCACTGGATCGCCGACATCGGCATGGAAGGCAAGAAGATCAAGCACGAAGGCAAGATGATCGACGCGTACTATTTCTGCCTGGGCGGTGGGGTGGGCGAGTACGCGGGCATCTCGCGGCCGGTGGGATTTCGCTGCCCTGCTCCGCTGGTGCCGGAGGCAATCGAGCGGCTGCTGCGCGAGTACATGGGCACGCGGGCGGGCGCAGAGAATTTGCGCGGATGGTTCCGGCGGCACAGCAATGACGAGCTTCGCGCGTATCTTGCCGGCGAACCGCTGCCCGCAGTAGAACGCGATGTGCCCGCGGGGCCGGTGCCGCACGCGATGGCGGAGTGAGAAGCAGTTGTCAGTGACTCAGTTATCAGGGATCAGTAGTTGGCGGTCAACGGATAGTGTGCGGATCACTTGACCACCTGGCCACTCGAACACTTGACGGTGGAGGTTCAATGAGTTTGTTGCCGGTTTTTGTGAAGCTCGAAGGACGGCCGGTGCTGGTAGTTGGCGCAGGCACGGTTGCGCTGGACAAGATCGGCAGCCTGCTCAAGGCCGGCGCGCGGGTTCGCGTGGTCGCACCAGAAGCTCGCGAGGAAGTGCGGGCGCTGGCGCAGGATGGGACGCTGGAGTGGGTGGAGCGTGGATTTGCAGAGGCGGACCTGGATGGATTTGCGCTGGTGATTGCGGCAACCGACGTGCCCGAAGTGAATGCGCTGGTCTATCGCGAAGCCGGAAAACGCGGCGTGCTGTGCAACAGCGTGGACGACATTCCCAACTGCGATTTCTTTTTTGGATCCGTGGTGCGCCGGGGCGATCTGCAGATTGCGATTTCAACCGCGGGCGAGAGCCCAGCGTATGCGCAACGACTGCGCAAGGAAATCGATGCGCGGCTGGCCACGGATGCAGGGGAATGGCTGGCAGGTATCGGGAAGTTGCGGCGGGAGATATTGGCCACGCTGCCTGCGGGCGAAGATCGGAAGCACTTGCTGCATCGCCTGGCGCAGGATGGGCCCGCGTTTGACCATCCAATCCCGACCGCGAACCACGCCTTCGGGATAGATCACACCGATTCCAGTGGTCCCAAGATCGGGGGACACGTCTTCCTGGTAGGCGCGGGTCCCGGCGATCCCGATCTGCTCACGGTGAAGGCAACGCGTCTGATTCATGCGGCCGACGTGATTCTGCACGACGATCTTGTGCCCCAGGCGATTCTGGATATCGCCAGCGACGCCGAGATCGTGAACGTGGGCAAGCGCTGCGGCACCAAGCGCATCACCCAGGACGAGATCAACGCGTTGATTGTGGAACATGCGCGCGCAGGACGCGTAGTGGTCCGGCTGAAATGCGGCGATCCGCTGATCTTCGGCCGTGCCGCAGAAGAAATGGACGCGCTACGCGAGGCTGGCGTGCGGTTTGAAGTTGTTCCGGGCATTACGTCGGCCCTGGCGGCGGCAGCGGCGATTCCCGCCTCGCTGACAGACAGACGCGCGGCATCGAACGTAACGTTTTCGACCGGCCACCATGCGCAGTCGCACAACGAAGCGGCCCTCCCGGCGATTGAGGATGCCACCCGCGTGGTCTACATGCCCGGCCGAGATCTGACGCTCCTCGCAGCGCAATGGATGGCGGACGGGCTTCCGGCTGACTTCCCCTGCGTGCTCGTCTCGCGCGCAGCGCAGCCGGACCAGGTAGTGCGGCATACCACGCTGGGCGAGTTGCACCGCGAGGAAGCCATGGAGGCGCCGAGCATTCTGCTGGCAGGGTGGGCGCTGGCGGACGCGGGCCAAGCTGAAGTGAAGATGAACATTGCGGCGGCGATCTCCGCGTAATTCCGGGCTGACGCACCTGTCCTTTGGCCCCGCTCTCGGCCCGCTGAAGCAATCCCCTTACGCGTCTTGCTCCGTTGCGCGCCCGTTATACTGGACTGTTTGCAAACAACAGTTGCATGCGGCTCGGAAGACGCGCGTGTGCGAGGGAGAGCGGGATTGGCGCAGGCGGAGATCGGGATTATCGGCGGCAGCGGGCTATACTCCATGCCCGGATTCACCAACACCCATGAAGAGCGCGTGGAGACGCCGTTCGGCGATCCGTCGGACCCGTTTGTGCTGGGCGAACTCGAGGGGCGCAAAGTCGCATTTCTGGCGCGCCACGGACGCGGGCACCGCATTCTACCGTCGGAGTTGAACTTCCGCGCCAACATCTACGCCTTCAAGAAACTTGGCGTGGAGCGGATCATCTCAGTCTCGGCGGTGGGCTCGTTGAAAGAGGAGCACAAGCCGACGGATTTCGTCATTCCCGATCAGTTTATCGACCGCACGTTCAACCGCATAGCCACATTCTTCGGCGGCGGCATCGTGGGTCATGTGGCCTTCGGCGATCCTGTGTGTGCCACGGTTGCAAAAGCCGCTGCCGAAGGCTGCGCAAAGGCCGGAGTAGTCGGCAAGCCGGGCGGCACCTACGTCTGCATGGAGGGGCCGCAGTTCTCCACCAAGGCGGAGTCGAACCTGTACCGGAGCTGGGGCGCCGACGTGATCGGCATGACCAATCTGCAGGAAGCCAAACTGGCGCGCGAAGCGGAGATTTGCTACGCGACGGTGGCGATGGTGACGGACTACGACTGCTGGCGCGAAGGGCACGATGCGGTGACGATTGAGGAAATTGTTGCGGTGCTGCACAAGAACGCGGCGAATGCGTGCGAGGTGGTGAAACAAGCCGTCGCAGCACTGCCAAAGGAGCGCGCGTGCGCGTGCGCGTCGGCGGCGAAGTATGCGGTGCTCACTCACTCCGATGCGATTCCCGCTGCTGCCCGGGAGCGCGTGGGGCTGCTCTTCGGCAAATACCTGGGCTGGTAAATCACATCGCGGTGCGCCGCGAACGAGATGACATCCCTTGACTGAAAACCGCATCGGACGGGTCGAGGCAATGGCGGTGCTCGCCTGCTGCGCGGCGGCGTCGCTGGCGGCAATTGGGTGGAGCTGGAGTCACGATGCGCTGCTGAACTATGGCGACGCCGAGGCGCACCTGCACATTGCGCGCCGGCTCCTCGATTCGCACCGTCCGGGACTGACCCAGCTCGGGTCGGTGTGGCTTCCTCTGCCGCACCTGCTGATGGTTCCGTTCGTTGCCGTCTTCGCGTGGTGGAAGAACGGAGTGGCCGGCCTGATTCCTTCGGCGCTGGCGTGGCTCGCCTCGTGCTGGGGACTCTACCGCCTGATGCGGCGATGGGTGCGTCCTGCTCCGGCAGCGATTGCGCTGGCGTTCTTTGCGCTCAACCCCAATTTGATTTACATGCAGACGACAGCGATGACGGAGCCGCTGTTCGTGTGCGAGATGATCTGGGCCGTGCTGTGGCTCGTGGAGTGGCACGCGGCTATCGAGCGCGATGACAAGCGGCGAAGCACTCGCCTGGTATGGCTCATCGCGGTGGTGCTGGCGGCTGCGGTGTTCACGCGCTACGACGGATGGATCATTACCTTCCTCGCGTGGACCGCGATGGGAATTGTCCTGCTGAAGCGGGGCCGGCTGCACTCGACGGCATTCTGGATCGCAACGGTGATCGTGATCGCCGCGCCGGTGGTGTGGCTCGTATACAACCAGGTGGTGTTCGGCGACTGGCTCGATTTTGCCCGCGGCCCGTACTCCGCCAAGGCCATCGAGCTGAAGACCTCAACGCCGGGATCAGGCCCACCGCATCCGGGTTGGCACAACGTCTGGGTGTCGCTGATCTTTTATGTAAAAACGTTTGAGATGGACGCGGCAGCCCGCGCGTGGGGGAACTTCCTGCTGGCCGTCAGCGTACTGGGAACCGCGTGGGGATGGCTCATCGCGCGGCGCAAGTCCTTCGCCTGGGCACTCCTGCTGTGGGTGCCCGTGCCGTTTTATGCGTATTCGGTAGCGTTCGGATCGGTGCCGATTTTCCTGCCGGTGTGGTGGCCGCACTCGTGGTACAACACGCGCTACGGGCTGGAGATGATTCCGGCGCTCGCGGTGTCCGTGGGATTCGCCGCGAATTTCCTGCTCACCGCGGCGGGCGAGTTCAAGCCCGCGTGGAAGCGCTGGGTGACGGCGGTCCTGTTCCTCGCGATTGCGGCGAACACCGCGGTCATGCTGCATCAAAGGCCACTGGTTTATGTGGAAGGAACAAAAAATGCGCTGGCGCGCCGGCCGTATGAGCGGGCGATTGCCGCGAGGCTTCGCGAGTTGCTGGCTGAGCGGCCGCAAGGCACGGTGCTGATGGATACGTCGGTCTATCCCCACGTGGTGGCGCTGAGCGGGATTCCCCTGCGCCAGACCGTGAATGAAAGCGATAAGGAGTATTACCAGGCCGCGCTTGCTGCGCCGGCCGAGCATGCGGCAATCGTGATGACTCTGGCGGGTGATGCGATTGAGCAGGCAATCAAACAGCATCCTGCAGGGTTGCGGGAAGTTGCGCGGCTGGATGCGCCGGGACAGCCGATGGTGACGCTTTACGTGTCCGATTCCTCCACGGCAGAGGGACACGCAAAGAGACGAAAACCGGTGATAGCATCGGGCAAGGAACTGGGCAAGGAATCAGGCCGATGAGCATCTTCGCGATTCATTTCTCGCAGCCGTTCAACTTCACCTGGCTGCAGCAGGGCGCGGTGGCGAGCGGCGCGGTCGGAAGGCTGCTGTTCGCATGCCTGCTTGGCGGGGCCGTGGGGTTGCAGCGCGAGCTGAAGCAGAAAGCCGCGGGAGTGCGAACCAACCTGCTGATCTGCATGGGCGCGGCGTTGTTCACGCTGCTCTCGGCGGTGCTGGCCGGGGACGCGAACCCGGACAAAGGGCGAGTGGCTTCCAACATCGTGCAGGGCATCGGATTTCTGGGCGCGGGGTTGATCCTGCACAACCGCAGCCGCGTGAGCGGGCTGACCAGCGCAGCCAGCGTGTGGGTGGTGGCCTCCATCGGCATGGCCGCGGGAGCGGGATTGTATGTTACCGCCGGCATCGGCACGGCGATCGTGATTGTGGCGCTGGAGTTTGTGGGGTTTGCCGAGCGGCGGGGCAACATCAAAGGGTTTCCGCTCGTCTATGAAGCGCGTGGGCGCGATCCGTCGGAGATGCTGGCGTCGATTCTGAGCGCGATGGACAGCGCGGGCGAACGGCTGGGCAACGTGGAGCGGGATGCGATCGGCGGGATCGAGCGCGTGAGCTTCAGCCTGACCGCAAAACGCAAACAACACGAAACCATACTGGGCAAGCTGGCCTCGGCGCCATCGATTGAGGCGCTGCATACGTTTCGCGACCCGGAGGAAGATTGATTCCCTTTAGCAAGGCGCATGCCTGCGGCAATGATTTTCTTGTCATCGCAGAAGATGCGGTCGCAGGGCGCGACTGGGCGGAACTGGCGCGGCGGCTGTGCGCGCGCAACACAGGCATCGGCGCGGATGGAATTGAATTTTTTGCGTGGACGGGGCCGCAGTCCGGGCGCATCCGGTTGCACAATGCCGACGGTTCGATTGCCGAAATCAGCGGCAACGGCACGCGCTGCGTGGCCGCGTGGATGGCCGAGCAGAGGGGCTCGGCAGAAGGCGATTCGCTCGCGATTGAGACCGATGCCGGCATGCGCGTGTGCCGCGTGAACCGCGTGAGTCGTGAGGGCGAGTTCACGGTGGAGATCACCACCGGCATGGGCGTGCCGCAGTTTGCGCGGCGCACCGTGACCATTCCGGCAGGCGTGCAGGTGGAGGGAATCGAGGTGTCCACCGGCAATCCGCATTTCGTGGTGATCGTGGATAACGCCGAATTCACGGTGGACCGGCAGCGCTGGCAGAGTGTGGGCCAGCAGATTTGCGGACATCCGGATTTTCCCTATCAAACCAACGTCGAATTTGTGCGCGTGTTGAGCGAGAACGAAATCGAGATTCGCATCTTCGAACGCGGCGTTGGTCCGACCACGTCATCGGGCACGGGCACATCGGCTTCCGCGACCGCTGCGATTGCGCTGCACGGGTGCACGTCGCCGCTGCGCGTGGCGTCTCCCGGCGGGGCGCAGACGGTGGAATGGGCGGGAGCCGGAAGCGAGTTGCATCTGACCGGACCGGCGATGTTGATTGCGCGGGGCGAGGCGTGGTGATGCGAGCACCAGATGCGGCCCTTCCCCCCGCCGTGAGTGCAGGCGCGGCAATCAGCGTGATTGCGCCGGCGTCGTTCGCGCGGCAAGATCGCATTGAAGATGGCTTCAAGGCATTGCGCGCGGCGGGATTCGATCCGCGATTTGGAGTGAATGCGGCGGCGCGCGGTCCGCTGTTTTTTGCCGGAACAGCGGAACAGCGCGCCGACGATCTGCACGCAGCCTTTGCCGATCCTCAGACACAAATCGTCATGGCGCTCCGCGGCGGGTACGGATCGAATTACCTGCTGGATCGGCTCGATCTCGAACTCATCGGCAAACACGCAAAACCGTTCTTCGCGTACAGCGACTTGACGGGCGTGCAACTGCACCTGCTCGACAGCCTGGGGCTACCCGCATTTCACGGTCCCATGCTGGCGGCGGATTTCTATCTCGAAGACGGCGTGCACCTGCCGAGCTTTCAAGCTGCCATTGCGGGCGAGCCATACAGCTTAGGCGAAGGCGAAGGGATGCGGACCCTGAAAGCCGGGACCGCGCGCGGAACGCTCTACGGCGGATGTTTGAGCATCCTGGTCTCGCTGCTCGGCACGCCGTGGGAGCCGCAGACCGAAGGCAAGCTTTTATTTCTCGAGGATGTGGGCGCGAAACCTTACCAGGTGGATCGCATGCTGTGGCACTTGCGCAATGCAGGCAAGCTCGATGGGGTGCGCGGCATCGTGTTCGGCGAGATGCTGGACTGCACGTCTCCAGGAGCCGAGCCGGAGCTGCTGGAACATGCGATTCTGCAGGCGCTGGCCGATTTCGACGGGCCGATCGCGTTCGGGCTGCGCAGCGGGCACGTGTCACGGCAGAACGTGACGCTCACCTTCGGCGCGGAGGCGGAACTGGACGCGAGCGATGAACCGAAACTCAGGCTGCTGCAGCCGGCGGTGAAGCCGGTAGCACAATCATAGGAACGATGAGCAGGATGAGAATAGAACCGGCAGGGAAGAAGCATTGGGCACAGGAATGGTGAACGGAACAAAAAAGCACATCCACCTGAGTGGGATCTGCGGCACGGCGATGGCATCGCTGGCAGGGCTGCTGCAGCTTGAGGGGCACCGCATCACGGGCTCTGACAAAGCCGCCTATCCGCCGATGAGCGATCTGCTGCGGGAACTCGGCATTCCTGTCTATGAACCCTACGCGGAGGCGAACCTCGAACCGGCGCCCGGCCTGGTGGTGATCGGGAATGCGCTGTCGCGAGGCAATCCCGAGGTGGAGCGGGTGCTCGACGAGCGCATTCCGTTCACGTCGATGGCGGCGCTGCTGCGCGAAGAATTTCTGCGCGGCCGGGAACCGCTGGTAGTGGCCGGCACACACGGTAAAACCACAACGACAAGCATGCTGGCCTGGATCTACCAGGTTGCGTCGCGCGAGAATGCCGCATTCGAGCCATCGTTTCTGATCGGCGGCGTGGCAGAGAATTTTGGATCGAGCTTTCAGCTCAAGCCCACGCGCACCTTTATCGTGGAAGGCGATGAGTACGACACAGCGTTTTTCGACAAGGGGCCGAAATTTCTGCATTACTTCCCGGATGCGCTGATCCTGACGCACGTGGAGTTCGATCACGCCGATATTTACGCTGATCTGGATGCAGTGAAGACGGCATTCAAGCGCCTTGTAAATCTGGTGCCTCGTCGCGGCGTAATTGTCGCGTTCGACGGCAGCGAGAACGTGACCGAGTGCGTGGCGCGCGCGTTCTGCCCAGTGGAGCGCTACGGCCTCAGCGAAAGCGCGGCGTGGCGCATCCGCAACCTTGTGCAGGAACGCGGGCGCATGCGCTGGGAGGTGTGGCGCGAGGGCGAGCGCTGGGCCGAGTTGGAGATGAGCCTGGCCGGCGAGCACAACGCACTCAATGCCACGGCTGCCGCGGCGCTTGCGTTCCATCGCGGGGTTCCGGTCGAGGCAATCGCCACCGCGGTGCGCGAGTTCAAGAGCGTGAAGCGGCGGCTGGAAGTGCGCGCGGAGATCGGTGGCGTGACCATCATCGAGGATTTTGCGCATCATCCCACGGCGATTCGCGAGACGCTGAAGACGCTTCGCGCGGTGTATCCGCAGGCGCGTCTGTGGGCCGTCCTGGAACCCCGATCGAACACGCTGCGGCGCAAGGTGCTTGCCGGCGAACTGGTGGCGAGCCTGCGCCATGCGGACCGCGTGGTGCTGGCCGGCGTGTACCAGCAGGAACGCATCGCGGAGGGCGAGCGGCTGCATCCCGAAGACGTGGTGAAGGCGCTGAACACGGAGGGCGCGGCGGCGGAGCTGCAGCCCGATGTGGATGCGATCGTCGAGTCGCTGGCGCCGCAGTTGCGCGCGGGAGATGTGGTGGCGATTCTGTCGAACGGCGGGTTCGGCGGGATTTACGACAAGCTGCCGGCGCGGTTGCGTGAGAGGGCATGATTGCCTCGCTCACGTTGTTGCTGACGATTTTGCTGCTGGGTGCGCCGTGTGCGGTGGTGCTGATTCCGCTGGCAATGATCACCGGAAACGCGACTCCGCTCTACAACACATCGATGTGGATTGTGCGGGTGGCGTTCCGGATCGCGGCCATCCGCGTTGTGGTCGAGGGAGCCGAGCATGTACCGGCGCACACGGCTTGCGTGTTTATGGCCAACCACGTGTCGAATCTCGATCCGGCTGCGTTGTTTCCGCACATCCCGGGACGCACGTCCGCATTCATCAAGCGTTCACTGATGAAGATCCCGGTGCTGGGGTATGGCATGAAGCTGGGCGACTTTGTGCCCGTGGACCGCGATGGGCGAGTGGAAAGCGCGGTGGAGGGCGTGGCGGCAGCGCGCCAGGTGCTGGAGCGCGGGCTGCATATCACTACGTTCGTTGAGGGTACGCGCTCGCCGGACGGGCGTCTGCTGCCATTCAAGAAAGGGCCGTTCTACCTGGCGATGGAGACGCGAGCGCTGTGCGTGCCGGTGTCGATTTACGGTACCGAGACCATGATGCCGAAGGGCAGCGCGCGGGTACGGCCGGGAACGGCGCACATCGTGTTCCACGACCCACTGGATCCGCAGGGGTTCGCCACGCGCGAAGACTTGATGGAGGCGATGCGAGCGGCGATTGCGTCGGGGCTGCCGGAGCGGATGCGCTGAAATTCAGGGGACAGGGTACAGGGGACAGAGAGCCGCGGGGGCTATGGTTCGATGATCGCGTTGTAGCCGTCGTTGAGCAGGCGCTGGCGCATGGAGGCGGCGTCGGCGTGGCTGGAGAACGGCCCGACCTGCACGTGGATGAGATTGTCGCCGGGATCGCGGCGCGCGGAGACGGCATAGCCGCGTTTGCGCAGAGCGCTCAGGAGCACATCGGCATCCTCGGAGTGGGAGACGGCGGCGATCTGCACCATCCACGGAGAGTTGGAGCCGAGAGCCGGCTGCACGGTGCCGGTGTTTGGCTGAACTGGCGCCGCTTGAGCGGGCAGAGCCGCCTGCACCACTGCGCCGCCGGTGGGTAGAGACCCGGACGCAGAGCCTGTGGCTGCCGGACTGGAAACGGTGGCGTTGGCTGACTGCGGAGAGCCCACGCCTGGGGTGTCAGACGGAGCGGAGGCCGGAGGTGGTTGCTGGATGTTGTCGCCGGGACCGGGCTTGGGTTGGTTGCCGAGGATCTGGGCAGCGGAGGGTCCGGAGCTCGCAGACTGCGAAGGCTCGATCCCGGCGGGCGCGCGATGGCCGACTGAATAGCCCCAGATGAAGCACAGTGCGCAAATACCGAAGAAGACAACACCGAGGAGTCCGAGGGTCATGGGCCCCAGGGTCAGTTCGCGATCGGCTCGCTCTTCAGCGGGTTCGAATACTGTTCCGCCAATGCCTCGGTTCATATTCCGGCTCTCTTATTCAAGCCTTGCGTTCGCGGCCTGTCGAT
>Ga0134126_10005384_pt1 | contig 15993 bp, 12 predicted proteins | sample KB31752_FD_96881 | JGI IMG/M metagenome (GOLD analysis project Ga0134126, IMG submission 96881) | Terrestrial soil microbial communities with excess Nitrogen fertilizer from Kellogg Biological Station, Michigan, USA - KB3-175-2 | ecosystem: Environmental > Terrestrial > Soil > Unclassified ...
AAACTCCGCGCAGAAGAAGGCGCGCGATCAGATCTTTCGCGCGGATCTCCAGCTTCTCCGCCAGATCTTTTACGCTGATGCCTTCGGTGATCGTGATGTTCTTCGTGATCGGCAGCGGCTCGTTCGAAACCACCGTCCGCGATGGCGGAATATAGCCCTTCATCGGGCCTTCCTTCACGCCGCGCGGAACATACCGCTGGCCGGGACGCCGCGAAGGACCGCCCGGACGGCTGCCGGGACGTGTGGGGCCAGGAGGAGGTAATCCCGGGCCAACGCCGATAGGGCGCGTGCCCGTCGGAGACTGCCTCGTGGGATGCATGGGACGCCGTTCGCCCGGACGCATTGGCCTTCCGCCAATGGGCTGGCCGGGACGCGGACGCTGGAAAATTGGCTGGCCGGGCACCGGACGTCCGGGAGCTGGACGGCCCGCACCGGGACCTCCAGCGGCAAATTGACCGGAGGCGGGACGCGGCGCGTTTGAGGGCGCAGGACGAATTGGCGCCTGGTAGACCGGGCGCGGTCCTGTCTGCGGCACAATCATGCGCGGGCCGGGTTGCGGACGTTGTGCAATCGGCTTGCCGGGAACTGGAGGCTGCGTTGTCGGAACGGCTGGCTTCGCAACTGGCGGCGCGGCAGATTGCGCAGCCGGTGGCGGCGTTGCGGGCCGCACTGCTGCAGGGATAGTAGCGGCCGGAGCTGACGGCGTTGTCGTTGATGTTGCTGTTGTCGTTGTCGTCGCAGCAGGAGCTTGCGGCGGAGTTGCCGCCGGGACCGTGTATGCAGGCCGCGGCTGGCTGGTTGGCATAACGGTCTTCGGCGCGGGCGGAGGCACGGCAATCGGTTTCGCTGGAGTTGCAACCGCTGGCTTTGCCACTACGGGCGCGGACGCCGCGGGCTTTTCAACTGTTGGGGAAGCGGGCCGCGATGGAGAAGCTGGGGCAGCCGGCTGCTGTTTCCCGAGGATCGCTTTCAGGACATCTCCAGGCTTGGAGATGTTGGACAAATCAATTTTGGGCTTGATGCCTTCCGCTTCACCACGGCTGGGGCGGGCGCTCTTCGAGGAGGCCGATTCCACGCGCAGGTATACGCGCACTTTTTCCGCCTCGTGTTCTTCCAGAGAACTCGAATGCGTTTTTTTCTCGGTGACTCCGATCTCCGGCAGCGCGTCAAGAATGGACTTGCTCTTGACTTCCAACTCTCGCGCCAGATCATTGATTCGAACCTTACTCATCCGTCCTCGATTTTCTCCGAACTGTCCCGTTAAGTCTTCATCGGAACCCCACGGCATCAGTTACAGTCTGCCCGTCTCCAGGCATAAATTAACTCTTGTCCTCGGATGCAGCCGGCTCTTCTTCCGGCTGTGCCGCTTCTTCAGGGTTTTCTTCGCCATGCTCGGCGGAGGCGGCAATCTCTTCTACAACAGCCCCTTCTCCGCTTGCGATTTCTTCTACCGCGTCACCCACCGATTGTTCTCCAGCGGCTTCCTCGATTGCGCTTTCCTGGGGCGCTTCCGCGGCCACGCCTTCCAGGCTGGCGAAGTAATTATTGACCGCCAGGCTGATTTTTTCCACCGTCTTCGGCCCGATTCCTTCAATGTCCTCCAGTTGTTCCGGAGTCATGTCGGCCAAGGCCTCCACCGTGGTAATGCCCGCTGCTCCAAGCTTCTCTACTATGCCTTCGCCCAGGTCCGGAACATTCTCGAGAGGCGTGGATGTCGGCACGATCATCTGCGACATCTGCTGCTCTACTTCCTGGCGCTTCTCTTCCTCGCTCTTAATGTCAATCTTCCAGCCCAGCAGCTTCGCCGCCAGCCGCACGTTCTGGCCTTTTTTGCCGATCGCGAGTGAAAGCTGCGTGTCGTCCACGACCACTTCCAAATGCTTGTCGGCGGCGTCCACCACGGTGACTTTGCTGACCTTGGCCGGTTGCAGCGCTTTTTCGGCGAAAGTCACCGGGTCTTCGTGATACTCAATGATGTCAATTTTCTCGCCGCGCAATTCGCGGATGATGGATTGCACTCGCATGCCTTTCATGCCCACGCATGCGCCCACCGGATCCACGTCCTTGTCCTTGGACATGACGGCGATCTTGGTGCGCTCGCCCGCCTCCCGAGCGATGGCGCGAATTACAACCGTTCCATCGTAAATTTCCGGGACTTCGGTCTGGAACAGGTTCTGCACCAGCTCCGGAACGGCGCGAGAGACAACCACACCGGGCCCTTTCGAGGCACGTTCCACCCGCGCAATCACCACGCGCACGCGCTCTCCCATGGCAAATGATTCCAGCCGCGATTGCTCCTTGCGCGGCATGCGCGCTTCCGCCTTGCCAATGTCAAAAATCACATCCGGCCCTTCGACGCGCTTCACCATCGCATTCACAATTTCGCCGACCCGGCCAATGTATTCGTTGTAAACCGTGTCGCGCTCCGCTTCGCGCACCTTTTGAAAGATGACCTGCTTCGCCAGTTGCGCCGCAATGCGGCCCAGAATTCCCTCTGTCTCTTTGGGAATCTGCAATTCGCCGCCAACTTCCGCGTTCGCGTCCAGCTTGCGCGCGTCTTCCACAGTGATCTGCTGCAGTGGATCTTCCACCTGCTCGGGTGTTTCCACCACCGTGCGCACTGCAAACGCGCGGATTTTCCCCGTTTCCTTGTCCAGCTCCGCGCGCAGGTTTTCCTGCGTCTTGTAATACTTGCGGGTCGCGACAACAATCGCGTCTTCCACTGCGCCGACGACGATCTTGGGGTCAATTCCCTTTTCGCGGCTCAATGCATCAATCGTGTTATAGAGCTCACTTGCCATAAAAATATTCCGTTATAAATTCAAGGTCTGATGAAACTCAAAATTCCGGAGCTTCAAAATCCGGGCCGCTAAAACTCCGGAACCAGGTTCGCCTTCTCCACTTCGGCCAGGCTGATTTCGAGCTTCTTGGATTCTTCCTGCGCCGCACGGGATTTCTTTCGCGCGCCGCCCAGTTCCAGAACCAATTTGCCGTCGTGGAAACTCTCCAGCCGACCTTCCAGAAAGCGGTTTCCGTTCACCGGCTGGCGCATCGCCAGTTTGATCCGGCTTCCGGTAAATCGTTCATAATCCGCCGGACGCACCAGTTTCCGGTCCAGCCCTGGAGACGAAACCTCCAGAACATATGACCCCGGCGGCGCCGCATCCTCCACTTCCAGGATGGTTCCGACTTCGCGGCTCAGGTTCGCGCAGTCTTCGTGCGTAACCCCTTGCGGCTTATCAATAAAGATGCGCAGCATCTGGGCTTTGCCCGAACCGCGCAGCTCTAATTCCACCACTTCCAGACCGCCAGAGGCCGCCACCCGCTCTACAATTTCACGCACCCGCTCGAGTTCAAATCCCATAAAACCAGCAACTTGGCTCCTGTCGCAACGGGTAAAGTTCGGAGCAACTAAAAAGTGGGCTTGCGCCCACCGGTGTGTTCCGCCAAATCTTGGTACTCCACAACAGGTTCATTGTTAATATACGCTGCGATTAGGGAAAAAACAAACACCGGGCGAATGCTGGATAGTGGTGCAGTTTGCCCAAGATGATCGTATCAGGGCGCGCCTTCACGCGTGCCACATGAGCATGTCAAATGATCCGCCTTCAGGCGCTGACTTGAACATTGGAGAACAAACCTCAGAGGCTGAAGCACGTCCCAGTTTTACTGAAGCGATATAGCTAAAGCCATATCCTGATACGAACTCTTTCCATATACGAACTCCTCCCTGCAACTGCACTACCGGAATGCCCGCTCATCCTTCTTAGTGGCCAAGCTTTTCGTCGAAGAATTTGGCCATTAGATTTAGCGCCTCTTTCGTCTCAGGAAGCTGGAAGTTATACCAAAAGGCGTGCGGCATGGCCTCAAAGACCACCAGCTGCGCGTCATCCCCGGCGGCGAGCAATGCGCGATGGAGGTGCGCGGTGTCGCTCAACAGCAGATCGCGCGTGCCTGTGACGAGTAACGTAGGCGGCATACCGTGCAGGTCGGCAAAAATCGGCGAGAGCACCGGATTCCTCCGGTCCGAATGGTCCACATACATCTCATCGGGCGAAGGGCCATCCACATATCGGGGCACAAGAACACCGGGAAAACCGCTGAGCGTGAACAACTGATAGGAGTCGCCGGGGCGGCTGTAGTCGGAATGCGTGGAAAAAATCCCAAGCGCACCGGGCAATGGCAACCCCGACTGCTTTAACTGCACGGCGACTTCCCCTGTGAGCGTGGCGCCCGCGGAAGTCCCGTAAATTCCGATGTCGCGTGGCTTGTAAGTTTTCAGCAATTCCTTATAAACGGCGACTACATCTTCCACCGCTGCGGGGAACGGATGCTCGGGAGCGAGCCGGTAATAAACGCCAATCACTTTGATTTTCGCCAGATTCGCGATGGGCACGCCTTCAATGCGGGAGCCAGAATCGGCATTGAAGCCTCCGCCATGCAGGTTGATGAGCACGAGGTTGCGATTCGCTTTGGGCGTTTCCAGCGGCGTAATGACATCCGTGCGGATGCCTGCGATTGTTTTCTCTTCAATATGGACGGGATAAAGCTTCTCTGCCTCCGCTGAATTCCGCTCCCGCCACGCGTCGGTGGAAGCACGCCGTTCGGCTAGAGTTTGTTGCCCATGCTGGTTTTGCGTGAGCGACGCCAGCCATTTTTGCGCCTCAGGGCTAACTGTTTGCGGAACAGGAACGACGCGGGTGATGCGCGCGGTGCCGTCGGCATCAAATGTGGCGGAATCCGCTGGCGCGTTGGCGGAGGTTTGCGCGGCTGCGAACGAACATAAAACAACAGTGAGAACAATAAGACTGCGCAAATTTTTCAAGCGCATAAATTCCTCCGTAGTGGTGCAGTTTGCATGGAAGCAGTTGGTATCGGATATGGCTTTGGCCTCAGCGCCCTGAAGGTGGTCATCGGACCTGCTCATGCGGCAAGCCTGAAGGCGCTCCCCTGATACGAATCATCTTGGCAACCTGCACCACAATTTAAAATTTCATTCCTAATGGCCCAGCTTCTCGTCAAAAAACTCCGCCATCAAATTGAGCGCTTCGTGAGTCTCGGGGAATTCAAAGTGATACCAGAAGGCATGCGGCATAGCCTCGAAGACCACCAACTGCGCATCATCTCCCGCGGCAAGAAGCGCGCGGTCAAAAATGCTTGTGCCGCTCAGCAAAATGTCGCGCGTGCCGGTCACCAGCAGCGTGGGAGGCATGCCGTGCAGGTCGGCGAACAACGGCGAGAGCACAGGATCCTTCCGGTTTGTTTTCCCCACATACTGATCGTCGGGAAGTTTATCCGGATAAGTCGGCTTTAGCGCTCCGGGAAATCCGTTCAGCGTAAACAACTGCCATGAATCTCCGGGGCGGCTGAAATCGGCAAGGCAGGAAAAGAACCCCAGCGCCGCTGGGAGAGGCAGATTCAATTGCTTGATCCGAACGTCGACTTCCGCGCTCAGAATGGCCCCGGCCGAAGTACCAAAGATTCCGATATTGTGTGGCTTGTAAGTCTTGAGCAGTTCCTTATAAACGGCGATTACGTCATCCACCGCGGCGGGAAAGGGATTCTCCGGGGCAAGCCGGTAATAGACCCCCACTACTTTGATCTTTGCAAGGTTCGCAATGGGATCGCCCTCGATCTGTGAGCCGGAATCAGAATTGAATCCGCCGCCGTGCAGGTTGATGAGCACGAGATCGCGATTGGCTTCCGGCATGGAAAGTGGCGTGATGATGTCGGTGGGCACTCCGGCGATGGTCTTTTGCTCAATGTTGACCGGGAAAAGCTTTTTCGTCACGGCGGACTGGCGCGCTCGCCATGCGTCCGTGCCGGCGCGGCGTTGGGCAAGCGTTTGTGTGCCCTGTTGCTGGTGCGTCAGCGACTCCAACCACTTTTGCGCCTCAGGGCTGATGGTTTGCGGCATCGGTACAATTCGCGTGATGTGCGCCGTGCCGTCGGCATCAAATGTGGCGGAATCCTGTTGCGCCGGTGCGGACTGAGCGTATGAAGCGGAAGTCAGCATGCAGGAAAGAAAAATGGTGAGCGCGGATGTAAGTTTCACGGGATCTCCTGAACGACGTGCCAGATTAGTTTAACGGCGGCGGGAGAGCAAGTGTGGTGACGATGCGCGGCACTCTTGCGATGGCTTGTCTAACATCACCATGTACCCAAACAGCATGTCATCCCGAACGCTGAGCGCAGCGAAAGCGGAGGGACCTTACGAGGGCTGGAAGTAGCGATGCGCCCTGCGGGCAGACGTGGCAGTGTTCTTCGCAACAGCATCAACGCTGCAAGCCGTCGTAAGGTCCCTCGCTGCGCTTCGGGATGACATGGTATTTAGGTAGCAGGTATGGAAGGAAGATCGTGTTATATGAAACTTCTGGTAATCGGATCGGGGATGATGGGTGCGGCGGCGGCTTTCGACATGGCGCGCTCGCCGCAAGTGGAGAGCGTGACACTTGCAGATGTTGATAGCGACCGCGTGAAGACTGCGGTCAAGAAGATCAATCAATTGGCGCGCGGGAAAAAGGTGTCGGAGGCGCGACTGGACGCGAGCAAACCGAAGCAGGCAGCGCGGCTCATGCGCGGCCACAATGGTGTCCTTTCCGCTGTGCCTTATTTTTTTAATTTAGGACTTTGCCAGGCGGCGATTGATGCCAGCTGTCACTTCGCCGACCTGGGCGGAAACAATGCCGTGGTTGGCAAAGAGTATGCGCTGGCGCGGAAGGCTGCGAAGAAGAACCTGGCGATTGCTCCAGATTGCGGCCTCTCTCCGGGGATGGCCTCCATTCTTGCCGGCGAACTGCTGCGCCGCGTCGGCGGGCGGGCCGAGGCCCTGAAAATTTACGTCGGCGGTCTGCCTGAGAATCCCAAACCGCCATTTTTCTATCAGATGGTTTTCAGCGTGGAAGGGCTGATCAATGAATTCGTGGAACCGGCGAAAGTTCTGAAAAATGGCAGGATCCGCGAGATCGAGCCCCTTACCGAAGTTGAAGATTTCCACATGGACGGCTTCGCGCCACTCGTGGCCTTCCATACTTCCGGAGGGACTTCGACGCTGCCGGAAAACTTTCAGGGAAAAGTCGGAGAGTGTTTTGAAAAGACGCTGCGCTATCCGGAGCACTTCCGCGTAATTCGCAGCCTTTACGATTTCGGTTTCTTCTCCAGCAAAAAAATGCGCATCGGCAAAACAGAAATTTCTCCACGCGCGCTCACCTCGCAATTGTTCCTCGACAAAATGTCCGGCAGCGAGCCTGACGTCACTATCATGCGGATCGAAGCGCACCAGAGCGGCAAGGTGGCGAGTTTTACGGTCGAAGACCATTTCGATCCGCGTACGCGAATGACTGCAATGATGCGCACGACGGCCTGGCCTGCTTCGGTGGTTTTGCAGCTGATCTGCTCAGGCCAGATCAGCAAACGCGGCGGCGTGTATCAGGAACTGGACGTGCCCGCGGAAATTTTTATGGGAGAGATGGAAAAGCGCGGAGTGAAGATTAGGTACGATCAGCGGTAATTAAGAGTATCTGAGAATAAAGACCCCCCCCAAGTTTCCACTCATTCCCCAACGCGCCACGGGGAAGCTGTTTTCCAGTTCAGCAACTCTTTGCTTGCCCATTCCGTTGACTTGTCGGTATGGCACGATGTGCAAGGGTTTGGAATCTTGTACTTGTCAGTCATCGCAGGAGTAATAAAACGGAAGGTGTGGGCGCTGACAAACGAACTGGGCACACCCTGCGTTTCGATCTTCGGCATGTGGCAAGCTACGCACTGGCTTCCAGGGCTGCCATCTTTGTGGTGCGTATGCTCCTCAAGCGTTGCCGTGTGCGGGCCATTCGGCGAACCGGGGCTATGGCAATCGAGACAAATTTTCTCGGGCGGTTTTCGTAGCTGCGCGTAATTGTCGGTGCCGTGAACGTCGTGGCATGAGGCGCAGGTCACTCCGTGCCGGTACATCACGCTTTGCACAAAATCATTTCCTTGCATGCGGTTCTTGTGTGCAGTGCCGTCAGGAAAGAACAGGAAATCTGTCTGCCCCAGGGTGTTGTCCTCGAGCTTCCAGAAATCGGCAAGGTGCAAACCCACGTGATAGCCGACCGGCCAATCGTAGGCTTTGCCGTTGATGAGGCCTGCCCGAGGCCGTCCCTGCGAATGGCACTGAATGCATGAGTCATCTGAGGCAAAGTCATCCATCCCGGATGGATTCAGGATATTGTTGCGCATTGGATGGGCCACATGTTCACTGCCCGGACCGTGGCAACGTTCGCATCCCACATTCCATTCCGCGACCTGCTTAGTATGAATGTTGTAGCCCACGGAATGGCAACCATCACAGGTCGGCCCGGTTGGACGTTGCGTATTGTCCGACGGATAGTACGGTGCCCACCAGTCCGCGCCCTTATCCGACACATGATACTTAAGCCATTTTTTGTTGCCGATGTCCCACTGCGCGGGAAGCGGATAGTAATCGTCTCCGACCTTGGCGAAGTAGCGCTGCTTCCACTTGCTGCCGTAAACGAACGCGACTTGATCGACCGTAAACTTGGTGATGTTGTTCGTCCTGAGATCAGGAATGATCGCCTCAGGATGCAGTTTCGGATCCCGCACGATGTTCGCCATAGGCGTTTTCTTCCAGCGTCGATAAATATCTGTGTGACATTTCTCACAAGCCGATGAACCGACGTAGTGCGCGGTGTTGGCGGCCTGCTCCTGTGCCGCCGCTTCTTGTGGCATTGCCGAGCGAAGGCTGCGGATAAACGTGACGATTTCCCAACTCTCCGACGAAGACTGTGAGTGCATCGCCGGCATTCCCGTGAGCTGTACACCGTTTTCGATGATGTAGTGAATGTCGCCGTCAGTCAGGTTCTGCGTTTGTGGGGAATGCAGGTCGGGAACCCGAGGATATTCGTTTGCTCCAATTGGTGTAGCTCCGCGACCATCTATACCGTGGCAAGTCGCGCAGCGGCTGAGAAAGGCATCGCGGCCTTGCTGCAACGCAGCAGGATCACCAGCAATGGGATTTACTTTTTCACTCTCCGCCTGCGAAATGGCAAAGTTGCGGACGGATCGTGCAAGTTTTGTCTCAAGCGCGCCAGGAGTTGAAGAAGCGCGGAATCCTCGCCATTTGATAAAGGCTGCCCCAAAAGCTCCGATTATCAGAATGAGAAACGTAATTCCAGCTGTCCGTCGCATTTCATATCTCCTGCCGGCCCAGCCAGATTACCGCTCATCGGACAATTTCTGCAAAGTAGGAACAACGTTGTACAGTCGATCAGTTTCTAAGGCTGACGGAATCCTGCATCGCGTGATCTTTTTCTGGTTCTATGTAAGAGTGCGGCATTGAAACCGGCTCCTTGATGGCATACTTCAGCATCACCCACAGCGCGCGCACGCCATCTTTCCAGCCGATTTTTTTTCCTTCTTCGTAGGTGCGGCCCCAGTAGCTGATGCCAACTTCGTAAATTCGCAAATGGCGCTTGGCGACTTTCACCGTAATCTCAGGCTCGAAACCGAAGCGTTGTTCTTCCAGTGGAATGGATTGGATGACTTCCCGGCGGAAGGCCTTGTAACAGGTTTCCATGTCGGTGAGGTTGATGTTGGTCAGGCAGTTGGAAATTAAAGTGAGCAGCTTGTTCCCTACCGAGTGCCAGAAATACAGAACGCGATGCGGAGCGGCGCCGAGAAAGCGCGAACCGTAAACCACGTCAGCTTTGTTCTGGATGAGCGGATCAAGAAGCAACGGATAATCGGAGGGATCGTATTCGAGGTCCGCATCCTGGATAAGAACAAATTCTCCGGTGGCCTCGCGGATGCCACGCTGCAAGGCAGCGCCCTTGCCCATGTTCTTTGGCTGCAAGAAGACGCGGACTTCCCGATATTGCTTTTCGAGATCGGCGAGGATTCCCCGGGATTCGTCTTTGGAGCCGTCGTCCACGCAGATCAATTCCAAATTCATGTCCGGCACGGCCAGCACGCGCTCTACCACCGCGCGCAGCGTGGCTCGTTCGTTATAGACGGGCATGACGACGGAAACTTTTGGGGGCATGCGAATCTTGAAGCAAGTGTAAAACAAACCTTTGCGCAAAGCTCAGAGGATTCTTAAAAGTCCGGTATCGAGACAGGGACGGGCGCTTTGTCAAGACCCACGAGCGGCCTGATTTTGCGGAAGTTGATGATTCAAGGGAGAATATATCCCCAGCCTGCATGTCCCATTTTCACCCTTCAAACTGCTATGCTTAAAGTAAGAAATCGGAAACCCCGCCCACCTGTCATTTCGCACAGGGTAATAACTTCCACCGACAATTGAAATAGATGGAATTTTGACCTAAGGGGATTGGCCTAGTTTGCCGGTGGACAATTTCGGATGTGACTTGATCTCACAAATCTCTGTGCGGACAAAAGAAATTATGCAAGAGCACGCAATAAATGCAGAGGGGCTTCGCTGAAGAACAGAACTCCGCGCGAGCACCTTGAATGCTTTGTTTTCTTGGATATTTGACGATATTTTTCTATTTGGATCGTGTGCGCCATTACGCACAAAATATTTAGATGCCGTGTCCGGTCGGCTTTTTGAGGACTTTGTGGAAAAAAGTTGCAGCTTTTGGCCCTTTATGGCCCGTCTTGGCACGGTTCATGCTATGAAAATCTGTACAGCAATCTTGATTGGCCAGCCGAAAAAGGCAATCCTAAAGAGTGGTAGCAATTTTAACGTAACCGCCTCACCCAGGGGCGGATATGGACTCCGGGGGAGTAAGCAATGAAGGAGAAAGCCGTAACACTGGGTCCGCGGGAGCAGCAAATTGCTGAATTGCTTCTGCAGGGCTGTGACAATGACGAAATCGCCAAACAGCTCCACATGGCCCGCCGCACGGTCAAGGCACATTTCAACCGGCTTTTCTTGCGCTTTGGCATCAACGGCGGGATCAAAAGAGTGAAACTGGCAACACTTTTATATCGGAGGCAGCTATGTTCGAACGATACGGAAAACGAACTCCAAGTGAACGAGAACAGCGAGTCATTGAACTCGTTGCCCAAGGATTCAAAAACAAGGAAGTTGCTGACGCAATCGGAACATCTGAACACGTTGTCAAAAACTACCTTCGAACCATCTACGACAAGCTCGGACTCTGGAACCGGGTCGAACTCGCCCTCTGGTATGAAGCTCGACAGCACCAGGTTGCAGTCCACGCATGATGTAACGGAAAGTTGGGAACACCGTATTTTGAATTTAAATGCTGATGCTGCACCGGGCGCCTCGTAACTAAAGCCCTCCCCATACAGTGCAGTAAAGCAAAAGGCCTTCGTGAACAACGAAGGCCTTTTTAGTTTTGGCGAACGGCTTTTGCGTTAACGGCAGCCGTGATTTTCAAAATTGCGCAACTTCATGCCAGCGTCAGGAGCGCCTTTTTTGGCGGCGGCGACCAGCAGTAGGCGCGCCTGGTCGCAGTTGCGCGAGACGCCTTCGCCGTTGGCGTAGAGGTCGGACAATAAAACCAGCGCGGTTGGATTCTGCTTGCTCACGGCTTTCCACAACCAGGTCGCCGCCATGGATGGATCACGCGCGCCTGATGTGCCGTTCAAGTAGCGCTGCGCCACTGACAACTCCTCGGAACCATTGTCGAGTGGAACGGCGGACGAAGCTGGAGTCTTTACGGGCTCAAGCTTGGCAGCGGGAGTGATAGGTGTTCGCGAAGCACGCTTCGCCGCGACGGTTGATTGATCGAAAGTCGCGTGGTCAGAATTTGCTCGTTGCGAATTCACCTGATCGGAATTAGCTGGATTGGAGTTTGCTTGCTCAGCGTTCGCTTGAGCGGAACCGGGTTCAGGGCTTGCGGGAGCCGAATTTACGGCTGGAGCAACATCCTGCACGCTGGCCGGAGCGCTTCCCTGCTGGTTGGCATCGGCAGGCGCAGCTTCGGAGGAGGCGGGTTGAGGCGGCGCGCTGCCATTTTCCGGGCTCGACTCACCAGACGGTGCGCTCGCCGACTGTGAAGCGGAAGGCGCGGGCGAAGCCGCCGGGGCGTTGTTCGCTTGCGCCGGAGTGGACGTGGCAGCGGGCGCAACTAGCCGGTTCCAGGTGGCGCGAATCTGCGTCCTCCACTGCGTGAAGCCGAGAGCGCCCAGGCAGACGAGAATAACCAGCACCACGAATGCATACTTCGCCCCATTGTGATGGGGTTCTTCTGCGCCGTAAATGGTGGAGAAAGAAAGCTCGCGCAAGGAGTCGAGTTCTTTGGAAGCAAAAGGTGCGGGTTGTACCGGCTTGAGCGACGGAAAGGGATTTGCGGCGGGGAGTGTCTCGAGATCAGGGTCCGGCGCGGGACTCTCCTCTCGCGATTGCAATTGCAATTGCGGTTGAGGTTGAGGTTGAAGACGGGGCTGAAAATCCGCGCCGCAGAAGCCGCAAAACTTCTGCTGCGGCTCTTTTATTTTGCCGCATTGCGGGCAGGCGATTTCCACTGACTGAACCGTGGACGGCGCCTTGAAGGCCTCGCCGCGTGACACGCGGGCGCCATTTTCGCCTTGCAAATCACGCAAGAGTTCCTGGATGGCGCTGGCGCGAAACTCGGGCGGCGCGGCCGCGTACACTCGCGCCCACCGGTCAAGATTTTCCGCCAGAATTGGATTATGCAACGGGCTTAATTCAGGGTCTAACGCGTTGTCGGATAGTTGGGGAGTATCCAAGCTTACCTCGGCGGAAATGGAGTTTAACTCAAATATTGCACTCCGCCAGGAAGATGTTGTCAAACCTCAGAAGGGCAAAAAAAATACTGTAGGCGCGGCGTCCAGTGGGTCCAAAAATCAGGGACAAGCGTGGCGGGTGGCCGGCTCAAACTGGTCTTGCTGGGCTTCGCGCTGCGTTTCAAATTTGCCACCACGGGTTTTTCCGTAAAGCTCAGCGTTAGGACAGTAATAAAGCGCGGTGTGCAAGTCCACCCAAACTTTCGTGGCTGGGTTGCCGAGAAAAACGGGAGTTGATGGAGCTTCCGCAAGGCCAAGATTCACCAGCATCGAATCGAACCAACCGAGATGCGGCTTTCCGGGTTGCAGATCGGCGGGCATCCCCACTCCGAACAGAACTAGAAGCAGAAGCAGCGCTGCAGCGACAAGATAGAGGTTGGCGCGATGCTCTGCCATCCAGTGTTTTCGTTGGGGTGGCGTTTTCACGGATTCGAGCCAGGCGCGGGTTTCGCTGGCTGATTTCCAGTGCGGGTTGGCGGTGGCGTCTGCGGAGGGAATCTGGCCCGACGGCACGGCGGGAAGAGTGACAGGAACATTCAAGGGCTTAAGTGCAGTCTGCTTTGTATCAGCGGTCTCCGGCTGGGTGGGCTTCTCTTCGTTCGACGCCGGCCGGTTCGGTTTCAGTTTGTCCGGCTCGGATTCGACCGCCGCGAATTTGGCCTTTGTGTCCTTATTAGCTGGCAAGGATGGCATGGGCAGATCCAGCGGCGTCGAGTCGAAGATTTTGGCGGAAGCAGAGGCCGAATTCGAAGCCGGAGAAGGGACAATTTCTGGCTCTTCAGGAAAGCGAGCGAGGATTTCCTGAAGTTCCGGGGGAAGTTCTTCCGACTTCGCAGGAATGTCAGACGGCCCTGGCACTGGATCCGAAAGTAGGGACGACGAAGGAATCGAATTCGGTTTGTCTGCATGAGGTGCGGATAACACAGACGGATCCAGTGAAGTGAAAGACTCAGCGGACGATGGCGAGTGGTTGGTAGCAACCGGCCTGGGGGTCGGTGTCTGTACCGGCATCTGACTCTTTGCGGTGGCGGCCGCTGTCCCACGTGCGGTACCGCAGAGACCGCAAAAAGATTCTTCAACTTCGAACGGGCACCCGCACTTTTGGCAACGGGCCACGGCAGGCTGGCTCAGGTGAACATTTGTTCCGGCGTGAATGTTTTTCCGGTCCGCAGCGGAGGCCCCCGAACTACCCTCGGGCAAACCGCCACTCGCAGGCGTGGCAGCAGGCTCTGACAGGATGTTGCTTAACAGGCCAGCAAGCGCATCCGGATCTTCTGCTTCCAACAAACGGTCGAGTTGTGGCTTTAGCTGGTCGAGAGGGGCCGATGGTGGAGCGCCAGGTCGCGCAACGGGGAGTTGAGAACACGTTTCCTGCTGGGATGAGAGGGCCCCGGTCAGCAAACCGGCGAGAAGCTGGCATATCCGCAAAGTTGTCGCGTCAACCGCCTTCGGCTGGTTGAAATACAACTCCATGACTCCGGCAATCTGCTGACCTTGGTGAATTGGGACGGAAGCGAAACCCTGCATCCCGCGGCTGAGAAAAAGTTCCGCCTGAGGTCGCGCGACGGCTTTCAGATTCGGCAAAGAGATAAATTGCCCGGTGCGGATGCACTCCCCTGACAACGATTCATCGAGATTGAGGGTCGTTCCGACGGACGGAGCAACGCCGCTTGAGCAGATGTAGGAGAGTTCATGTTTCGATAGCAGGGCAATCGCACCTGCGGCGGCGTGAGAAATTTTCTGGGAGCGTTCCACGATGGCCGCGGCTGCGGATAGCAAATTGAGGCGCTTGCCGCGAATCAGGTTTTGCGTTTCGGCAATTTCGGAAAGATCGGAAGCCTTGAACTCGGCTGGGTCCGGGGTTTGGTTCTTAAAGCTGTCGTTGTGCTCCTGAATAACAAAGGCCGCGGAGAGGAGCCGTTGAAATGCCCCTTCGTCCAGCGTCAACTTGGCGTTTTCGTCAGGAGTTTTTTGCGGCAAAGCACACCCCAGCCCCGGGGGAGAACCAGCAACGGCCTTTATTGTAATGCAACTGGTTTCCGAAGAGTATGTACGGCGAGGATCAAGAGAAAAGTGCTGGCGATCGGAGGGGAGAAGCGGCGCCAACAAGCCCGGGGGGTTCTGCCTTCCGGCTTCATTTCGGGACGGATTGTTTCAAGTAGGAACCAACAGATGGGAAAAGAGAGAGAGAAGGAGGCGAAAAAGAACGTATCTAAAGGCTTTCTACCTTTGGCGAGACGGGCGAAGGTTTGGAGAAAGAGTTGCATTATGTCGTGCTCGTAGGCCGCGAAAAGATGAGGTTGAGAAAGATGAGCATGACAGACCTGAACAAAATCAAGATCACGGAACGGGACGAAGAAGTTTTACGGCTGCTGGTGCAGGGCTGCAGTAATAAGGAGATTGCCACACATTTGAAGATCAGCCCGCGAACGGTGAAACAGCACTTGAGGACATTATTTTTGCGGGCAGGAATTACGGAAGGACGCAAGCGGGTGAAGCTGGCGACTGCCATGTTTCAAAGAGAGCAGAGAGGATTATGAAACCAAAAAATTTACTTACGTCCCGGGAAATAAAAGTAGCGGTGCTGGTGTGGGAAGGCATGACCAACCGTGACATCGCGCAAGCACTGGGCACAACCGAGCAGGTGGTGAAGAACTATCTGCGCACAATTTTCGACAAACTGGGAGTATGGAGCCGGCTGGAACTGGCGCTGTATGTGGCCAGCCACGGTGGAGGGGAATGGCGCGAAGCCATTGATCCCGAGGCGCCGCCGGTTCCGGCGATTGCGATTGAAGAGCGGGCGCAGGCGGGCTAAGACAGGGATGCAAGCTTTCCACGAGCGAGTTGATTGAAGAGGCAGAGCTGCGGATGTACACTTTAGGAACCTGAAGCGCGCCCGTAGCTCAGCTGGATAGAGCGGTTGCCTCCGGAGCAACAGGTCGGGAGTTCGAATCTCTCCGGGCGCACCATTCTTCGGATTCCTACAAAGCCAGGAGCAATTGGACCGTAATCCATGTTTACCCGAATTAGAGTGTGTATTCTTCCTGTCCTGTCCTTCATATTTTTCATTCCCAGCATGTTTGCCGCCGATTTCAATATGACGGTGACCGACAAGGATTACCTGAACACGCAGGGATTCAGCGTGTTTCTGTATGACAGCACGTACCATCCTGTGTTCGTGGACCAGAAGAACACGGCGATGGAGATGATTCTTCATGGCCATCGTATCGCCACCAACGGCGACGTGCGCCTGATGCC
>Ga0134126_10005386_pt1 | contig 15989 bp, 10 predicted proteins | sample KB31752_FD_96881 | JGI IMG/M metagenome (GOLD analysis project Ga0134126, IMG submission 96881) | Terrestrial soil microbial communities with excess Nitrogen fertilizer from Kellogg Biological Station, Michigan, USA - KB3-175-2 | ecosystem: Environmental > Terrestrial > Soil > Unclassified ...
AATAATCCCCCGCCTGCATCGACAGATGCTGGCTGTTATCGATCATCCATTGCAGCTGGTCTAATGGGACCTCGCGGAAGACCTCGGTTGCCTGGAGCCATTCGGCGGTAACGGTTTGCATAAGGGCAATGTAAGTAAAATTCAAAACATGGGAAACCGGTCTTTTGTTGGCGGCGCGTCACCAAAAAGGGCTGGGCCGCACGGTGCTATATGGGCCGGAATCGGAACCGGTCCAGCTGAATTGGAAATAAAAAACACCGCCTGTGGCGGGACAACCGGTGGCGGCGCTACCCGAAGCATTCAGCCCGAAGGTCAGGGTCGTCGCGCCGGTAGGATTGGTCAGCTGGACTTGCCCCCTGGTCACCTGGTAATCGCAGGCTGACGTGATGACAAGCGGTGTATCGATAGCCGCGATAAAGCTATTGCCATAGCGGTTACCGCCCCATTCCGATACATTGGCAATTCCGCCTACGGTATCTACACCGGTAGTCGTGATCACGAACCCGCTGCCGCTGTTCGTATAGCTGCGTTGCCGCGCGACTTGCCAGGTGGCGGTGTCGGCGCTGTTGAACAGGACGCCGAGATAAGGGGAAAAGAGCTGATGGACAATGGGTGAAGAACCGGCAGTAAGCGTGGAAAGACTGCTGCCGGTGTTGTTGATATAATAGAAATTTCCGCGCAAACGGACCCTGTTCGTATCCCCCTCCGTGCCTGCCACGATGAAGTTGTTGATGTTGACACCTACGGTATCGTTGGCGTTTTGCCAGCTGGAGGCCGAATCGAAGTAGATCGTGACGTTGCCGCCGCGGTTCCGGAGATTATCACAGGTATAGCCGTTATAGGTGATCGAGATAGCATGCACGGAACCGACCGTATCCACCGTGATCTGGGTGCCACACAAGGTGATCGGGGTGATCGACCCACTGCTGGTCTGATTGCTCATCGCCGAATCCACGTCGTTGAAGATCTCGTCGAGGATCGCCGTGACCCGCGCCTGGTCATAACTTTGAACGACGATCGCCGAGTCGATCTGCGCCGTCAGGTTGGTGCTGAAGTTCTTGGTTTTGTAACAGGAGAAGAACACGCCCGAAACGACCGCGATGAGGGTGAGATAGCTGATGGCCTTCCAATTCATGGGGTAAAAATAGGGATAAAAAGACGAACGGCCCTTACGGGCCGTTCGTCGATAAAGTTGCTATTTTGTTAATAAGGCAGGGTAATACTGTAGGTCGCTCCACCCGAACCGGCCCAAGCCAGCTTCAGATAATAGAGTTCGTCGAGGGCACAACCCGTAACGGGGGTACCGTTCACATCGAGACCGAAGGTCAGGGTCAGCACGCCGCTGTTATTGGTCAGAACATACATACCCGAAGTGACCTTCCACCCGCAGCTCGCCATGACGGTGAGCGGAGTCCTGATCTGCGCGGTGAAGGTGTTACCGTAGCGGTTCGTGCCCCATTCGGAGATATTGGTCAGGGTGTCGTTCGTATGGATACCACTTTCACTGATCACAAGCCCGTTGTTATAGGAGAACGTCCGCAAGCGCGCAAAGCTCCAAGTCCGCTGAGAACCGTCATCGAACGTGATCGACATATTGGAGCTGGTGATGGTGTGCGAGATCGGCGTTGCGTTATTCGAGATCAGGCTCAACAGACTGCCGCCGGTTTCATTGGTGTACAGGTGGGTGCCGTTGAAAATAATTTTCTTGCTGTCCAGGAGCCGGGTGATCGTCAGGTTCTGGAACTCAACGGTGATCTGATCGCCCGGGGTGATCCAACGGCTGCCGGCTGTCCAGGAGATGACGATGCTACCGGTGCGCGTACGCAGGCTGTCCGATGTCTTGCCATTATAGGCGATCGTTATCGTATGGGGATTGTCGATCGTATCCAGGGTGACCATAGCATTGCAGATCAGGGAACCTTTGACCGTATCCTGGTTACCGCCGTCTACTTCCACACCATAGCGTACGGTGCGGTCCTGGCTGCTGCCGGTCACGGTCGCCTGGCTCTCCATGACGGTATTCACATCGTTGAAGGCCGCATCGGTTTCGGTAGAGACGCGAGCCTCATCATCGGCCTGCGTTTGAAGTTGGGTTTGGTTAGTGGTACTCGAGGGACTGCTACTCTTCTTACAAGCCGTAAATAAGGATCCGCAAAGGGCAGAGGCAAACAGAAATCGATACAGGTTCGTGGCTTTCATAAAGATTGATTTTAAGTAGGGTTTTCGTTTAAACGTAAGTTGAAATATATTATTCTTTCATGCACTATAAGAAACATGTTTTTTATTCGTTAATAGGCTTGCAGCTTATCCCTTAAACCCTGAATACTAATGCGTTTCTCATCGGCCGTATTCCTTTGCTCAACTTTGTTAATGTCTGTCGGGGCGTGGGCTCAAACCACCTGTAAACGCTCTTCCCCCGTGTTTAAATTCGATCAGCAGCTATCTCCCCGCAACTTTACCGAGAAACTTGGCAATCACCCCCAGTTCCCATTTTTGCAAAAAGATAGCGGCGTGACCAGCCGCACTCTTTTTATGAAGGCCGTACGGAACCCCGCTAACCGGAGGAAATTCAAGACCGAATTCAACGTATTCAACGGGCTGTTGAAAGACATCGGATTTCCGAACGGGTATAAGGACCTCGATGTCGCCGATGTAGAAAATCTTTTCATCAACCCCGGAACGATAGGCAACCTCGGCTTCTTCAATAAGAAGAACGGCTATATCTATGTAAAGCTGAATCCTGCGGGTGAAGGCGACGACGGGGTTGCCGCCTGGCGGATCACGGGGCCCGAAGGCTGTTATATTTATATCCTCCATACCTGTGGCAATGCCTTCTTCGCCAACGACCCTGCCGCCGGCGGCCCGGGCTGTTGCAAAGAGATCGGCGTCAAGGTGACCACGGATACCGTGCGGACGGATACCGCGCATGACCGTAAGCTGCATCTCGTGATCGCCTTCTATCAAGGGGTCATAACGTCCGCCAGGAAAAAATTCGATACCACCTACCGGTTGATGCGCAGCCTCGACACGACGGCGACGCTCAGGGATAGCGCAGGCCGTCCTGGCAGGGTCTATGCTCCAGCCTATGCCGATCGCTGGGTACTTTGCAAGGATACCACCCTTGAGCTGCATGTCCCGCTGAACTTCGACACGTCCGATAACTGGCTGGAATATAAACAGAGTGACACGACCTATATCCGGGCGGGCGGAAAGGATAAGGACGAATGCCATGACAAATGGGAGATCGATGCGAACGGCGGCGGTTCCTTCAACTCCATCCCGCGATTCGACAATACCACGCAGCACAGCCGGACCAATGGCGCCCAACCCTACGCAGAACTCGATATCTCGCGAATCTTCAACCATTGGTTCCAGTTAGGCGTCTCGGCTTCCTATATGACGCTCTCCTACCAGGACGATATCGCTTATCCCGGCTCCGCTCCGAATACCTACAATACCGTGTACCCTGCCAAGCCCCTTATCCCCGTCCAACTCTTCGGCCGGTTTACCATCGGCGGTCCCAAGGGATGGCAGGCCAATGTCTCGCTCTCGGCCGGTTATAGCTTTGTATCCGGTGGAAAGATCGTCAATAGCGGGAATACCCTCGCCGTCAAACCCGGCATCAAGGGTGGGATCACCGCGGGCGGCGGCATGAGCGTGGCCTATTTCTTTACCTGTAAGTTCGGTGTGGCCCTGAACGTCAGCGGCCAGTATTTCAACAACTCCGCTACGGCGATGACCTATCATCTCGTGGCGCTGCCGGTGAGTTTGGGTGTAAGGTTTAGGTTTTAACTAACTTTAGGTATGAATAATTACGTCATACCCGCCCAGACCCGCATCGGGCATGTCCATCTCAAAGTGAGCGATCTTGAAAGATCCCTCACCTTCTATTGCGGTTTGCTGGGGTTCGAGCTGATGGTCCGTTATGGCCAGGAGGCCGCTTTTATCTCGGCCGGCGGGTATCATCATCACATCGGTCTCAATGTATGGTACAGCAAGGGACAGCCGCCTGCCCCCGAATCGGCACCGGGTTTGTTCCATACCGCTATCCTTTATCCCACACGAAAGGATCTGGCGGTTGCGGTGCGCCGGCTGCTGGACGTCAATTATCCCCTCACCGGTGCTTCGGATCACGGCGTATCCGAAGCGATCTATCTCGATGACCCCGACCGCAATGGCGTAGAGCTGTATTGGGATCGTCCCCGTGATCAATGGCCGCTGGATGAGGAGGGCAAGCTCACGATGTATACCCACCGGCTCGATCTCCCAGGGCTGCTGCGCGAAGCGGAATAAGCGTATACACCTATACAATCTTCCGGGGAATTTGGCGTTTATTAGTCGATCGACCCTTAATACCCAACCTTTGCCCGCAATATGAGACTTGTCTTTAATGCAAAGACTGCAATACAACGCAAAATAGCCTGGTTGCTGCTCTCCTCCTTTTTTTCCCTTTGTTTTATTGGCTGGCTTCTCTATTTCAACAAAAAGAATACGGAGACCACTAACCGCTGGATCTATCATTATCATGCCGTCATCGGGCACCTCGATAACATCAGGACCTATCTGGATGCCTGGGATTCGCTCTCGCGACCTGCGATGAATACCGCTTTCCACGCGACCCTGAAAAAAGAATACCGCTGTATCGACACGCTGACGAAGGGCGACGCGGATCAGCGGGCCCTGGTAGGACAGCTGGCTGCGCTGCTCGAAAAGCTGTATGTGGGGGACACGGCGCTTGTACCGATCCGTTCGGTGGCGGGGGGGCTGATGCAGCAGGAGCGGGAGCTGCTTATCCGGCAACGTAACCTGGGCAAAAGCACGGATGCCCGAAGTGATTGGCTGCTGATCACGTGCAGCGTGCTGGTCTTTTTGTTTATCAGCGTGATCCTGCTCCGGCTCAACGCGGATATCGTGCTGCGGAAACAGGCGGAACGAAAGCTAAAGGAAAGCCAGACCTGGCTGGAGTCGATCCTGGAAAATTCTACTTCGCTGATCTATATCAAAGACCTGCTGGGCCGCTATGTGATGGTCAACCGGAGATTTCGCGAGGTCCTGGAGGTGCAGGAAGACGCGGTCATAGGCCATAACGACGTCAATTTCTCTTCACCGGATGCGGCCGCGCACTACCGGGTGCTCGATGAGCAGGTCGTTCGCACGGGCAGATCGCTGGAGATCGAAGAGGTCATCCCTACGTCTGCTGGTGACGTCTATTTGCTATCGATCAAATTTCCGTTGCTGGACGCAAATGGCAAGCTCATAGGCATCGGCGGCATTGCCACGGATATTACCGAAAGGGTCCAGTACCAGCATCAGCTGATCGCCGCCACCCGCGAGGCGCAAAGCGCCAAAGGCATGCAGGAGCTGTTCCTCGCCAATATGAGCCACGAGATCCGCACGCCGATGAATGGCATCCAGGGGATGACGGATCTCCTGCTCGATACGCCGCTCACCGATAAGCAAAAGGAGTTTGCGCGAATCATCAAACGGTCGGTGAACAATCTCCTCGTAGTTGTGAACGACGTGCTCGATTTCTCGAAGATCAAAGCCGGAAAGCTCGCCATCGAAAAGATCGAGTTCCGCGTAAAGGATGTCGTGGAGAATGCACGGGCCATCTTCGCACACCGGATCGCCAAAAAGGGCTTGCGGATGCTGGTCGACATCGACGAGGAGATCCCGGATACCCTCAAGGGTGATCCCTACCGGCTGAACCAGGTGCTCGTGAACCTCATCGGCAATGCGATCAAATTTACCCACGAGGGATGGATAAAAGTACAGGTCAAAGCGCAGGAGCGTACTTCGGCGCATGTGATCCTGCTTTTCTCCGTAGCCGATTCGGGTATCGGTATTCCTGCGGAAAGTATTCATCATATCTTCGATCATTTCTCGCAGGCAGGGTTGGACATCTCGCGCCGCTATGGCGGCACGGGGTTGGGGTTGGCGATCTGTCAACAGCTTTTGCAGCTGCAGGGCGGCGAGATCACGGTCGAAAGCCGTGAGAACGAGGGGTCCGTCTTCACCTTCAGGCTGACCTATGGCTATAACAAGCAGGCGGACAAAGATGCCCCGGTGGCGGCTGTGCCGGGCGATGGCACGGCACTCTCCGGCCGTCGTTTCCTGGTGGTCGAAGACAACGAGGTCAACCAGCAGCTAATGGATCATGTGCTGAAAAAGGCCGGGGGACACGTGACCATCGCCTGCAATGGGGAAGAAGCGGTGGGCTTTCTGCGGAGAGGGGAGGCCTATGACCTCGTGATCATGGACCTGCAGATGCCCGTGATGGACGGCTATGCCGCGACGCGTTATATCCGCCAGGAGCTGCGCTTGTCCGTGCCCATTGTTGCGGTGACGGCCACCGCGCTCGTGGACGAACAGCTGCGTTGCCTGGAGGTCGGGATGAACGATTATATGACCAAGCCATTCGAATTCGGGGAGCTGTACAAACGCGTCTCCGCGCTGATCAATCCGTTTATTTCAGTATCTGGTTGAGGTTGGCCTTGTAGGAACCGCTTACAGGGATCTCGGTGCTGCCGATACATACCAGGTCGCGTTTGATCGTGGTGATCTTGCCCACCGAAACCAGGAAAGATTTGTGTATCCGGATAAAGGCCGGCGGCGGCAGCCGTTCTTCCATGGCTTTTAGCGTCATCCGCGTAAGCACGGGCCGGGCCGAGGACTGCAGATAGATCTTGATATAGTCTTTTACCCCTTCGATATACAGGATGTCGTCCACGACGATCTTCACCAGGGCATATTCCACGTTGACAAAGAAATCGCCAGGCGGTGCGGGTGTCGCAGGGGTGCCCGCCTGCTGTTGCAGCCGGAACAGTTCATGCGCCCGGTTGCAGGCCCGCAGGAAGCGTTCGAAGGGAAAGGGTTTCAGGAGATAGTCCGCTACGTGCAGATTGAAACCTTCCAGCGCATATTGTTCATAGGCCGTGACGAGGATCACCAGGGGCGGGTCGGTAAGCGCCTGCAGGAACTGGAGCCCGTTGACCCGCGGCATCTGGATATCGAGGAACAGCAGGTCCACAGGATTGGTTTGCAGCGCTTCGGTGGCCTCCAGCGCATTTTTGCAGCTCTTCACCCATTGCAAAAAGGGGATCTGCCGGATATTGTCTTCCAGCAGCTCGCGTACCAGCGATTCGTCGTCGACGACCATACAGCGCATCATATCAATTGCAAAGTTAAGGTTATGTGGAACAGATGATCTTCATTTCGGATCGTAAGGGTATGATGGTCCGGGTAGAGCAGCTTCAGCCGGGTAACGACATTGTTGAGGCCGAGGCCGCTGTGTTCTTCCTTGCCGCCGGGGTCGGCGGGATCGAAGACCGTGTTCTCCACCTCAAAACGCATCCATTGCCGGTCCACGGAAAGCCGGATGTCGATCCGGGGCTCGCCGGAATGGCCCACTCCGTGTTTGAAGGCGTTTTCCACAAAGGGGATCAGGAGCATCGGCTCGATGATAAGCCTGCGATCGTCGCCCGAGACCTCGATGCTGTTGCCGATCGCGATATCGTTGCCGAAACGAAGCTTTTGCAGTTCGATATAGCTATGAAGATAGTCGATCTCGGTCCCCAGCGTGACCTTTTTTCCCTGCGTATCGTACAACATATACCGCATGAGCTCCGAGAGCATGATCAGCGAAGGCTCGAGCTGGTCGGAGCGTTTACGCGCCAGCGACACCAGGTTGGTGAGCACGTTGAATAAGAAATGGGGGCTGATCTGCGAGCGGAGGAACCGCAGCTCGGTGGTGAGCTGGGCCGCCTGGCGCTCCTTTTGTTGCCGTTCGAAGGTGACCCTGTCCCTTATGATCCTGTAAAGACAGCTGATAACGAAGATGCCTATCGATGGCATCAGCAGGAATTTGATGCTGGTGTATTCCTTTGGGATACCGGAGAAAAAGAGCCACCGGAAAAGCAGCTTGAGCTCGAACCCGGCTTCGATGAGTGCAAAGGCTCCGAGTATGTATCGCTCATAGCGCTGCCGGTTGAGGAACCGCGGCCAGAGCCAGAACGCATTCGTATAGAAGATCGCGATATTTACCAGGTCCCCCATGATGAAATACCCCAGGGGCAGGTTATTGACCTTGTTGTGGGCATTCGCGATAAAAAAAGGCGTCAGCATGATCATCCCCCAGATGAGGACATGCAGCGAGACCGTGATGTATTTTGACTTGAAAAGGAATTTCATGTGCGGATTAAAAGTACAATCCTTTGGCGGCATGGGAACAAGGTGTAGACCACAACGGGATTTGTGTAGACATCGCCGTGACAGGACACCCGCTGTATCATAAACGGTCATTGACCCCTGCTCAGGGGTGTTCCGGTTGCTGAAGATCAATTTATTATGTCTCCGGCATAGGTTTGGTGGTTTCCGCCGCATGATCCTCAACTATCTCCGGACGGCCATCCGCCATCTCCGCCGGCATAAGCTATTTACCGTTTTGAATGTCCTGGGGCTGTCTACAGGCCTCGCCTGTGCGGTCCTCATCGGGCTTTGGGTATTCAACGAGCTGTCGTATGATGATTTCAATGTCAACGGACCACATATCTACCGGATAACGGCCAGTCCTATCGGCGGCAGCTATCCGCTTACCGGCGCGCCGCTTGCCGCCGATCTTCAACGCGAGATCCCGGCCATTAAGAATGTAGCCCGCATTAAGGCCGATTATGACCAGCCCGTCTTGTTCTCGGTGGGTGGCAGGCATTTCGAGACGACGAAGGCGTGGTATGCCGATCCGGGCTTTCTGCAACTATTCACGTTCCCGCTGGTCAGCGGCAATGCTGCCACGGCGCTGGTGCGGCCCGATGGTCTGCTGATCACGCAGGAGGCCGCGCAGCGGTATTTTGGTACGCAGCATGTGGTGGGCAGGACGATCCATATGGACGATACCGTTAGCTTCACCATAGAAGGGGTGTTGAAGGATATTCCCGCGAATTCGCATTTGCAGTTCGAGATGCTGCTTCCCATGTCCTATGATGCGCGGACCGATCAGGATATCATCCAGCACCATTACGACAACTTGAATTTCTATACGTATATCCAGCTGGAGGATCATGCCGATGTTTCGCCCGCCGCACTCGCGGCCATGGGCCTAAGGATCGGGGACATCAACCATAAAGGCGAGCCGACCTTCGAGGCTAAATTCGGGCTGCAGCCTTTGTCACGTATCCATTTGTACTCCCGGTCGCTGCTGTACGATGTCGGGCCGCAGGGGAATATCACTTATGTGCGCATCTTCTCGCTGGTCGCCATTTTTATCTTGCTCGTCGCCTGTATCAATTTTATGAACCTCACCACGTCCCGTAGTGCGCAGCGGGCCCGCGAAGTAGGTGTCCGAAAGGTTATCGGCGCGCGGAGAGGCCAGCTGATCGCCCAGTTCCTGGGCGAATCGCTCTTGCTCACGCTGGCGGCCTTATTGCTGGGGCTGGTGTTGGTCGGGCTTGCCTTACCGGCCTTCAATAAGCTGCTGGGGACGGCGTTGACATTGCCGCTGACCCGCACCTGGTTTATCACCGGGACCGCGGGCGTGTTGTTGCTAACGAGCCTGGTAGCCGGCAGCTACCCGGCTTTTTTTCTTTCCGGCTTCCGGCCGCTCCGGGTGCTAAAGAATATGCTCGATCGAACGGGCGCCCGCAGCAGCGGCCTGCGCAATGCACTGGTCATATTCCAGTTTGTGATCTCCATCGTGCTTATTGTGGGCACCATGGTGGTCTATACGCAGCTTCGGTATGTCCGTAACCGGGATCTCGGGTATGATAAGGCCGATGAGTTGTATATCCCGCTCAAGGGGGCGCTGGATCAGAAGGTGGATGCGCTGACGGCCGGGCTCCGCTCCAATCCCCGGCTGGATCATTATTCCGTGGTCTCCGAAGTGCCGGTGAATGTCGGCATGGGCACGGCGGGGGTACACTGGCCCGGTAAGGATGAGAACACGCATCCGATGTTTTCGGTGATGGGCGTCGACGAACATTTCCTCGATCTTTTCAAGATCAAGCTGGCCAGTGGCCGCGGCTTTTCGCCGGTTTATGCCAGCGACACGCTGAACTATGTCGTTAACGAAAAGGCCTTGCAGCTCATGGGGCTGGATGCCGCTACGGCGATCGGCAAACCGCTGCAGGTCTGGGATGACAAGGGCGTGATCATCGGTGTCGTCAACGACTTCAACTTCAAGCCGCTTCAATCGGCCATCGATCCGCTGATCCTCCGGTACAACCCGGGCCCGGGCAAAGAATGGCTGCGCAATGAAGTCGTCATCAATATCCCGCCGGGCAACCTGCCGGCGGCCATCGCCGAACTGCGGACGATCTGGAACAAGCTGGATCCTGCCTATGGTTTCGAATATCATTTCGTGGACCAGCAGCTCGAAGGTTCCTATGTTGCCGAACAACGTCTCGGCGTGCTGTTCAACACGTTTGCGCTGATCGCCATCTTCATCTCCTGCCTGGGCCTAACCGGTCTCGCGGCCTTCATCGCCGAACAACGCACCCGGGAGATCGGTATTCGCAAGGTGCTGGGTGCGGACATCACCGGCATCGTGGCCCTGCTTTCCGGCGGCTTTGTCCGGCTCGTGGTGATCGCCACCGTGATCGCGACGCCCATCGCCTGGTATGCCATGCATCTTTGGTTGGACGACTTCGCCTTTCGCATTCCGCTGAGCGGCTGGTTCTTCGTGTTGGCGGGCGTGGTGGCCGTGACCATCGCGCTGGCTACCGTGAGCTGGCAGGCCGTGCGGGCCGCGATGGCGAATCCCGTGCATAGTTTGCGAAGTGAATGAGTAAGCACGGCCTGCCCGGTCTAATGATTGACCTTCGGTCGGTCGGCCTCCGGCCGCCCCTGGCGGGCCGCGACGGCGAATCCCGTGCATAGTTTGCGAAGTGAATGAGTTTGCCCAGATTTTCCTTGGAACTGTGCTTTGAAATACGCAACTTTGTAATTCAAAGCACTTTTGGATTATGGAAATCCGTCAACTCCGAACCACGATCCGCCGCTGGGTGGTCTTTTTCATGATCGCGCTGGCGCTCAGCGGGGCCACGGCCTTTGCCCTGGAAACCGAACTCGACTGGCTGGCCCGCGTTTGGCCACCCGACAATGTCCTCTACTCCTGGCTCGTGCGGGTTGATGGCGCGGTAAAAGATACCAATGCGCATTATCCTTTTATGGCATATGGGTACGACTGGCTTGCTTTTGCACACCTGGTCATTGCCATGGCCTTCATCGGTGTCCTGCGCGACCCGGTGCGGAACAAATGGGTGATCGAGTTTGCGATGCTGGCCTGTTTAGCAGTATTTCCCCTGGCCTTTATCGCTGGCGCGATCCGCGGTATCCCGATATTTTGGCGATTGATCGATTGCTCGTTTGGTGTCATCGGCCTGGTTCCACTCGTCCTATGCTACCGCAAGATCGGCGTGCTCGAACGGCTCACGCAAAAAAGGCCCGATGGTCATCGATAAAGGCCTGGACCGTCCGGTGGGGTGTAACAATTCAGGACATTTTTGCGGGGACGATTTTTGCCCAAAATGCTGACAACGAAACCGTTGAAACTTTGGCATAGTTGTGCGTGCAAATCCGCAAACCTTCCCCATGCGTTTGCTCAGAACGGTCACCAATCGATTGTTACGGAACAAAACCTATGGTTTTTTGAACATTGCCGGCCTGGCGATCGGCATTGTCTGTGCCGGACTGATCTTCTTATGGGTCGGCAACGAGCTGAGCTTCGACCATGCGAATAAGAACATCGATCGCATCTATTCGGTGCTGGTGAATGCCACCGGCGGTGGGAATAAGTTTACCATGGGCTCGACACCCCGGCCGATGGCGGCAGCCATGAAGACCGATATCCCCGGAGCCGCCGCTGCGGCCCGGGTCTCGGACGAGGGCGTGCGTTTGCTGTTTACCGTGGACAAAAAACCGTTGTATGCCACAGGCCTCTATGCGGACGGGGATGTGTTCGACATCTTCACCATCCCATTTACACAGGGGAATGCCAAACAACCTTTTCCGCAGCTATATTCGGTCGTCCTTACCGAGAGGACGGCCGCGCGGTTCTTTGGCACGGGGGCCCACGCCATCGGCAGGACCGTCCGGCTGGATAACGACCAGGACTATGTGGTATCCGGTGTGGTGAAAGACATGCCGGAGAATTCTACGCTGCAGTTCGACTGGCTTGCGTCTTACGAATCGCAGCTTGCCCGGCAACGAGTCAGGTATGGCGGGAACGACGTGGGCTGGAACAGCGGTTATGGTCCTGTTACTTATGTCAGGCTAACGCCTTCGGCAGATCCGGCAGCTATCAATAAGCAGCTCAGGAGCTATTTGGCCGGCAAAGGGGTTGTACAGGCTCCAGCCGCCTTCTTGTATCCCATGCGCCGCTGGCATCTCTATAACGAATTCTCCAATTGGAAAGAAACGGGCAGCGGCCCTATCCGGCAGGTAAGGACATTGACGCTTATCGCGTGGATCATCCTGATCATCGCGTGTATCAATTTCATGAACCTCGCAACGGCCCGCAGCGAGAAACGCGCGCGTGAGATCGGCGTACGCAAGGTGCTGGGATCGGGCCGCGGGCGGTTGATCCGGCAATTCATCGGGGAAGCCATAGTGCTATCCGCTCTGGCCACCATGCTGGCGGTGGTGCTGATGACGCTCGCACTGCCGTGGTTCAACCTGCTGATGGACAAACAGCTCTCGCTGGGCCTCAATGATCCGGCACATCTGCTGGCGCTTGTACTGATCGCGTTGATCTGCGGCCTGCTCGCGGGAAGCTATCCCGCTGTGTATCTTTCTTCCTTCGATCCCGTGTTGGTACTCAAAGGTCTCAGGATCAAAACCGGCGGCGCGGCGATGATCCGTCAGAGCCTCGTCGTGCTGCAATTTTCCGTCTCCGTGGTCTTCATCATCAGTACTATCATCATCTATTTACAGATACAGCATGTCAAAGAGCGGAATCTGGGTTTCGATAAAGACAATTTGCTGGAGATCGATATGCAGCACGATATCTCCCGGCAGTTCCCCGCGATACGGGACGAGCTGCTGCAAACGGGCCTGGTATCGCATGTGGCATTTGCGGATCATGCCGCGCTTTATGGTGGCAACACCGACGACCGTTTCGGGTGGGATGGCAAACCGGCCGATATAAAGCCAGACATTACCTATCGGGATGTCAGTGCCGATTTCCTGGTGACTACCGGGATGCATATAGCCGCCGGCAGGAATTTTTTGGGGACCGCGGCCGATAGCCTGGATGTGATCGTCAACCAGACCTTCGCCGATCTCATCGATAAAAAAGGCGTGACAGGCCGGAGGATCCAATCGCCGCGGGACTTGCCGGAAGGGCATTATAGAAATATGCGGATCGCGGGGGTCGTCGACAATTATGTCTACGGAGATATCAACGGTTCTCCCGGTCCCGTGATCTTTTACAGCAAACTCCCGCAAAGCGATTGGTGTAACCTGATCTATGTCCGCATCCGGGAGCAACGGAATTCGCAGCAGACGCTGGCGGCCATCGGGGCGGTGATCGCGAAGAACAACCCTTCCTATCCCTTTGAGTACAAATTCGTGGATGATCAGTTCAACAGTTTATTTGCCGGCGAGGTCCAAATGAGCCGGATATCGGGTATCTTTGCCGGACTGGCCATCCTGATCTCCTGTCTCGGCTTGTTCAGTCTGGCCGCTTATACGGCAGAACGCCGGATCAAAGAGATCGGCATCCGGAAGGTTTTGGGAGCAACGGTTACGGGGGTCGCGGCTTTGTTATCAAAGGATTTTCTGAAGTTGACGGGGCTGGCCTGTGCGGTGGCGTTCCCGCTGGCATATTGGATCATGCACACCTGGCTGCAGAATTACGAATATCGGGTCGGCATCCACTGGTGGATCTTTGCGCTGGGCGGCACAACAGCCATGCTGCTGTCGATTCTCACGGTAAGTTTTCAAGCGATTCGCGCCGCTTTGGCGAATCCGGTTGCAAGTCTGCGGAGTGAATGATATTCCGCGAATCGCCAGGCCCGGGTCTAATGTCTGGCCTTCGGCCGATCCGCCAGATTTTTTACGCTTTATAACCTCATGGTTCAAGGATTGTGTAAAACAAAAACCTTGAACATGCTACAGAATTTTTTTAAGACGGCCATTCGCGGCCTGTTAAAGAACAAGCGGTTTACTGCCTTGAACGTATTGGGGCTGGCCGTGGGGATCGCCACCTGCCTGCTCATCGTCGCCTATGTACAGGACGAATGGAGCTACGACCGGTACGATCTGAATGCCGGCCGCATCTACCGCGTCGACAACGAGATCAAATTCGGGGGTAACGAGAAATCGTATGCTATAGCGCCCGCACCGGTCGCCGCCGCGCTAAAAAAGGATTATCCCGGAGTGGAGGCAACCGTAAGACTCGCACAGCGCGGTGGTTCGCGGGTCACCAAAGGGGATCAGCAGCTCCAGGAGAACAAGGTCCTGTATGCCGATTCCACGCTCTTCGAGGTGTTTACATTGCCCATGCTTTTCGGTGATCCCTCGACGGCATTGGTGGCGCCGCGTTCCGTGGTCATCACCGAGACTACCGCACGCAAATATTTCAATCGCGTGGACGTACTTGGAAGAACCCTGGTCTTCGATGATACCCTTCCGTTCAAGGTCACCGGGGTGATCCGGGACATCCCTCGACAGTCCCATTTCAATGCCGACTTCTTTCTTTCCATGACTACACTGGACGAAAGCCGCGAAGATGCCTGGCTGGTGCCGGCCTTCAACACCTATGTCCTGCTGAACAAGGGTGTCCCCTCAGCGCAGCTGGCGGCGAAGCTTCCCGGCTTTTTGCAGAAACATGCGGGACCACAGCTGCAAGACCTGCTGCATTTGTCCTTTGCTGCCTTTGAGCAGGCGGGAAACAAGATGGCGTTTTCGCTGACACCGCTAACGGCTATCCATCTGCGATCGGACAAGCTGGCGGAGCTCGGCGCCAATGGCAATAGCACCTATGTCTACATCTTTTCGTTGATGGCCGTTTTCGTGCTGGTTATCGCCTGTGTGAACTTTATGAACCTCTCTACCGCGCGGTCGGCTAACCGGGCAAAAGAGGTGGGCGTCCGCAAGGTCCTGGGATCGCCGCGAAATTATTTGATCTGTGAGTTCCTCACGGAGTCGATCCTGGTAAGCTTTGCGAGCACGGTGCTCGGCATGGTGCTGGCCTGGTTGCTATTGCCGGTGTTCAATGAGCTGTCCGGAAAGACCCTCGGGGTGACGACACACTCCATTGGCGGTCTGCTATTGGCGCTGCTGTTGCTTTCGCTTGTCACCGGTTTCCTGGCAGGCGTCTATCCCGCTTTCTATCTTTCCGCCTTTCGACCTGTCGCAGTCCTTAAAGGACAATTAGCTAGAGGGTTCAGGGACGCCGGTTTGCGCGATGCTTTGGTGATCGGTCAGTTCGCCGTGTCGGTATTCCTGATCATCGGAACCCTGGCCATCCACCGACAGCTCGATTATATCCATCACAAAGACCTCGGCTATAACCGTGACCATGTTCTCATTGTCGACAACGTAGCCCTGCTTGGCGATCGTGCCGCAACGTTTAAAAAGGAGGTCAAGCAGCTGCCCGGCGTCACTGATGCTACGCTTACGGGCTATCTTCCTACCTCGGGAATGGACAATATCATTCCACTCTCCAGGATCGCCGAACTGGACCCCGCAGCCGCGGTGAAAATGCAGGTGTGGGAGGTCGATGCGGATTATATCCCCACGCTGCATATCGGGCTGGTGCAGGGGCGTAATTTCTCTGCCTTGCAGCCTACGGACTCCAGCAAAGTGATCATCAACCAGGCGGCGGCCCGGCTCATGGGGCTGGCCGATCCGATCAACGCCAGCCTGTATGAACCGCAGGACAATACGGGCAAGGTCATGAAGGAGTTTCATATCATCGGCGTCATGAAGGATTTCAATTTCAAATCGCTTCGCGAGAACGTGGCGCCGATGGTGTTCCTATTGGGGAACGACGA
>Ga0134126_10005387_pt1 | contig 15988 bp, 10 predicted proteins | sample KB31752_FD_96881 | JGI IMG/M metagenome (GOLD analysis project Ga0134126, IMG submission 96881) | Terrestrial soil microbial communities with excess Nitrogen fertilizer from Kellogg Biological Station, Michigan, USA - KB3-175-2 | ecosystem: Environmental > Terrestrial > Soil > Unclassified ...
ACACCAAGGGCGGATTCACTGACGAGCTGGGCAAATTTCACAAGTCCGGCTACCACTACAAGATCGACTTCTGGGACGTGTGCAACGAGCCTGACTTCGAAAACGGCATCACCGTGGAGCAGTACACGAAGATTTACGATGCCGTCACCGAGGCGATCCACAAGATCGACCCCAACGTGCAGTTTTTCGCGCCTGAGGTCTCCGGATCGGAAGTCCCATGGGCCAAGTACTTCCTTGACATGAGGAACCACAAGCCCGGGACGCTCCCCATCCAGTGGTTCACGTTCCACAACTACGTCGAGGCCAAGAACGACCCCTCCACGTGGCAGGAGAAGTTTTTCACCGCGTCCTCCAGCGGCCCGACCGACGGCGTCTCTGTCAACGCGCTGGCCGACCGCTCCCGCGAGGTGTTGAAGATTCGCGATGAGCTCTCGCCGAAGACGAAGGTATCGATCGACGAGCTTGGCACCTTCCTCAATGTGAAGGAAGGCGAAGAGGCCTGCCGCGCCGACGAACCGTACTCCGCCTATCCGGCGCTCTATTGGAACGCCGAAGGCGCCAACTGGGCCGCTAACTTCATCATGGCGCAGAATACGGGCATGCCGGTTTTCAGCATGTCGCAAATGATCGGGTACCGCACGCAATGCCCGTCCATCTCCATGTTCGACTACGAGACCGCCAAGCCAAATGGACACTACTGGGCGCTGTACCTCATCGCGCACAACTTCGGTCCCGGCGACAAGCTGGTCGCCACCCAGGCCGGCTCATCGGATCTGTACGCACAGGCGTCGGTGACGAAGGCGGGGCGCAAGGTCCTGCTCGTGAACAGCAGCGATCAGCCACTCACGGTGGATCTGTCGTCCACGTTCAGCAGTGGTTCCCTGCGCGCTCAGACCGTGGACGAGAAGTCGGGCGAGCAGGCTCCGCGACTGGAAACACTCAGCGGTAAGCAGATCACACTGGCGCCCTTCGCCATTAGCGTTGTCTCCGGCAAATAGTTCGTTCGGAGACAAGTCAAAAATAGTGAAGCTCCCGAGCGTCAACCCGGGAGCTTCACTCTTTTCAGTCGAATCTGCTTGCTAGCCCCTGATCATTTCCCCAACCTTCTGCATGGTCGCCACCTGCTCTTCGGGAAGCCGGCCGGTGTTATCCGGAGTGAGGTTCAGCAACAGGTTGGCGTTCGACTCCATGCAGATCTTGTATGACTTTGCGATCACTTCCGCCGGCTGTGTCTTGTACCAGGGATGCCAGAACCACGTGTGCATCCACGGCATTGGAGGATAAAGCGGACCGGTGGGAAGCCACGTCTCGAACGGCATGTAGTATTCCCTGCCCTCGTACTTCACATGCGGATCGTGGCCTTCGAGCGGAGGCAGCGTATCTTCGCCGTTAATCACGTCGCATGGCCAGCTCGCGGCTTCGCACGAACGGCCCTGGTTCACCCGGCTCTGCTTGAATCCCTGATTGTCCACGATGATGCAGTCCGGATTGAGGCGCTTGACCAGTTGATACAGCTCCGACCGCTGCGCCGGCTTCAACTTCCAGGTGATGTCGAAAAGCTGGTAAAACGTCTTCGGATAGAGAGTGTGCAGTTCCGTGATGTGCGTCTTGATGATGTCGAAATACCGGTCCGAAATAAGCGAGTCCCAGCTGAACTTCTCGAACGTGCCTTCGTTGTGCGGATCGAGTATGCAGTAGTAGAAGCCCGCCTTGAGGCCGAACTCGTTGCAGGCGTCAACAAACGCCCGCACCACGTCGGTCTTGTTGCCGCCGTTGGCAACGGAGTATTCGTAGTTCTTCGCCGGCCACAGGCAGAAGCCCGACATGTATTTCGCAACCAGGATTGCGTATTTCGCCCCCAGATCGTGAGCCACCTTGACCCACTGCCGCACATCGAGGTGCGTGGGGTTATATGTGGATGCCGGAACGCGACCCACGTCGTAATCATCCCCCGTAAAGTTCGGCATACCGAAATGGAAGGAACAGCCGAAGCGCAGCTTCTGGTAGGTCTCCAGAGCAGGTGTCGTCCCGGTTGCAGGACCAGCTTGCGAGGCATTGTCGACAACGCCAGCAGGCAACACCGCGCCCGCGACGGGCTTCACAAGGCTGTTCAAGGCAGCTCCGGCGACGGGAGCGGTCATCAGTTGCAGCATACGGCGTCGATTCACTTTTGGAATCCTCTCTATGCTTCGGACAAGCATGGACGCGCGCTCATCCGGCGACGTCCGGAAGCTTATTTGAAAGCTTTCATTATCGGATTGAATCTAAATCCGGCCCGGAGCGCTGTCAAGCGCCGCGATCGATCAATCTATGCGGTGCCGCGCATTTTACGAGCCTGTATGGGGGGCGCAACCGATTCTCGAATCTTCAATTCGGTCTTCAAAACTACGCGCCGCGGAGGACCGCCTCGGTTTTCCAGACGGTCCAGGGCCAGTTGCACAGCCTCCGCGCCGAGCTGATAGGGCGATTGATACACCGAGCTCAACTGCGGCGAAGTGATTTCGGTCAGATCGAGCCCGTCAAAACCGATCAGGGAAATGTCCTCGGGACACTGCAACCTCTCCTCGCGAATGGCGAGAAGAGCGCCCAGAGCGATCATGTCGTTGCATGCGAGAATGGCCGTCGGCCGGGGAACCATGCGCAGAAGGATTCTCGCCTTCGCGTAGCCACCGGCACGATCGAAGGTAGTCTCCTGCAAATAGCCCGCGGGGATCTCGAGGCCGGCCTGGCGCAGAGCGCGCTTGAACCCGTTCAGGCGGTCCTGGGAGTTGGTCAGGTGAAGAGGGCCGGTGATCGCAGCAAGCCGGCGGTGCCCCAGGCTGATCAGGTAAGAGGCAGCATCGAAGGCGCCGGCGGCGTTGTTGATCGTCACGCTGTCGCCTTCCCAGTTGCGCGGCCGCCGATCGACGCAAACGACGGCGGCGCCCGCCTTTCGGAAGGTGTCGGTCTCGGCTGCGAGCTCGCTAAAGTCAGATGGAATGACGATGAGGCCGGACGGGAGATACGCCTGCAGCGCCTTGACGTGCGCCATTTCTTTCTCGTGATTGTTGTCCGTGTTGCAGAGGACCAGCCGATAGCCATTCGCGAACGCCACGTCCTCGGCTCCGCGCACCACCCCCGGGAAAAAGGGATTGAGAATGTCCGGGATGATCATGGCAAGGATGTTGGTCTTGTCTCTGCGCAATCCTCTGGCCAACTGGCTGGGTTGGTATCCCGTCTCCTGCACCGCCTGCAGCACGCGCTGACGCAGCGGCTCTCGCACCTTCACGGTTCCGTTCAGTACGTGGGACACGGTGCCCAGCGAAACTCCCGCGAGCTGGGCAATCTGTTTCATGTTCGCCATGCGTGTGCCTCACTGTGACAGTTTGCGGCATGCGAAGCGCAAATATCCCATCCAGCCTGCCGAAAAGCACGTCGAATCTGAATGCTTTCACCAAGCATAGCACCGGTTTGCTTTTCGAATCGAGGATTCCAGGGTAAACGGGGCGCGGACGTACTCCGCAACTGCGCGTGAATCACCGATGCAATTGCGTATCTCGCAACCTTGAGAATCCGCGCTCAAGAGAGACTCATTTTTCAGTGCCGCGTGAAAGCTTTCATTTTTCCGGCACGCTAGTTGGGGCCATATTGTCCTGGCGAATCACGCCTCAGGACTCCTGGAGCGACACCGGATCGCGGGCGATGCGACGTTTCCGTAGCCAAGCCAGACCGTAAAGCGGCACACCTGCGGCGGCCACCAACACGGCAAAGACGAGCGCGGACATGTGGGCGGCGGTTTCATCGCGGGCGAGGTAGAGCGCTACGCCGATGAGGATGGTGGGGCAAAGCCCGAGGGCGATGGGAACCCACTCGGGACCCGGAATCCGAAACGGACGCACGAGGGTGGGCTCGCGGCGGCGGAGAAGAATGAGCGCGAGGAACTCGAGGACGATGGACATGCCCCAGAGCAGGAGATCAATCGTGATGAGGCGCTCGAAGGTGAGGCCGAGGGCAAGCGCCCAGCAGGTGGCGCAGGCCAGGATGGCGACCCACGGCGCGCCGTTCTTCAACCGCCTGCTGAACGCCGCGGGAAGGAATCCGTCCTCTGCCAATGCGTGTGGCAGCCGCGTGTAGGACATCGTCAGGTTGGTGAAGGTTCCAAACGCATCCAGCGAACCCGCAACTACGATGGCCGTAGCCAGGCCCGCGCCTGCGAAAATTCGCCCCGCGTCCACCCACGCGCCGGTACTGAAGAAGATGCCCGCGGGAACTCCCGCCCACGCGACCGCCGCAATGGGTGTGAGATAGGTCAGCATCACCATGACAGCGGCGGTGAGCATGACGCGTGGATAATCGCGCTGAGGGTCTTCCACCTCGTGCGCGATGGTCGAGGCGTTGTCCCATCCCATGTAATTCCACATCGCAACCAGGAAAGCGGTCGTGAAATCGTGATTCACCGGGGGGGCCATCGACGCATGCCCGCCATAGGCGTTGTGAATGCCGCGAAGTCCCATGTACACCGCGCACCCAATCAGCACGAAATACGGCGAAACTGCAATCAGCCACAGCTTGATCGAGCCTCCGCCGACCGCGCTCGCTCCATAGAGGTTCCAGATCACGGATCCCGCCACGACAATCAGCTCCATCGCGATCGCGCGATGCCCCGCAACCATGGCCGGCGCAAGGTGGCCCAGGTACAGCACGAACGTTGTCGGATAGACGGCCATATCGAAGACGGAGGCGGCGAGGGAAACCCACGCCTCCTGGAATCCCCAGAAAGGGCCCATCGCCCGTCGCACCCAGGCATAGAAACCGCCCTCGTCCGGGATGGCCGCGGCCAACTCGCCCAGCATCAGCGCCGTGGGAAAGCTCCAGAAGAACGGCAGAAAGAACAGCAGCAGCAGGGCAAAGGTGTAGCCACCGAATCCCACGATGTCTTCAAGGCCGTAGGGACCTCCGGAAACCATGAAGTATGTGGCCGCCAGCAGCGGCAGCATGCGCAGCTTGCGAAACCCGCTGGATTCGAGAGAAGCTCGCCGCTTCCGCACTGGACCTCCGAGTGCCGTGCTTGCTGGCCGGGGACGAAAATCTGATGATATTGCCAGCATGACACATGGCGGAGCGGGAGTGGAGAGGTACGGGCAAAAGGAGCGGGCCCTTTCCGTCCCGCCTGATTTGGCGGACGGAAAGGGCCCTGCGAAGTCGAGCTATGGATTGCGGAAGACTATCGTTCGCGCGGGCTCAGGGCGACCTGGAACGTAACCATGACGCTGCGGCCCGGCAGCAGTTGCAGCGTGTCGGCGGGATCGGGCGTGAAGAGCACTCCCGAACCCGAGACGCCGTTCGCCGCGCCTATGTTGACGACATCATGGTTGTCGAAGAGGTTGTTGACGCTGAAGCGGAGCTTCGACTGGTCGAAGAGGGTGTTGTGCCGCAGCGTGTAATTGAAGAACAGGTTGGTCATTTGGAACGGCGCATAGGGAACGTTCTGGTGGTAAGCTCCGTTGTCGTCCCAGCGCGAACCCACGCGCTTGTTGAAGATGCCGAGATCGAACTGCTTGTCGCGATACGTCACGCCTTCCGTTTCTGTGTCGCGGGGGGTGTTGGCCACCCACGCTTCCGGACTGGCATCGGTGGCGGGCGAAGTGGCAGTGGCGGCCTGCGCGGCCGCTGCTTCGTACTTGGCCTGGCCAACCGTGCCGTTAAGGAACACGCTAAGTCCGTGGGTGAGGTAGACGTTGCCTTCGGCTTCAAAGCCGACCGTGTTTGAGGCCGGGTTGGCGTAGTAGTAGGTGATGCCCTGGTCCGGGCCGGAGCTGGGAGTGTAGTTCGAGTATGCGTTCTGGAAGTGAATGTAATAGACGTCCGCGTCGAAGCTCAGGTTGTTCAGCTTAACCACGCTTCCGCCCTGGAACGTGTCGGCAACCGTCGGCTTCGGCGTGACCGCAACCTGCGCGTTCGTTACATCGAATACGCTGGATGGCGGAATGACGCTGCCCCGGCCGTATTGGCCGTATGCCGACCAGTTGCTCTTGATGCGGTAGTTGGCCTCGAAGGAAGGCAGCCATGAGTTGTATCCCGCGTCATGTGTGGTGTAGGGCGCGCCGTTGAGACCGCCGACTTTCTTTCCGTTATCGGCGTACTGCTTGAGGTTCATGTTGTAGTAGGCGTCTTTGAGACCCGCGGTAATGGTCCAGCGCGGGATTGCCACGAGCTGGTATTCGACAAAGGGCTGCACCGACTGGGTGATGAATTTCTCGTGGAAGTTGGTACCTGGCACGCCGGGTACGTCCACCCAGGTGCGCGGATCGCTCTTGATCTGATAGCGGTTGGTGGTGGTGTACTCATACCACGCGCCCGAGCGAAACACGCCGAATTTCGAGGCGTAGCTCACGGTGGTGATCTCACCGCCGCGGTTGTACTGGTTCAGCTTGTCGATCGCGCTTTTGGCACTGACCTTGGCGTATTCGCTGCTCTGGTCCTTCTGCAGATGCTGGTGATTCGAGTAGGAATAGGTGTACGGTTTGGTCTCGAGTCTCCAGCCATGAACCATGTCCCTGGTGTAAGTGATGACCTCGAAGTTTGTGGGGATATGGTAGGTGTAGTAGCGATAGTAGAGAGCGTTGTAACTTCCGTCGGGGTTGAACTGGTTCGATTCGAGCAGGAAGTTATCGCCGTGCGCGGCAATCTGCGCGCGCGTGGCGTCGCTGTCCGGGGTGTTGCTATCTACCAGAACCAGGGTGCCGACCAGAGTCAGGTAGCTCTTATCGGAAAACTTATAGGTAAACTTCGCTGTGCCTGCGGTGCGCACCTGAAAGTTATTGGTCTGGTAGCCGTCGGAGGTCATGTGGTGACCTTCGAGCCAGAAGTTGGCCTTGGGGTTTCCGCTGCCGAACAGGCCGGAATCGAATGCCCCGAGGAACTGGTTGGTGTTGAAGGAGCCGTACGATTCCGATCCCTTGATAAGCATGGTGTCGCTGAGTTTGGGCGAGAACATGTGGATGGAGCCGCCGAAGTTGGCGGGTCCTACGTCAGAGGCGGTGCCGGGACTGCGATCGAAGTCGACGTAGCTGATGGCGGGCGCGGGCACATAGGCCCACGAGTGGTGGGTGGGATCGTTGGAGTCCTGGAACGGCACGCCATCCCAGGTCATGGTGTAATTGCCGTCCGCGAAGCCGCGGTAGTAGGTCTTGGCCTGGCCCTCGCCGACGCCGTTCGTGCTCCAGGTGACAGTGCCCGGTGCGGCCTGCGTGATGTCGCTGAAGTCGGTGACGGGCGCCGTGAAGTTACGGATGTATCCGCTGGTGATCTCAGTACGCGCGGACCCCGCGTCGAGCAGCGCCTTGACGGGAGCAAGTTGCGCTGCGATCGACGTGTCGGCTTCGGCCTCAACTGTTACTTCTTCGGAGACTGAGGCCAGCACCAGCGCGATGGAAACCTGCGCGGGAGCGCCCGGCGCGACTACGACGCCGTGCTTCACCTTTGTGGCGAAGCCGGGCGAAGAAATCTCAATGGTGTAAGTGCCGGGCGCAACACCGTTCACGGTAAACCGGCCGTCGAGCGCGGTGACCGCGGTGTGCCGCACCTGGACGGAGTCGGCCACCACCACCGCTGCGCCCTGGACCGGCTGTCCCTGAGGATCCGTGACGGCGCCCTGGATGGAGCCTGTGTTCTGCTGCGCGCAAAGCTGCGATGCGCCTGCAAAACCTGCGAGCAGACACGCGAAGAGGACCATGGCTCGTTGCCATGTGGATGGATTGTGGACTTGCAATTTAGCCTCCGAAGGGAATGTCTCGAGATGCGAGGAATCCAGTCCCCTCGATTGTGTGGACCGGGTGTGAACGCACGTTCACACGAAGATTAAAAACTCGCGCGCGGCGAGCGGCCCCGGGGCTTAGTTTCGGACGAAGGATTATTCGAGGCTGGTGATCAACTGGATGGCGTTCATAGTGAAGCAGAAACGACCCGAAGGCCGAAGACATCTGGCCCGCCCGCATGAGCATGGATCCACGAGGGGACATGCGCGAGTAATTCAGCGATGCAAGTGCCTGAGCAGAACGGCACGCTTCATGGAATGGCGACTCCTGCCGGAGCGGAGATCGCGGCAGCATGCAGCCAGACCGGTGGCGGCTCCGATTGCTGCCTCGGCATGGCCACGAAGGCGGCGACGATCACTGGGTCAAACTGTATGCCCGCGTAGCGCTGCAACTCGTTCACCGCACTGGCATCATTCATGCCGCGCCGGTAAGAACGCTCGGTCGTCATCGCGTCGTATGCGTCGGCCACGTGAATGATGCGCGCATCGATCGGGGTTTCTTCTCGGCGCTGGCCCAGCGGATAGCCGGTGCCGTTCCAGTTTTCGTGGTGCAGTTCGACCGCAGCGAGAAACGGGGCAAAGCCCTGTACTCCTTCGAGGATTCGCCGTCCTATGACGGGATGCTGCTTGACCAGCGCGAATTCTTCCGGGGTGAGACGCCCAGGCTTTTGCAGCACGCTGTCGGCGATGCCGATTTTTCCGATGTCGTGCAGGAGGGCGCCGATGCGAATGCGCTCAATGTCTTCGGAGGCGAGTCCAAGGACAGCGGCGACAGCGCAGGAGAGCTGGCTGACGCGCCAGCTATGTCCGGCGGTGGAGGGATCGCGGGCGTCGAGGGCGCTGGCGAGAGAGCCCACGAATTCAAGGTATGCCGACTGCAGGCGAAAGCCAGAGTCGCGCACCGAGGTAACGGCGCGGTTGTAGATTTCGGCCAGCTCGCGAATTTCGAGGATGGAAGAAGTCTGCTCTTCGAGTTCGGGAAGCTGCCCGGTGCTCACCGCATTGCGCTGATGCGCGACGACGGCGGCGATGGGCCTGGCGATGGAGCGCGACGATCCGAAGCTAGACAACAGCGCCGCCAGCACAGCGGCCAGCGCGAGCGTGCCGAACAACACGTTCAGGCGCCGTTGAATCGGGGCGGTCGCCTTGTCCACGTCTTCCAGGCTCAGCAGGGTGTAACCGCCGCCATAACTTTCCATGGGCAGCGAGATCCAGTCGTGTCCCGCAACGCGCAGGTCGCACTCCGGGCCCGCACAGCCCGCGAGTGCGGTCTTCATCTGAGAAACGAGAACCTCTGAGAAGTTGGATCCGACGACCTGGCCGTTGTGCACCAGCACCACCGGCGTGCTGAGACTGGAGAGGTTGACGAACTCGCCTAACGTGAGCCGGCCAATGTTCTCGTCGCTCTGATCGACTTCGATGGAAGCGACTTCGAGCAGGCGTCCGTTCAACAACTGCATGCCTACATCCTTCGCCTCCAGCCTTTCCGGGGGCAGAGGCACGAGCTGGCCGCCTTCCGATTGGGATTGCGATTGGCGCAGGACCCCGGCCACGGGCACGCCATCGGGGCCAGAGACGACCATCAAATCGAAGCCCATCCTTTCGCCAAGGTCGCGAAGTTGATCTTCCACAGTGCGGCGAGCATTATCGTTGTCGGGATACGCGTGCAGCAGCACCATGCCGGCCTTGAGCGCCGAGTTTTCGCCGGCGACACGGAGGAAGCGGCTGTTGTGCAGCGCGCCTTCAGAATGCACCGTGGCCAGCGCCACTTGCCGTTCGCGCAACTCCGCGCGCAAGCCGTTGCGAACTGCAGAGTCCACCAACTGCCGCACCATCCAGAAGCTGCCCAGAAGCAGGAAGGCGAAGGGCAGGAAGCAGAGCAGGAAAGCGCGGGTGCGCAGGTGCGTCTTCACTGCGACGCTCCCGCGCCGGCATGAAGAACACCGGCGCGAGCGATTATCGCCGTCAAGGTTTGCGAACGTAGTTGTTTGTGCATCACCAGGGGAAGACTCCGACTCGTGGACCCAAACTAGACCCGCCGGGGCGAAGGGGTGTCGCAGAATTGTCAAGTCAATGTCATTCCGTCACCGGGTTGGGGACGGGTACGGTACCCGGATCGGCGGAATTGCACGAAGCGGGGAGTGCGCGGCGCTAACGGGGATTGCCGGAGAGGTCCAGCTCGGGCATCGGCAGATCACGGTCGCGCACCCCGATGAGGTAGAGCAGACCATCGAGGCCAAGCGAGGAGATGGACTGGCCCGCTTTCTCGCGCACCAGGGGCTTGGCACGGTAGGCGATCCCCATCCCCGCCAGATTGAGCATGGGGATGTCGTTTGCGCCGTCGCCGACGGCCACGCACTGATCGAGGGCGAAACCCTCGGCGTGTGCGATTTCCGCGAGTTTCTCTGCTTTTCGAGCGCCATTCATGATGGGGGGAATCACGCGGCCGGTGACGGCTCCATTTTCGATTTCGAGATGGTTGGCGTGGACGTAATCGATGCCGAGGCGCTCCTGAAGGTGGTGAGCGAAGAAGGTGAATCCGCCGGACAGGATCGCCGTCTTATAGCCAAGCAGCTTGAGCGTGCGAACGAGCCGCTCTGCGCCTTCAGCCAGTGGGATGCTGTCGAGCAGCGTTTGGACGTGCTCAGCCGCCAGACCCTTGAGCAGGGCGACGCGGCGGGTGAAGCTTTCGTCGAAATTCAATTCGCCGCGCATCGCGGACTCGGTGATCCGGGAAACCTGCTCGCCGACGCCTGCCATGCGGGCCAGCTCGTCGATGACCTCGCCCTGGATGAGCGTAGAGTCCATGTCAAACGCGAACAGACGCCGATTGCGGCGAAAGATGCTTTCGCGCTGGAACGCGATGTCGATCGAGAGCTCCTGCGCTGCGGCGAGAAATTCTGCCCGCATGGGGGCCTCGTTGGCGGCGTCGCCGCAGACGGCGAACTCAACGCACGCTTTGCCCGCGGATACCTCTGGCACGAGTCGGCGCGAAAGCCTGTCGATGCGTTCGATGTTCATTCCGAAGCCGGCCAGGATGCTGCTGACACGCGCAAGTTGCACCGCCGTAATGGCGCGTCCCAGCACCGTGATGATGAAGTGGTGGCGTCCCGCGGTGCGGGCCCAGTGCTCGAGCGCTCCGTGGCGGATGACGCGGAAGCGCGTCTGCAGCCCAAGCGAAAGGGCGCACTGGGTCAGCTCTGTCTTGGCCGCGGCAAACGAGTCGAGCGCCGTTTCCACGAGGATGCCCAAGGACAGGGACTCATGCACCACGGCCTGGCCCACGTCGAGGATGCGTACATCATGGCGTGCGAGAATGCCGGTGAGAGCTGCGGTCTGCCCCGGCGCGTCGTGCCCGGAGAAATGAATTAAAACTGCCTCTTTCGTGTGGGGGGAAACCATGCCTGAGTCCAGTTTAACGGGGCCGAATGCGGCAACGGCCCCACGTCGCCGGCGCGCTCCAAGCGGAATGACGCGCCTTCTATAGACCGCCCGATAAGAATGGCAGCGAGCCTCAGGCCTTGATGAACTGCACTTCGAGCGAAATCTGAATCTCTTCGCCGACCAGAAATCCGCCGGTTTCAAGAGCCGCGTTCCACGAAAGGCCAAAGTCCTTGCGATTGATCTTCGCCGTAGCGGAGAGACCGATGCGCGTGTTGCCCCACGGATCCTTGCCGGGGGCGCTCGGTCCTTCTACGCGGAACAGGACGGGCTTGGTCACGCCATGCACTGTCAAGTCGCCGGTCACGGCATATTCGGCTTCGCCTTTCTTCTCCACGCGCGTGGATTTGAAGGTCATCGTGGGGTACTTCTCAGCTTCGAAAAAGTCGGCGCTCTTAAGATGAGCATCGCGCTGCGCGTCGCCCGTGTTGATGCTGGCGATATCAATGGATGCTTCGACGGAGCTGCGCGTGGGGTCTGTTGTGTCCTCGATCAGGGTGCCGGTGAGGCCGTTGAAGCTGCCCTTCACGTTGGAAATCATCATGTGCTTGACCTTGAACTCGGCGCTGGAGTGCGCGGGGTCGAGTTTCCAGGTAATGGTCGAGGCAGGGATGCTGGTGGTTGTTGCCATAGGTAATGTCTCCTTTCGCTCCCTTGGATGCGGGAGGATGATCTTCGTTGCAACAACTATTTGACTAATCTTCGGAATCTCCTGTTTCTTAGTCAGGCTAGCCCTTACTCTCCGCGCATAGCGCCAGCCCCTGCGCCACAGAGGTGAATTCGTTGCCGCCGCGCAGTTTTTCATCGCCGAAGCGGCTGGTGAAGATGCGGCGGACGGCGGGGACGAACGAACTGCCTCCGGTAAGGAAGACGCGGTCGACCTGGCGCGGTTGAACTCCGGTGCTTTTGAGCAGCGCATCGACGCAATGCTCGATGGCGGCGAGGTCGTCGGCGATCCAGGTTTCGAATTCGCTGCGGGTTATAGGAATGCGCAGATCGATGGCGCCGCTGTGCGCTCCGCCATCGCGGAAGCGAAACTCAGCGCGGTCGCTGCGCGACAGCTCGAACTTGACCTGCTGAACCGCCTGGTGGAGCTGGTATCCGAGATCGCCTTCAACGACGGCGATGAGGCTTTCGATTTTCTCCGGCTCCAGTGCGCGGGCACGAGCGCTTTTCAGGATTTCGCGGACGTTGTTGGTGCGCAGGAACGAGAGGTAATGCCAGCGCTCCAGGTTGGCATAGATCCACGCGGGAACGGCGGGGAGGATTTTGTTGAGCGAGCGGGCTTCGGAGTTCGACCCCAGCGCCGGCGAAACCAGTTTGCGCACAATGCGCGCGTCGAAGGCATCGCCGGCCAGGCCCACGCCGCTGTTGCCCAGGAGGTCTTCCGGACGGCGTCCCCGGCGGCGAATCTCAGGGCCGACGCGGAGGAGCGAGAAGTCGCTGGTGCCTCCGCCGAAGTCGCCAATAAGAATAAGTTCGTCGCGGTCGAGCGTGGCCTCGTACGCGTAAGCTGCGCCGACTGGCTCGAGCTCGAAATCGACTTTTTCGAAGCCGGCCGCGGTGAAGGCGTCGCGCAGGCGCGAGACGGCGTAGTCGTCGTCTTCTTCCGATTCGGCGCCGACAAACCGCACCGGGCGGCCCACGGTTGCCTTGCGCACGGGCTGGCCAAACTGCTCTTCGGCACGCTTGCGCAGGTCGCCGACGATGCGGGCGACCAGCTCTTCCAGGCGATGTCTGCGGCCAAAGACTTCGGTTCCGGTGAGGGAGCGGCTGGGCAGGTGCGATTTGAGCGATTGGATGAGGCGGCCCTTTTCTTCGGCGTCGAGGTAACGCTCGATGGCCTCAGGTCCGGAATGGCCATGGACGCGGCGCATACCGCTGGCGGACCGGGACTGCTCGAAGTAGAGGACCGAGCGGCAGGAGGGTATTTCTTCGCCGCGGAAGGCAAAGCGCGCGAGTTGAACCAGCTGACCGGGACGATAGAGGGCGACGGCACTGTTGGTGGTGCCGAAGTCGATGCCGAAGAAGGCCTGGTGGGGAGCGGTCGAGCCCATCTCTCTATTATTCAGGAGGCGCCTGTACGGGTCCTCACCGACGGATCACTGCGCGCCCTGTTTCACGAACTGCCGCGCGGCGAGGAGGATGGCTGCGCACCCCATCACGGTGAGAACCGTCGCTTCGCGCCACAGATCGGTGAACCCGGCGCCGCGCAGGATGATGCCGCGCAAAATCCGAATGTAGTAGGTCGTCGGAATGATGCTGCTGACCGCGCGGAAGAACGGCGGCATGTTCTCGATCAGGAAGATGTAACCCGAGAGAAAGACCGAAGGCAGGATAGTGCCCATGGCCAGCTGAAAGGCCTCGGCCTGGGTGCGCGCTCGCGTAGAGATGACGAGGCCCAGCCCCAGCACCGTAAGCAGAAACGGCAGCGACAGCAGAAGCAGCATCAGGATGCTGCCGTGAATCGGCACCAGAAACACCACGCGCATGACCAACAGAATGGCGCATAGCTCTGCGAAGGCCATCACGCCATAAGGAATCATTTTGCCCAGCATGAGCCCGAGCGGCGCCACCGGCGTCATGATCAACTGCTCCAGCGTGCCGTGCTCGCGCTCGCGAACCAGGCTGAGCGCGATCAGTAGGATCGTCATGACCTGCAGCAGGATTCCCACCAGGCCCGGGACGAAGAAGTTCGCCGATCGCGTCGACGGATTGTAGAGAACGGCAGGGCGAACCTCGACGGGCATGTTGCCCGTGGGCAGCACCTGGGCTAGTGACTGCTGAAGGGCAACGCCGGTGGATGTGCTGACGGCCTGCGCAGCGACGGTGGAATCGGACCCGTCGACGAGAACAAGCACAGTAGCGGTGCCGCCGTTTTGGAGCTGCCGGGCGTAGTCGTAGGGAATGCGGATGCCGACGCGCGCCTTGCCGCTGCGGATCACGTCATAAAGGCCATCGCGCGAACCGGCCTCCCCCTTGATGGCGAAGACGTCGGAAGCGGCGAAGCGCTGGATGAGCTGGCGGCTTTCCTGGGTGTGCGATTCGTCGAGGACGACGGTGGCGATCTGACGAATGTTGGTGTCGACGGCGAATCCGAAAAGAAACAACTGCAGCATGGGGATGAGCAGCGCGAAGAAGAGCGTGCCGGGGTCGCGCACGATGTGCAGCGCCTCTTTGCGGCAGATGGGGACGAGACCGCGAAAGAGGATCTTCACTGCGCCGTCTCCATGATGCGGGTGGTGAGGGTGACAAAAACGTCTTCGAGGGAGGGCGTGATGGGCTCGATCTGCCCCTGAGGCAAGCCGGCTTTGAGCGCGGGGAGCTGGTCGGAATCCACCAGCGCATGAATGAACTGGCCGAAGATGGTGGCCTCGCGTACGCCGGGCATGCGGCGCAGCGATTCCAGCACAGTGGACGGATTCGCAATGGCAATCTGCACCCGGGTGGTCCCAGGCGGATTGGCCAGCGGCAGGCGCTGAAGCTCCGGCACGGTGCCCAGGGCGACGAGCCTGGACATATAGATGTAGCCGACGCGGCCGCAGCGCTCGGCTTCGTCCATGTAATGCGTGGTGACGAAGAAGGTGACGCCCTCGCCGGAGAGCCGGAACAGCAGGTCCCAGAGGGCGCGGCGGGCCACCGGGTCGATGCCGGCGGTCGGTTCGTCGAGGAATACGACCTGCGGGGAATGGATGATGGCGCAGGCGAGGGCGAGGCGCTGCTTCCATCCGCCGGAGAGCTGCGCGGCGCGGCGATCGAGATAGTGCTCGATGCCGGTGAGCTCAAGGACTTCGCGTTTGCGGGCCTCTGCCGCCGCTCCGCGGATGCCGTAGACACCGGCATAGAATGCGATGTTTTCCCCTACGGTGAGGTCTTCGTAGAGACCGAACTTCTGGCTCATGTAACCCACGTGGCGCTTGATTTCCGGAGCGTCTTTGCGGATGTCCATGCCGAGGATGGTGCCGCCGCCTTCGCTGGGCCGCAGCAGGCCGCAGAGCGCGCGGATGATGGTGGTTTTGCCGGAACCGTTGGGGCCGAGAAATCCGAAGATTTCGCCCGCGGGTACGGCGAAGCTCACGTCGTTCACGGCAGTGAACGAGCCAAACCGAATGGTCAACCGATCTGCCGTGATTGCTTCAGCCATAATGCCCAGTTCACAGTTCGTAGTTATCAGTTTTCAGTTGTCGGTTTTCAGTTGTCAGGAGCTCATGGGCGAACACGGGTAACAGATCACAGCGCACTGCCGTCATTCCAGTCGTACCGTTGCGGCCATGCCGGACTTGAGCACCGCCTGCGGGTTGTCCACCTGCACCTTGATGCCGAACACCTGGTGCTCGCGGTCTTCGCGGGTCTGCACGTTGCGTGGCAAAAACTCAGCCTGGGATGCGATCTGCTGCACCCGCCCGGAGAACGCGCGGCCTGGATACGAGTCGACGCGCACCGTGGCAGCCTGGCCGACGCGGACGCGCGCGAGTTCGGTTTCGGGGATGTAGATGCGCACCCAGAGCTGCGACGGCTCGAGCAGCGAGACAACAATGCGGCCCGGCGGCACCAGGTCTCCCGGTCGCACGCTCACAACTTCCACAGCGGCATCGGCGGGCGCGGCGAGCACACATTCCTTCAGTTGTGCGTCGAGACTGGATGCCTGGGCCTGCGTCGCGGCAAGCCGCCCGCGCGATGCGTCGACGTCTTCGCGGCGCGAGCCTTTGACTGCAAGCACGCGCGCGGCTTCGGCCTGCTGATAGCGATGCT
>Ga0134126_10005388_pt1 | contig 15987 bp, 10 predicted proteins | sample KB31752_FD_96881 | JGI IMG/M metagenome (GOLD analysis project Ga0134126, IMG submission 96881) | Terrestrial soil microbial communities with excess Nitrogen fertilizer from Kellogg Biological Station, Michigan, USA - KB3-175-2 | ecosystem: Environmental > Terrestrial > Soil > Unclassified ...
CACGTCACGCTCGAGTTCTCGAACACGACCCCGCTGCCGGCGAAGATCTACGCCAACGAAGGTGTCGCGCAGATGATCTTCTTCGAGTCCGACGAGGTCTGCGAGACGTCGTACAAGGACCGCGGCGGCAAGTACCAGGGCCAGCAGGGCGTGACGCTGCCGAAGCTGTGAGCGCTCGGCGAGCGGCGTGGCGCGCCGCCGTCCAGCGCTGGTGGCTGGTCGGCATCGAGCGCTTCGGCTTCGAGGGCACGCACGTCAACCTCGTGTGGGCGGCGGTGCTCGGCTTCACCGGCGCGCTCGCGACGATCGCATTCCGCGAGGGAATCCACGGCGTCCAGCTTCTGCTTTCGGAGCACAGCCGCAGCCTCGTCGAGACGGCCCGTTCGCTCGCGTGGTGGCAGCGCCTGATTCTGCCCGCCGCGGGCGGCATCGTCGCAGGGGCCATTCTTCAGGCGGGCAAGCGCTTCGCTGGCCGCCAGGCACGCTCGGACTACATGGAGGCGATCGTCATCGGCGACGGCCACATCGGCGTTCGCGAGAGCCTCGCGCGCAGCCTCTCGTCGCTCGCGACGATCGCGACCGGCGGATCGATCGGGCGCGAGGGCTCGATGGTGCAGTTGGCGGCGATGGTCGCGTCGGTGATCGGGCGGGTGACGTCGCAGAGCGCGCCGCAACTGCGCCTTCTCGTCGCCTGCGGCTCGGCGGCAGGGATCACCGCGGCGTACAGCGCGCCGATCGCCGGCGCGCTATTCATCTCGGAGATCGTGCTGGGCTCGATCGCGATGGATACCTTCGGTCCGCTGCTGGTCTCGGCGGTGGTCTCCAACGCGACGATGCGCGCGCTGACCTCCTACGGCGCGCCGTACGAAATGCCGTCGTTCCCGGTGATCGACGGTCGCGAGATGGCGCTCTTCGTCGTGCTCGGCATCATCGCTGGCATCGCGTCACCGCTCTACCTGGGCGCGATCGACCGCACGCGCCGACTGGTCGCGCGGGCTCCGCTCCCGCTCGCCGCGCGGATGGGCATCGGTGGACTCGTCGTCGGCGCAATCTCGGTGTGGCTGCCCGAGGTCTGGGGCAACGGCTACAGCGTCGTCAACGCGCTCCTCCATCGGCAGGACTGGGTGTGGACCGGCGTGCTGCTGCTTCTCCTCGGCAAGTTCGTGGCAACTTCGGCGACCGTCGGCTCGGGTGCGGTCGGCGGGATCTTCACGCCGACGCTGTTCTTCGGCGCGGCACTCGGGTTGCTGTTCGGCCACGGGGTGCACGCACTGTGGCCGGTGGCGACGTCGCAGCCCTTCGCCTACGCGATCGTCGGCATGGGCGCGCTGCTCGCGGCAGGAACGCGTGCGCCGCTGATGGCGATCCTGATGATTTTCGAGATGACCCTGTCGTACGAAGTCGTGCTGCCGCTGATGCTGGGCTGCGTATTCGCCTACTTCACGGCCCGTGCGACCGGCGGTCCGGTGATGTACGCGGCCGCGATGCGTCGTGGCAGGGGGCCGGGCAGCGAGAGCGCCTGGCAGTCGCTTGCCGTCGCCGAACTGATCAAGCCCGCCCAGCCGGTCGTCGGTCTCGACGCGGACTTCGCCGAGTTGCGGCGCGCCTTCGTCGAGCATCCGGTGCGCTTCGTCTACGTCCTCGACGGCGATCGGATGTTTCGCGGCGTGGTTTCGCTGCACGACATCAACCAGCGCCTGCTGGGAAGCGGTGACAGCGGCGAGCCCGGAGCCCGCGAGCTGCTGCGCACCGACATGCCGCTGCTGACCCCGCAGATGACGCTCGCCGACGCATTGCAGCGCTTCTTCGGCCACCACGGCGAGCGGCTGCCGGTGGTCGAGAGTGCCGACGCGCCACGGCTCGTCGGGGCGGTCTCGAAGGGAGACCTCCTGATGCAGATCCGCTCGGCGGCCGCGGGCTGACGTCGAACGTGGACCGGGGCCGGCGCGCGGCGTCGCATCCACGCAACCCTGCGGCACTTCCGGGCGGCAACAGCGGTCAAAGCCCTCGCCTCCGGAAGCGCGGGGGCGCACAATCCGGTCCGATCGTGGGGCGCCCGGCATCGAACGGGCGCCCCTTGTCCATTCAGGCGGCCCCGCGCCGCAGGAGCAACGCATGAAGTTTCGCTTTCCGGTCATCATCATCGACGAGGACTATCGCTCGGAGAACGCGAGCGGACTCGGCATCCGCGCCCTCGCGCGGGCGATCGAGACCGAGGGCGGCGAGGTCCTTGGCGTGACCAGCTACACCGACCTCGCGAGCTTCGCCCAGCAGCAGTCGCGTGCGTCGGCGTTCATCCTGTCGATCGACGACGAGGAATTCGGCAGCGGCACACCCGAGGAGACCGGAACCGCGCTCGCCAAGCTCCGCGCGTTCGTCGAGGAGATCCGCTTCCGGAATGCCGAAATTCCCGTGTTCCTGCATGGCGAGACGCGCACGTCGCGCCACATTCCGAACGACATCCTGCGGCAGTTGAACGGCTTCATCCACATGAACGAGGACACGCCCGAGTTCGTCGCGCGCTACATTCTGCGCGAGGCGCGGACCTACCTCGACAGCCTGGCGCCGCCGTTCTTCCGCGCGCTCGTCCACTATGCGAACGACGGTTCGTACTCGTGGCACTGCCCGGGCCACTCGGGCGGCGTCGCGTTTCTGAAGAGCCCGGTCGGACAGATGTTCCACCAGTTCTTCGGCGAGAACCTGCTGCGCGCCGACGTCTGCAACTCGGTCGATGAGCTCGGCCAGCTTCTCGACCACTCCGGACCGGTCGCAGCAAGCGAGCGCAACGCCGCGCGCATCTTCAACGCCGACGAACTGTTCTTCGTCACCAACGGCACCTCGACGTCGAACAAGATGGTCTGGCACGCGTCGGTGGCGCCGGGCGACATCGTCGTCGTCGACCGAAACTGCCACAAATCGGTGCTGCACGCGATCACGATGACCGGCGCGATCCCGGTGTTCCTGACGCCGACGCGCAACCACATGGGAGTGATCGGCCCGATCCCGATGGAGGAGTTCCGCTGGGAGAACATCGAGCGGAAGATCCGCGCGCACCCGTTCGCGCGCAACGTCAAGACGAAGCCGCGCATCCTGACCCTCACCCAGAGTACTTACGACGGCGTGCTCTACAACGCCGACACGATCAAGGAGCTGCTGTCGACGAAGATCGACACGCTGCACTTCGACGAGGCGTGGCTTCCGCACGCTGCCTTCCACGACTTCTACCGTGGGATGCACGCGATCGGCAAGGACCGCCCGCGCTCGAAGGACGCGCTGGTGTTCTCGACCCAATCGACGCACAAGCTCCTGGCCGCGCTGTCGCAGGCGTCGCAGATTCTCGTCCAGTACAGCGACACGCGGCAGCTCGACCGCTACCGCTTCAACGAGGCGTACCTGATGCATTCGTCGACGTCGCCGCAGTACGCGATCATCGCCTCGTGCGACGTCGCCGCGGCGATGATGGAGCCGCCCGGCGGAACCGCGCTGGTCGAGGAATCGATCATGGAGGCGCTCGACTTCCGGCGCGCGATGCGCAAGGTCGACGAGGAGTACGGCGACGCGTGGTGGTTCAAGGTATGGGGCCCCGACCGCCTCGCCGACGAGGGAATCGGCGACCGCGAGGACTGGATCATCCGCGCCGAGGATCACTGGCACGGATTCGGGAACCTCGCGCCCGGGTTCAACATGCTCGACCCGATCAAGGCGACGGTGCTGACGCCGGGCCTCGACGTGGCCGGCGATTTCGCCGACCAGGGCATCCCGGCAGCGATCGTGACCAAGTATCTCGCCGAGCACGGTGTCATCGTCGAGAAGACCGGGCTCTACTCGTTCTTCATCATGTTCACGATCGGCATCACCAAGGGGCGCTGGAATACGCTCGTCACCGCGCTGCAGCAGTTCAAGACCGACTACGACGCGAACCAGCCGCTGTGGCGCGTGCTGCCCGAGTTCGTGCAGGCGCATCCGCGCTACGAGAAGATCGGCCTGCGCGAGCTCTGCGACAGCATCCACGGCATCTACCGCGCGAACGACATCGGGCGCCTCACGACCGAGATGTACCTCTCCAACCTCGAGCCCGCGATGCGGCCGTCCGACGCGTTCGCGCGGATGGCGCACCGCGAGATCGAGCGCGTCGAGATCGACGAGCTCGAGGGCCGCGTCACCAGCATGCTGCTGACACCCTATCCGCCCGGCATTCCGCTGCTGGTCCCGGGCGAGCGCTTCAATCGGCAGATCGTCAAATACTTGCAGTTCGCACGCGACTTCAACGAGCGCTTTCCCGGCTTCGACACCGACATCCACGGCCTCGTCGACGAGGAGATCGCCGGGCGCAGGCGCTACTTCGTCGACTGCGTTGCCGGCGCGAAGGTGATCGCCGCGATGCCGACGCTGCGCGTGCGCAGCGTGAAGAAGAGCTGACCCCACCTGGCCCTTGGGCGCCCGACCGCGCGTTTTACAGGTCGGCGAGCAGCCATTCGCCTCGGTAGCGGACGAACGCAGCGTTGCCCGGTCCGCCGTCGGGGCGTGTCACTTCGGCGAAGACGTAGTCGCCGCTTTCCTTCCGGCTGTCGAGGGCGACGGGAAGACGCGCCCAGGCAGCGCGCTCGGCAGGCGACATCGCGCCGAACCTCGCTCGATTACGCCGCTGGAAGGCCGGGGTCGTGAAACGCCAGGGCGCCGCGAGATCGGGTGCCCGCAGCGCTGCAAGGAATCCGCGCCAGGTCACCTCGGGGCTCGCGAGCCTCGCGTCGACACGCGCCGAGCGCTTGGCCGGCGTGACGACGAGCGCCTCGGCCCGCAGCATCAGCGCTCGATCCTGTTCGGTCCACGTCGCAATCGACATGCCTTCACCCGGCGCCGGCTGGCGACGCTGCGTCTGCGGCGCGAACGCGCGCGCGACGGCGAACGCGACCGCCGACTGAAATCCGGACGGGTCATGGCGGCGAAGGTAGGCGGCGACGCGCTCGGCAGAGCCGAGCGACGGGAGGAAGTCGAAGGTCGCGGGAATGCGCAGGTTCGACGCGGACAACGCTTCGAGGCGCGACGCTGCCTGCCGGCGCTCGGCCGCACCCGGAGCGCCGTTGCGCAGGAGCACCCACAGCTCGGCAACTGCCGGATCACCGGGGACAATGCCTCGCGCGAGCCCTTCGATGACGAACTGCCCGACGACAAAGGACGTGGGGTCGAGTGGTTCGCTGAAGCGCTGCCGCGAATCGAGGTATTCGATCTCTGCGTCGAACCACTGCATTGCCGCGCGCTCGAACGCGGAATCCGGACTGTCACGCGGAGTCGTGCGGCGGTTGAGATCGGCGACCATCGCGCGGTATTCGACGAGCGCTTCCTCGGGCCGTTGGAGATCGAAGCGCAGCAGGTCGGCGAGCCAGAACCGTGGGGTATCGGCGTCCGCCAGGGGGCGCGGGAGCCCTGATTGAAGCGAGATCGCGCGCCGGTACAGCCCTTCGGCCCGCGCCGGGTCGCGCAACGTGAAGCGGACCCAGCTCGCGACCGTCGTTCCGGTATGCACGAGGTCGCGACGGAACAAATCGACCACCGGTACGTCGGAGAACGTGCGAACGAGCTTCTCGCCCCGCTCGAGATAGGTCTCCGTCTCCGCGAGGTAGCGCGCCGGATCGCGCTCGCGGAGGGTCGGCATCGACGGAAAGCCGCGGGCGAGTTCGGACTGCCGCTCATCGAACGTGCGCTTGCGCGCGGCGGCCGGAGCGGCGAGCGTCATCGCCCCGGCCTCGGTACGGCGCCGGGCAGATGCTTTCGATCCGTCGGGGCAGGGCTCGTCCTGGTAGGCGACCTTTCCCGCCGGCATGTCGCAGCGCACGACGGCAGCCCCGGCTTTGGCGGCGGTTGATGCCGCGATCATCGCCAGGCACACGCTGCACGCGAGAATCCGCTGCGTCACCGATGGCCGTCCAGTCGCCTACGATGCTCCGGTCGCTCCGCAGCATGAGTCGGGCTTGCGGCCGGCGGTACTGTCAGAAGTCGCAGGGGTCAGGCAAAAGGCAAGACCTGACCCCGCCATCGGCCATCCGGCAACACGTCGCGGCACTCCAGGAACGCGCGGACTTCGCAGGCTTCGCAGATCGCCGGATCGAGCGTCGAGTAGATCGTGCGCAGCGCGTCCGCCTTGGTCAGATGGACGTTCTGGTGTCCGAACTCCGCGAGCTGGCCGCCGCGCTCGAGTACCTCGCGCACCGGGCGCTTCAGGCTGCAGAGGTGGAGCGTGACGCCGGCGTCACGCATCGCGCGTGACTCGTGGACGAGCAGGTCGGCGCCCGCCGCGTCGATGAAGTTGACGCCGCTGCACACGATGAGCGCGTGGCTGACGCCGTGGCGGTTGCGCCGCATCGCGTCGAGCTCGTCGCGCAGGTGCTCGACGGCGCCGAAGAACAGCGACCCGTCGATCCGCAGGATGTCGAGCTGCGGGCAGAGGCGCGTGTGCGCGGTGACGCGGGTGAGGCGTCGCGTCGGCGACGCAGGATCGGGCAGCACGCGCGTGAGCTCGGGATGCGTCGTGCGGTTGAGGTAGACGAGGAGCGACACCAGCACGCCGACGAGGATCGCGACCTCGAGGCGGATCGTCAGCGTGGCGATGAAGGTGATGGCGAGCGAGAGCGCATCGCCGCGGCTCGTCTTCCACACGTGGCGTGCGGCGGCGACGTCGATCAGGCCGCGCGCGACGACGAACAGCACCGCTGCCATCGACGCCACCGGAAGTCGTGTCGCCAGCGGTGCGACGACGAAGAGGATGACGACGAGCCACCCGGCCGAGAACACGCCCGCGAGCGACGTTTTCGCGCCGGCCTCGAAGTTGGCGCCGGTGCGGTTGAACGAGCCCGACGTCGGGTAACTCGAGGTGAAGGCGCCGACGATGTTGGCGAGGCCCTGCCCGATGAATTCCTGGTTGCCATCGATGCGCTGTCCCGAGCGGAGCGCGACGGCGCGCGCCGAGGAGATCGCCTCCGACAACCCGATCACGGTGAGCGCGAGCGCGAGTGGGGCGAGCGTCTCCCACGTGCGCAACGAGAACTCGGGCATCGAGAGCGGCGGGATCGCGGACGGCAGCGCGCCGATCGTCGCGACGTGCGCGATGCCCATCCGCTCGAGGACCCACGCATAGACGGCGCCGACGACGATCGCCGTCAGCATGTACGGGACGCGCTTCAGCCAGCGCGCGCTCGCGATCGCCGCGGCGAGCGTGACGATGCCCACCGACAGCGTCGCGGGATCGGTTTCTCCGAGGCGTGCGAAGAACGCGGTGAGCGAGTGGATGAAGTTCGGGTGCTGCGGGATCGCGATGCCGAAGAAGCTGTGGAGCTGCGCACCGACGATCAGGCATCCCGCACCGGCGGTGAAGCCGATCACCACCGACGTCGAGATGAAGTTGACGAGTGCGCCGAGACGCGCGACACCGAGGCCGAGCTTGACGAGGCCGACCATCAGGTTGAGTGTCAGCACCAGCCCCACGTAGGCCGGCGTGAACGGCACCGCGAGCGCACCGACGGTCGCGAACACCATCAGCGACGTCGCGTTCGTCGGCCCCGACACGAGGTGCCAGGACGAGCCCCACAGGGCGCCGACGACGGCGGGGAGCATCGCGCCGTAGAGGCCGTACTCGGGAGGCATGCCGGCGAGCGTCGCATAGGCAACGCCCTGCGGCAGCACCAGCACCGCGCCGATCAGACCGGCGACGAGATCGGCGCGCAGCGTCGGCGCATCGACACGGTGCCGCCAGGCGAGAAACGGCAGCAGGCGGGTCAGGCCTATGCCTTGCCCTTCCACGGCACCAGCGCACGCTCGATGTAACGCATCAGAAGGTCGAAGGCGAACGCGAACAGGCCGATCACGATGATGCCCATGATGACGGTGTCGCTTTGCAGGTATTGTGCCGCGTTGAGCACCATGAAGCCGAGACCCTTGTCCGCTGCGACCATTTCGGCCGCGACGAGCGTCGTCCAGCCGAAGCCGATGCCGATGCGCATCCCGGTGAGGATCTCCGGGGTTGCTGCCGGCAGCACGACGTGCCAGATGATCTGCATCCGCGAGGAGCCCATCGCGTACGCGGCGTGGATCTGCTCGATGCCGACCGAGCGCACTCCGGCGCGCGCGGAGATCGCCATCGGTGCGAAGATCGCGAGGAAGATGAGCAGGATCTTCGACATCTCGCCGATGCCGAACCAGATGATCATCAGCGGCAGGTAGGCGAGCGGCGGCAGCGGGCGGTAGAACTCGATCGGTGGATCGAAAATGCCGCGCATGATCCGGTTGGTGCCCATCAGGATGCCGATGGGGATCGCCGTGACGCACGACAGCGCGAACGCGCCGAACACGCGGATCAGGCTCCACTCGGCGTGCACGAGCAGCGTCGAGTTCGCGACGCCCTCGGTCATCGCGAGGACGAACTTGTTCCAGACTGCCTGCGGCGTCGGCAGGAACAGCGGCTTGATCCATCCCATGTTGGTGATCAGGAACCACAACGCGATCAGCACGACCGTCGTGATCACGCTGATCGATGTGCTGCGTCCCTGGCCGGGGGCGCCGTAGACCTGTCCCGGAGTTGCCGCGCCGCTGGTGAACAGGCGCGCAAGACCACCCGGCATCGGAGAAGCGGTCGCGGCCGGGGCGATACCGGGCGCGGTGAACGGAAGTCTGATCCTAGACATGGGCGGCCTCCTTGCTGCTTTCGCCCGCGCGCTCGTCGCCGTAGATGATGCCGAGCACGATTTCGCGCACGCGGATGAAATCGGGGCTGGATTTCACCTTCCGGGCATCCCGGCTTTCGAGGAAGCGGCGGTTGAAGTCGAGGTCGTAGGTGTTGGTGATGCGCCCCGGGCGAGGCGACATCACGACCACTCGCGTGGCGAGGAACAATGCCTCCTCGACGCTGTGCGTGATGAAGAAGAACATCTTGCCGGTTTTCTGCCACACGTCGAGGAGCAGTTCCTGGATCGTCTCGCGCGTCAGCGCGTCGAGCGCCGCCATCGGCTCGTCCATCAGCAGCGTAGCCGGGTTGCAGGTCAGCGCGCGCGCGATGCCGACGCGCTGCTGCATGCCGCCCGAGAGCTGGTAGATCATGTGATTGTGGAAATCCTGCAGTCCGACGAGCGCGAGGTTTCGGGTCGCGACCTCGCGCCGCTCGCGCTTGCCGACCCCCTGCAGGCGCAGGCCGAACTCGGTGTTGTCGATCACGCTGAGCCACGGCAGCAGCGCATGTTTCTGGAACACGACGCCGCGGTCCGAGCCCGGGCCCGTGATCTTCCGATCGCCGAGCAGAAGTTCGCCTTTCGACGGCGACAGGAATCCGGCCATCATGTTGAGGAGCGTCGTCTTCCCGCAGCCGGAGGCGCCCAGCGCGACGACGAAGTCCCCTGCGTTGACGGTCAGGTTGATGTTGTCGAGCGCGTGGACCTGCTCGCCGGGAGTGCGGCCGGGGAACATGACGCTGACGCCATTGACGTGCAGGGCTTCGGTCTGCGCGGCCACGGGCTTCCTCGCGATGGTCGGGGCAGGTTGGCGGGGCTGTCGAACTGCGCGGCGGGCCGGACCGAATGCTCCGGCGCGCCGCGCGCGACGGCTACTTCTCTGCCGCCTCGGCGTACTGCGCCGTGACGTAGGGGCTGTAGTCGGGCAGCATCGTGTTGATCTGGTGCTGCGACTTCAGGAACTCGGCGCTCTGCGTGAGGGCACCCAGCGCCTTGCCGTTCTTGCCGCCTCCCAGCCACTCGGCCGAAGCCTGTTCCTTCGCCGTCGGATAGCTCAGCAGCTTGAGCGAATCGGCGTTGTCCGTCGCGTTGCCGCCGACCAGCTTCGTCATCGCCTTGACCTCGGACGAGGTCGCCGTCCAGTTCGCCTTGTGCGCGTTGTAGTCGGCGTAGGCTTTGGCGAGCACCTTCGTGAACGCGACCATGAAGTCCTTGTGCTCGGCCGCCCACTTGCGGTTGGCGATGATGCCGTCGAAGGTCGGAACGCTCTTCGCGCCGACTTCCTCGGACGTGATGATCGTCTTGCCGTTCTTGAGGAGTGTCGTCAGCGCCGGCGGCCACACGTACGCAGCATCGATGTCACCCCGCGTCCAGGCGGCGACGATCTCAGGCGGCTTCATGTTGAGGATCTGCACCTTGGACGGCGGGATGTGCCAGATCTTCTCCAGCGCGATAAGCAGGTGGAAGTGCGACGTCGACACGAACGGCACGGCGACCTTCTTGCCGATGAGGTCCTCGGGCTTGTTGATTCCCGAGCCGTTGCGTGCGACGAGCTGCTCCGACTTGCCGATGTTGTCGAGGACCCAGAACAGCTCGACGTCGACGCCGTTGCTGGTTGCGGCGGCGATGCCGGTCGAGCCGAGCACGCCGATCGGGATGTCGCCCGACGCGAACGCGGCGCTGATGTCACCGGCCGACGTGAACTGGCGCCACTTGATCTTGTATCCGGTGGCCTTTTCGAAGCTGCCGTCGGCGATCGCTGTCGGGAACGGCCCGACGATCGTCTGGTAACCGATCGTGATCGTCTTGTCCTGCGCCTGCGCGGGGGTTCCGCCCAGAACGAACGGCAGAACAGCCGCCACGGCCAGGGCTTTCCATCCTTTTCCCCTGACATTCCTCATGCTTTTCTCTCCTTGGAAGGTTGGTCGGAGTCGGTGACGCGTGCATCCGCACGCGTCGGTTCCGGTATCGTAATCCCGCTGCCGCGAGGCGGCGGCCGAACCGGCAGGCGGCGGACCCCGCCCTGCGCAGCCATCATACCCAGTGTGCCCTTGGGCCACGGGCCGTGGTTAGTACCAGTTTCGCGCTATCGCTTGGGCCACGCGTCGGCGAGCTGACCTTCCCGGGCCGCCCGTTGGCGTCCTGACGTAAAGTGACGGTGGGAGGAGGACCGGGCGTGCCGGCGCGACTCAGATCGGTAATGTGGAAGCAGCGCTTCCAGCTTTCGGCCGAGGGCGGCATCAGCCTGCAGGGTCGCATTCGCACGATGCTGGTCTCGGCGGTGCTCGACGGCCAGCTTCCCGCCGATGCGCCGATTCCGTCGAGCCGCGAGCTCGCGGAGGCGATCGGCGTTGCACGCAACACCGTCGTGCTCGCCTACCAGCAGCTTGCCGACGAAGGCTACCTGATCTCCCAGAGCCGGCGCGGCCACTTCATCAATCCCGAGATGCTGGCGCGCCCGCAGGCGCCGCCAGCCGCCGAAGCGAAGCTCGCACCGGCCGAACCCGACTGGGGACCTCGCTTCCGCTTCCGCCCGTCGGCGCAACGCAACATCGTCAAGCCGGGCGACTGGCAGAAGTACCCGTACCCGTTCATCTACGGGCAGTTCGATCCGGCGATGTTTCCGATTCCGGACTGGCGCGAGTGCTGCATGAAGGCGCTGTCGGTGCTAGGCATCCACGATTGGGCGTCGGATCTGATCGCGAGCGACGACGCCTCGCTCGTCGAGCAGATCCGCAGCCGGGTGTTGCCGCGGCGCGGCGTCTGGGCGAACGCCGACGAGATCATCGTCACCGTCGGCGCGCAGCAGGCGCTCTACCTGCTCGCCGACCTGTTGATGACCGAGTCGACCGCCGTCGGCGTCGAGGACCCCGGCTATCCCGACGCGCGCAACATCTTCGCCGCGCGCACCCGCAATCTGCGCCCCCTGCGCGTGGACGGCTCGGGAGTCGTCGTCGACGAGTCGCTGGGCGGATGCGACTACGTGATGGTGACGCCGTCCCACCAGTGCCCGACCACCGTCACGATGCCGCTCGCGCGGCGCGCCGAGCTGCTGTCGCTCGCCGAGGATGCCGATTTCGTCGTCATCGAGGACGACTTCGAGGCCGAGAACAGCTTGTTCGCGGATTCGAACCCGGCGCTGAAGAGCCTCGACCGCAACGACCGTGTCCTCTACATCGGCAGCCTGTCGAAGACCTTCGCCCCGGGCCTGCGCCTCGGCTACATCGTCGGGCCGCGCGAGCTCGTGCGCGAGGCGCGCGCGCTGCGCCGGCTGATGATTCGCCACCCGTCGGCGTTCGTGCAGCGCTCGTACGCGCTGTTCCTGGCCCTCGGGCACCACGACGCACTGCTGCGGCGCCTCGCGCAGGCTTACCCGGCGCGCGCCGCCGCACTCTGCCGCGCCATTCACGCGCACCTGCCCGACACGCGCGTCGTGCCCGTGACGGGAGGAGCCTCGTGCTGGGTGAGTGGTCCCGACTGGCTCGATACGCGTGCGCTCGCTGCGGCCGCCGCCGGGCGCGGGATCCTGATCGAGCCCGGAGACGTGTTCTTCATGTCAGATGACCCACCGCTCAATCATATGCGCCTGGGCTTCTCGTCGATCGAGGCCGAACGGATCGAGCCCGGCATCCGCGCGCTCGGAGCGCTGATGCGCGAGTTCGCGCGCGAGCAGACGTCCGTCTGATCGCGGCTCCAGCGCGGCATCGCCAGCCAGTCGGGCTGGCCCAAGCGAAAGCGCGGATCTGGCGCTACCTGAGGCCCTGTCGGAGGAATAGCGTTCACGGTGACAACGCGGGCGAGCGATCGCGCGCCTGCAATCGAACCGTACCGGCAGGGAGGTGCAGAACATGTCGCAGCAAGCGGACGCTCACGTAACCACCGAGTTCCTTCAGTCGTTCACCGATGCGTGGAACCGGCACGACATCGATGGACTGATGTCGTTCATGACCGACGACTGCGTCTTCGAAGCCGTCGGCGGTCCCGAGGCCTGCGGCACGCGTCACGAGGGCCGCGACGCGGTGCGCAAGGCGTTCGCGCAGGCGTGGACGAGCTTCCCCGATGCGCACTGGGGCGACGGCAGGCACTTCGTCGCCGGCGACCGAGGCGTCTCCGAGTGGACCTTCAGCGGCACGGCAGCGGATGGGAGCCGCGTCGTCGCCAACGGCTGCGACGTATTCACGTTCCGCAATGGGAAGATCGCGGTCAAGAACGCGTTCCGCAAGGCGCGCCCGCCGATTCCCGCAGTGAAGCGCTGACGAGGCCGATCATGAAGCTCGAAGTGCCGGCGGCGCGCTACGACCCGCGCTACGACCCCCTGGTCACGCGCGAGCCCGGATGCAACCAGGATTACCCGCCGTCGTACTGGGCGGCGAGCGCGGGTACGCCGCCCGGCGACGACGGCCCGGTGTCGAGCGATACCGACGTCGATGTCGCGATCATCGGCGCCGGCTACACGGGGCTCGCTACCGCGATCTTCCTCGCGCGTGAGCACGGCATCCGCGCGACTGTCCTCGAAGCGAACCGGATCGGCTGGGGGTGCAGCGGCAGGAACGGCGGCCAGGGGCAGTTCGCGTCGGGGCGCCTCACGCGGCCGCAGTGGGTCGCGCATTGGGGGCTCGAGACGGCGAGGCGGATGCACGCGGAGATCGCCGAGGGGTTCAGAACCTTCGAGGGCCTCGTCGCCGGCATCGACTGCGACGCCCAGCCCGGAGGGCACTTCCTGATCGCGCACCGCGCGAAGATCATGAAGCGGCTCGCCGACGAGCAGGCGTTCAACCGCAAGTATTTCAATTACGAGACCGAGCTGATCGACGCCGCGACGCTGCGCTCGAAGTACGTCGGCGACGCCGAGTCGCACGGCGCGCTGCACGAGCCGGCCTGCATCGCCGTGCACCCGATGAAGCTCGTCTATGGCTACGCGAAGCTCGCGCGCGAGCTCGGCGCGAAGCTCCGTCCGGCGAGCCCGGTCATCGGGTGGACGACCGAGCGCGGCGTCCATCACCTGCGCACGCCCGGCGGGACGGTGCGCGCGCGCGCGGTCGGCGTCGCGACCGGCGGCTACACTGCGCAGACGCTGCACCCGCAGTTGCGGAGCAGGATCATGCCGATCCTGTCGAACAATGCGGTGACGCGGCCGCTCACCGAGAGCGAGATCGCGGCGTGCAATTTCAGGACGCACCAGGCTCTGACCGACACGCGCACGCTGCGCTTCTATTACCGGCTGCTTCCCGACAACCGCGTCCAGATGGGAAGCCGCAGCTCGATCACCGGCGCCGACGCCGAGAACCCGCGCCACCGGAAGGTCCTGGTCGACGGTCTGCATCGGAAGTTTCCGGCGCTCGCGCACCTCGACTTCGAGTATTCGTGGTGGGGCTGGGTCGACGTGAGCCATGACATGATGCCGCGCATCGTTCAGCCCGATCCGAGGGTGACGCTCTATTACGCGCTCGGTTACGGCGGCAACGGCGTATCGTATTCGGCACGCGCGGGCCAGCGGATGGCTCGCCAGATGGCGGGGAAGCGCGACGAGGTCGAGCTGCCGGTCCTCGGCTCGCCGCTGCCGCTACCGATCGCGTTCCGCCGCTTCGAGTCGCGTACCTTCTCGCCATTCAGGCGGCTGGGCCAGCGCGGACTCTACTATTGGTACTACCTGCGCGACGAGATGTTCTGATTTCCGATCACTTTCCAGCAACGAGGAGATGACAATGGCCACGATAGTCCGCAACGAAACCGCGCCGGCGGTCCCGGCGACCACCGGCAAGCCGACGCTGATGACGCCCTCCGAGGCGTTCGTCGAGACGCTGGTCGCGAATGGCGTCAAGGACGTGTTCGGCATCGTCGGCTCGGCGTGCATGGACGCGCTGGACATCTTCCCGGCGGCGGGCATCCGCTACGTCCCCGTCGTACACGAGCAGGGCGGCGGCCACATGGCCGACGGCTATTCGCGCGTGTCCGGGCGGCACGGCGTCTGCATGGCGCAAAACGGCCCGGGGATCACCAACTTCGTTACTGCCGTCGCTGCAGCGTACTGGGCGCACTCGCCGGTCGTGGTGATCACACCCGAATCGGGCAGCATGGGAATGGGGCTCGGCGGCTTCCAGGAGACCGACCAGCTCCCGATCTTCTCGAAGATCACGAAGTACCAGGGCCACGTCAACAATCCGCGGCGGATGGCCGAGATCACCGCGCGCTGCTTCGACCGCGCGATGCTCGAGATGGGTCCGACCCAGCTCAACATCCCGCGCGATTACTTCTACGGCGATTACCAGTTCGAGGTTCCGGCGCCGATCACGATCGAGCGCGGCTCCGGCGGCGAGAAGAGCCTCGCCGAGGCGGCGGACCTGCTCGCGAAGGCGACGTTTCCGGTGATCGTTGCGGGCGGCGGCGTCGTGATGGCCGAGGGCGTCGATGCCTGCGTCAAGCTCGCCGAGCTCCTGCACGCGCCGGTGGTCAGCAGCTACCTCCACAACGATTCGTTCCCGGCGCGGCACCCGCTGGCCTGCGGTCCGCTCGGCTACCAGGGCTCGAAGGCCGGCATGAAGCTGATCGAGCAGGCCGACGTCGTGCTGGCGCTCGGCACGCGCCTCGGACCGTTCGGTACGCTGCCGCAGCACGGGCTCGATTACTGGCCGAAGAGCGCGAAGATCATCCAGGTCGATGCCGACCCCAAGATGCTCGGCCTCGTCAAGAAGATCTCGGTCGGCCTCTGCGGCGATGCGAAAGCCGTCGCCGAGGCACTCGCAGCGAAGCTCGCCGGTCGGCCGCTCGCCTGCCAGTCCAACCGCGACAAGCGCGACGCGGAGATCCGCAAGCAGAAGGGCGAGTGGGAGAAGGAGCTCGCGGCCTGGGCGCAGGAGAAGGACCCGTACAGCCTGGACGTCACGCGCGACACGAACCTGATGCACCCGCGCCAGATGCTGCGCGAGCTCGCGAAGGCGATGCCTGCGCATGCGATGGTGTCGACCGACATCGGCAACATCTGCTCGGTGTCGAACAGCTACCTGCATTTCGACGAGCCGCGCAGCATGTTCGCGGCGATGAGCTTCGGCAACTGCGGCTATGCGTTCCCGTGCATCATCGGCGCCAAGCTCGCCGCTCCGCACCGCCCGGCGATCGCCTACGTCGGTGACGGCGCCTGGGCGATGAGCATGGGCGAGATCCTGACCTGCGTGCGCGAGAAGATCCCGGTCACCGCGGTCGTGTTCAACAACCGCCAGTGGGGCGCCGAGAAGAAGAACCAGGTCGACTTCTACAGCCGCCGCTTCCTCGGCAC
>Ga0134126_10005389_pt1 | contig 15987 bp, 13 predicted proteins | sample KB31752_FD_96881 | JGI IMG/M metagenome (GOLD analysis project Ga0134126, IMG submission 96881) | Terrestrial soil microbial communities with excess Nitrogen fertilizer from Kellogg Biological Station, Michigan, USA - KB3-175-2 | ecosystem: Environmental > Terrestrial > Soil > Unclassified ...
CGATGTCACCGTCCGCAGTGCTGACCCGCACCCCAGGCCCGCGCTCGGCGACAGCGGTGACACGGGTCGGCTCGCTGACCCGTCCGGTCAGTCGCGCCAGCGCGGCGAGCGCACGATCGGCGGCGATGACCGCGGACTGGGGTTCATGCAGCACCGGGTCGAAGACTGCGACGCCGGGGAATCGCCGCGCCGCCTCCGCCGCGCTGAGCAGCTCGCCCGGTGCCCCGGCTTGCGCAAGCGCATCGCGCACCTGCTCCATCTGCGGCCCGAAGGTGAGCTGGGGTGCCGGGTAGAGCAACCGCTCGCCGCACGCGTCTTCGAGTTCGGTCCACGCGTCCCTGGCCTGCCTGGCCAGTGACACGTAGGCCGGCTGTTCATAGCCGAGCCGGAAAATCCGGCACGTGCCGTGCGACCCGCCTCCGATGTGACCGGTGGGCGCTTGATCGATGACAACCACCTCGTGGCCGCGCCTGGACAGCGCCCACGCAGCCGACAGGCCAAGCAGGCCGCCGCCGACGACCGCGAACTCTGTGTGCATCGCCTGCTACCGCGGTCGCGGCCTACCAGCCGCGGGCCCGCCACTGCGGGATCTGCGGGCGCTCGGCGCCGAGCGTGGTGTCGCCGCCGTGCCCAGGGTAGACCCAGGTGCCGTCTGGCAGTTCGGCGAAGATGCGTTCTTCGAGGTCGGTCATCAGCGAGTTGAACCTGACCGGGTCCTGCTGTGTGTTGCCAGGGCCGCCTGGGAACAGCGAGTCGCCGGTAAACAGATGCGGCTGATCGGCCAGTTCCCCGTCGGCGTCGTAGAGCAGGGCGATGCTGCCAGGTGTGTGGCCACGCAAGTGGATGACCTTGAGCACGCAGTCACCGACGTCGATCGTGCCGCGGTGGCTGACCAGAGTGTTCGGCGCGAGCGGCAGCGCTGGTGCGTCATCGGTGTGGGCCACGGTGTCGGCGCCCGTCGCCTTCGCCACCGCTTCGAGCGCGGCCGTGTGGTCGCCGTGCCTGTGGGTCGTGACGATCGTGGACAGCGGCTGACCGCCGATGAGCCCGAGCAGCGTCTCCGGATCGTTGGCCGCGTCAATCAGCAGCAGATCGCCCGTGCTCGTGCAGCGCAGCAGGTACGCGTTGTTGTCCATGGGGCCGACGGCGACCTTGGTGACGGTCAGGCCAGGAAGCTCCCTGGTCTGGGCCGGCCCGCCGACGCTGACGTTGCCGTTATAGGTCATCGGAGTCCTTTCGTGCGTGCTGTCATCGACAGCCTGTCATCCGTAGGACGGAATGTCGGGCAGCGGCCCCGCCGGATCGACCGACATCTCGCCATCACTCTCGCGTCCGATCAGCCAGGCAAGCAGCGCGTACCCGGCGCCGGTGACCGCCGTGGCCGACGCGTCGCTGGCGCGCAGGAAGTACTGCCTGCCCGAGTTGACATCGTTCAGCACCGCTGGCGGGCAGGATGGGTCCTGCGCGTACTCGCCGGTCACCCGGTACAGCTCGTCGGAGACGAACCAGTCGGGCCAGTTCGGTGGCCCGTAATTGGCGCCGAGATCCGCGTGGTGCACCTCGACCTCGAACAATCGGCGGTTCAGCACGAACCATGCTGGGAAGGCCGGGCCGCGGATCATGCGTACCTTGGTCAGCCAGGCTTCCTCAGGCAACGCGCGGGCGCGGGCGAAGAATGCCTTGGCTGTGCTGCCCACGTCGGCGGTGAGTTCGTCGGCTGACCGGCCCGCACCCGCTTCGATGTCCGCTGTGCGCGCTTCCACGCTTGGGTACTGCGGGGTCTCGACGCCGGTCTCGGCCCAGGTGAGCAGGTTCAGCAGGCCGTCGCAGTTGCGCGCGACGTGGGTGAGCACGTGGCCGCGTGACCAGCCAGGCAGCAACGAAGGTTCGCGCATCTGATCGTCGGACAGGGCCGACGCGGACTCGAGCAGCCGGTCGAATGCGCCTTCGTTCTGCTCGATCATGAAGTCGACAGCATGTGGTCCACGGGGCTGGTTCACGTAGTCATCTTCCTCCACCGGTTGGGGAAGTCGAAGAGCTAGTCGATGGTTGTGACTGTAGGCCGTTAAAGGGCTGGTCTAGCTGAGGCCAGGAAAATGTCGTACCCCCCGGATAGCATTGGCGGCGCAGGTTCGTCCCGCCCCAGGGACCCACCCTTGCCCTATCGACCCGAAGAGTTCACCACCCCAGACCTGGAGAAAACGAGCGCATAGTGGCAGAACGGCTGGTAGTCCGCGGTGCCCGCGAGCACAACCTCAAGGATGTCTCGCTGGACCTGCCCAGGGATGCCATGATCGTCTTTACCGGGCTGTCCGGCTCGGGTAAATCGAGCCTCGCCTTCGACACGATCTTCGCCGAGGGCCAGCGCAGATACGTCGAGTCGCTATCGGCGTACGCCAGGCAGTTCCTCGGTCAGATGGACAAGCCCGATGTGGACTTCATCGACGGCCTGTCGCCGGCCGTCTCGATCGACCAGAAGGCGGCGAGCCGCAACCCGCGGTCGACCGTCGGCACCGTCACCGAGGTGTACGACTATCTGCGCTTGCTGTTCGCCAGGATAGGCAAGCCGCACTGCCCGCAGTGTGGCAGGCCGATCGCCAGGCAGACACCGCAGCAGATCGTCGACCGGGTGCTCGAACTCGAAGAAGACGCGAGGTTCCAGGTGCTTGCCCCGGTGATCAGGGGCCGCAAGGGCGAGTACACCGAGTTGCTGCGCGAACTGCAGACCAAGGGCTATTCGAGGGCCAGGGTCGACGGCGTCACGATCAGACTCGACGACGCGACCGATGGTTCGACGGGCCGGCTGCCCGTGCTCAAGAAGTACGAGAAGCACACGATCGAGGTGATCGTCGACCGGCTGTCCGTGAAGGAGTCAGCTCGGCGGAGGCTGACCGACTCGGTGGAGACGGCGCTTGGCCTGTCGGGCGGTGTGGTCGTGCTTGAGTTCGTCGACCTGCCTGAGTCCGATCCGAATCGGGAGCGGATGTACTCAGAGCACCTGGCCTGCCTGTATGACGATCTGTCATTCGAAGAGCTTGAACCCCGGTCGTTTTCTTTCAACTCCCCATGGGGGGCATGCCCGGACTGCACCGGCCTCGGCACCAAGATGGAGGTTGACCCTGAACTTGTAGTCGCCGACTCGGAGCTGTCGCTGGCTGAGGGCGCCATCAGCGTGTGGAGCGGCGGGCACGTCAACGACTACTTCATGCGGCTGATAGAGGCGCTCGGTAACACGATCGGGTTCAACACCAATACGCCGTGGGCGAAGCTGCCGGCCTCGGCCAAGAAGGCGCTGCTGTACGGCTACCCCGACCAGGTGCACGTCAAGTACAAGAACAGGTACGGCAGGGAGCGCTCGTACTACACGAACTATGAAGGCGCGATCCCCTACATCCAGCGCCGGCACAACGAGGCGGAGAGCGACTCGAGCCGTGAGCGATTCGCCGGATACATGCGCGAGGTGCCATGCCCGGCGTGCGACGGCACCAGGCTGAAGCCGCTGACGTTGGCGGTGACCGTGGACGGCCGGTCGATCGCACAGTATGTGTCGCTGCCGATCGGTGAGCTTGCCAAGCTGCTGATGACACTTGAGCTATCCGAGCGCGACCAGCAGATCGCCGGCCGGGTGCTGAAGGAGATCAATGCGAGGCTCGGGTTCTTGCTCGATGTCGGGCTCGACTACCTGACCCTCGACCGGGCGTCGGCCACGCTGGCCGGCGGCGAGGCGCAGCGGATCAGGCTGGCCACCCAGATCGGCTCCGGGCTGGTCGGCGTGCTCTACGTGCTCGACGAGCCGTCGATCGGGCTGCACCAGCGGGACAATCACCGGTTGCTAGAGACGTTGTTGCGGCTGCGCGATCTCGGCAACACGCTGATCGTTGTCGAGCACGACGAGGACACGATCAGGTCGGCCGACTGGGTTGTCGACATCGGGCCGCGAGCCGGTGAGCACGGCGGCCAGATCGTCGTCTCCGGCCCGCTCGAAGACCTGCTGGCCAGCAAGGACTCGCTGACCGGCGCTTACCTCACCGGGCGGGAGAGCATTCCGGTCCCGGCTAAGCGGCGCAAGGTGTCAAAGAGCAGGGAGATCGTGGTCAAGGGCGCGGCTGAGCACAACCTGCGTGGCGTGGACGTAGCGTTCCCGCTCGGCTGCTTCATCGCGGTGACCGGGGTATCGGGCTCAGGCAAGTCGACACTGGTCAACGACATCCTGTACAGCGCGCTCGCCAAGGAGTTGCACGGTACCCGAGTCGTGCCAGGCAAGCACGCCAGGGTGACCGGCGTGCACCAACTCGACAAGGTCGTGCACGTCGACCAGGGTCCGATCGGGCGGACGCCGAGATCGAACCCGGCGACGTATACCGGGGTATTCGACCACATGAGGCGACTGTTCGCGCAGACCACCGAGGCGAAGATCCGTGGCTATCAGCCGGGCCGGTTCTCTTTCAACGTCAAAGGCGGCCGGTGCGAGGCGTGCTCGGGCGACGGCACCATCAAGATCGAGATGCAATTCCTGCCCGACGTGTACGTGCCGTGCGAGGTCTGCCACGGCGCCAGGTACAACACCGACACCCTGCAGGTGCACTACAAAGGTAAGTCGATCTCCGACGTGCTGAACATGCCGATCGAGGAGGCGTCGGACTTCTTCGAGCCGGTCCCGGCGATCCACCGGCACCTGAAGACGCTGGTCGACGTCGGTCTTGGATACGTGCGACTCGGTCAGCCAGCGCCGACGCTGTCGGGCGGCGAGGCGCAGCGGGTCAAGCTGGCCTCGGAGTTGCAGCGCAGGTCGACAGGCCGGACGATCTACGTGCTCGACGAGCCGACCACCGGGCTGCATTTCGACGACATACGCAAGCTGCTCGGCGTGCTGAACAGGCTCGTGGACACCGGCAACACGGTGATCGTGATCGAGCACAACCTGGACGTGATCAAGACCGCCGACTGGGTGATCGACCTCGGTCCCGAAGGCGGATCGCGCGGCGGGCAGGTCATCGCGACAGGGACGCCGGAAGATGTCGCCAAGGTCGAGGAGTCGTACACCGGCCAGTTCCTGGCCAAGATGCGGTAACTCCGATCAGAGCATCCCCAGATCAGAGGTAGTCTTCGCGGCGCATGGTGCCCGACGCGGCCTCGCCGCGCAGGTGCCGTCGCACGTTCTCCGCGGCGTTCCTGACGGCTCCGGTGATGACGCCGGGAATGATGCCCGAGTTGTGCGGTGACCCAAGCACGTTGGGCAGTTCGAAGAACGGGTAGTCGGTGCGGAAGCTGCCGCCACGCCATGGTTCGTGCCACCACGCATCGATGCCCGCCATGAACTGAGGGTTCCGCGAGAGGTGCTGGTAAAGGGCTTGCTCGTTGACGATGGCGCCTCTGGCGACGTTCACCAGGATTGCGGTCGGCTTCATCAGGGATAGCTCGCGGGCCGCTATGAGATCCCTTGTCTTGTTGGTGAGCGGCAGGGCGATCACCAGGACGTCGGCTGCGGTGAGGACACGGTCAAGATCGGCTAGGGTGCCGATGAACTCGACGGGATCGGTGGTCTGGCCGCCACCGTTGATCGCGTAGATGCGTGCGCCGAGCGCCCGCATCAAGGCAGCGGTCGCGCGGCCGATGCCGCCGTAGCCGAGTATCGCGCACACGGCGCCGTTGAGCGTGATCAGCCGCTCGTTCCGGTTGAACTCTCCGGCAGCGAGCGCGGCGTGCCGCTGCGGCAGCCGCCTGGCCAGCGCCAGCGACATGGCCACGACATGCTCGGCGATCGGGGCCGCATACGCGCCGATGTTGCCAGCGAGCACCACGTGTTCAGGCACGAGGCTGAAGTCCACGCCGTCGGCGCCAGCGGACAGCAGTTGGATGAACCTGAGCTCAGGCAGCCTCGCCAGCGTGCCATCCGGAAGTTCCCGCGCGGGATTCCAGCCGATCAGAGCATCGGCCCCAGCGGTCAGCGCAGCGCGTTCGTCCTCGGGCACCTGGTGCGAGAACACCACCGTGGCATCATCGCCGAGTACCTCGGCGATGATCTTGGCGTGGCCCTCGTTGACCTCGCAGGTCACGGCAACAATACGCTCGCGCGGCATTTGTCCTCCCGGCCAGAGAATATCCGCCGCCCGCCGCCCCGCTGCCGCGACCTGGCCGAGGCGCCGGGCGCGGAGGTTAGCGGCGTCCCCGCGCCTCTGCTGGGGTGCGATGGATCCGGGGATTCATCGGCTCGGCATCGGAGTGGTCGCGATGAGTCCCCGGATCCACACCTGATTTCCCTGCTGAAACCCCGAACCCATCGCACCTGGCCGGGCGTTCGGGCGCGATGGATTCCCGAACCCATCGCACCGGCCGGGCGCTCGGGTGCGATGAATACCCGGATCCATCGAGGATCCATCGCGCCTGGTCTGGCTGCCGGGGCCTAAACCGCTGCCAGCCTCGGCTGTCTGCGCGCCGACATAGATTCCTGTTATCGGTGCTCGCTTCCGATGAGCAGCTTTTCGAGCTTGCTGAGCCGGTCGTCTAGGTCTGCGGTGGTGACCATGTCGGCGAGGGCGAGGCGGACGGCGGCTAGTTCCCTGGCGAGGTACTCGGCGTCGTCCTGGGTGCGGGCGGCTACCTGCCGGTCGCGCTCGATGCTGGCCCGGTCGCGATCGTCCTGCCGGTTCTGCGCGAGCAGGATCAACGGCGCCGCGTACGCGGCCTGGGTGGAGAACGCCAGGTTGAGCAGGATGAATGGGTAAGGATCCCAGTGCCTGACGAGGGCAGCCGTATTGAACGCGATCCAGATGATCACGAACACGGTCTGTCCGACCAGGTACCTGCCGGTGCCGAGGAACCTCGCTATCCCTTCTGACATTCGCCCGAACGCGTCAGCGTCGTACTTGGCCCGCACGCGTGGTGCCGAGCCGCGCGGGGCGCTCAGGTCTCGGTCGCCGAGGCGCAGGGGTGCCGTCAGTGGCATTCTCATGTGATCTCGCTCTTCCTCCAGCCCGTCGGCAGGATGCGATCGAGCACGTCGTCGACGGTGATCGCGCCGAGCAGGCAGCCTGCCTCGTCGCAGACGGCCACGCCGATGAGGTCATAGGCGGCCATCCGCCTGGCCACCTCCTTCTCCGACAATTCGGGCCTGACAAAGCCGGTCGCTTCGATGCACTGGCCGACGGTCATGGCTGGCGGTTCGCGCAGCAGCCGCTGGAATCCGACGGTGCCGAGATACCGTCCGGTCGGAGTCAGCGAGGGCGGCTCACAGACGAACACCTGCGCCGCCACCGTCGGCGCGTTCTCCGGCCGGCGGATCTCGGCCAGCACCTGCGCGACCGGAGCGTCGGGCGGCACGATCAGCGGATTCGATGTCATCAGGCCGCCAGCCGTTGTCGCGTCGTAACGAAGCAGCCTGCGCAGGCGGTCGGCCTGCACGGTCTCCATCGCCGCCAGCAACCGCTCCCGCTGGTCAGCCGGCATCTCGGCGAGCAGGTCGGCGGCGTCGTCGGGTTCCATCTCCTCGACGACGTCGGCGGAACGCTCGAGACCGAGCCCGGCCAGCAACCTGATCTGATCTTGCTCGGGCATCTCCTCGAGCACGTCGGCAAGCTCCTCATCCTGCAACGCCTCGGCGAGCTCGCGCCTGCGGGCAGCCGACATGACTTCGACCGCGCTGGCGAGATCGGTCGGATGCATCGCGCGTAGCTGGATGAGTTGCTCGGACAGCGCGCTCGCCTTGAACAGTTCCTGGTACTTGTCCCAGGGCACGACCGTCGTCGAGTTGTGCAGGAAGCTCAGGCCGTGGCCGACCGCCAGCGCTGACACGTCCCAGCCGCCGCGGCGCAGCCCTGACGGAGCGATGCCGATATCAAGCACCCGGCCAGAGCCAGCCGGCTTTCCGTACAGCTCGGACGCCAGGATCTCACCGGCTCGCCGGCTGAATCGCCGCAGGTCAATGGTGCCGCCGCTGAGCCGGACGCCGTCAACGGAGACCTCGGCGACGCGGCCCAGGTTGACGAAGATCTGCCGCCGCTGCATGGTGACGACCAGCCCGAGCACCCACGGCGGCTCGCCGCTTGCCGACGGCAAGATCACGACGTCGCGGACGCGGCCAATCGAGAAACCTTCGCTGTCCCGTAGCTGACGGCCGCTAAGCCGGGACGTGAAGACCGCGCCGGTCACGGCGTGCCGTCCATCCTGCCCGCCTTTCGTCCTTGGCGACAGCTTTACCCGAACTAGTATTCCTCTGAACCTTGCTTGCCATCGCGGGCACGACTATGCGCCGGGCAGATCGAGTCGGTGGACATAACCGGCCTGCCATGACGCCCTCGCGCGGCGGATGGACGCGGTGCGGCGGCGCGCTGGCTGGGTAGCCTGCTTGGTATGCAGATCGAAACGGTGGCAGGTCCGGCTCAGGTCGAGGTAGACGAGGTCGCGGCGCCGAAGTTTCTGCTGGTGCTGACCCATGGCGCTGGCGGGGGAGTGGCCAGCGCCGATCTGATGGCCGCCAGGCAGGCCGGGCTCGACACCGGGGGTACGGTCGTGCGGGTGCTCCAGCCCTACCGGGTGGCAGGCGCCAGGGCGCCTGGGTCAGCGCAGCGGCAGGATGCGGCCTGGCTCGATATCATCACGGCGCTACGGGCTCGCTATTCCGGCATCCCCCTTGTCCAGGGTGGTCGCAGCAACGGCGCGAGACTGGCCTGCAGGACCGCGCAGGCGACCGGAGCGGCCGCCGTTATCGCGCTGGCGTTTCCGCTGCATCCTCCGGGCAAGGCTGACGTGCCGGAGAAGTCGCGGGCGGGGGAGCTGCGTTCGGCTGGTGTACCCGTGCTGGTCATTAACGGCGACCGGGACCCGTTCGGGGTGCCCGATGCGGCTGACGCCGACCGGCTTGTCGTGCTGAGGGGAGAGACTCACTCGCTATCGAAGCAGCGGGCTGCCATCGGCAACGCGATCGCGTCCTGGCTGAGCGCGCTTGGCTGGGGCGACTCGGCCCCGGGAGTCAACTGTCGTCAGGCAGCAGGTACGCGCGGGGTTGGGCTAGTCAATTTGATGTCGGTCGGTCGGTGTGGTGCCACGGCAGCACCGGTAGGGAGCAGCTCGCCGGTGTCTTCGAACACCACGATGCCGTTACAGAGCAGGCTCCAGCCTTGTTCGGGGTGGCTAATAAGGGTACGAGCCGCCTCGTGGTCCGGGTCGCTTGCGGCCGGACACGGGGGCGTGTGCGGGCACATTGCGCGCCTCCTGATCAATTAGGGGGTTGATCATCACCATCTAATGTGCCAGGTACGTTAGCTGTGACGACATGGCACATTAGGATGGTTTTGCGGCATGGTCTTTGTAGATTTCCTAGTAGTCCGGTGCTGATATCGGGTTGCCACACGAACTACATACTGGTTACAACGCCAGAGGTGGCCGGTTGCGTCCCGTAACTGGGAAACGGGCTCAAACCGACGCCAGCAGGACGCGGAGGTATGCCGGTAAGCCGGTGCGTCTCCCTGAGCGTGAGGAGCCGTTCGGCTTCGGCGTTGAGCGCATGGACGGTTGGCGTCGCCATCGCCTTGCGCTTGAAAATCCTGTCGTCGTACCCGCGAGGCCCGATCTCGGCCTTCACCGCCGCGAACGCGGAACGCATCGCGTCAGTCAGCGCCGCGTCGAGCTTCTTCGCCAGCGCGTACCTCTCACCAAGCGGCCGCGCGGTCGCTTGCGCGTCCCGGTAGTCTCGCTCGGCGGTGGCGGCCGCGGCTAGAAGATCATTGAAATTGGCGGCAAGCGCCACATCGGATAGATATTGCGCCTGCGCGTCTGCGTTAACCTGCTTACGTCCCACGATCACGCCGGTCAGCTTAGCGGACGACGGCCACGGATTACGCAAGGCTGTGCTAGTCGAGACGCGCTGCTACGCAAGGCTGTGCTAGTCGAGACGCGCTGCTTACGCAAGGCTGTGCTAGTCGAGACGCGCTGCTTACGCAAGGCTGGCCAGCCAAGCTTCGTGCAAGTCCGAGTATTCGCCTCCGCTGATGAGGAGTTCATCGGGCGACCCGTCCTCGACGATCCGGCCGTGGTCGAGCACGATCACCCGGTCGGCGATCCTGACTGTCGACAGCCGGTGCGCGATGATCACCGCTGTGCGGCCAGCCATGACGGTCTGCAGCGCCTGCTGAACGACCCGTTCGCTTGGCAAGTCGAGCAGCGACGTCGCCTCGTCAAGCAGCAGGACGCTCGGCGCCGCGATGAACGCCCGCGCGAACGAGATCAGCTGGCGCTGGCCGGCCGACAGCCGCCCGCCGCGCTTGCCGACTTGAGTGTCGTAGCCGTCGGGCAGGCCGGCGATGAACTCCCCAGCTCCGACGGCTTCGGCGGCTTGCGCGATCTGGGCTGGCGAAGCTCCCGGCTTGCCGAGCGCGATGTTCTCCGCGATCGTCTCGCTGAACAGGAAGTTCTCCTGCGTGATCATGACGATCTCGCGGCGGAGGTCGGTGTCGGCCAGATCGCGCAGGTCGACGCCGTCGAGCAGCACCTGACCCTCGCCGGGGTCGTAGAACCTGGCAAGCAGCCGGGCGATCGTCGTCTTCCCTGCTCCGGTAGCGCCGACCAGCGCGACTTTCTGACCGGACTCGATGGTCAGATCCAGGTCGGGCAGCACGATCGCGTCACGATAGGCAAATCGCACGCCGGCGATGTCTAGCCGCCTGCCTGAGCGAGCGGCGGGTAGCGAGACCGGCTTGGTCGGCTCGGGCACCGATGGCGTCTCGTCGAGCACCCCGGAGATCTTCTCGAGCGCGGCCGCAGCCGACTGGAGCGTGCTGTAGAACTGCGAGACGTCCTGCAGCGGCTCGAAGAACCGGCGCAGGTACAGCAGGAACGTGACCAGCACGCCGACCGGCATCGCGTGGTCGATGACCCGCACCCCGCCGTACAGCAGCACGACGCCGATCGCCAGGTTCCCGATCAGGGTCACGCCTGGGAAATACAGCGCGACGAGCTGCATCGACCGCCTCGACGCATCGCCGTAGCTCGCGTTCAGCTCGCCGAAGATCTCCTCGTTCCTCGGCTCCCTGCGGAACGTCTGGACGGCCCTGATCCCGTTGAACGTCTCAACGAAGTGGACGATGACCAGCGCGATGGCTTCCCGCGTGCGCCGGTAGGCGACGGCGGACTCGCGCCTGAACCAGACGCTGAGCCAGGTCAGCGGCAAGAACCCGGCCATCACGGCGAGCGCGAGCTGCCAGTCGAGCAGCAGCATGCCGGTGCCCACGAAGATCATCGAGAACGCGGCGCCGACCAGCGAGTCAAGTCCTTCGTCGAACACCTCGGAGATCGAGTCCATGTCAGAGACCTGGCGCGAGATCACCCGGCCCGAGGTATAGCGCTCGTGGAAGGCCACCGACAGCCACTGGAAGTGCCCGAACAGCCGGGCCCGCAGCTCCCGAACAACTTCGCCGCCCATCTTGCCGATCGACGAGATGAACGTCGCGGTCGCTACGGCCTGGATCCCGACAGCGACGCAGAACTCGATGACCACGATGATGATCGGCACGGCATCCTTGGTGCGGAGCAGCGCCGGGATCTTGTCGACGGCGATCCCGACCAGCCAGGGACCAGCGAGCGCGGCCAGGTTCGAGGTCAGGATGACGATCGTGATCCAGGCCAGGGTTCTGCGATGCGGCCGGAGAAGATCTGACAGCAGTGCCCGGCTGCGCCGGCGCAGCATCAGCGACACGCCGCGGGGAAGTTCGTCGATTTCCTCGGCCGCTATGCCGCGCCATTGCTGCGTGGCGACCGGAGACGTCGCAGAAGTCACAGCCTGACGCTCCTTTCCGCCTGCGTGCTCATCAGGTACTGGTAATGCGCGTTCGTCGTAAGCAGTTCGTGGTGGCCGCCAGTCGCGATGATCTCGCCGTGGTCGAGCACGGCGACCCGGTCGGCGAGCGCCACCGTGGACGGCCGGTGCGCGACCACGAGCGCGGTCGCGTCGGCGAGCACGTGCCCGAGCGCCTCGGTGACCTTGGCCTCGGTGTGCACGTCGAGCGCGGATAGCGGGTCGTCGAGCAGCAGCAGCGCCGGCCTGGCCAGGATTGCCCGCGCCAGCGCGATCCGTTGCCGCTGGCCGCCTGACAGTGACATCCCCTGCTCGCCGATCCTGGTGTCCAGGCCCCACGGCAGGTCGGCGACGAAGTCGGCCTGAGCCGCGGCCAGCGCCGCCTCGACCTCCTCGTCGGGTGCGTCAGGCCGGCCAAGCGTGACGTTCTCGCGGACGCTGACCGAGAACAGCGTCGGGTCTTCGAACGCGCACGCCACCACCGTGCGCAGTTCCTTCAGCGGCATCTCGCGGATATCGGCGTGGTCGATGCGGATGGTGCCCGCCGTCGCGTCGGCCAGCCTGACGATCAGGTTGAGCAGCGTGGTCTTGCCCGAACCTGTCGCGCCGACTAGCGCGACGGTCTCTCCTGGGTTCAGTTCCAGGCATACGTCTCGCAGCACAGGCGCGGACGCGCCCGGATAGCTGAATTTCACGTGATCCAGGGTGAGCTTGGCTGACCTAGGAGATGCCGGCAGTTCCGACGTGAATTTTTCCGCGGAAAGAATTGCGGGCGCTGGCCCCGGATCAGTGATCGCCGGTGCGGTGTCGAGTATCTCGTAAACCCGTTGCGCGGCTGTGGCGGCCTCCTGACCGAGTGCCAGGATGTAACCCATCGCCTCGATCGGCCAGATCAGCTGCACGACGAGTGCCACGAACGCGACGAGGCCGCCGGTGGTGAGGTTGCCCTGGCTCACGGCGAACGCGCCGAGCAGCAGGATCAGCGCGATCGCGAGGTTCGGCACTAGGTCGAGACTGGCCCAGAAGCGACCGCGCAGTTGCGCCTTGGCCACCTGAGTTGAATAGACAACGCCGGTCAGGCTCTTGTGCCTGCCCGCCGCTTCTTCCCGGCGGCCGAGCGACTTGAGCACGCGGATGCCGGCGGCGGCCTCTTCCACATAGGTGTTCAGGTCGTCCTGCTGGTCCTGCACTCGACGGGAGAGCACGGTGTAGCGCCGTTCGAACCGCAGGCACAGCGCGGTTACCGGGATCAGCAGGCCGCCGATCAAGAATCCGAGCAGCGGGTCGAGGCGGATCAGCAGCACCACGATGATCACGAACGTGACCACGCTCGTGATCATGAAGATGACGCCGAACCCGGCGAAGCGCCTGATCGCCGACAGGTCCGTCGTTCCCCTTGACAGCAGTTGCCCGGACTGCCAGTCATCGTGGAAGCCGGGTTCCAGCCGTTGCAGGTGCGCGTACACGTCGTCGCGCATGGACTGCTCGAGCGCGGCCACGGCCCTGGCCTGCACCCAGCGCCTGGCGATGTTGAACAGCACCTCCATGGTGCCGATCCCGGTCGCGGCTAGGCCGATGACAACGAGCAGTCCCAGGTCATGGCTTGACGACCGGGCCGTCTTCGCGATTGGGCCGTCGATCGCAGCCTTGGCCAGCAGCGGGATCACGATCTCCGCGCCTTCGCCGAGCAACGCGGCGATGAGCATCCCGAGTAGCTGGCGATAGTAGGGCCGCACGTATTGCCGGACCCGCAGCAGCGCCGTAAGTGGGCCTTGTCCGGCGCTCTGGGAGCCTTGTCCCGCTACCTGGGTGCTTGTTTCCTTCTGAGCATCCAGCGTAGTCACTTGCCGGATAGTAATCGGATGCGTCGTTAACTGTCACTTTGTTTTACCGCCGGTACGGGGGTTGCGAGGGTCGCCGCCGGGTAGCGCGGAGCGACGACTTCTGGCACGCTGACGAAACGCGCCAGGGGGAGGGGCTGGTGGAATTGCGGGATTCCTGCGGTATGTCCAGTGGGTCTGCTGCCCCTGGTGCCTATGTGGAGGCGATCAGCGCGATCGTCGAGATCGCCGCGCGGTTCACCGCTGTTACCTGGAACGCGCCAACGCCCTGCCCAGAATGGCGGGCGGCCGACCTTGCTGGCCACTTGCGGTGTATCGCCGATGACTATCACGAGTACCTCGACGACGCGCCGGTGAGCAGGCTCTCCAGGCTGATGGCCACGGGCGCGGACGCCGGTACCATCACGCGGAAAATGGCCAGGCAGAACGCTGCCGAGCTGGCGGCGTTGCCTGAGGTACCGCCCGGCGCGCACATCGAAGCCTTCGCCGAGTTGGCTACGAGGTACACCAACAGGCTAAGTCCGTTGCTGCCGCTGCCACATCACAGCTACCGGGGGCGGGTGATCACGGTAGCCGGGATGGGAGGCATGGCCTGCGTGGAATGGCACGTGCACGCCTGGGATCTGGCCAGGACGCTCGGCGAGTTCTACCGGCCTGCTGATCCGGAGGCCGTGCTCGCCGGCTGGCTGGTCGGGATACCGCACGTCGCCGTCGTGCCAGACGATGATCCGTGGTTGTCGGTGCTCAAGTCGTCAGGCAGGCACTAGGTGAGCTTGTAGCGGTACATCCTGGTCTCGCGCTGCTCGAAGCCGAGCCTTTCGTATAGCCGTCCCGCTGACTCCCTTGACGGGCGCGAGGTGAGGTCGACGGTCCGCGCGCCAGCCTGCTTGGCGATCTTGACCGCTGCGTCGATGAGCGTCGAGGCGATCTGCTTACCTCTCGATGCCTCGTCGACGACCACGTCCTCGATCCACGCCCGCACCCCGCTTGGGATCACGAACGTAACTAGCGTCAGCGTGCCGAGTATCTGCTTGTCAGCACGGGCAAGCAGCACGGTGCTCGCCGCTGACTCGACGATCGCCGACAACGCGACCGCGTCGAGTCGCTTGGCGGTCGTGGAGAGCTGCGGAAGAAGTCGTTCGAAGGCCTCGACAACTTCGTCGGTGACTTCGCTGAGTACCTCGACGTCGACGTTCACCGACGCAATCTATCCGGTCCGGCGGCGGCTCGCGCCACGACCCGCGGTGCTGGGTGGCGCGGCGGCACCGGGCATCGGGTTGATTCTCTTCCTAGTTGGCCTAGTCTTCTTAAAAATGGGCTACGGGTAAAAATTTCAATGAAGGGGCGGGAAATGGGCGCTGACTCAGCTATGGGGCTGGCTGATGCCATCGAGGACCTGCGTGAGCAGCTGGAACTCGCCCGGTCCCGGGTGAAGCCCGACGGTATCACGTTCCCTATCCGTTCCGTGACGGTAGAACTTCAGATGGTCGCGGCCAAGGAGGGGGAGGGCAAAGCGGGCTTCAAGGTTCCCGTGATTGATCTTGAGCTGGCGGCCGGGGGCAGGATCTCACGTGAGGCGACTCACCGGGTCGTGATCGAATTCGCAACGCCAGTGGGCCCCGGCGGGGAGGCGATCCGCGTCGACCGCATCAGCAGCGTGCCGCTGGATTGATCGCTAATCGAACGCCGTGGTGGTACCACTAAATCCACAGTTCACAGACCGCTTCGTCAAGATAAGAGCCGATCTGCGTGAAAAGCCGGGCGGTGGCCCTTACCGGCTTTCGTCAGGCTTTGTTATCCGCGAAGGGGTGGTGCTGGCCAGCGCGCACGGCGTCGACGGCGCCCGGTCGATCACGATCACCGACCTGCGCCAGCGCCGCTACGAGGTCGACGTCGGCGCGGCGTCGCTTTGGCTGGGCGACCCGGCTGGCCCAGCCGCGGACAAGGCACCAGACCTCGCGGTCCTCTCGGTTCCTGGACTTGGACCTGGGCTCCGGCCGTTTCCGATCGCGCGGCTCAACCGCTCCTCGCCCCACCTGACGGATCTGCGCGACGTCCAGGTTTTCGGCTACCCGGCATTCACGGAGGCGAGCGGGCGGAACTCCTTCCAGGACACCGGGCGGATCCCCCTGCAGTCGCACATGGAGTCTGGTCTGGTCGACGTCGCCCTTCCCACCGAGCCGCGTGACCTCGACCCGCACGGCGACATCGGCTCCCAGTGGGCTGGCATTTCCGGCGCGCCGGTGATCGTCGACAGGTTCCTGGTCGCTCTGGTGACTGAACACTCCACCCGCACCCGTTCGACCCGGCTGGCCGCGACCCCGCTGAGCCTGCTCGATCCTGACCCGCAGTGGCCGC
>Ga0134126_10005390_pt1 | contig 15987 bp, 16 predicted proteins | sample KB31752_FD_96881 | JGI IMG/M metagenome (GOLD analysis project Ga0134126, IMG submission 96881) | Terrestrial soil microbial communities with excess Nitrogen fertilizer from Kellogg Biological Station, Michigan, USA - KB3-175-2 | ecosystem: Environmental > Terrestrial > Soil > Unclassified ...
AAAGCCGTCTATAGTCGATTCGATATTTGCTGCGCCCGGCTGTTCCTTCAGGGTAACCAGGCCCCCGATACGGTCCTGGCTGCCAAAGTTTTGGGAAAACCTGCCTACAAAGAAGTCAGTCGCCGGCCCGCCGTTGTAACCCTGTTGCCGTATGGCCATGGCGCCGTAATTGGTGCTTGCCGAGCGGTAAACAAACCTGCCCCCGCCAACTATCGGAATTGGGTTCCCGCTGGTATCCAGCCCGATGGTGCGGCTGTTGAAAGGCTGGTAATGCATGGAGCCGCCGGCCTGGTCGCCATTCATTGTAACCTGTACACCAAAAAGCGAAGCATTCTCCAGGAAAAACTGTCGCTTTTCGGGAAAGAACACATTAAAACGGGTAGTATTGTTTACCTGCTGGTCCACATCAGCCTGGGCAAAATCGGTATTGGCGGTAAGGTCGAGCACGGCGTTTGGAGTAATAGTCCATTTAAGGTCGCCACCGTATTTAAGGGCTTTGGTATGCAGCGGCTCGGCGCCGCCGAAATTTGTGTAATGATCGTCGGAAGCCAGGATATAAGGATCGACGGTGATATTGGTAGCATGCGCCGGGGGCTGCAGGTTGGTCAGCAAGCCTGCATAGTTCATGTGCGTGGATGAAAAAATGCGCGGGAAGGGCGAAAAAGCGCTGATCTCATTCGTTAAGCGCCGGTTGCGGTAAACGTTAAATCCCCAGCTTTGCAGGGTATCTTTACTGTTTGGATAGCGCAGGGTTTTCCAGGGAATGGCCATCTCTGCCACCCAGCCCGAATCGCTGCGAGTCGTACGTACGCTCCAGATGCCGTTCCAGTCGATGTCATAATACAAATCATCAAACGAGAGCAGGTCGCGCTCAACGCCGTAGGCATTGGTAGCAAAAACGATGGCATTGCGCTGGTCGTTAAAAGTATCGAAAGCCAGGTTCACCAGGTCATGCCGCAGGTAATCAAAATCCCGTGCAAAATCCGTAGCCATGATCGCTTTTTTGCCTTTGGGGTCCTTGCAAATGATGCCGAAATAAAGGTATTTCTGATTGTATAATACCTTAACAATGGTAACAAACTGCGAGGGTTTGCCCTGGTAAGGTTCAATTTGTATAAAGTCGGATGCGCCGGGGGTTAGCGCCCATTCGGGTTCGTCAAGCGCACCGTCGACCTTTATATTTCCAGTTATTTTTATCGCCTTAAGTTCGCGCCGGTGCGGGTTTGGTTTAAAAACTACGGCATCCTGACCGAAAGCATACGCCGTAAACAATAAAAAAATGAGCGTAAAGCGTATTTTCATCGGCAGAATAACTGTAAGGGAGATGATTGGGGGCAGTCATCATCGAAGGCAAATTACAAAATCGTTTATTAAAATGAACGCCGCTGTGATAAAAATGAAAAATAAGCCGCTAAGGATTACTAAACCATAGCGCCCTTCGATAACGTCAATGAAATTTGACCGGCATGATGTGAATTGTGAAAGAGAATATGCGAAAAAAGCCTCAGCCGGGTAACTTTTCCAAAAAATGGCGTGTCAATCATTTCCAGCCAATCTTCGGCGGCCGTAGTTTCTATAATTTGCGTTAAAAGATCATATCCTTTCTTTACTAGTTGACGGCTTTCTTCCGTATTTTTTCCCTGCCCGGTATCGGCGGCCCCCATCGTTGTGTTTTGCACGCCTGTTTTAAGTCCCAAAAAAGTAGTGAACAAATTCATTGTTTCGCCAATGTGGCGATAGATAAAGCCAATCGAGGCAGCCCGCGGGTTTAACCTAAGACCAGCGTTCTCGTTTGAGACCCTGTTGAACGAATAAGAGCTTGTCATCTTATTTTGTTCCAAAATGTTTTGAAGAAATGCCTTTTCCATGATTCAAAATTTATGCTCCCTTTGAGGAGAATGTGTTACCGGATAATTGTTTTATACCCCGATAACAAACGGGCCGTTTGAAATTGGACAATAGCTTGAATTTTTCTGAAGCAAGCAAGCCTTTGTACAAGACTTCCTGTTTTCGCTGTTTTTGCCGGTCGTGTTGTACTAATCAATAACATTTTACGTTTTTGAGCAGAATAACCTGACCCAATTATGAAAGCCTCACCTTTATTTTTATCACTTTTCTTACTTGCCGTAAGCTTTAAAGCCCCGGCGGCAAATCTGACCGACACTGCACTGAACCAGCCCGCACCCAATTTTAAATTGAAAGATATTAACGGCAAAATGGTTTCATTGGCGGATTTCAAGGGCAAAACGCTGGTCATCGACTTTTGGGCCACCTGGTGCGAACCTTGCCGCAATTCCTTCCCCGCAGTAAAAATGGCCGTTGAAAAATATAAGAATGATCCCGATGTAAAGTTCCTGTTTATAGATACCCGTGAAACCGAAGCAAATTACAGGGTCCTCGCAAAAAAACTCATGGCAGATAACCACTACCCATTTCATGTTGTTTTTGATCAAAAAAGCGACGATGGTAAAATGAATGCGACGTACAAAAAATATGTCATGCCCGGTATCCCTACCAAATTTTTTATCGATGGTAAGGGGATCATTAAATACAAGAGCATTGGCTATGTGCCTGAGCAGACCAAAGAAGAAGCCGCTGAAGATATCGAATACCTGATAGAAAAAGTAAAAACCGGGAAATAGATGGCCCGGGCGGCTTATATAACGGTGATTAATGGCCCGCCTGTTTTTTCCTCCAGCCACCCCATCGCTTCCAAATCAAGCCCCATTTTCCGCAGCTCGATTTCAAAATCGCTAACGCCTGCTTCCGCCACGGCAAGCAGCAACCCGCCGCTGGTTTGCGGGTCGGCCAATATATATCTTTGCGTGTCGGTCAGCGGGCCGATCTTATGCCCGTAACTATTCCAGTTGCGCCCGGTGCCGCCGGGGAAACATCGTTGATCAAGATAATATTCCAGGGAAGGTATTACCGGCACTTTATCAAATTCAATGGTTGCTGATAAACCGCTTCCTTCGCACATTTCGGCAAGGTGGCCCAGCAGGCCAAAGCCGGTAACATCCGTCATGGCTTTTACATAGGGCAATTTGCCGAAAACTTCACCAGGCTTGTTGAGGGAGGTCATGCTTTTTAAGGCTATGGCAGCATCTTCCGGCAATAAAACGCCCCGTTTTTGCGCGGTGGATAGGATGCCCACGCCGAGGGCCTTGGTCAGGTATAAGCGGCAGCCCGCGGTTGCTGTTGAGTTTTGTTTCAGGTTCGCAATATCAACCATGCCGTTTACCGCCAAACCAAATACCGGCTCGGGACAGTCGATGCTATGGCCCCCGGCTAAGGTGATACCGGCTTCGGCGCAAATGGCACGGGAGCCTTCCAGTACTCTTTGGGCTGTTTCGGGCGGCAATTTATCAATGGGCCAGCCCAAAATGGCAATAGCCAGCACCGGTTTACCGCCCATGGCGTACACATCGCTGATGGCATTTGCCGAAGCTATCCGCCCGAAATCATAGGCATCATCCACAATCGGCATAAAAAAATCGGTGGTGGATATGAGGGCCGCGCCGTTACCGAGGTCCAGCACGGCGGCATCATCGCGCTTGTCGTTACCCACCAGCAGGCGGGCATCCGGGCTATGTGTAACAGGGCTATGCAAAATTTTATCGAGGATAGCCGGGCTGATCTTGCAGCCGCAGCCGGCGCCGTGGGAGTATTGTGTTAGTTTTATTGCTGTAGCTTCCATCAGATTTGCGCCTGTAAAGGCATAAGGATTGTTTTACTAAACTTTAAAATTTGCTGCGCATGACTTGCATAATCGTCGCCGGCAATATCGAGGGAAAATACCCTGCCGGCAGGGCGCGCGGCAAGGCCTGTCCGGTAGGTTTTATCATAATAAACCAATACAAGCCGAATAAAATCTTCCATGCGGTTTTCGCGGATGGCAGCTACCGCATTTTTGGTTTGCTCGGGGCCGAGGCGTTTGCGGATACGCTCAGTGCATTCCACCAGGAAGTCTTTATCCAAACCGCCGTATTCGCCGGTTAAAAATGTCACCCGTGTTTGCAGATCGGTGTTGATGCTGATCACGGGCGCTTCGCGTATCTGGCGCCAGAAAGCATTTGGAATAGAACGTTTGCCTATGGTAAGGCTCTCATCTTCGATCCATAGCTCACGTTGGGTATCAATGCCTTTCAATTGATGGGATAAGTTATTTTCAAACTGCTCCTGCGTTGGCTGCACCATTTTATTCATGGTGCCAAAGGACGAACCCTGGTGCTGCGCCAGGTCCTCCAGGTCGATCGCCTGTTCGCCCGTTTGTTCAAGATGGTGCAATATCCTTGTTTTTCCGGAGCCTGTCATCCCGCCCAATACCCGCAGCCGGTATGGCTTTTCAAATTGCTGGTGCACCCAGTTGCGGTACTTCTTGTAGCCTCCCGCAATCACATAAACCTCGAAGCCATACAGGTCGAGCGCCCAGGCCATCGCCCCGCTGCGCATGCCGCCCCGCCAGCAATGCACCGCAATCTTTTTGCCCGGTGCAAGCACTAAGGCTTCTTTTATAAAACCCGACCATTTAGGGCCCGCAAGGTCGAACCCCAGCAAGATCGCTTCCTCGCGGCCGGCCTGCTTATAGGTGGTGCCCACCTTCACCCTTTCTTCGTTGCTGAACAAGGGCAGGTTAACCGCGCCGGGAATATGCCCGTGCTCAAACTCCGCCGGCGTGCGCACGTCGATCAGTACGATGTCATCGTGCTGTTGAAGAAAGTCCTGGATTGATGTGGGCTTCACCATTAGCGGCAAATATACGGTAGTATTTGGTTTGGTTTGATTGTGGAACTTGATTATCAAATGCTGCCGGTGGACGTTCAGAATTCCTGATTGAATTTATTGGATGGTAACTCAATATCGTAAGCACGGACGCCTGGACCGGCTGCATCAGCATAAACCCTCTTTTTTTATTATGAAAAAATTATTTCAAGCCTTAATAACCAAAATTTGCTTAATTTACCGGCTCATTCCTTATTCACGGTTATATGGCAAAAAAATACCTTACCCTTCTTATTGCATGCCTTTATTTAAACGTTAATGCGCAAACTGTCGACCGTTATTTTCAGCATATCCGCAATAATGCTGCGAAGCTAACGGCATTTTTTGCTGAAATGCCAAAGGGCGGCGACCTGCACCACCATTACAGCGGGTCGGTGTATGCCGAAAGCTATATTAAATGGGCTGTTGAAAAGGATTATTTTATAAATAAAAGAACGCTCGATGTTGCAGAAAAGGCCCCGGACCGGGATACCATGTGGAAAAGCTTTTCGCAGTTGGCCAAAAGCAGGCAGCTGGATTCTATCAAGTTTGTTCTTATCCAAAAGTGGTCGGTAAAGGACTATAATGGCGTAAGTTATCCGTCGGATAAGTTGTTTTTTGACACTTTTTCAAATTTTGGCGTTGCCAGCAGGCTCAATTTAGATAGCGGCTTGCTCGAGATCAAGAAACGGGCCGAAGTTGAACACGTCAGCTATATCGAAACCATGTTTACATCTCTATACAGCCCTGTTAATACGGCAGACCTGAGCTCGCAATTTAACCCGAAGCTGGAGCAGCTGCAAACAAGAAGGGACGCGGCCGAAACGCAAAAACAGCTCGCAGCTTTATATACGCAGCTGATTGGCCGCAATATTATCCCGTCGGCCGAGCAATTTTGTACCGAGGTGGCCAGCCGGCACCGCACCCTGGGCATTGACGACGGTACCTTTACCATGCGCTATCAAACCTACGTGGTAAGGGTACTGCCGCCTGCGGATGTTTTTAAATCGCTGGTGCTGGCTTTTGAAGCAGCGAACAGGAGCCCGCTTATCGTGGGCGTAAATATCGTAGCGCCTGAAAATAACGAAGTGTCGATGCGCGATTACTGGCTGCACATGCAAATGTTCAGGTTTTGCCATGATAAATATCCGGCGGTAAAAATTGCCATGCACGCGGGGGAACTATGCCTCGGCATGGTTCAGCCCGAGGAACTTACATGGCACATCGGCGCCGCGGTTTACGACGCCGGCGCACAGCGGATAGGGCACGGCGTGGATATGCCCTACGAAAAAAATTGCTATAGTTTAATGGCTTATATGAAGCAAAAACATATCGCCGTCGAGATCAATTTATACAGCAATGAGTTTATTTTAAAGGTTAAGGGCGACCGCCACCCGGTTACCTTATATAAAGATTTTGGCGTGCCCATTGTTATTTGTACCGATGATGCGGGCGTGTTAAGAAGCAGCCTCACGGAGCAATATGTATTATTGGCCGCGAGATACCCGGCATTCAGCTACAGCGATATTAAAAAGCTGGTTTACAACAGCATTAATTACGCATTTATTGAAGAACCGGCTGTAAGCAAAAAATTAACCGATGGCTTAAACAGGGATTTCGCCCGTTTTGAAAAGAAAATTCTCGCTGTTGGTAAATAAATTTTTCGTTTCACACAGCTTTTGAAGAACGGGTTGACTCCTTAGCATTAATTAAACAAAGTGATAATTAATATTAAATCATACGGCCCCATATTTTTTGGTATAGCTTTTATCAGCGTGCTCTTTTCGTTTACTAACGGCAACAAAACATTAAAAGGAGACCATAGCCGGCCAAGGATCGTGAACATCATCAACTTTATCCGCCTGCTGGAACCACGGGATTCCAGCATTACCGAGGATGTGCTTTATCAAACGGTTGTTAAACAAATAGCTATAATGAAAAAGTATAACCTGGGCGGTACTTTTTTATTGCAATACGACGCTTTAATAGATCCGCGTTATCAAAAACTATTAAAAGGCCTTCCGCGCAATTCATTTGAAATAGGCGCATGGTGGGAAATACCCCAACCCCTGGTTGAAAAAGCCGGCTTAAAATGGCGGGGGCGCTACCCCTGGGACTGGCGCGCCAATATTGGCTTCTCCACAGGGTACACGCCAGAAGAACGCGAGCAACTGGCCGATGTTTATATGAGGGACTTTAAAAGCATATTTGGTTACTGTCCCAAATCGGTTGCTTCCTGGTTCATTGATTCGCACACGCTCGGCTATCTTTACCAAAAATATCACATCGTTGCATCGGCCAATTGCAAAGACCAGTATGGAACTGACGGCTATACGCTTTGGGGCGGTTACTGGAGCCAGGCTTATTATCCCAGTAAAATTAACTCCTATATGCCGGCGCAGCATGAAGCGAATCAAATCCCCGTCCCCATCTTCAGGATGCTGGGCAGCGACCCTGTTCGCCAGTACGACAACGGCCGGGGCGCCGGCAGCCAGGGCGTAGTGACGCTCGAGCCGGTATATAAATTTGGCGGCGGCGATTCCACCTGGGTAAACTGGTATTTTAAACAGTTTGTTGAGGGCGAGCCGATGGCATTTGGCTATACCCAGGCCGGGCAGGAAAATTCGTTTACCTGGGGTGCCATGGCAAAAGGGTTTGAGCTGCAGATGCCACTGATCGCCCGGCTCAGGGATCAGCACAAGATCAGGGTGGAAACACTTTCACAATCAGGTCAATGGTTTAAGGCCCATTATAAAGTAACCCCTGCAACCTCGGTGACTGTAACCCGCGATATAGACCGTAGCGACAAAAAAACCGTATGGTTTAACAGCCGGTTTTACCGGGCTAATTTGCTGTGGGAAAAAGGCGCGCTCAAATTCAGGGATATCCATTTATTTAATGAAAAGCTGCCGTCGGTGTATGAAACAGTAAAGGCCACTTCTAATGAATGTTCTTTTTTTACATTGCCTGTTGTAGATGGTTATTTATGGAGCAATGCGCAGCAATTGGCCGGCCTTAAATTCGAAGCTATCGTTAATGGACAGGAAACTTTTTTAGAAGGCGGCGACCCAGCGATAACGAGTCCTGTCCCTGGCAAGCTGCATATAGTTTGGCTGCTAAAAGCAGGCTATGGCATGCTTGTGATTGATATGGATGAACGGCAAATAAAGATAAAGATAGCAGGCGGAAAACCGGTAAATTGGTTCCTGGATCTGACAGTGGCTGACAAATCAAAATTGCCTTTTATAACAATCGGTCAAACCCGGGTAAACTGCAAATTTCAGGGGATGAATTATTTCTTACAGGCATCAAAAGGAACTTTTAAAAAATCTGGTGGCGATGGTGTTTTTAAAATTTATCCTGAGAAAGGTAGCTTGATTTTAAATTTATCGGGCGCCGGGAATTAATATTCGTTTAGTTTGCTTACGCGAGTAGAATAATTATATGCGCCATTTTTAAGGATAGATATTGCGCTTTCAGCAAGTTCTTCAGTTAGACCGACGGAAGGACTTGTGAGAACCAGGTTGCTCTTAATGTTACCAGATAAAGATGTTTAACTCAGAAAAATCCAGATTTATGTAAACCATGTGCAAACCCTTTTTTTGGGAGCTCCGCTTTATTTCCCCTTGTTCTTAGCGCCCTTTTTTGTGCGCTTTCCGGTTAAATATCAAACATGGCGCCGTATGGCATAGATCAATTCGTCTAAAAATTCACCGTTTTTAAACAGGCTTTTTTCGATCCTTGCTTCCAGATTGAAGCCGGCTTTTTCAAGGACTCTTTGCGACGCCTTATTTGTCCCGAAAGGCCTCGCAAAAACCCGGTTTATATCATAATTTTTAAAAGCAAAGTCTACCATTTCGCCGATTGCCTTTGTTATGACACCCCGCCCCCAAAAAGGTTCAGCCAACCAGTAACCAAGCTCAACATTTTTTCGGTGGATATCGGATTGCGGATGAATACCGATACCGCCTGCCGCCTCATCATTGATAACTATAGCGAAAATATGGACTGGGGTATCCTTATTTGCAAACTCTATAAAGGCGCGGCCGTTTTCGGCTGTATAGGGATGGGGAAATGCATCCGTTAAAAACTTGGCAACGTTGAAGTTATTCGCATGCCTGACGAGGCTTTCCAGGTCATTTAGTTCGAAGGGCCGCAGTTTAAAATCCATATTTTTATTGTTTGGCTTTTTGCAGGGCCTCGTACCGCTTTACCTGGTCGTCCGATAGCAGCATCCTTGTAGCCAGGCAGGCTTGCAAAATGGCATTTCTGAGCTCGCCCTGGTACAGACCGTACCGGTTGGTGTAAAATATCAGCGAGCCGTTGTTCAGCCGGTTATATTTAAAAATGCTGTCCAATGTCCGTTCGTTATTTATAATAATTAAGCCCATCTCCAACTTTTTACGTTTCAGTTCCTTAGCAATGGCGCTGATCTTTGTAACCTGTATCGGGCTTAAATTTACCTGTCTTTTTTCTTTTAACACCTTATCAGGCAACGGATAATGGTTCAGTTCGCCGGCGAGCGACATGCCATAAATATCCTCGCCTTTTATCAGCGCATCATATTGTTCCGGACTTAAAGTTTTCAGAGGAGAATGTTTTGCGGCGCTGTCGGCAGGCGCTTGCGCGCTGGCTGCAGTATAAAACAATGCAATTATAAAAGCGGTAAACAGTAATTTCATAAGGCTTATTATTTAAACTGCAATTATAAGCTTTGTTAATTAATAAAATAAGATTTGCTTAAAAATTAACAGGCAGTTGTCATAAGGCTTTTAATTTATCCGGTCCGCAGCGCACTATGATTAATATGATTTCATGAAACCCATCGCGGAAATGTTGGGATAAATTTCCAATGATTATTTTCCTTGTAACAAAACAATATAAAGCCGTTTCCGCACAAACCGCCGCATTTTGATACGAAATAAAAAACAGCCCGTTTACCGTCGGTGGCTATTTCAGAAAATTCAACCATTACGGCGCGTTTCGAATAGTGATACTGGAAGGCTGCCCAGCTTTTTCGGAAATCTTTTACTTTTATGAAAAATGCATCTGCATCCTCGCTCCTTATCATAACCGTATGAAGTTTTTTTGAGAATTTATTTTCAAGCACGAATTCGCTTTTGCTCTTTTTATCCAATTGCTCGAGCAGCGGCATCCAAAGCGTATCTTTTTTCAGCGTATCTGCAAAAGATCGGTACATGAATTTTACGTCTGTAGCCGACTCCAGGTCACCACTTAAGTAACCTCTTAGTTCCGCTATTATATTCCTGATTTCTACCGTGTCGTATTTCCGGATGTAGTCAGCCGATTCCTTTACGACAAAATACATTTTCTTGTCTTTTTCCTTCTGGTAATTTTTCAGGCATTGCGAATAAATAGCATAGTCCTCCTTTGATGCCTGGGCAAATACCAGAGAGGGAAAACATACCGCTGCGACAATTAATATTTTAATCATGCGTCCCAAATGTGCAAGGCTTGTAAGAATTTCCATTTCCCTTCTTTCCTGTCAAACAGTACCAACCAGCCATTGCCGATCGCGTCCCAGGTTCGTGAATAATAAAAAACTGCATGATCGCTGTCTTTTACAATTTCAGAAAGGCTAATCAAGTAAGCCGGTATGGGGTACTTTTTATGAAACCGCTTCCAATTTCTAAGGAGATGTTTATTGTTGTTGAAATAATGTGCGTGTTCCCGGTCACTCATAACCGATAAATTCAGCTCGGGTGAAAATTGATTTTTTAAAATGTATTGCGATTTCATTTTTTGATTTAGAAGGCTAACCAATCCAATCCAGGTCGTATCTTTTCGAAGGATAAGTACAATCGAATCGCAGTGATAATCAAAAAGCGAAGTATAGTCACCTTTTGCAAAGTTCCGCAAGTCAGCTATAACATTGGTTAATTCTGTTCCATACTTTTTTCCATTGTCGACCGACTCGCACACCACAAAGTTGGCTTTTCCTTTCAAATCAGTCTTTACCCTGTTTAAATATTTGGAATAGATTTCATAATCTTCTGCGGTCGGCTGCGCAGAAATCAGACAAGGTAAGAGTACGAGGAATAGCATTAGCAACTTCATACCTACAACTTAAAAAATATCTTTTTCCTGTAAAGAAAGTAACACAAGCCCCACTCCAAACCAAAAACACAAATCGCAGCGGCAAAAGCTTTTATAAGGCCGCCTGCACCAACCCAGCTTAAAACGCCGTTTGAAATACTGCTGATATAACCGGTAAACCACCTGTCGCCAACAATTTCAAAAAACAGGTAAATAAAAAGGGAATTCATGCCTACAATGGTAAAAAATTGCCAGTGTTTACGATGGTCTTTTACATCGATCCACCAGTACGAAAGCGTCAGGAATAGCAAACACCATCCCAGCGAAGCAATGGTAAACGAAGTAGTAGCAATTCGCTTAATAATAGGCGTTATGCCAAGAGCATCTAATCCATAACCTAACACCAGGCAAATGGCGCCCCAAAATAACAGCATTTTAATTTTTTCTTTGTTATTGCTCAGCAAAAGCTTCCCAACCAGGGCGCCAGCGATGGTATGCACTGCGGTGGGAATGCAATTTATAGCCACCCAGCCGCCGGGGTTAATTTTGTTCATCAATACGGTATCGATATAATTGCCGAAATTGTGCTGGTCGGTAAAGGGCATATTAAAGCCGGGCACATTCGTGAAGCGGTAAAGTACTTCGGTTAACAGCAACAGCCCGATGCACACGCCGATTTGCGCCATATTGCTCCACCTGAAAATAAGGAATGCAACCAGCGTGGTAAATGAAAGCTGGGTTAATACATCCCAAAGCTCAAACGACAAACCCTTCGGCCGCACGGCATAATCTAGTACGCCCCAAAAGAATAGCAGGGCGCAGCGTTTCAACGTTTTTTTAAAGGACTGGCTCCAGGTGACCCCGTTTGTCCATTGCTTATTGAGCGAAAACGCCATGGAAACCCCGGCCATAAACATAAATGCAGGCTGCACCAAATCCCAAAAATGCAGGCCATGCCATGGATGATGCGTAAACTGGATGATGAAATGATTAAATGCTTCGCCTTTCGAATGCTCGTATAAATAATCGTACAAACCTGTTGACTCAATGGCAAGCAGCACCATTATGAAGCCGCGAAGAAAGTCGAGCGACAGTAAACGCCCGGATATAGGCTTTGAGGTTGTGTCCATATTTAACTAGGTTTACAGATTAAATATAGAGATAATATTTCTATTTAAAAGGCGGCGGCAACAACGCGCGATTTATTTACCTTTCACCTTTAGGCTTTTACCGTCCTTCTTCCCCTCATTCCCAATCCTTTTAAGCGTAAAATAAAACCGGCTTCCATCGCCTATTTCGCTTTCAACGCCGATTTTACCGGCTTGTGCCTCGATAAAGTCTTTTGCTATAGCAAGGCCAAGCCCGGTGCCGGTTTGTTCGCCCGAGGCCCCGGGTACTTTAAAATACCGGTCAAATATCCTCGCCAGGTACCGCTGGTCAATCCCGCGGCCATGGTCACGTACTGAAAACTCAATTTCATCGGCCTTATAAATTTTAACATCCAGGTCAACCACCGATTTTTCGTGGCTGTACTTTATGGCGTTCGATAAAAGGTTGATTAAAACCCAGGTGGTTTTATCCAGATCAGCCTGTACATCGGGCAGGTTTTCATCGCACTGCACATTAATGGTCACTTGTTTTTGTTCAGCAGTGGTTTTTAGCGCTTTGACCGCATAGTCGACAATGTTTTTCGGATGGGTGCTGCCGAAGTTCAGCTGCAGCTTGCCGGTTTCCACCTGCGCCATATCCAGCAGCTCGCCGGTGATCTGGAGCAGGCGGCGAGCGTCTTCGTCGATATTTTCAAGCAGCTGCCGTTGTTCGCCGTTCACTTCGCCGATGCGCTCGTCTTCCAGCAATTTAAGGCTCATTTTTATGGAGGAAATCGGCGTTTTCAATTCGTGCGATATGGTAGCAATAAAATTGGTCTTGGCCTCATCCAACTGCTGAAACTCAGTGATATTTTTCAAGATGATCACCTTGCCAATAACTTTATCCTTACTCATTACCGACAAAACCTCTTTGGTATAATAGCTTTCACGGTTATCGGCATAAATCTTCATCTTGATCTGGTCGTTAACCAGCAGGTTTCGCAGCAGATCGTTTTCAAGGGTTATATCGGGGGCGTATTTGCCATTGAGTTTATCTTCGGGCAGGCCTATCATGGTGCAGGCTACCTCGTTGGCAAAAATGACGAACGATTTTTCATCCAGCCCTATAATGGCATCGTGCATGGAGTTAATGATGGTTTCGATGCGCTTTTTTTCGAATAATATACTTGCCAGGTTGCTGTGCTCATACTCATCCAGCTTGCGCGTCATGGTATTAAACGCATGCCCCAGCTCGCCAAACTCATCGTTCGACCTGAAATTAAGCTGCTGGTGATAATTGCGTTTCGAAACTTCTTTTATGCGTTCCGTTAATTCTCTTATCGGGTTAGCGATATAGCCCGGAAAATTTACCACAAAGCTAAAGGCCACCAAAAACAGGAAAGATCCGGTAAATGCCACCAGCAAAGTTGCCTTATTGGCGGTTTCCCTTGTTATAGCGTCTTTACGCTCAATGGCGCTCATATTTAATTGCATGATACCATAAAGCAATTTTTGTATATCGCTGCGAAGCAGCCTTGTTTTTACAGGGTCATTGTTTAATAGCTTTAGCTGTTCGTATTTGGAACGCAAGGAATCGGTAAACTGCTGTTCGCCGTGTTCGGTAATGTTGTGCTCCTGTTTAACAAGGTTATCTTCGATAACCTTAATCTCTTCTTTGTTCAACGCACCCCGGGCGGCGTCTATCGCAACCCCAATATTTTTCATGTACTGGACAGTTTTGTAATTGTCCTTCAATATATTTTTAGCGTCGTCGGACAGCCGGTTGAGATAGTAAATCGACAAACCGCAGCAAATAAATGCGAGCAAAAACAGGAAGCTAAAGCCAAGCCGGAGTTTATTTTTTATAGTCATGATAGTATTACAAGGTCGATATCTGTTTTCGACATTTTATTTAATAATTGTGTAAATACCGCCGTTTTGAGTACCAGCTGGTAAAATTTAAAATGGGGCTTGCCGATGCAAATGGTAGTAATATCATATTTTTCGGCTGTTTCCCAAATTGCTTTCGCGATATTGTTGCTTTTTACTTTCAACACTTCGGCGCCCAGTTGCGTTGCCAATTTCATATTGTTTATCAGGTGCCGTTGCGAAGCAAGGTTAATTTTGTCGCTGCTTTCGTTGGACGTTTGCACATAAAGCACGTACCATTTTGAATGATAATAGGATGCCAGCCTTGCTGTTTTACGGATAATTATCTTAGCCGACTCCTCACTTGTGCTGATGCAGGCTAAAAAAAGCTCTGGGCGAAGCTTTATATTTTTCGGAACCTCGGTATATATTTTTCGTTCTACCTGGTTTGCCACTTCCCTTAGCGCCAGTTCACGCAGCTGCAATATCCGTTCAACCTGGAAAAAATTGTTTAAGGCCTGCTGTATCTTTTTTTCATCGTATATCTTCCCCTCCTTTAAACGCGCGACAAGCTCATCGGCAGTAAGGTCAATATTCACCACCTCATCGGCCATTTGTAAAACCTTGTCGGGGATGCGTTCCTTTATTGCCGCACCGGTTATTTTTTCCACCTCTTCGTTCAGGCTTTCAATATGCTGGATGTTTATCGCGCTTATTACATTGATGCCGGCATTTAAAATATCCACCACATCCTGCCAGCGCTTCTCATTTTTACTGCCCTCAATATTGGTGTGGGCGAGCTCGTCAACTACAACCACTTCAGGATGCATATTGATGATGGCGTTCAGGTCCATTTCCTCCAGTTCCTTGCCTTTGTAAAAGAGCTTACGGCGCGGTATCACCGGCAATCCATCCAGCAATGCTTCTGTTTCTTTGCGGCCATGGGTTTCGATATAACCAATCTTTACATCGATGCCGTTACGAACAAGAGTGCGCACTTCCTTCAGCATCCGGTAAGTTTTACCAACGCCAGCGCTCATGCCGATATATATCTTAAACTTACCCCGCCTCGACCGCTTTATCAGGTCGAGAAAATGTTCGACGGATTGTTCTTTGTTTTCTTCTGGCATAACTCAAAAAAATATGTCATTCCGGGCGATAACGAGAAAACATTTCGAAATTGCTCGCCCACGTGCAGGTCCGAAAAGTTTTCGCCCCGTTCCTCGTCAAAATGACAAATATGAACGATTTCATTTCCGCATTTCATCCAAAGCTACATTCATTTTCAATACATTAACTTTTGGCGGGCCAAATAAGCCCAATAAAGGCTGCTCGGTATTATCGTCAATTATTTTATTTACCTGTTCAACAGAAATATTACGCGCTTTAGCTATGCGTGCCACCTGTACCTTTGCCCCTGCCGGAGAAAGATCGGGGTCAAGCCCGCTGCCCGATGCTGTGACCAATTCGGCTGGGATATCTCCGCGCTTTACGTCGGGATTATGTTTTAAAAATGTATCGATACGGTCTTTAACATCTTTGTTCAGGTAATCGGGATTGGAAGGGCCTTTGTTTGAAGCTGCCGAGGCATCGGCCTGGTAATTTCCAGAGGAAGGACGCGACCAGAAATATTTATCTTTAGTAAATTTCTGGCCTATGTTGGCATAGCCAACTACGCGCCCTTTGTATTCGACGGTAACGCCGTCGCCATGTCCCGGTGTAAATTTTCCAATGCCAGCTATAACCAGCGGATATAGGCCCGATAACAGCACCAATAGTATGACAGTTAACTTTAAGGCCGGTAAGAAGTATGTTTTCATGTCTTTGAGTTTTAAGATTTGAGACATGAGATTTGAGATTTTGAAACGTTTAACTTTTTTGTCTCAAATCTCATATCTAACATCTCACATCTATTAATTATATTAATATTCCTACTACTAAATCAATTAATTTAATACCAATAAACGGAACGAGTATACCACCCAAGCCATAGATCAGCAGGTTGCGGCGCAGTAGTGCACTTGCCCCAATAGGCTTATACGCCACGCCGCGTAATGCCAGCGGAATAAGCATCGGGATAATAATAGCATTAAATATAACCGCTGATAATATCGCCGATTGCGGGCTGTGCAGGTCCATAATGTTCAACGCTCTTAGCGCAGGTATCGAAACCATAAACAGCGCAGGCACGATTGCAAAGTACTTGGCCACG
>Ga0134126_10005391_pt1 | contig 15984 bp, 11 predicted proteins | sample KB31752_FD_96881 | JGI IMG/M metagenome (GOLD analysis project Ga0134126, IMG submission 96881) | Terrestrial soil microbial communities with excess Nitrogen fertilizer from Kellogg Biological Station, Michigan, USA - KB3-175-2 | ecosystem: Environmental > Terrestrial > Soil > Unclassified ...
CCGCGGATCTGGTATTCGACCGGATCTTCAATGGTGATGATCTTGTCCTCTTCGGACTTGATCTCGTTGAGCGCGGCGTAGAGTGTGGTCGTCTTACCGGAGCCGGTGGGGCCGGTGACGAGCACCATGCCGTAGGGCTCCTTGATGTAGCGGCGGAAACGGCGAAGGTCTTCCTCGGCGAAACCGACGACGTCGAGCGAGAGGTTGTGGAACTTCTCGGACATCGACTCCTTATCGAGCACGCGGAGCACGGCATTTTCCCCGTGCACGGTGGGCATGATGCTGACGCGGAAATCGATGAGGCGACCTTTGTAGCGAACGCGGAAGCGGCCGTCCTGCGGGACGCGGCGCTCGGCGATGTCGAGCTCGGACATGACCTTGATGCGCGAGAGGATGGTCTGGTGGTGCTCGCGCGCGATAGGCGCCATGGCCTGCTGGAGCACGCCGTCGATGCGGTATTTCACGAGCAGCGAGTCGTCGTAGGTTTCGAGGTGGATGTCGGAGGCGCGGCGCTCGAGTGCCGTAAAGATGGTGGTGTCGACGAGGCGGATGATCGGCGAGATGTCGTCGTCGGCTGCCAGCTTTTCGATGGAGATGTTCTCGTCGGTGGAATCTTCGCCGGAGAGCACGTCGAAAGCGAGGCCTTCGGTGGCTTCGTCGAGCACGCGCTGCGACTGTTCGGTCTTCTTGAGAAGATCGGTGATCTGGGAGAGCGTGGCGACGCGCTGTACGATCCGCTTCCCCAGCAGCCCGGCGATTTCGTCAAGCACCATGAGCTTGGAGGGGTCCGCGACAGCGATAGCAAGGCGGCCGTCCGGCGACTGCTCGAGCGGGACGAAGTTGTAGCGGAACATCAGGTCGACCGGCACGGTCTTGAAGAGCTCGTGTTGGATCTTGAAGTGCTTCAGGTCGACGAACTCGGCGTGATAGCGGCGCGCGAGACGTTCAGCGCGCTCGGCTTCAGTGAGCGAGTCGTTGGGGAGGGGGGTGGCGACTGGGGTAGCCATTTGGTTCAGACTCCTTGCGGGCAAATGTACAGCTAGCCGCCGATGTTGCCCAGACTAAAGATCGGCATGTAAAGCGCGATCAGGATAATGACGACGACGATACCCATGACGATCAGGATCAGGGGTTCGATGAGGCTCATGATGGCCGCGAGTTGAGTCTGCACGTCCTCTTCGAAGAACTCAGCGACGGAGTTGAGCATGGCGGGGAGAGCACCGGTGGACTCGCCGACCTCGATCATTTCGACGGAGAGTTCTGGAAAGACACCGGTCTCTTCGAGGCTGGTCGCAAGGCCCTGCCCTTCCCGGACGCCTTCGACCGAGGTGTAGACGGCCTTGGAGATCTGACGCGATTCGATAGAGCGGGCGGCAGTTTCGAGGCTTGGGACGAGCGGGAGGCCGCCGGTGAGCAGCGTGGCGAGTGTGCGCGAGAAGAGGCCGACCTGATACTTGAGCCAAACCTGTCCGAGGCCGGGAGTGCCGATGCGGACGCGGTCGACGAAGTTGGCGCCGGAGTCGGTCTTGGTCCACCGAACGATCAGGTAGATGATGAGCGCCAGAACCAGGCCGAAATAGATGCCGTAGTGCTGCGCGTTGTAGCCGACTTTCATAAGAAAGAGCGTCAGGCTGGGGAGCTTGGTTCCGAGCTGGTCATAAAGTTGTGCAAAGCGCGGAACAACGAAGGTGATCAGAAAGATGAAGAGGCTGATCACCATGAAGATAAGGAACGTCGGGTAGATCAGCGACGATTTCAGCTTCTTGCGGAAGGTAAGCGAGACCCGCTGGAAGTCGAGATAGCGCTGCAGAACCTCTTCGAGATTGCCGGAACGCTCTCCCGCGAGCAACGTGACGGTGTAGACAAGTGGGAATCCACCCTGCGCCTCAAATGCCGAGGAGATGGATTCGCCGGTCCTGACGCGGGCTGCGACGTCCTCGAGTTGAGCTCGGAAGAGCGGGTTTTTCTGACGCTTGGCGAGCAGTTCGAGCGAGCCGAGGATGGGCAGGCCGGCGCGGATCAGCGTCAGAAACTGCTGGTTGTAGACGAGAAACGGCTCCAGCTTGACCTTGCGCTTCGATCCTCCAGCGAAACCGGTGCGCGGCTTGACCGAGTAGACGAGATAGCCGGCCTGGGTGAAGCGGGCGCGCAACTCCTCGGCAGTCGCGGCGGCGTGGGTTTGCTCCTGAATGCGGCCGCGTTCGTCGGCGAGGCGGATTGTGAACTCTGTCATGCGGGTGAGAAAGGCTATTGAGTGCTTGCTGCTTATCTTATAGACGGACGAGGGGCGAGTTTGCTCAAAAGCGAAGGCCCCACCGGAGCGGTGAGGCCTCGCTGCAACTTTCTGGGAATCGGGCCTAGACGCTAAAGCTGGAACCGCAGCCGCAGGTGGACTTCACCTGGGGATTCTCGAACTTGAAGCCCGCAGCCTCGAGGGTCTCGACGTAGTCGACCGTGCAGCCGTTGAGGTACATGGCGCTGGTAGCGTCAACGAAAACCTTCAGGTCGCCGAACTTAACGACCTTGCCCATCATGCCGGCCTGGTTTTCGAAGCTCATGGAGTACTGGAAGCCCGAGCAACCGCCGCCCACCACGCCAATGCGCAAACCAGCCGGAATCGGATCCTGGGTTGCCATGATCTCCTTGACCTTCACGATGGCGGCATCCGTCAGCTCGACGGGATTCTTGCGGGGGGTCTCGGGAGAACCGGTTAAGACCTCGGGAACTGGGGTGGCAGCAGTGGACATGGAAACCTCTCTTTGCCCCAAAAACGGGCAGTAACCCGTTCCGGAAGCTCAATACTCAGTGTAGCTACAGGTCGCCAGCGGAGCAAGCCGCAGGTGCACCCAAGCCAACGATACTCCTGATTGGATGCTATTGATGACACAAGGTTTCGGGCGATCGGTGATCCGCGGGGGCAATTGACAGGCCGTTCGCGACAGGGCATCACACCGGGTGCAGGGCCATGTGGCTCTTTCCACGGAACATCGCCGGGCGTATGATTTTGGCGGCCCAGCTTACCCTACGAGCCCGAGGCTCACTGATCGGACCCGCCCGGTACTCCGGACCAGACTCTTTCGACTCTGGGGGAACAACCGCCATGCACGTGCTCCCGATCCTAATCGTCCTATGGGGCGCCTCCGTCATCGGCTTTATTGCAGTGATGATTTACCGCGCCACACTCACCCAACATGAAACCGATCAGTTGTTCCTGAGTGACGACAGCTCTCATATATCGATGGAACACAGGGAACATGACGAGATCGTAGCGCGCGTCGATAAACTCCGGCCCTATTACCAGGGCCTGGGCGGTGCGGCGGTGCTGATGACGGTCCTCGTGGTCGGGGTTTGGATTGTCCAAGAGCTACCTAATCTGAAGTTCTGACAGGCACTGATTGCCCGTCGGAATCCACTCAGGGATCCGGGAACGGGTCCCTGTGCTCTTTAACGGCAAGCCAAGGCAATATTCAGGACTTGAGTTACGTTACAGCTGCCTTGTAGCGGCCGAGCTCGCGGAGCATGCGGGTCTCGCAATCAAGCGCTCTGATTGCCGCGTCGGCCGTAGCCGCACTGGGGAAACGAAACTCCACGAAAAAGATGTACTCCCATGGCTGGCCGGGAACAGGGCGCGACTCAATGCGCGTGAGGTTCACGCCGGCAGAAGCGAGTGCTTGTAGAGCTTTCACCAGCGTTCCTGGCTTGTGCTCGAGCGCAAAGGCGACGCTGAGTTTGTCAGGTTCGGCGTTGGACGCCGGTTTCTCGACGTGGCGGATGAGATGGAAGCGAGTGACGTTTTGCGTGTGATCCTCGACCCCGCGCAGAAGGACATTGGCACCGTATTCCTCAGCGGCGAGCTCCGGCGCGAGGCCGGCAGTGTCCTTCAGCGATTCCTCCATGATGTGCTTTACGCTTCCCGCCGTGTCATAGAACGGTAGAGCGTGCGCCTGCGTGAAGCTTTCCAGAAACTTGCGGCATTGATTGAGAGCGACCGGGTGCGAGAGCACGGTGCGGATGGCAGACAGCTCAACTCCCGGCCCTGCAATGAGGTTGTGGCGAATCTGCAGCAGACCTTCGGCGTCGATACGCACTGGATTCTTGAGCAGCAGATCGTAATGCTCGGTAACTGCGCCGTGCAGTGTGTTCTCGATGGGGAGTACGGCACAGTCTGCGCGGCCGTCGAGAAGAGCGGCGAAAACATCGGTTGATACCGCACAGGGCAAAACTTCGTAGTCCGGTGCGAGTTCGAGAGCGGCCATGTGGCTGTTGGAGCCGCGTTCTCCCTGGATCGCGACCCGGCCGGCCGATGACGGCGCTGTCGCAGGAGTTGTCTGAGCACGATGTGTTGTTTGACCTGTCAGGGTTGGTTCCTTAATTGCAGATATATCTATCCGTTTGGGACAACCTCAGCATAATCCGACGCAACTTACCTTAGCGAACGCCGCCGAGACGGCGCCGTCAAAGTGACCATCTCCTGGGGTCACCCCATCACAAGGAGCCGTATCTATGCTTTGGACGATCACCATCATTCTTGTCATTCTTTGGATTGTCGGCCTGGTAAGCAGCTACACGCTTGGCGGCTGGATTCATCTGCTGCTGGTTCTTGCAATCATCATTCTCATCTTCAATCTTCTCTCCGGACGTCGGGGCATCTAACCAGGCAAAGGGCCAATGGTGGCCACGAAATATGACCACCGAAAAGGAGCAGGCATGAAGAGCGGAATGGAGAATAAGGCCAAAGGCAAACTCGATGAGGTTGCCGGGAAGATTAAGCAGTCAGCTGGCGAAATGGTGAACAACCAGTCAATGGCTAATCGCGGTATGGCTCAGCAGGTGAAAGGACATGCGGAGCAAGCGGTAGGGACAGTCCAGAACGCTGTCGCCGATGAGCGGGCCCGCAAGTCACACGAGGCACGGGCTGAGGCGCACGACGTTCGCGAAAGAGTCACATCGACTGCGCAGAATGTAAAGGAGCGCATCGAAGACAGAGTGGATCGCCATCGCGACGAAAAGTCTTGAAGAGAACTCCGGCGCTGGCTTGCAGCCATGCTGGAAGGACGAAGGGCTCGCCAAGTTAGCGAGCCCCTTTCTTTGCCCGGAACTCTTCGAATAGCTGCTAGCGCCGGTGCAGGACGTCCGCGGCGATGAAGACGAAGAGAACGACAGAAATGACACCATTCAGCGTGAAGAACGCCGCATTGAGGCGGCGGAGATCACCCGGCGCTACGATGGCGTGCTCATAGGCCAACAGAGCCACACAGACCACCACGCCGAGAAGGGCCACCGGCCCCAAGCCGAATGCGTGGAGCATCACGAAGAGCAGCAGAGCCATTCCGGCATGCATGAAGCGTGCAATCCAGAACGCACCGCGCAAACCGAATGCCTGCGGCACGCTGTAAAGGCCGACACGGCGATCATGCTCAAAGTCCTGACAGGCGTAGAGCACGTCGAACCCGCCGACCCAGAGCAACACGATCGCTGTAAGGAGCACGCCTCTCAGAGAGAGTGATCCACGCACAGCAATCCAGGCGGCCGCCGGCGCGATTCCAAGGGCGAGGCCCAGAACAAGGTGCGACCAGCGCGTGACGCGCTTCATGTAGCTGTAGGCGAAAACGATTGCGAGAGCCAGCGGCGCGAGTTCAAGCGTGAGCCGGTTGAGCATTGCCGCACCAAGAAAAAAGACAGCCGAAGCAACGATAACGAAGGTGATGACAAAGCTCCGTGAGACAAGCCCTGCGGGAATCGCACGCGCGGCTGTGCGTGGATTCACCGAATCGATCTGGGCATCGACAAGGCGATTGAAGGCCATCGCGGCGGAACGGGCGGCGACCATGCAAACGATGATCCAGCCGAGTACGCGCAGCGGAGGCCAGCCGCCCGCAGCCAGGACGGCTCCAGTGAGAGCAAAGGGGAGCGCAAAGATCGAGTGCTCCCACTTGATCATTTCGAGGGTGACACGTGTGCTATGCAGAACAGATCTCATTCCAACAACCATGCTACGGCACGGAGGCAGTAACTGCTCTGCAATCACACACAACAGGGACTAACGTTCGCCCTGCCCTGCCACCTGGAGTTCGTTCTGCACAGAGAAGACACCGGGCACCTGGTTCGCGCGAATGCCCGCTATGTCGTGATCACCCTTGGAGTCAACCACTCCGGTAAGAACCACGTGGCCGTTAAGGACGACGATGCGAATCGGCTTAGAGGGATTGATCTCATACTTCGTGAACTGGGGGTAGCCGTAGATGGCGCGATACTCAGCAGCCCGAATTTGGTTGTCTGAGGGCGAGACCGGCGCGACCTGAATGTGGTCGACAACGCCGCGGACTCCTTTCGCGTTCTTGAGAAGACCTAAAGCGGAGTCCTTATCGACCGGCTCAACAACAAGACCGCCGACAGTGACAATGCCATCGTGGACTTGCAGTGTAAGGCTATTGAACGGATACGAGGGGTAACCCTGCCGGTCATAGACCAATTGTTTGGAGAGTTTCTGGAAGAGTTCGGCGTCCGAAATGCTCCCCCCACCAGCGACGCTGATGTCGTTGTGAACGCTTGATCCCAAATGAAGCTTCTCTACACGCTTCTGTGCGTCGTCTTTGTCGGCGAAACGGTCCACCTGACCTGTGAGATGGACGACGCCGTCCTGCACCTGCACGTGAACTCCGCTGAACTTCTTGTTGCTGAGCTGTTTTTGAACATCGGCCTGTATCTGTGCGTCCGTTCGATTTTGTGCGGCAGCAACAGGAACTATTACGCCCAGAAGCAGTGCAAAGGCTGCACCAGCCAGGACGCGACCATACCTTCCCATGACCTTCCTCCGGCTCAAGATGAAGTTTTCGTATTCCGATGATTGGATGCGGAGAGTCCAAACCAAGCAGCCTCAATAGCTTCGGCCAATCAACGATAGCGCTGACGAATCTTATACACGATGGAAAAGACTCCCGACTCGTCGCGCGTTACGACGATCGATTTATTCTCGCTGATCTGGTACTGCAGCGAGAGGAACTGCTGGGCAGATTGGTTGACGTTGGTCGCGTAGGTGAGAGTCAACTGCTTCGACAGTGGTTCCACCACGGTTATGCGAGCCGTAGAGTTGCCGAGCGTGCCGACAAACGCCGGATCAATTTTGATGGATCCCGTGCCGAACAACTTGCTGACCCGGTTCGAGACGGTTGCGTTCAGAGCGCCTCCGAGAAGTGCGCTCGTCGTCGGATCCTGGCCGGCCTGCTGTTGTTGCTGCGAATTGAGTTGCGACTCCTCCTGGGTTCGGCCGAGTGCGAGGAGGTTGAAGATGTCAGCCTCCGTCAGCGGTGGAGAGGAACGATAGGTCGGCTTCAGGTTTGCCATATCGCCGTGAATGCCGATTGTGACGTCATAATTCTCCACACGAGTGGAAACATCGAGATCAATGGAAGGATCGATGCGAACAGGATTACTGAAGTAAATGGAGCCGCGTTCGAGCTCATATTTTGTGCCTGCAAAGGTCGCACTGCCGTCGGTGATGCGAATGGAACCCAGGATGGCCGGCTGGGCGATGGTGCCGCGCACATTCAGGTCGACCGTTCCAGCGAGCTTCGCGTAAGAGTTCTGAAAGTCAAGCTGCGGAGAACTTGTAACATGCACGTCCAGGCGAACCTTATTGCTGAAGGCCGTCGGATCGGGCGGCGTGGGAATACCGCCCGCGCCCGCGAAGGCCGCGAAGTCGACATCCTGTCCAATACCGAACCGGGTGATGAGGATATTGCCGGAGAGCACAAGGCTCTGCGGGCCGCCTTGCAGACGCAGCGAGGCGTTCGCAGTGGAACTCAAACCGTAGAGGCGCACTCGAACCGTGTCAAGAGTCGCGGTGAGATCCGCTGATAGGCCGCGCTGATAGGCAATGAATCCGCCAAGCGTCACTTTACCGCCGCCCGAACTGCCGCTGACATCGCGTACTTCGAGCCGATTCTGGTTGAAGACCATCGTGCCGGAGAGATCGCTGAGACCATTGGGCACACCGTCCATCGCGAAGTTGGCTCTGTCGAATTTCAACGTGCCGCTCAAGGACGGGTCGTCCACGCGTCCCTGCACACCAAGATCAAGGATCACATTGCCTGAGGTAATGTAGTTCGGATCAATCTGGTGGATGAGGCGCAGATTCAGGTTGCCGTTTGCCTTAACGTTGAGAGGACCACCTTCAGGATTGGTATCGCCGAAGATCTTTGCGGTTCCACTGGCCTGCAGATTTGTGTCCGGGCCTGTGATGTGAAATTGATCGAGCGATGCAACGCCGTCCCTCAGGCTCGCACGAATCGGGCCCTGTGAATTGAATTGAAGGTTCTGGATCGTTATGCCGAACGTGGTTAGTTCGGCGGTACCTGTCATTTGTTGCGGTTTCGCAGCGGGTCCGCTGATCGTTATTGTCCCGTCGATCTGCGAACTCGCCTTTATCTCGCCGGGGGCAAAAAGATCGAGAAGGTTCGCGACATTCACGCCGGTGAGCGTCATCTGCGCCTGCGTTAGATAGTCACCCTGCAACGAAGTATGCCCGTTTGCCGCGACCTGCGCGCCGACAAGCGTGGACTGAATCTCATAGTTGATTGTTGAGCCGACGCTGTTCGCGCTCAGCGATAGCGCACCGAGTTTCTTCCGTTGATATGTGATGTCCGCGAGCTGAGCCTGTGCACGAAGATTCGGCTCCTGAACGGTTCCGTCAGCATCTACGTTCAGCGATACCAGGGCATCTGCATCCGGATTTGCATCCTTTACCAGCTTGAATTTCGACAGCCGCAGATTGTTGCCGGTGACGTGCGCTGCCAGGTGCTTGCTGGCAATGTCATAGCTTCCCCTGGCGTGAATTGCCATGTCATGTGCCTGGACGAGCAGGCGAGTCGCATTGATCTGCGTCCCTTGTGCGTTCACGTCGAGAGCAATCGTCTGGTATGGCTCCCCGTAGGCCTCACCGTTCGTGAGGGTGACATTACCTGAGCCTGCGAGGCTGCGCAGAGTACCCGACGCGTGGGCGTTGATGTTCGCGGCGCCAGTCAGTTTGACCTTGTCTTGTTGTCCGCCGATCTGCAGAAGGTCGGCGACCTGTGCATTCGCCAACTTCGCAGTGACATCCACTCCGAGGTCGTTATCCCAAACATAGGAGACAACGCCGCGCCTCGAGACAACTCGATGCGGATGGAAGCTTCCGGAGACGTTCAACACCGCGGTGTTTCGCGTGATGGTCGACGAAGCGATGGCGAGCCCGACGTTGGGAGCATACTCCGCATCCGCTACGACGGAGTCGACGTGTATGTCAGCTTCGCTACCAAGATGCACGAGAAGGTTATTCGCCTCCAGGTGGCCTTTCACGTCAAGCGTTCGCACCGCGCCCTTCGCAGTGCCCACAAAACTCATCGTGCCCTGCAGATCCACTGGAATCGCGGCGCTACCGCGTTTGCCGTTCGCCTCGAATCCGAGCGTTTGCAGTGTCTGATTGAACTCGCCAAGGTCGTGGACCTGCATATCCACCTGCAAATTGGTGAGAGGATCTCCGTTATTGACGCCGAGCACTCCACTGGCGACCAGGGTGGTTGCCGGCGTCTGAACGTTTACCGTCTTGATATTCACGACCTGCCTGCGGCCGTCATAATGTGCGACGACGGTGCCGGAGACCGGAATGTTCGAAAGCGCACCTTTGCGCGGCACGCGCGTGGGGGCGAGTTTGAGGTTCGCATCCACCTGCACAGAACTGGGCATATCCGTCGCAGGTCCGCCCCATTCCACCTTCACAGGACCGTTGATCGCAGTATCCAAGCCGAGATCGCCGTAGTGCTCCGGCGCCGTGATGTCCATGATCGTGCGGAGCGTGATTCCCTTCACCGTTACGGTCATGTAGGCATGAGCAGGTTGCGCCGAAGGAAGCTTTACAGACTCCACGGGCGGCTTTGCATTGAAATTCTTGGCAGTCGTGTTCGCCGTCGTGGCGGCCGCGACTGTTGTCGCAGATTTTGCCGGCGTGCTTGGCGGAACTTCTCCAAGCCAGTTCTCGATCTTCAACTGACCTTCGACACGACCGCCGCCGGGCAGCGTTCCCGTAAGAGCTGTGAAGAGAAGCTCTGTTGGCGTGACATGCAATTGCGCGAACGCATCCACACCCGTAACGCGTACCGAGGGGATGCGATACGCTGCCTTGCGCAGCCGGATGTCACCTACCAGCAGATACCCCGCGGTGCAGTCGGGGCTCGGAGGGAGCATCTTCGCCTGGGGTGGCACATGAGGATGCACGTGTCTTTGCCAGAAGTGCGGATTCTTCTGCGCCACCTGTGGCGTCACCGTGCAGTTGCGACCTTGCACGTTGAGTCCAACAGTTCCATCCTCGAAACCATCCACCCCGGCAAGATAGCCTACTTGTTTCAGCGCAAGCTCCCCATTGACGGTAGCCTGCCACTCAGGATGCGCGAAATGCTCAATCAGACCCGTCGCCTTGAGATGTGAAGTCATGCCGGTCTCAAAGTCGAAGGCCGTCAACTGCGCGATGTCACGCCCCAATTGCATCTCTATGTGCAGCTTCGACTGCACCTCAGGCTCGGTCTTCATGCGCGTGCACAGGTCAGCAAGATCGATCGAAATCCCGTATCGATCGTTCAAGTGGATGTAGTGCACCCGAGCGTTGAGATCTCTTGCGGCCGCATCGAACGGGATCGCCCGATCGTTGACAACTGCAAGCCCATCAGCCAGCTCGACCTCGGTTGCCTGAAGATCGAGCAGTGTGTCCTGCACGGGTTCGGTGCTCGTGATGGGGTGTTTGGGAACAGGTTGATTCGTGTTGCCGTTCTTATCGATGATGAGGTGGAGATGCGGCTCCTCCACACGCAGATAGTTCAGCGCGATATGTGACTGCGGACCCTTGCCGACGGTGTGCGAGAGAAACGTGTGAATACGGAGTCGCAGGAAGATCTTCGCGGCGGACAGATAAGGCATCTCGCCGGTAGCTTCCGTGCCGTGGATCACCAGATTGTCCGCCTCAATCGCGAGATGCCACAGGTTGAATGAGATGTGGCCAAGCTCGACTTTGCCCCCGGTCGAGTCTTCGAGCACGTTGACAATTTCTCCCCCCACGCGCCGCTGGAAATCTGCCGTCGTCGTATACCAGGAGAGGCCGAGGACCAGCACAATCAGCAGAATCAGGACGGACGCGCCTATCCAGCCAAGGATTCGCAGCAGGCGAGAGCGGCGCGCGGGCTTCTGAGGCGCGCCTGATGCGCTTTGGGGAACATCGCTCATGGCGCCTCCTCTCCCGGATGGAGCACGACAACATTGCCTTGCGCACGCAGGCTCTTCAGCCAGTCCTGCAACAGATTGCTGATCTGTTGCTGGAGAAGCACCTCGCGGATTTCACTGGATATCGACTCCAGCTTCGGAGCCGGCGCATGCTGCCGCTGATACTCCGGCACGAGCGTTTTCTCGTAGTAATTCTGAATCTGATCAGGCTTGATATTGACGCCCAATTCGAAGCGATCTTCGATAAAAGCGAGCACCGTCATGCGCTCCTTCCAGCGCGTGAAGAACGATGCCTCGGTGAAGCCGTGATCGGCGAGGAAATGATCCCATCCTGCCTTGGTCTGGCACTGATACTGCCCGCAAGCAGGAATGTCCTTGCGCAGCTCATCAATCTGCTTGTTCACCTCAGCGTCAGGAGGTTGTTCCTGTGGTTGCAGCTTCAGTTGCTCAAGGATCAGCGCGCGATTGATGAGCCGCTCAATGGCGCGCATCGGAGTAAGTTCAGAACGTGTACGGTAGGGGTCGAAGGCCTGCAGGCGCAACTCTTCGTTCACATCGCTGTCGAGGATCAGGTCACCGTTGACGATCGCGACTACCCGGTCGAGTTCGTTGCCGGGAACTCGCGGCATCATCGACGGTGTTGCCGGTGGCGGCGCAGCCGGTGCGGTGGTCGGTGGAGGAACCTGGGGCGCAGTCGCGGGGACAAGTGCTGGCGTAGTCGTCCTGGGCGAGTTCGCCGACTGTGCGACTGCCAGATCACTCAACGTCATCACCAGACAGAAAATCGCTGCAAGGACAACGCCGTGCCTTCCTCGCCACGAACCTCCGACTTTGGGAACTTTGTTCATCGCCGCTAGAACGCCTGTCCAATGCTGAAGAAGAAGTTGAAGTGGCCCGCCTTTCCAACATGCGGAGGGTTCGTGGTGTAGTCGTAAATGACCGGGTAGACCGTGGGGTTCAGGTTCCAGCTGAAGTCCAGACGGATGGGGCCAACAGGCGTCTTGTAGCGCAGCCCGAGCCCCGCAGCATGCTGATAGTTGTTGAAGTCGCATGCGCCGGTTTCATCAGCCGTACCGGTCGGCGGAAGCTTGTAGCAGGTTTGTTGATCAGGCTGACGGAAGTGCTTGATGCTCGTGAACATGTCGCTGGGATAGCGGAAGACGTTGCCCATGTCATGAAACAGCACAAAGGAAACACTGTTGCCTACGTATGGAAGCGTCGGCGGCGGCAGGCGCAGTTCCACGCTATTGATGACGACTCCCGAGCCGCCGACGGGATAACCGGTCGTCAGATCGCGGGGGCCGGCAAGGTTGATGCCGAAGCCACGATGCGACGTCGCGCCGCCGCCGTACATGCGCTCCGGCAGTGGAACGGGATTGCAGGTAGCGTTCGTTATAAACAGATCTCCCTGGCAGTTCACCACGCCGATAATCTCCGTGTTTCCACTCGTCACGCCGAAGGTGTTCTCGAATCCTACGCGCGTGTTCCGCGCAATCGTGTACTTCTTCGCCCCAAACGTGTAGTACGACGAGTAGGACATGTCCAGTCTGTTGAAATCCGTCTCGGCGCCGAACGCGGTGGAGGACAGAAATTCCTGAATGGAGTAGTACTCGCCGTGCTGCGCATCCACAGGGCTAGGGTCGCGCGTGTCGTGGAAGTAGGTGAGTCCGGGGCCGCCAACGGTCACAGGTTGCGACAGTTGCGGGATCAGGTTGGGTGTGATCTCCAGGCTGTCCGGATTGACGGCAACACGGCGATAGAGGAAGTGATAGATGAACGTGTCTGCCTTCTTGTACTTCTGCGTAACGCGGAAGTCTCCCTGCAACGTCTCCGACTGGAAGGTCGTGATGTTCTGCACATTCGAATATCCGCCCGAGACCGCGGCGGTAAGGTCCGGATCGCCCAGGAACTGCGGATTGTTGAAGGTAAGCGTCGCTACTCTCTCGAGCAAGCCAAAGGTCGTATGCAACGTCAGCGACTGCTGAGTCCCGCGAAAGTTGATGCGCGAAACATCGAGCGATACACGCGGACTCACGCCCGCCTTTCCGTTCTGCGCAGCAGTCTTCCCCTGCGTTCCGCCAGGCACAACACCCGGTGTTCCCGTCTGCGCCTCAAAACCGAAGCCGTAGGTCACGTCCCAGCGCTTCGCTTCCGTGAGTTGAACGAGAACATTCTTCGATGGCGCATTTCCTGTCGGATTTTGTACCGCCGTATTGACCTCGTTGAAGAGCGCAAGGTTATAGAGATTGCGTTGCGTCTGCAGCAGCGCAGCCTGGTCCAGAGGATCTTCCGCGTGTACCAGCAGTTGCTGCTGCACAACGGCCGGCTTCGTGTGTACGAGACCGGAGAGCAGAACGTGATCGATCGTTACCTGGTGTCCTTCCGAGACCGCAAGTGCCACGTTAATTCGGTCCTTATTGTCCGCATCTGGTTGCTGCTGAATCTCCACCTGCGCTAGATCGAATCCATGAGCAAGGTAGTAACTCAGCACCGCGTCGCGATCGTTGGAGAGCGTAAGCAGCGAGAACGGCTGGCCCGTCTCGGCACTGAGCAGAGACTTGATGGCATTCTGTCTCGAGGCACCTACGCCAGAAAGATTCACCTCTCCGAACTTTTGCTGTTCTCCTTCATCGATCGTGTAAGTCACATCGATAATCGCGACCTTCAACGCCTGGCCTGAGCCGGTCTTGTCCGTGTCCTTCACCGAGGAGGTCACCTTGACGTGCGTGAATCCGCTGCTCCGGTAGAGCGCTTCAATGGCACTCCGATCATCTTCGACCAGCTGCTGGCTGTACGTTCCGCTGCGCACATACAGATCCGTCTTCTTGACACGGAGCTGCTGTTGAATGAGCGAATCGCTGAAATACTTGTTGCCCTCGATATTCACCGACCGGACCTTATGCTTTTTGCCGGGATTGACCGTGTATTGCACGGTCACATTGTTCGTTCCGCGTCCCAGAAACCTGACGGAATCGTCTGCGTCGAAGTAACCCTTGCGCTGCATGTAGTCGCGGATGTTGAACGCGCCTTCATTCACCAGGTCGCGATCGACGGTGGCCTCTTCGTAAATCGGCACCAACAGCTTTTTGCGATCCTTTGAAATCTTCGTACCTTGGATCGTTATGTTAACCAGTGGCCCCTGGTTCGCAAGGAACTGGTAGTCAAGCTGCTTGCGCGGCGCCGCATAGGTCTCACTCTGTTGACTGATCGTGCCTTCAAGCCGGTCCCGTTTCTGGTAGTAGTTGCGCACACCCGAGAGTGCCGTGCTGGTGGTATCCCTCGTAACCTTCACCTCACAGTCCCGAAGAATCAGCTTATTCGTGAGCGTAGAAAACCAGCCGCAATCTAACTTGCCTCTCTTTCGAAACTCCGGGACTGTGATGCCGGGATCCTTGCCTTGCAATCCAACATTGCCCACGCGCGCCTGTGGCCCCTGCTTGATCGTGAAGGTGACGTTCACCTGATGATTGACATCATCGCGACTCGTAGCGACTTGAATATCGGCTTCGTAGTATCCGTTCTGTTCGAGCGATTGCCGCACACCCGCCAGAGCTGCCGGAACCTCAGGCTCACTGAACGGCGTACCGGGATCAAGCTTGGTTGCAAACTCCAGCAGCGAAGCGAGCCGCTCCTGTGCCACGCCGTTAATCTCTACCCGGCCGACGTAGTAACGGGGCACTCCAGCATAGATCAGCGTCAGGCCGTTGCCGCTCGTCTCACCTGAAACGCTGATGTCGCGATATCGCCCGCTCGCGTACAGCCTGCGAATATCCGCGCGCACCTTCTGCGGATCGAGCGGTGTCCCGGTCTGCTGTGTCAGGTCTGCAACGATCGGGTCGTGTGGTGGAAACGTGACACCCTGAAACTGAATCCCCGTAACCCGAACTCCGACTTTGGTCCAGATGCTCTCTGCCAACGGCTGCAGAGGATTGGTCACCGTCGCAGAGGAGTTCTGTTCTGTACCGGCGGGAGTCTGTGCGCGAGGCGCCTTGCTGGCCTGCGGGGTTCCCTGCGGTGCGTTCGGGTTTACCGTCTGCGGCTGCGAAGCCTGTCCCGCCGCCTGGGAATTAGTCGTCGCTGGAGTCTGTGCCACGCACGTCCGCGTCCATCCTGAGGAGTGGAGCGCGCCAGCCAGCAACAGCATCTGAGTCAACCGTCGTGCGTATACCAAGAGGCGTGCTCGCGCTCCTGAGGCAGGTTTCGCGAGCCGGCTCTCGACGAGGTTCGATCGCCTGCTCCGGCCAGACACCTCAGGACCCTCCACGCTCTATTCTCGCCCATTATGGGAACTGTGCCGGGCGTAACTCGTTCAGATCCTTACTACCTGAACTCTCGGGGTCAACCCTCGCGACCCGCTACAGGACACCGTAATTTCTCGTAAAGATGCAGATTTCGCCTCTTTGGTTCACCGGGTTCAGCAATCAGAACACGTGCACTGGTTCGTATACTGAACACCAATGTCATACGAGACCCGGGATGGACAGCCGAAGTTGCTTGAAAACGTCACGGAACGAACGTCTCGCGACGCGATCAACGACCGTGAACGCTACTCCCGCCAGGTCCTCTTTGCGCCCATCGGCGAACAAGGCCAACAGCGCCTCGCACGTGGCCACGCGGCGATCGTTGGCATCGGAGCCACGGGTGCCGCGACTGCCGGTCTCCTGGCCCGCGCCGGCATCGGCCGTCTCACACTCATCGACCGCGACTACGTCGAACCCTCCAACCTCCAGCGGCAGG
>Ga0134126_10005392_pt1 | contig 15983 bp, 19 predicted proteins | sample KB31752_FD_96881 | JGI IMG/M metagenome (GOLD analysis project Ga0134126, IMG submission 96881) | Terrestrial soil microbial communities with excess Nitrogen fertilizer from Kellogg Biological Station, Michigan, USA - KB3-175-2 | ecosystem: Environmental > Terrestrial > Soil > Unclassified ...
ACGGCGCAACTTCGCCATAGGGCTTGCGCGCGCCGGCAAGAGCGCAAACCAGGCGATGACGCACACACAAAGTATCGCAAATGTCCGCTATTGGCGCCAGGCGGCCATGGCCGGCGATGGCCCTAAGCGGACATCACCCCGACGACCGCTTTTCGCCGAAACCGGACCCCAAGTGGCGGAACTTCAAAGGGGTTAATACCTGCTATGCAGCGCGGGCCGTGGCTTGCTAGGACCGAGATTTGTAATTTGCCTCGCTGTCGGTCGTAAGGCAAAGCATGGACTTTTCGCAATTCATAGCCTCCGGTGCACCGGCTATAGCCGAGGGCGCCATTGTGGAGCGGCTTCGGCGCGATCTCTCACTTCCGTTCGATCCCTACATCCTCAACGGTGGTCTGATTTATGACCCGGCGGGACGCGCACGCCTGGCAGCGATACATGCAGATTACATCCGCAGTGCGCGCGCCAATGAGCTTCCGATCCTGATAGGCACTGACACATGGAGATGCAGCCGAACCCTCATCGAGACATCGCGGTTCCGGGGTTTGCCAGTAAACCAGGACAATGTTGCCTTCCTGAGTGAGCTTCGGGCTTCTCAACCAGCAGGCCCGCCCATCTTCTTGGGGGGCCTTATCGGCCCATCGGGGGATGCCTACAAACCTTCTGACAGCCTGAGCCGAGAAGCGGCACGCGATTTCCATCGGCCTCAGATCGAAGCTTTGGCCTCTTCAGGTGTTGACTATCTCTTTCTGGCGACCGCCCCTGCTGTTGAGGAAGCGTTAGGGGTGGCCGATCAAATGGCCGAGACTGGGCTTCCCTATATGTTGAGCTTTGTAATCCGGCGGAATGGCGCGGTGCTTGATGGGACCCGCCTCGGCGAAGCCATTGCGCGGATAGACGCACAAGCGCGCTCAGCACCCATCGGATACGCGGTCAATTGCGTCCACGCCCGCGTGCTGGCGTCTGCACTGGAACTTGAAGCTGCTGCGCATCCGGAGATACGCAGTCGATTATTGGCATTCCAAGCCAACACCGCCGATATGGAAGTGGAGGACCTGGACAACAGTACTGAACTGGTCGGGGAAGCGCCGGACACTTTTGTCCCACAACTGGAACGGCTGCGGGAACGCTTTGGCCTTCGCATACTTGGCGGCTGCTGTGGCACCGACGAAACCCATATGGGGTTGCTGGCGAAGCGGATAACTTGACATTCTAATGTCCGCTTCTGGCGCAAAGCGGACATGTCCGCATGCCGGCAATGTGCCTTCAAACAGAAGGGACGGGAACGATCGCTTGGGTCTTACTTCGCCGTGCGGTTGGCCGCGCCGCCGCCGCCGGGCCCGCCTGCCGGACGCAATGCGAAATTCACCGCGTCCATGTTGGGGCCGCTCTTGGGACCGGGCTTGGCCCAGTGGATCGCGCCCTTGAGGTCGGCGGGATTGGCGGGGGCCTGGCTGAAGGAGATGGTGAAGGCCTGTGCTTCCTTGGGGGCAAGACGCGGAACCTGCCATTCGGCGACGGTGCCTTTCAGCTTCTCGTCCATGTGCGTGCCCTTGTAGCCGGCGCCCGTGGTGGCGGTGACGGTGGCGCCCGCGGGCACCAGCACATCCACCACCACGCCCTGCGCGGTCAGGCCCTTGCCGGCTTCGCCATTGTTGGTGACGTTGAGGGCGTAGGCGGTGGCCCCGCTTGATGTGAACTGCGCCGCAAGCTCTGGGCGGAAGCCCAGATCGTCATGGGCCCAGTTGTAGATCTCGTGAAGCTCGGCTTCGGAAATGCGCAGCGGGTTGAAATTGCCCATGCGCAGGCGCTGGCCGGGCCGCATCTCCTCGAATTTCGGCATGGCGTCGGTGTGGGTGTAGACCAGGTCGCGCATCTCGTTATAGGTCGTGGCCTTGCCGCCGAAGCTGGCGCGCGGCATGTCGAAGGTCGGGCCGTGGCACTGGGCGCAGCCCTGGGACATGTAGACCTGCTGGCCATGGGGCGCGGTGTCGGACACCGGCACGCGCCAGGGACCGGGCTCGGCGACCTTTTGCAAGGACGCGAAATAGGCGGTGAGGTTGGCGGCTTCCGCATCGCTGAGCTGGGCGTCGGTGAAGGCGGGCATCACGCCCCAGGGCTTCCTCACCGCTTTCAGGAATTCGGCCGGGGAGAGGCCGCGGCCGGCCAGATCCGGGCCGAAGGCGCCTTCGCCATCGCGGCCATGACAGTTCTTGCAGAAGAGCTCGTTCGAATCCCACAGCTTCTTGCCGGCGGCGGCATCGCCCGCGCCTTGGGCATGCGCCAGAGCCGGAATGGCGGACAACAGCAGTGCCGCGAACAGCTTTTTCATGAAATGCCCCTCTATTTATGGTCGCGCCGGCAGGCTCTTCGCTTCGCTCCGGGTTGCCCCGGCTTCCGCCGACGCTCCCATCCCCGATTCCGTCATCCTAGCCCGGCGCCGGCGGGTCGGGAACGGGGCGGAAGAGGGATTGGGAAAACTTTACATTCCGGGCGAGCTGTTCTTCATAAGGCATTCTTGTTGTTCGTCTCTTGCCAGGAGCCATCATGGCCTATTTCTTCCTCAAGCTTATTCCCCCGCGGCCCGATTTCATGGTCACCATGACCGAGCAGGAGCGCGCCATCATGGGCGCGCACCAGGTCTATTGGCGCGGCTTTGCCGACAAGGGCTGGGCGGTGGCCTATGGCCCGGTGATGGATCCGGCTGGCGGCTATGGGGCGGGCTTCTGGGCCTTGCCGGATGGGGAAGACCCGGCGGCCCTGGCGGCGGGCGATCCGGCGATCAAGGCCGAAGCCGGCTTCCGCTATGAGATCCTGCCCATGCCGGCGCTGGTGCTGGGCAAGACGGGGACCTGAATCATGGCCCAGCCCGCCCTGTTCACGCCGCTCACCATCCGCAACAACGAATTGCGCAACCGGATCGTGATCGCGCCCATGTGCCAGTATTCGGCTGTCGATGGCTGCATGACCGACTGGCATGTGATCCATCTGGGGCATCTGGCGCTGTCGGGCGCCGCGATGCTGACCATCGAGGCGACGGCGGTGGTGCCGGAAGGGCGCATCACCTATGCCGATACCGGGCTGTACGACGACGCCACCGAGCGCGCCATGGCCAAGGTGCTGGAAAGTGTGCGGCGCTGGTCCGACATGCCGGTCGCGCTGCAGCTGGCCCATGCGGGCCGCAAGGCCTCGACCGAGGTGCCGTGGAAGGGCGGCAAGCAGATTGCGCCCGGTGAGGCGAATGGCTGGCAGACGGTGTCGGCTTCCGACGCGCCCTTCATGCACAGCGATGTGCCGCCGATCGCGCTGGACCGCGACGGCATGAAGCGGGTGCGCCAGGGCTTTGCCGATGCGGCGAAGCGCGCGGCGCGTTTGGGGATCGATGCGCTGCAGGTCCATGGTGCCCATGGCTATCTGCTGCACCAGTTCCTGTCGCCGCTTTCCAACAAGCGGACGGACGACTATGGCGGGTCGCTGGAGAATCGCCTGCGCTTTCCGATGGAGGTGTTCGAGACGGTGCGGGAGGCCTTTCCGGCGGACAAAAGCGTCAGTATCCGGGTCTCGGGCACCGACTGGGTGGAAGGTGGCTGGGATATCGGACAGACGGTGGAATTCGCGCGTGCGCTGGAGGCGCGCGGCTGCGATGCCATCCATGTCTCCAGCGGCGGGCTTTCGCCAGCACAGAAGATTCCGCTGGGGCCGGGCTATCAGGTGCCGCTGGCGCGGGCGGTGAAACAGGCGGTGAAGATGCCGGTCGTGACGGTGGGACTGATCACCGATTTCATCCAGGCCGAGGAAATCATCGCCACCGGTGATGCCGACCTGATCGCGCTGGCGCGCGGCATGCTCTATGACCCGCGCTGGCCCTGGCATGCGGCCGCGGCGCTGGGCGCCACGGTCAAGGCGCCCGACCAGTATCTGCGCTGCGAGCCGGCGAATGCGAAAGGGCTGTTCGGTTAGACCGCAGATTCATGAAGCGCGCGGTCCTGCGAGGCGAGTGTGTTTCCGCGGCCCGTGGCAAAAAGCGCAAGATCGGTCGGGCGCGTCCCGTCCGGATGCGCTTAGTTGGTGCTGCCACGGAGGAACGATGAAGGCAGCGCTTGAGAACTACCATGCCCGGATGCAGCGGGTGCTGGATCACATAGACCGGCATCTGGACGAAGATCTGGACCTGGATGTGCTGAGCAGCGTCGCGGCCTATTCGAAATATCATTTCCACCGGCAGTTCACGGCGACCTTCGGGCTGTCCGTGCATCGCTATATCCAGCTTGCCCGCATGAAGCGCGCTTCATACCGGCTGGCCTACAGCGACGCCGAAAGCGTCACGGATATCGCGATGGATGCCGGTTACGACGCCCCGGACGCCTTCGCCCGCGCCTTCCGGCAACGGCTGGGGCAATCGCCGTCCTCGTTCCGCAAGTCTCCCAACTGGGTGCCGTGGTTTGCGGCCTTCGGGCCTTTGGACAAAGCAAGGAACAAGCTGATGCAGATCACCTACACCGAAGACGACGTGACGATCCGCGATGTGCCCGCAACACCGGTTGCCATCATGGAGCATCGGGGCGACCGGGCGACCCTGGGCGCAACAATCGAGCGGTTCATCGCCTGGCGAAAAGCCGCCGGCCTGTCCCCTGAGACAAATCCCACTTTCAATATCTATCGTTCGGAGCGGACCCCCGCGGTCCCGGCCGATTACAGCATGGACCTGTGCGTGGGGACCGACCAGCCGATCCAGGCCAATGACCAGGGGATGAAGCCTGGTCTCATCCCCGGGGGGCGTTGCGCGGTGTTGCGGGTCGTTCACAACACCCACAATCTGGAGCCTGCCGCGATGTTCCTTTATCGCGACTGGCTTCCGGCCAGTGGCGAGGAAGCGCGAGACTTTCCGATCTATTGCCAACGGCACTTTTCGTCCTTCCCGAAGGCGCCGGCTCATGAAGTGATCGTGGAATTGTTCCTGCCGCTGAAATAGCGTCCGTCAGGGCTGGCCACATGTCAGCGGCCTGCTATTCGCTGCCTGCGTCGCGCGGCTTGTTCTGGCCGGTGCTGACATAGACCACGCTGTCCCAGCTGTTGTGGATGCCGATGAAGAGAAGGGCCACCGCGGCCGCGCCGACCGCGAACAGGGCGCTGTGTTCATGGCTTTGGGCGCGGGACGCCGACAGGCCAAGGAACAGATAGGTGGCAAGCGGCAGGACGCCATGGAATACCCAGTCCTCGGCGTCGGGCATATAAGCCTGTTGCTTGCGCATGCGGCCCGCCACCATCAGCGTGTAGATGAAGCCGGCAAGGCCGGTGAGGCCCCAGGCCCAGGCGGCATCGGCGACGCTGATCCAGGGTACGCTCATCAGTGCCGAGAGGAGGAAGCAGGCACTGAAATGCACGATGGTGGGGGTGGCGAAGACCGGATTGGCCTCGGCGATGCGCTTGGGCGGGTTCTCGGCGATCAATGTCATGACCACGAATTGCAGCCCGATCAAGGCGCCCGCGGCGGCGCCGACGATGACGTAGAAGCTTTCCCAGTGTTCCAGCTCGGCCATGACCTCGCGCGCTCCCGATCCCGTTGGGAGATGCTAGCGGCTAAAGGCGGAAGAGTCAGGGAGAAGGGCGGCGCCCGGCGCCGGCCACAAGAAGTGTCTAACGCGAGAGGGGGCTTGCGGCAAGCCCCCTGCTGTGGCGCAGACAGCCGGCCGCAACAAGCTGATGGGCGGCGACCGATGATCACACAAGCAAACGACAATCCTTCCGGCCTGTTCTTTCATGGCACGCGTGCGGATCTGGAAGTGGGTGACCTGCTGACACCAGGCTTTGCGTCGAACTATGGCCAGCGCGACACGGCATCCTGGATCTACCTGACGGCCACCCTGGACGCGGCCATCTGGGGGGCCGAGCTGGCGGCCGGCGAGGGGCGGGAGCGGATTTACATCGTGGAGCCCACCGGCGAGATTTTCGACGATCCCAATCTCACCGACAAGAAATATCCCGGCAATCCGACAAGGTCCTATCGCTCGCGGGCGCCGCTTCGGATCACGGGCGAAGTCGAGAAGTGGCAAAGCCATTCGTCCGAACGGCTTGCCGAGATGAAGGCCAATCTCAGGCGGCTCAAGGAGCAGGGCGCAGAGATCATCGATTGAGTGGCCAGGCGACTTTGCCCGGTAAAACGGTTATGATCGCGTTCTGTGGTTGGCCATGCCGGGAACGGTGGTCATGCGGGCAATGGGCCCAGTCGTAGCGATCGGTGTGATGTTGGTGGGGTCGGCGCAGGCTCCCGCGCCATCACCCGAAAGCGTCACCGTGACGGCGGCCAGGTCGCGCGCCACGATCGACAAATTCGCCAAGGCCTTTGCCGTACCGACAAAACTGGCGGGAAAGATCGCGCGCTGGGAAAGTGGCGTCTGCCCGGTCACGCTGGGCCAACCGCCGGACGTGGCATCGCTGGTCACCGACCGGGTGAAGGACATCGCGGCCAGCGTTGGCGCCCCGGTCAACAGCAATGAGGCCTGCACGCCCAATATCCAGATTGTTTTCACCACCACGCCACAGGCGCTGCTGGATGATGTCCGCGCCCATGATCCGGACTATCTGGGTTATGTGGAGAGCAGCGCCGCCAGGGAGAGGCTGGCGACGGTCACTCGCCCCATTCAGGCCTGGTACATGACTGAAACCATCGACCTGGATGGACGCAGGCAGGTGGACAGTTCCCGGCGCATGGGCATCGAGATGAACAATGTCACGGCCTTTGCGATGCCCTCCAGCATGGGCGTCAATCGCGATCCCATATCCTTGCCCTATGCGACCTATGCCAGGGTGACCGGCAATCACATCAACAATGGAGTGCGCAGCGGCTTCAATCATGTGTTGATCGTGGTGGATTCCGGCAAGCTTGCGGGGCGCGGCCTCAACCCGCTGGGTGATTACATCGCCATGCTGGCGCTGACGCAGCTGGGTTCACTGGATGTCTGCCAGCAGCTGCCCAGCATCGTGAACATGATGGCCTCGAATTGCGAGCAGGCGATGGAGGGCATGACGAGGACCGACCTGGCCTATCTGCGCGGCCTCTACAAGATGGATGCCGACAAGGACCTGCTGCGCCAGCAGAACGAGATCGCCGACCGGATGCAGGAAGCGCTGAAGCGATAAAGGCCGTGCGGATCAGGCCTTACGGTCCGGTCCGGGATGGGCGAACCAGCCGGCCGCCGCCGTCACCATCAGCGCCAGCACGATGGGGGCTTGCAGGAACCAGCCGACGATACCGGTGCAAATGATATCGGCGATGATGAGGAAGTTGAGCAGCAGGAACAGCCAGCGCGGAATCGCGGACACGCCGATGAAGGGAGCGGCGACAAACATCAGGCCGGTCGAGACCACAACCAGCAATGTGCCACGGCTTTGCGAGATTGCGCCGTGCGGCATGAAATACTCGATCAGCAGGAAGGCGAAGGCGGCGGCGGCGGATAGCGTTAACAACCAGACGCCCGGGGAAAGACGCGGGCGCGGTATCGTGATAACATTTGACATATAGATTCCGGGACTGTGCATGGTAACCCCCTCGGGCTTCCGGTCTTGTAGAGAATGAATGTTTCTGGGGGTTACCGGTTCCACAGTCATCGGAAAACTTCTGACGGAATATGTCTGTATGTACGCAAGGACATGGTTGTTGGCCGTCGCTATACGGAAATTTATTCGTAGGCGGATGGAAACGTCCCGCCGGGCCGCTCGGGAGCGTTTTTCAGCCGCTTTCTTGTACAGTTGGTTCTGATCCGGCGCGCACAACGGCGCGCTCTCAGCCCAGCATCAGCTGGGCGCGCCGGCGCCACTGGGAGGCAAGGCCTTCCATCTCACTCATCCGGATGAGGTCGGCGCGCTCACCGCGTTTGCGATAGACGATGTCGACCAGGCGGGAGAAGGGGAAGTCGGGATTGGGCCGCTGCTCGAGGATGACGGTGTCGCCGGCGGCCAGGGTGCCCGGCGCCAGCACGCGATAGTACCAGCCCGATTGCTGGCTCCTGATCATGGCGGCGGAGACCGGCGCATCGTGATGCAGCAGATTGAACTTGAAGCAGGGCTGGCGCGGCTGGCAGACCTGAAGCAGCGCGGTGCCGATCCGATGCACGTCGCCGACGCAGATGTCCGTTTCCATCAGTCCCGCAATGGTGAGGTTCTCGCCCATGGCGCCATTGGTGATGGCAAGGGCCGGAAAGCGCGTCATCCAGCTCGCAAAGTGATCTGCGGCATAGGCATAGACGGCTTTCTCGGGACCGCCATGGACTTCGAGGTCGGCCTGTTCGTCTCCCTCGAGCCCCAGCGGGCCGACCGGGACGGCGCCGACGCGGCCGTGCTTGACGATGCCGCTGGGGACCTCTTCGGGGCCAAGCGCTGCCACCCGGCCGGTCTGCACGGAAAGAAGAGTCGCGGTCATGGCGGGAAGCTAGCGGCGGACCGGCAGCGCGACAACGGCGGCTGACGCACGCCCTCCATGCACGGTCCCATGCTATGGTCCGGCCGCCGGGAGGCGAGGAGACAGAATGTCTCGATCGAATTGGGTCGTGATCTGGGTGCTGCTGGCGTTGGGAATCGGCGCGGCGATCTATGCCGACAAGGGCTCGTGGATCAATGCGGTGGCGACCGGCCAGTGCAAAGCCTGTCCGGCGCCCCGGCCATGCCGCCAGCCGAGCGGGCCGGGAAGAGGATTTGTGCCGTCCCTTGATGGCTGCAATCACGCCGCGCCGGGCCATCGCGGCTGATAGCGCTAGCTCGCCGCGGGAATCTCAAAGCAGTGGGGCAGGGAGTGCGGTTCGCTCTCCTCCGCTGGAATGATGCGGATATAACGGGCTTCGGTAATGAGGTCGCTGCAGCGGCTCCGCGCCCGTTCGGGACAGAGATAGCGCTCCTTCAGACTGAAAGAGCCACGCTGATATGCAACCCAATAAATCACGGCGATTCCCCTTGAAGGGGAGTATATGCGCTGCAGCGCGCGGCCGTTCCCTTATGGTGAAGATTCCGATCCTGCTGGTTACCAGAGGCTTGCCGCGATCACGAAAGCGCAACGATCCACAGGCCAGGCCCGCTGCGGCAGGCAAGGACCTCAAAGGGCTAATCAGTCTGAATCTGGTCGCAACCATTGCAGACGATCAATGGATCACCCGATCTGGTGCGGCCTGTCTCGGCATGAAAGCTGCCATCGACACCGACCAGGCGGCGCTGAGGTCCCTTCGGATTGACAGCGCTGTTCTCTTCCCAGGTCACCGAACCGGTGACGCCGCAGCGCGGACATGACAAGGGCAGGGTGAAGCGATCGCGCGGCATGGCGCACCATCAGCACCGCCCAGGCGCGCATGATTGCGCGGCTTCGTGCGCCTTCGCCCTTTGTATCTTTTTTTCAGAGCGCGGAAATGGTTCTGCGGCGGAAATTTGGAGTTCCGGCCGGTTTCACGCAGGAGGCGATTTATCACTTTTAGCAATTGATACAAGCGGCGCCGAATGCGTTACGGAATGCGGAAACGAGATTTGCGAGCCGGTCGCATTCGATGAGCAACGATCCCGAAGAAAGGCGGCGGGAAAATTTCCTGGAGCGCGCCAGGGAAGCCGAAGAGCGCGCGGCCAAAACCAGCGATCCGATGCTGCGCGAGAGTTGGCTGAAGGTGGCGGAAGGGTATCGCGACCTGGCGCGGAAGAAATGACGTACGATAAGCTACAGAAATAATTCACGGCGGCGTTAACAAATTTCAGCGCGACCGGAAGCGACTCGGGACTAGGGTAGCTTCCATTCTTGGGGCCTGGTCATGCGCACAGAAAGCATCGTCTTCGGTTTTATCGCGCTGACATCGGCGCTGATCCTCAGCGGCCTGTTCGTGATGATGCCGTCGCCCTGAAACCCGCCGGTCTCAGGCCAAGGCCCTGCGGCGCGAGATGGTGTCGCGAATCTTCTCGATCACCGTGTCGAAATCGAAGGGTTTGCGCAGCACTTCCGCGCAGCGCAATTCCGCCGCCATGCTTGTCTTGCCGGCATAGCCGCTGGCCAGGATGACGGGCATATCGCTCTTGTGCTCATTGACCCAGCGCGCCAGCTCGAAACCGTCCATGCCGGGCATCTTTACGTCGCTGAACACCAGATCGACACGAGGCCGGCCTTCCAACAGGGTGATGGCGTCATGGGCATTTTCGGCCTGCAGGACGTTGAAACCCGCATCCTTGAGGATCTCGCTCAGGACGTTGCGAACCAGGAACTCGTCGTCCACCACCAGCACGACATGCCGGCTGACCTGCTCGGGAAAATCTATGACCTCAGCCACAACTCCTGCTCCACACCTCCGATGTCTTAAAACCGCCAAATGTTGGTAGCGTTCCGTGCCCGCATAAAAATTCCGCTTTAAATTCAGGCGCTTGGAACCAAGCCGAAAAATGGAATTGTTTCAATGGGATGGATGGTTAACGGGGGTAGCGTTACCAACCCTTTTGAAACAGACAGATGCCTGTTTTTTCGCCCCCGTCGCAAAAACATCACGGCATCGGAGTGCCGGCGCGAAGCGTGGACGGGCCGGTACCGCCTGATGCCTCCGGGTGCCCTTGAAGTTGGCGCTGGTGCCATAGCGCGGAGTTAGACAAAGGCGGCGTCCATGCGCCACCCTGGTCGCGTACTGCACCGTACCAACCCCTTGCCGATTCACCATTTGCGATGGCGTGGAGCGATACTAGAACTGCAAGAGCGGCCCCGTGCCGCCCCGCAACAATGCTCCGTATACGGAGAGGCATATTACCATTTTGAACGATCAGATACAGACGACGCGCTTGCTGGAAAGCGAAAGAGAATTGCTGGCGCGGGTGGCGCGTGGCGGCGGGTTGGAAGAGGTGCTGAACGATATCGTGCTGGCGGTGGAGAAGGCATCCGGCGGGGAGATGCTGGCCTCCATCCTGATCGTGTCGGAGGATGGCAGCCGCCCGACGCAAGGTGCCGCGCCAAGTCTGGCCGCCGATTACAATGCCGCCATCAACGGCATCGCCATCGGACCCAAGGCCGGTTCCTGCGGCACGGCGGCGTTTCGTGGCGAACCGGTTTTCGTGTCCGACATCGCCAACGATCCGTTATGGGCTGATTTCAAGGGCCTGGCTTCGGCGCATGGTCTGGCCGCCTGCTGGTCGGTGCCGATCCGCGGCGCCGATGGCCGCGTCCTTGGCACCTTTGCCAACTATTACCACAAGCCCAAAAGCCCCAGCCAGCGCGATATCGAAGCCATCTCGATGATGGCCCAGACCACGGCCATCGCCATCGAGCGTCACCGGCGCGAGGCCGAGCGCATCAAGGAAGAAGAACAGCGCGTGTTGCTGATACGCGAGCTGAACCATCGGGTGAAGAACCTGTTCGCGCTGACCAATGCGATCGTCACCATGACCGCGCGCTCCGCCGCGAGCCCCAAGGAGATGGCCGAAGCGGTGCGCGGGCGGTTGACGGCGCTGGCGCGCGCCCACGACCTGGTACAGCCGCGCCTGAGCGATGCGTCGCCGGCGGAGACGGTTTCCTTCCGGATGATCCTGAACGACATCCTGCAGCCCTATCAGCAGAAGGATCTGCCCGGCCGCATCCGGATCGAAGGCGAGGATATCGCGCTTAAGGCCCAGGCCATCACCAACATCGCGCTGGTGCTGCACGAGCTGGCCACCAATGCCGCCAAGTATGGCGCCCTGAGTGTGCCGGAAGGCCATGTGGCGATCGGCTGGCGCCGCAGCGAGGCGGTGCTGGAATTGACCTGGACGGAGGAGGGCGGCCCGCCGGTGTCGCCGCCCTCGCGCAGCGGCTTCGGTTCCATGCTGACCCAGAAGTCGGTGGAGGGCCAGTTCGGTGGCACCATGCAATATGACTGGAACACCGCCGGCCTGAAGGTGACCTTGCGCCTGCCACTGGTGGCGATCGCGGTCTAAGGGCCCCAGCTTTTCAGGTTTTTGCGCCGCGGCTCGCTCTCCGCAGCCCTTTGGGACAACCTGTTTATATTCTGGCGGCGGTGCCCGTGCTGAACTTAAGTATTGGATTCCAGGCCGTCCGAGCCGCCATCCTTGGCCTCTTTCGCCCGGACCTCGTCGGCCATGCGTTCCCAGTCCACGGCAATGCGCAAATAGGTTTCGCGCAGATGGGGACTGAGCGCCCGTTCCGCCTGTCGCCGCATGTCATTTGCGCGTTGCCGATAGAAATCCGCGCCCCGAGGTTCCACCACTATACCCTGCCACTGATGCCCGTTTTGTACGCTAGTGTCCCCTAGAACGGTAAGGCGCTGGAAACGTTCCACAATTGAAGAAAATCGTGATGGCGTGGTCCTCAGGGTACTGAACGTGGCGCTGAAGCTGGGCAAATGGCGGCCGGGGACTATTTGACCGTGAAGATGTAAGCGCCGTCACTGCGCCGGCCCCCATCGGCTGTCACCGCATGCCAAGAGAGCGTCCATTTTCCGGCCATGAAGGGCGCGGTGGGCCGGGCGGTGAGGGTCTTGCCATCATCGGAGAGCGAGGTGCGGGCCGGGATCGCCATGCCGTCCGCCATGGACAGCTGAATGCCGGAAGAAGGGGCGAGCTTCTCGCTGAAGGTCAGCTTGAGGCTGCGTGGCGCGGGACCGGCCGCATCGGCGGCGGGACTGGATTGCACAAGGGTTGCCTGCGCCCAGGCGGGTGACAGAGCTGCGGAGGCCAGAAGAACAGCGAAGGCAAGGCGCATGGCAGTCTCCGCGTCAGGTTGCAGCCGGAGCCGATTCCTTTTATCTATATACCCCATAGGGGTATCAGATGCCACACCATGATCCCAAACTGATCGGCCGGCTTTCGCGCATCCAGGGGCAGGTGGGCGGCATTGCCCGCATGATCCAGGATGACCGCTATTGCATGGACATCCTGACGCAAATCCACGCCGTCAAGGCCGCGCTGCGCAAGGTCGAGGACGAATTGCTGAAGTCCCATTCCCATCATTGCGTGACGGACGCCATCAGAAGCGGAAATGTGAAGGACGCGCGGACCAAGTTCGCCGAGCTTGTGGACCTGTTCAGCAAGGCGGCGCGCTGAGTTGTCCGTGAGAAAGCTGGTCCTGTGTCTGTTGCTGCCTGCTTGCCCCGTCCTGGCTCCTGCCTGGGCACAGGAGATGCCGGGCATGGACATGGGGGGCGGCGGCATGGCGATGCATGGCGCCCTGGGCGGCTATGCCATGAACCGGGACTCTTCAGGCACAAGCTGGCAGCCGGACCTAGGCCCCGCCATGGGCCGGATGGACATGGAGGGCGCCTGGATGCTGATGAGCCGCCTGACCCTGAGCGGCATCTACGATTATCAGAGCGGGCCGCGCGGCGGCGAGATGACCTTCCTGGACGGCATGGCGATGGGAATGGCGCAGCGCGATTTCGGTGACAATAGCATCGGGCTTCGCGCCATGCTGAGCCCCGATCCCCTGATGGGCCGGCGCGGCTATCCGCTGCTGGAGGCGAGCGGGGAGACGGCGGATGGCACGACCCATCTGATCGACCGGCAGCACCCGCACGACCTGGTGATGGAATTGGCGGGGACTTACAGCCACAGGTTCGACGACCACAGTTCTGCGTTCCTGTATTTGGGCTATCCGGGCGAGCCTGCGCTGGGGCCGCCGGCCTTCATGCATCGTGCCTCGGGTATGGACGATCCGGCCGCCCCCATCACCCATCACTGGCTGGATTCCACTCATGTGACTTTCGGCGTGGCGACGGCCGGGCTGGTGCTGGATGACTGGAAGCTGGAGCTGTCGCAATTCACCGGCCGCGAGCCGGATCAGCATCGCTTCGGCTTCGATCATCCCCGGATGGATTCCACCGCGGCGCGCATCTCGTTCAATCCCGACGAGCATTGGTCGCTGCAGGCTTCGTGGGGCCATCTCAACAGTCCCGAAGAGCTGGAGCCGCAGGTCGATGAGACGCGCTATACCACCAGCGGGACCTATATCACCGATATCGGCGATGAAGGGTCGCTGGCGGCGACCCTGGCCTGGGGGATGAAAAGCCTTTCCAGCGGCGAGCGGCTGAACGGCTTGTTGGCGGAGGCCGAATACAAGCCCGCTGACCTCTGGACACTGTTTTCCCGCGCTGAATGGGAAGAGAACGCCGAACTGGTGCCGGGCCGCATCGTACGCACGGGCGAAGTGTCGCTGGGCGCGATACGGGACTTTCGGCTGGACGCGCATTGGAAATTCGGACTGGGCGGGCTTTATGCCTTCGACCTGGCGCCCGGCCATGCCGCTTACGGCAATGCGCCACATGGGACGATGGCGTTTGTGCGGCTAGTAGCAGAATAACAAGAAGCCGGAAACGCGATGATCAATCCGCGCCTGCAACACCGTCTTGTGCGGCACCATCTGCCATTGGGTGTGCTCAGCATCGGCAGCGCGGCGGCGCTGTATCTGACCAGGCCCTATAACGATGTCATCACCAGGCTGAGCTTTGCCAGCGCCTGGCCCGGGCTGGTGCTGATCGCCTTCACTTTATTAATAGGGCCCTTCAAGCAGATCTGGGGGCGCAATCGGGCGGTATCGCTGGATTTCCGCCGCGACGTGGGCATCTGGGCCGGCATGGTGAGTGTTTTCCATGCCGGGATCGGCCAATGCGTGCATCTGCGGGGGCGGCCCTGGCTCTATTACATCTATGAGCATTGGGCGAAGGCGCATGTGCAGCCCTTGCGCCACGATGTCTTCGGCCTGGCCAATTATACCGGACTGGCGGCGGCCCTGCTGCTGCTGGCGCTTTTGGCAACATCGAACGATGCCTCGCTGCGCGCGTTGGGCACGCCGGGCTGGAAGAGCTTGCAGCGCTGGAATTATGCGGTGTTCGGGCTTCTGATCGTGCACACGCTGGGCTATCAGATCGGGATCGAGCGGCCGATCGGCTCGCTGGTCTCGCTGGCGGTGATGGCCAGCATCGTCACGCTGATGCTGCAGGGGATAGGCTATTTGAAACGGCGCGGCGCGATATAAGCCGCTTTGGGGTTTAAAGGGTGAGAATGACTGCCAGCTGGACGGCCAGGACCGGACTTGCCTTTGTGCTGCTGTTCGGGGCAATCAATCTGTTCGCAGATTTTGCCTATGAGGGCGCGCGCAGCGTGTCGGGACCTTTCCTGGCATTGCTGGGTGCAAGCGGGCTGGTGGCGGGCGCGGTCGGCGGGCTGGGCGAACTGATGGGCTATGCGCTGCGGCTGTTCTCCGGGCGCTGGGCGGACCGGTCGGGCCGCTACTGGATGATCACCATCCTGGGCTATGTGGTGCAGATGAGCGTGGTGCCGCTGCTGGCGCTGGCGGGAAGCTGGCAGGCGGCGGCGGCGATGATGGTGACCGAGCGCATCGGCAAGGCCGTGCGCAATCCGCCGCGCGATGTGATGCTGTCGGAAGCCGGCGAGATCATGGGACGGGGCTGGGCGTTCGGCGTCAATGAGGCGCTGGACCAGCTGGGGGCCTTCGCGGGGCCGCTGGTGGTGGCGGGGGTGCTGGCCTTCCGCCATGATTATCGCCTGGCCTTTGCCTGGCTGGCGGTGCCGGCGGTGATGGTGCTGTTGCTGGTAGGGACGGCGCGTTTCGTTTTTCCGCGCGCGGGTGAAATCCATCATGATGCGGCGGCGGGCGAGAGCGATGGCTATCCGCCCATGTTCTGGTGGTACACGGCCGGATCGGCGCTGGTGGCGTTCGGCTTTGCCGACTATGCGCTGATCGCCTTTCATTTCGCCAAGACCCATGTCGTGCCGGCGGATGTGATCCCCATCGCCTATGCCTTCGGCATGCTGGCGGGCGGGGCGGGATCGCTGTTGTTCGGCAAGCTCTATGATCATGTGGGGCTGAAGATCCTGCTGCCGCTGACCCTGGTGGGGGCGCTGTTCGCGCCGCTGGCTTTCCTGGGCGGATACGGCGCGGCGGTGGCGGGCGTGCTGCTGTGGGGGCTGAGCTTCGGCGTGCATGGCTCGGTGATGCCGGCCGCGGTGGCGGCGATGATCCCGGCCCACCG
>Ga0134126_10005393_pt1 | contig 15981 bp, 13 predicted proteins | sample KB31752_FD_96881 | JGI IMG/M metagenome (GOLD analysis project Ga0134126, IMG submission 96881) | Terrestrial soil microbial communities with excess Nitrogen fertilizer from Kellogg Biological Station, Michigan, USA - KB3-175-2 | ecosystem: Environmental > Terrestrial > Soil > Unclassified ...
AAGGGCGCGCAGCTTGTGCTCATAATATTGCAGCACGGGAGTGTCATGTTTTTCCAGGTATCCGCCTATCTCATCAGCATATACAAATGCTTTGTCGGCAAGCTCGGGTTGCAGGGTAATGGTCCTGGCAAACAGAACATTAATTTGGTTAAGAAAATCCTCCGCATTGTTTTCAAATACCCTTTGTTCAAGCGCTTCGTGGTAAAGGCGGCTGGTTTCCGGGTAACGGTATTTATCGCCGGTGTACGAAAGATGCTCGCGCAATGTTTTATAGCAAAATACTTTATATTCCGAAAGATTATATTTTTTGCAAATGACAAGCATTTTATTCGTAAAATGCATGGCGCTGTTCCTACAGCCGTACAACAGCAATGTATAAACAACGTGCCTCAGTTTGCTGCACTCGTATTCTGCGTGATAAAATCCTGACAACGAGACATTGACATGAAACATTCCGTTCATCATTTTTTCCTGGAAATGGTGCTTGAAAGAATAATAAGCATTACCAACTTCCCCGAAACCGAGATATTCGGCAGCTTCTTTATCGTTAGTGAATTTCATTTCCAAAAGGCCGTGATAAGCTTTTTTGTCCCTACTTTGTTTTGCTACCTTTTTTTGTTTTCCAGCCTTTTCAGTTGCCGGGATAGGCAATGAATTATCAATTATTTCGATTTTTTTAAGACGGTATTTTGCAAGGATTCCTGCTATTTCCTGCAGTTCTTTCATAGTGGTTTAAGAGTTGATTTACCCGCCAATTTAGTGTTTTTACAGTAATATGTATCCACAGGTCGTAAAAAAAGAAGCAAAAAGCAACCCTTTTTCATTGCAAGAAAACGGCCCCAACTGATTTGGGCACCCATGGCAATAGGCCAAACTTTGGCCAAACATTAAAACTTTAAGCCATGGATACTTTATTATCAGTCTATCTTTATTTAAATGTTGTCGTAAGCCCTGGGACATACACCCTCAACCAGATCAACCAATTAGCCCAGCAAAATGCGCCGCAAATAACAGCAGTAGAAAACGATCCTGTTCTGATGAACCTCGTGATCAGTGAATTTTATGAAGAAGCTGAAGGCATAACCATCATTGATAACCCTGCTGGATAAATACAAACAAGGCATGAAACCTATTAATCAATTCTTTAACTAAATATTAAATAATATGAAATTTTTAACAACACCGTCTGCCGCGGCAAGGCCGAAGAAAGGGCAGACCAAAATGAAACAACACATCTTGTACAAGGTGAGAAAACAATGCGGCAAAGCCATAGTTATGGCTATCCTTGTGTTTTTTGCGGCAGAAATGCAAATGGCAGGACAAGCCGTTGACGCAGGTTCTTCAGCAACCGCCAATTACTTACCAATGTGGGAAACTGTTAGCGGAAGTCCTTACACAATTCAAAATTCTCAGGTTTATGATGCCGGGGTTGGTACAGGTGTAGGCATTAATACAACCTATATTTGGTCTTATCAACAGATGCTTGTACCGTCTGTTACGAGCACCTCAGAAAATTGTTTTGAAATTGCTGTAAGCGATGCCTTTACAAATTCCTCTGGAGCAGGGGATTATTTCAGGATTCAAAATAGCACTGCCGCAAATGGAGTATTTGCTCCTGCACTTATCGGCCACATTGAAGATGGCACGACAGATGCCCCGTTTAAATCACCTATAAGTATAATAGGCAGCGTGTCTCCTACAGATGATGCAACAACCACCCCTATCATCACATTTGATGCGAGGCGGACATCGGCGCAAATTAGTAACCGCAACTTATTCAATTGGAGTAATTTCGGAACTTCTCAAATGGCAATGGATCCTACTGGAAGTCTTGGGATTGGCACAACTACTCCAGCCGCAAGGCTTGATGTTGAATATAGTACATCAGGTTCCGCAGTTAGCACTGTAGGATATAATTCCGAAATTGATGCCCTTTCGGGTAGTGTGGAACCTGAAGGAATGATTGTTCAGGCAATCTCATCTGGAACAGGCGATGCTTTAGGTATAGAAGGATATGCAAGTACTTCGGCATCAAGTACCGCTATGTCTGGCACTGAGGGTTTTGCAGAGTCTTTTGCCACTAATTTATCAAGCGTAACCGCCTTTGGTGTAATTGGCGATGCTGAAATTGATGCAAGTGATGTGTCTTCATATATTTATGGAATTTACGGCGAGGCTAGTGGGCCAGCAGGAAATCTATGGGCAGGATATTTTACAGGGGATACTTATTGCCCAGCGGGGGTATGGACAGCATCGGATCAAAAATTAAAGGATAACATTCAGCCTCTTACCAGTGCACTTGATAATCTCATGAAAATGCAACCGAAGTCTTATGTGTACAGAACAAATGAATATCCGATGATGAAATTGCCGGAAGGACCACAAATGGGACTGATTGTACAAGACCTGGAACAGATATATCCGAATCTGGTAAAACAAGCACATCAACCTGAAATCAAGGATAAACAAGGAAAGGTCATTAGTGCTGCTGTTGACTTTAAAACTTTGAATTACACTGAACTAATTCCGGTGGTAATTGGTGCTGTTCAGCAACAACAGGATACCATTCTAAAACAACAATCCCAAATAGTTTCTCAACAAAACCAGATTACCGGCTTGGTAACTCAAAATAACCAACTTCAAAATTCGGTAAGCAATTTACAGGATCAATTGAATACCGTTTTGGGAGAAATTGAAAATATTAAGGCTATACAGGCTCAATGTTGCGGCAGTGTGGGGGCTAATACAACGGGAGGGACATTAAACAATATAGACCAGCCAACTTTGGCACAAAATGTTCCCAATCCGTTCACCCAGAACACGGTGATCAATTATTACCTGCCTGCAAATACGCCGAATGCGGTGATTACTGTCCGTACCCTTACAGGGGTTGTCCTCAAAACTTTCAATATTACGGCTTCAGGTACGAGTCAGATTACTATAAGCGGCGGGACATTTGCTCCGGGTACGTATGAATACGATATGGTAGTGAACAATAAACTGATTGACTCCAAAAAGATGATTATTGTGGGTGAATAACCTATTCCTGAATCGTAGTTGCTATATAGCAGCTATTATTTAGAATATTAAAAGCCTGGAAGGTTTTCACCTTTCAGGCTTTTTATATTTTCAAATCAAAAAAACCTTCCTTCGCAACGCGAAAGAGAAGGAACGATTGCATTCTTAATGCCTGCTTCAGGCCTTAAAGCACACTTGTAGCTACTGATTATCCCATGCCCTGCGAATCTCATTTTTCACCACTTTCTCAGTTATCTTAATATACCGCTTCATGACCTTGTAGTCTTCATGGCCTGTTACCTGTTGGATAACTTCCGGACGCATTCCCTTTTCAAGGGAAAGTGTCACGAAAGTCCTTCTGGCACAATGGGTACCTATAAGCTGGTGTTTTGCCTTTGTGGTTTCAACCCTGTTCTTGCCATTATATTGCACAATAGTGATGGGTTCATTAATTTCAGCCATCTCGCAAATGTCTTTCAAAACAATGTTTGCCCAGTTGTTGCATGGGGCATCGAACAGGCTTTGCGAGGAACTTAATTCAGACTTATACTTATAAAATATCTGCACAGCCTTATCTGACAGCGGTATGGTAATCTTTTTGCTTTTGTTCCCTTTGATCTGATAGACGTGCCACTCGAAATGTCCATCGATTTCGAAAATGTCCCGTTGCCGTAGGTTAACAATATCTGAATACCGCTGGCCTGTAAATGCCTGGAAGCAAAATATGTCCCTTACCTTGTCCATTTTCTTATTTGAAGCGAGGTCAAGGTTATAGATGCGCATAAGCTCGTTAGCGGTAAGGTAGATAATTTCGGAATCGTCCCGTTTTGTTTTGAAAGACATGAAATCAGCATTATTATGGTAATCCCGCTCCATTGCCCATTTCATGAATACCTTCAGGTTATCGTAGTATTTGTCTATAGAGTTGTTCTTTAACTTCTTATCATCAATCAGGTATTTCTTAAAATCCAGATCAAAATCCTTATTAATGTGATGAAAGCAAAGTTTTTTGCCTCGGAGGTCTGAAACTCCCTCAGCCTGACAAGTAGGGTATGGTATTTTCGCATTGTCAGGCTCTTCACTTCGGAACGCTTTTCATCCAGAAACTCTTCATAAACCTTTACCAGTTCGTTCGACCTTACATCCGGCTGCTTTTCTTCTACCACGTTCCGGATAAGCTCCTTTACTTCTTCGAGAGTCATTTTGGACATTGAAACCGTAGCGTGGTGCCTCAATGCTGTTATGACATTAGTTTTGAGACGGTCAAGGACAAGGTTCAGTTCAAAACTACCAGGATAGGATTGTTTTGCTTTCTTGTTTTTCAAATCCCAATGCTTCGGAAGCACTCTTTCATTTGAACTGATTTTAATTTGCTTATCCTTGATTTTAACAACCAGGTTGATTGTAGTGTCTTGGGGATTCAACAATGACGGTTTCAATTCACCAGTTTTCCGCATCTGTTTGATTGTTTCCGGGTCGGTACCTTTTTTAAAGGCACGGTTCAAGTAAAAATTTACTGTTGCCATGATATTATGTTTTTATTAATAATCTGCAAAGTTCCGTAGTACGATGTTAACGCCATGTTAAAGGTTTGTTAACGCAACCATGTGTTTGCAAGTGCGAAAAAATGGCGTCGGAAAAGGTTGCCCGAGATTGCTGAAATTAACTAAGTTTGATTTGCGAACCAATTTGAAATGCCCCAGAAGAGCATAGGAAAGTAAATATTGGCATAGTACGTGGGTTTTCAGTAAAAAAACTGGAATGCCTTCCCCCGCTACTAAGTAGCCTGTAAGTTATTACTTTACAGGCTATTTTATTTTATATATTGTTAACAGGGAACATTAATAAACAAGTAATTGCAATGGTTGTTTTATTTCAAGTTTGAATTTGTAAACTAGAAGTGGATTAAGAGAGTATCGCTAATAACTGTCAGTGGTTCCTTACCTTTGCACTTCTTCAATTTTTTTAACGTACGCATGCCGGAGTTTTACTTAAACCCATTGTTTTGGGCGCTTTTCCTTGGTTTGTTAATACAATTGGTTGTTTACTTATTATTGTTCAGGAGACTGGCAGTATATAAACAACCAGGTACCGTTTCCGGGCCATTGCCGGGAGTAAGCGTGATTATCGCAGCCAGGGATGAGGTCAGGAACCTTAGAAAATTCCTCTCGCGTGTACTGGAACAGGATTATCCTGATTTTGAAGTCATTGTTATTGACGACCAGAGCGATGACGGCACCAAAGAACTGCTGGAAGAGATGGATGCCATATATCCGGGTCTAAAAATCGTAACCATTACCGAGCATGTCAATGAATTTGCAGGTAAAAAACTGGCCCTCACACTTGGCATCAAAGCCGCGCGGAATGAAATTCTTTTATTTACGGATGCTGATTGCGAACCGGTTACCTATCGCTGGATACAAAAAATGGTGGAACCTTATGCTAATGGCGCGACAGAAATTGTGCTGGGTTTCTCACCTTATAAAACCGGGCCATCATTTATAAATCTCTTTATCAGGTACGATACTTTTTATACCGCTTTACAGTATTTTTCTTTTACCCTTGCCGGAATGCCATACATGGGGGTAGGCAGAAACCTGTCCTACAAGCGGTCTCTGTTTTTCAGGAACAAAGGGTTCGCCCCTTTTCTAAAAGTAAGTTCCGGGGATGATGATCTTTTCGTGAACCATAACGCAACAGTTCACAATGTTGCCATACAGCTCAGTCCTGAAAGCTTTGTTGTCTCAAAACCAAAAAAAACCTGGAGCGACTGGATCAGGCAGAAAAAAAGGCACATACGTAGCGGCAAGTATTATAAAAACAGCCATAAATCCTGGCTTTCATTTATATGGCTTTCAAACCTGTTTTTTTATGCTATGGTTGTGCTGGGTATTATTTTTGTTAACCCGTTTTGGATCAGCCTTATCATTTTTGGGTTAAGATTGATAGTGCAGGTAACTATTATGGCTTTCAGCCTCAAAAAGCTTAAAATGAATAATCTTTGGTACTTTACGCCATTACTTGACATCGTTTATCAACTGGTTTATTATCCGGTGATTACTATAATCAGTTTGTTTTCACGGAAAAGACCAAGGTGGTAGAATAATTAAGAATTAGGAATGGGTGGCCCAACAACTCAATAACTCAATAACTCAACAACTTCTTTTGGACGGTTCCGCCATCATATTCAAATATTTTCCCGGCCTTAGCCAGGATCAGAAGTTAAAGTTTGAAAGGCTTGGGGGACTATACATAGAATGGAATGAGAAGATCAACCTCATTTCAAGAAAAGATATTGACTTCCTCTATGAGAAGCATATCCTTCATTCACTGGGGATAGCTAAAATCATCCGGTTTTCTACAGGCACTTCGGTTTTAGATGTCGGTACGGGCGGTGGGTTCCCCGGCATTCCTCTTGCTATTATGTTCCCGGAGGCCCGCTTCACTTTGGTGGATAGTATTGGCAAGAAAATAATGGTGGTGAATGAGATTGCCAAAGCCCTTGATTTAAAGAATGTAAGAGGATACCACAAACGGGCAGAAGAAATAAACCAAAGTTTTGATTTTATAACAGGACGTGCGGTAACCGACATGAATGCCTTTTACGGATGGGTAAGAAAAAAAATCAAAAAAGAGCAGCAAAACGGTTTGCCTAACGGCATATTGTACCTGAAAGGGGGTGATCTGGATTCTGAACTTGCACCCTTCGGCCAGGCCGCGCAGGTTTATCCGCTTTCAGATTATTTTGAAGAAGAATTTTTTAAGACAAAGGCTGTGGTGTACGTTGAAGGGTAGGGATTAAAAGTTTAATGGTGCGTAAGCCCCAAATTTCTAATCACTAATTTCAAATTTCATTCCTTCAAACACCTCCTCGTTCACTTTCTGTACTCCTGTAGTGTACTTGTTCCAGTTAATAATAGGAGACTCAATATAATGATACAAGGGAGCTAACTGCTCTTTGGTGAAAATTCCAGATCTTTCAATGATTTCCTGGGCTACGCTGTACTGCGGGCCAAGCAATCCGTCATCAATTTTTATCGTGCAGCCTATTTTTTCTTTTATAAATCCAAGGGAATAAACCCCGTCCGCGCCGGTTTTCCCAAAGATCCTGCTGCCGCATATCTTCATCATTTCTGTGCAGTACCTCTTGTGCCCCGCAACCATAAAAGGATATTTTGTAATAGCCTCAATAATAGTACGGCAGGATTTCATTCTTTTCTCTCCGAATTTATCTGGGCTGGTGAGGTTTTTATATCCTATTGCCTGGTTATAAACCGGGATTGAAAAAATAGGCGCACTGCATCCGTCCATTCCGGTATTCATTTGGTGCTCAGGGTATTCGTGCATCTCGGCCGTAACTTTTTTAATGGCCTGCTGCAGCGGATGCGATGGCTGGTAATAAGTATCGGCATCCAATCCATAAAAAACACAATAGGCCAGGAAACCTGCATGTTTGCCGGAGCAATTGTTATGAATGTCTTCGGGCTCTGTGCCCAGTTTTATCATCTCATTTTTGTCCTCGTTCAGGGTAGGGTATTGAGGACCGCAATGGAGTTTGCCTTTGCCCAGGCCGATTTTGTGAAGGATACCATCAACCACCCGTACATGCTCTGTTTCACCATTATGTGAACCGCACATAATAGCAATTTCTTCAAGGGTAAAACCAAATTTCTCAACCGCACCGCTTTCAAGCAAAGGCATGATCTGAAACAATTTGAGCGCAGATCGCGGAAAACAAACCTGTTCAATATCACCGGCAGAAAAAATAACTTTATTGTTTTTGTCAACCATACATATCACACCGCGATGAAAACTTTCAAGCGTTTCTCCTCGGTATCTTTCTACAAGTATTGGGTTCATTTATATTCAATTAAAAGATTGAAGATTAAAAGATTAAAAAATTATTAGAACATGTATTCTTTTCGGGCAAAATTCAGCCTTAATCCTACGGAAGCATATATTGTGTTATGGTCATACAGTGCAGAGGTTTGATGGCGGAAAAGGCCTGTAAGGTCGATGAAAAGGTTATGTTTTAATTGGTAGCTGACGACTGCTTCAGCGATAATGGTATTAGTCAGCACTCCCCGTAACATTGCAATGCCATAATCTCCTGTACGGTGGCTGTATGGAATAAATATATTGCTCCCATAATCCGGGCCACCGCTGGCACTGTCGGCGCCCTGCTGAATGTAAAACAGCTCCAGTTTAATATCAAGAGGCCCTATCGGGTTGATCCTGATAATATTGATAAACTCCCTGAAATTAGCGCCAAGCGGGTCTGCGAGCGGTTGGCCATACTGGCTGTAATTGTTCACAGAGAATTGCGAGGTATAGGTATATGGCCTTACCAGGTTAAATTCGCTTTGCCAGTCCACGTTATGCAAACCGAAAATGTCTATCCACTTAAACCCTGCCTGAACCCCGTATTTATTTCCCCACCAGTTTGCGCTGCTCAATATTTCATGAGCCTGGAACTCATTGAGCAAAAACTGCCCGTATATTTTGAAATTCCTGGCAGGTAAAATGTTAATATTGGCCCCGGCGGTTTCCTTGTCTGCTGCCCCGTTGTTGTTCACAACCGCGTCATAAAAAATAAGAGGATTGAGGTAACTAAAGTCAAATCCTCTTCCGCGATTGTTGCTGTCATTAAAAATGACCCCCTCAAAGACTCCTATGTTCAGAAACTTCGCAGCATCAAAAGTCAGGTAATGGAATGCGGCATATTTAATAGGGTAGGGGCTTGTGCTAAAATCGTTGGTGGTGAGCTGCGCAAAAATATTCTGGTACTGAAACCTCCATATCCTGGCAGTTACCATCAGGTTCAGGTAGTTTTCTGCAAAGTCTGACAACAGTAATGAACGGTACCCGCTGCCTATAAAATTCTGCGTATTGCCAAACTGGATATTAATATGCTTATCAGGCGAAAAAGTAATATACCCGGCAGCATCATAATAATCATAGCCTTCTTTTTTGAAGTTTTTCCAATAGCCAACACCCGGAACTGCCCCATATTTTTTTGTATAACCCTGCACATATCCCGGCAAAGAAACCTGGTTATCCGTAAGCAATGTATAAAACCCGACTTTTTTATCAATGCTTCCCCTTAGTTCCATGCCCCTGGTATTCTGGTAGCGTAATGTAGAAGAATCTTTTTCCCTGCCCAATCCAAAACCAAGTACAGGGTTTACAAATACCTGGAAGTCTGAATCTTTTGTGGTGTACTGCAGAAAATTAGCTTTGCTCTGGTAAAATATTTTGAGAACAGGATTTTTGCTGCTGTTCCAGTTGCCATTTGTGTATGGAAGGTTTTCATCATTGAGATAATCAAGCCAGTACCGGTCAACTTTTGAAAGGCGAAGGTAAGCGCTGTCTTTGTCCCTGTAACAAAAAAGGCCTCGGTTTACCTGGCTTCTCTGCACAGGCTGAATGTCAAGAAATAGCTGGTTGTTAAGGTTTCCGCTCTTTATTTCCATCCGCTCCAGGAATGGATAAGCGGGAGAGCCGGGTTCAAAATTTGTACTTTGGCCCTGGCAATTTGACGTGAACCCAATAATGGCAATGAATATGGGTAAAACAATGATTAAGAGGGTTTTATTCATATCGCAACGATTCAATCGGGTCTAACCTTGCCGCTTTTACCGCAGGGTAAAGCCCCGCAAAGATACCTACCGCCACACATAAAACAACGGAAGTAATGATCCATGCCCATGGGATTATAAAACTACCGCTGATAAAATGCGCTACCACATTGCCGAGCAGTATGCCTGCTATGATTCCAAACAGGCCTCCGATTTGGGTAATAACAACCGACTCCCACAAAAACTGGTTGCGTATTTTGAGGAATGTGGCGCCCAATGCTTTCCGCACACCTATTTCGCGGGTGCGTTCTTTTACCGATACAAGCATGATATTGGTAAGGCCTACAGATGCTCCGAGAAGGGTTATCAAACCAATAACAAAAGCAAAAACCCTTACCACCGCAACCGTGCCTAAAAGGGTCGCAGCCATGCTGTCGCTTTTGGTGATATAGAAATTATTGTCTTCGTTAAGTTTCAATTTGCGTATGCCCCTGAACAAACCGGTTGCTTCATCTATGGACGCGTCAAGTTTATTAATATCCTTCACCCTTACATCTATATTATAGGAGTTGGTCCCAAAAGTGAACTGGTCCTGGGCAGTGGTTACAGGAATAATGATCATATTATCCATGTCCTGCCCGAACGAGCTTCCTTTTTTCTGAAGGACGCCGCAAACCAGGTATCTTTTATTATTGAGCTTCATGTACTCGCCCGCAGCCGGGTAGTTCCCAAAAAGGTCAGACTTAAGCTTATCTCCGATAATGGCGCACTTCACGACGCCGCTTATATCGGACGGCAAAAAATTCCGGCCTTGTGCAATCTGCAGGCCGGCAAGCGCGACATGGTTTTCATCCGTGCCAAGCACACGTATTTTTGGCGCCGTTTTTACAGATTGCGATTCTGCCACGGCATCAAAAGCGGCATCAACACTTACAGAAACAGTTGCCTGGTTTTCAAACAGTTTTTTGAATTCTGTTGCCTGCGTGTACCTGATATATGGGTTCTCCTGTTCTTTCCTTCCGTTGCGGCTCATGTTTTGGAGCACATCCATGTTACTGATATTGAAAGAGTTGGAACCCACAGATGCAAAATTGTCAAACAATGCGTTCTGAATCCCATCAACTGCGGTAAGCATGCTCACGAGCGACATGATGCCAAAGCCAATAATAAAAACCGTAAGAACCGATCTTAACATATTCATCCGGATGGCGCCGAATGCGATTGCAATATTTTCAAGCAGTTTAAACATCCCTACTTTTATTTATTCTTTGCGTTCTTTGCGATACCTTTGCGTTCTTTGCGGTAGTTTTTATTATATAGAAGTGGCAAAGCTAATATTTAAAATATGAATGATACATTTTGGTTAGGCGTATTACAATCCCTGATCCCTGCGGGCCTGGTTTTGGGTGCTGTATATGTGGTATTGAAAAACTTTTTTGTCAATGAGGAGCGAAAAAGATTCTATGATCTCCGGGTGAATAACCAAAAAATATCTTTGCCCATTCGCTTGCAGGCTTATGAAAGACTGGCTTTATTATTGGAGCGGCTTTCTATTAATAACCTGATCGCAAGGGTTCGGAAACCAGGGATGTCTGCCGCTGATCTTCAGGCAACCCTTATCAATGAAATACGTGCTGAAGTAGATCACAACCTGTCACAACAAATCTATGTAACCCATGATGGGTGGCAAATGGTGATCAATGCTAAAGAGGCAGTTACACGCCAGATACATATATGTTTCAGCAAGTTGCCGGCAGGCGCATCGGGGGTGGACCTGAGCAAACTGCTTTTTGAAAACAGCATGAGCGAAGATATGGAGTCCACTCAAAAGGCATTGCTGTATTTGAAAGAAGAAGCACAGAAATTGTTTTAACAATGCCATTGATGGAAAAAAGCCACATTACGGATTCCGGTATTGAAATAGCGCGTATCTACGATTCCATCCGTCATGAAATTGAAGATGCCGGGCGGTTCCCTTTTACGCGGGGCATACATCCGAACATGTACCGCGATAAGGTATGGACCATGCGGCAGTATGCCGGGTTCTCTACTGCCGAAGAGTCTAATAAAAGATATCATTATCTATTAGAACATGGAACCACCGGGTTGTCCGTTGCATTTGACCTGCCCACCCAGATAGGCTATGACTCCGACCATGCTTTTGCCGAAGGTGAAGTTGGAAAAGCAGGTGTTGCTATTGATTCCCTTGAAGATATGGAAATGCTCTTTAAAGGAATTAACCTTAAGGAGATAACCGCCTCCATGACCATCAATTCCACTGCCGCTATTTTGCTGGCAATGTATATTGCGCTTGCTAAAAAACAGGGTGTAAATATTGCTGAGATTTCCGGCACCATACAGAACGATATTTTGAAAGAATATGCGGCAAGAGGAACTTATATTTACCCACCCAAAGCCTCCATGCGCATCATTACAGATATATTTGAATATTGCAGCAAGGAAACACCAAAATGGAATACCATTTCCATATCGGGATACCATATACGGGAGGCGGGGTCTACTGCTGTGCAGGAGCTTGCTTTTACACTGGCAAATGGAAAGGCCTATGTCAAAGCCGCTCTTGCCAAAGGACTTGATATTGATGTATTTGGAAAAAGATTGTCCTTTTTCTTCAATGCCCACAACAATTTTTTTGAGGAGATTGCCAAGTTCCGTGCTGCAAGGAGGATGTGGGCCAAAATGATGGTTGACCTGGGATCCAAAGATGTCAGGGCGCAGATGCTCCGTTTTCATACGCAGACGGGTGGCTCAACCCTTACCGCGCAGCAACCTATGAACAATATAAGCAGGGTAACCATCCAGGCTCTGGCGGCAGCGCTTGGCGGAACGCAATCATTGCATACCAATGGGTATGACGAAGCGCTTTCTTTACCAACCGAAGAGGCGGCGGGAATTGCTTTGCGAACCCAGCAGATTATTGCTTTTGAAAGCGGGATAACTGATACGGTTGACCCGGTGGGTGGTTCTTATTTTATAGAGAACCTTACAGATGAAGTAGAAAGGCTGGCGCTTGAATATATTGAGCGCATTGATGCCATGGGCGGATCAGTAGCTGCTATAGAGCAGGGGTATATCCAGGGTGAAATTGCATCTTCCGCTTATCAATATCAAAAGCAGGTTGAAACCGGTGAAAAGATCATTGTAGGCGTCAACAAATTTCAAACATCAGAAGAACCGAATATCAATCTCTTCAGGGTTGATGACTCAATCAGGCAGGAACAAATTGACCGGCTGAACCAACTCAAATCAAGGCGCAACAATCCCAAAGTCCATGAATGTTTAAGTGCCATTAAATCAGCCGCCAAAGACAACCAAAACCTGATGCCTTTCATTATTTCCGCCGTAGAACAGTACGCCACCCTCGGCGAAATTGCAGATGCCATGCGGGAAGTATTTGGAGAATACAGGGCGTAGGAGAGCGACAGCGGAGAGCGAAAAAGAGAGCGCGGGCGGAGAGTGGAGAGCGCAGCCCTGAAAGGGCGACATATATCAGCGAGGGGTGAAGCCCCTCGATGGAGAAAGAGAGCGAGGGCGGAGAGCGGTTTCAACCTTTTCCTTTATTATCTGTTTTTAATGCATAACCAAAAGAATTGCAAGCATGAAACCTTATTTCATCATCATCATATCGTCTTTATTTTTCTGTAACAGAGGCTTTTCGCAGGTAATCCAGGATTCATTGTCACCGGAAGCCAGGGCTTCCGCTCTCACTTCATCCATGACCTGAGAACTGGCGCTTTTTGAAAAACAGGTGCCTACAATAAATAACATAAACCTCGAGGCTTTCAAAAAAGAGAATGAAGTGAGCAAAACAGATGCAAACAATCATAGACGTTTCGAGAAAGATGAAGATAAAATAAACCGTACAAGGGACCGCGAATTAAAGGATGCGCTTACCCCGAAACAGTGGGCGAGATATGAACGTATCTCCAACGGAGATCAGCATTTATTAAAAGTAACCCAGGTTTGCAGGAAAAGTCCTGATGACACTGGAGGTTTCTAAACCCGGTTTTCTTTTATAAAGTTCATAGCTTTTCCTTGTTTGTGAAATACACAAAAAAGCGGACGTTCAGCAAATTTTTTTATTGCCCTGGTTCCAAATGTAAACTCAATAGCTGACACGCTTCGCTCCTCAGGAAGCTGGAAAAAAATCAATGGTTCAACATACGTTCGCGTGTTAAATTTTTTTTAACGGGTGAACGGTCAGATCAAATGCTTAATAAAGGCTTAACGCGCTATTCAGTTGAAAACAGCATGATTGTTATCCTTTTATAACTGACACTGAATCAGTATATTATAACCTAAGCATTTGTTTGCCAACTCTTTCAAAAAAAAGTAAAAAAAAATGTTGGCGGTAAAAATTTTATCCTAATTTTGGCTCGGGAGCGGGAGAAATGAGTGATTTGAAACACCTGTAAAAGTTTTGAAATTGACAAGCAAGAAAAATTTTTTTGGGAATAATTTTATGTCCAATTTTACCGCCCCTTTTGAGGAACCGGGGATCTGTTTACAATTGTTTTAAATTTTGTTTATGACTGCCACACATCAGGAATTATGGGACAACTGTCTTGCTGTTATCAAGGACAATGTTAATGGCCAAAGCTACAAGACATGGTTTGAACCTATTGTGCCTGTAAAACTGGAAGGGAAAATATTAACCATCCAGGTGCCGAGCGTTTTTTTCTTTGAATGGCTGGAAGAACACTATGTAAGCCTGTTGAAAAAAACCATCAAAAAGGAAATGGGTCCGGGAGCTAAACTGGAATATAACATTATAGTGGAAAACAGTTCCGATGGCACCAAACCTCATACTATGAAAGTACCTACCCAAAGGCACAAACATGATGATGACCTGGAGATATCAATTCCGAGCAACGGCTCTTCTTTTAAGAACCCGTTTATTATACCAGGCATTAAGAAGGTAAACATTGATTCTCAATTGAATGCCTCTTATAATTTCAGTAATTATATTGAAGGTGACTGCAACCGTCTTGCGCGGTCGGCCGGCCAGGCGGTGGCTGCCCGTCCCGGTGGTACATCCTTTAATCCGCTCTTTATATACGGCGGCGTTGGGCTTGGCAAAACACATCTTGCCCAGGCAATTGGGAACCAGGTAAAAGAAAACCTGAAGAATAAAACTGTACTTTATATTACTTCAGAAAAATTTACGAGCCAGTTCGTGGAGTCGATTAAAAATAACTCGATCAATGACTTTGTAAATTTCTATCAGCTCATTGATATGCTCATCGTGGATGATGTCCAGTTTTTCGCAAACAAAGACAAGACACAGGATATATTCTTCCATATTTTCAACCACTTGCAACAGAACGGCAAGCAGCTTGTGCTTACTTCAGACAGGCCGCCCAAAGACCTCGCAGGCCTGGAAGAACGGTTGCTTTCAAGGTTTAAATGGGGATTATCAGCAGACCTGCAAATCCCTGATTTTGAGACACGCTACGCCATTATGGAGCATAAAATGTATGCTGACGGCATAGAGCTGAGCAAAGACGTGATTGAATATGTTGCATATACTATGACAGGCAATGTGCGTGAACTGGAAGGTGCGTTGATTTCCCTGCTCGCACATTCATCGCTCACAAGAAAAGAAATTGATCTGCAGCTTGCAAAGGACATTTTGAAAAATTTTGTGAAACAAAGCACAAAAGAACTTACCATTGAGCATATTCAAAAATTGATCAGCGATCACTTCGAAATGCCCATTGATCTTTTGAAGTCGAAAACACGCAAACGCCACATTGTACAGGCCAGGCAGATAAGCATGTATTTCGCGAAAAATTTTACCAGGTCTTCCTTATCCAATATCGGGAAACATTTTGGAGGCAGGGACCATTCTACGGTTATCCATGCCTGCCAGACCGTACAGGATTTAATGCAGACAGATACCCGTTTTAAGAACAAGGTGATAGAGCTGGAAAAGCTTATCAATGTTAATTTTAAATAGGGCTCGACCAGTTCAGCCTCCATTGGTTATTGATTTGCAATCTGCATCGTTATCAATGCGGTTAATGCTGCGGTTTCTGCCCTGAGCCTGAGATCGCCGAGGCTTACAGGAACAAACCCATTTTCGAGGGCAAGTTTTACTTCGGGTTCTGAAAAATCACCTTCCGGCCCGATCAAAACAAGTGTGCTTTCCGCTGCTTGATATACATCTTTCAGTAATTGTTTTTCCTCATCCCTGCAATGGGCAATAAACTTTGACCCAATATGAGGTGCTGATACGATTTCCTGAAAACCAATAACAGTAATGATTTCCGGCATCCACAAGTTACCGGATTGTTTCAAAGCGGCGATTGCTATTTTATGAAGCCTTTTTGCATCGGCTTTACTCTTTTCAGTATGCTGAGAA